>Ga0181537_10000244_pt1 | contig 50776 bp, 40 predicted proteins | sample PEATcosm2014_Bin_39_FD_119765 | JGI IMG/M metagenome (GOLD analysis project Ga0181537, IMG submission 119765) | Peatland microbial communities from MTU Mesocosm Facility, Houghton, MI, USA - PEATcosm2014_Bin23_10_metaG | ecosystem: Environmental > Terrestrial > Soil > Wetlands > Peat | place...
CAAGCAATAGCAAAATGACTGGTTCCTTTGACTATAGCGAAGCGCAACGCCAGCGGCAACGCCCGAAGGTCTTAACCTGTCTCCAATTTTACGCCTCTAACGCGGTTGCGCCCTGCAACCGGCCACAGGCTGAGCGCAAAGTGGGCAGCCGTGTCTCCGCTCGCCCTACGCTGGATTGCGGATTCCGTCGCGGATTCCGTTGCGGCCTGCAACAGGCCGCCCGCATTGCGCTTCTAACTCAGGATAACGGTCTTCCGTTCAAGGCTCGCCATGAGGTATCCAGGGGTTTCCGGCTGTTGGCGTCTGCTTGGCGGCCTGGTGGCGGTCTGCATTCTGTTTGTCTTACCGCCCGTGGCCAAGGCCCAGCCTGCGTCTGCGCCCGGCGCGGCATCCGCTGCGGTCGCTCCGTCCACCACGCCGCCCGCGGAAGTTGTGCGCATAGCAATCCAGAATGAAATCAGCGACGACCCGCACTCCCATCTCTTCACCTGGAAGGCGCGCAGGAATCGTGGACACGATACGGTAGTGGAGGAGATTGTGGATACTCCCGCCGGCTCCATCAGCCGCCTGATACTGATCGACGGGAAGCCCCTCACTCCGGCGCAGCGCTCGGCGGAGGACGAGCGCATCCGGCGCATGGCCGATCCCGCGCAGATGCGCCGCAAGAAGAAGGATCAGCAGGAGGACGACGAGCGCACGCGGAAGATACTGGCCGTGATCCCCGACGCCTTCGACTTTTCTTACCTCGGGAGCACACAGGCGCCCAACGGGCATAAACTCACGCGCATCCGCTTCGTCGCGCGTCCCGGCTTTGTGCCACCTACGCGCGAGTCCGCGGTCTTCGAGGGGATGGAAGGCGAAATTGTGGTGGATGAAAGCGCCCACCGCCTGGCAAAGATCGACGGAACACTCTTCCGCGAGGTCAATTTCGGGTGGGGAATTCTCGGCAAGCTCTACAAGGGCGGACGCTTCCTGATTGAGCAGAGCGAGGTCTCTCCCAACCACTGGGACACCACGCGCCAGATGCTGCACTTCGAGGGCAAAGTGCTGCTCTTCAAAACCCTGCACATTGATGACACCGAAATCTCGTGGGACTACAAAGCCGTGCCGCCCATGTCCGTGGAGCAGGCCATGAACTTCCTCGCCCGCAGCGGCCAGACGCCGCAGAGCGCTTTGCTTGCGCCCTAGGCAGTCGCGCCGGCCCGGATCGTCTCCTTACGCACCGTCAGCCGCTCGATCAGATCTTCGCGAATTGTGTATCCGCGGCCGATTTCGTCGCTGACCGCGATCATCCCTTCGCCGGAGACCGTGACCTCCGGCTCAATGATGTCGTCTTTCCAGTAGCGCGCCGATGCCGACACGTCTCCGGGCAATGAGAAGCCAATCAGCGTCGAGAGCGCCAGGTTGTGCGCGCGCCCGATCCCGCTCTCCAGCATCCCGCCGCACCACACCGGAATCTCCGCCGCCAGCGCCACATCGTGAACCCGAATCGCCTCGGTGAATCCGCCCACGCGGCCGAGCTTCACGTTGAGAATCCGGCAGGCCTTCAACTCAATCGCCGCCAGCGCGCTGCGGGCGTTGAGGATGGATTCGTCCAGACAAAGGCTGGTCTTCAGTTCCTGCTGCAACAGCGCGTGCAGATAAATCTCATCGCTCCACAGCGGCTGCTCAATCATCAGCAACCGGAAGGCGTCGAACTGTTTAAGGTGCTCCACATGGTCCAGCGTGTAGGCGCTGTTGGCGTCGCAGCTCAGCAGTATCTCCGGAAAGCGCTCGCGAATTTTCGCCAGCACTTCCACATCCCAGCCCGGCTTCACCTTCACCTTGATGCGCTGGTATCCGGCTGCGACCTCGGCGGCAACCTTCTCCAGCAGCTGCTCGTGCGAATCCTGAATTCCGATCGACACTCCCGCCGCAAGCTCCTTGCGAGTGCCGCCCACCAAGCGCCACAGCGGGACTTGCTTCGCCTGCGCCTCGGCATCCCACACCGCGTCTTCCAGCGCCGCCTTGGCCATGCGATGCCCGCGCACGGCCGGCATTCGGAATGCCGCCTCGCGGCCGCCACCCTCCAACGTCAGCCCGGCCAGCGCCGGAGCCAGGTACTCGCGCAGCACGTACCACGCCGTGTCGGTCGATTCCTCGGAGTAAAACGGATGCTCGCCGGCCGTACACTCGCCCCATCCATCCACGCCTTCGCAGTGAACGGTGACCAGCACAATCCGGCGCTCGGTGGTGCGCCCAAAGCTGGTCTCAAAAAAGTGAACCAGCGGCATGCGGATTTCGCGCAACGTGATCGCTTCGATTCTCATTCTGCGTGCACGGTATCAGAGCCATCACCAACCGCGCAACCCGGAGGTAGCGCCCGGAGCGCCGCCGTTGACGCATTCCGTCAGGCGCTCCGCTGCACCACCATCAGCGTCTGGTCGTCAGTCACCCGCGCTTCGCCGAGAAACGCTTCAAGATCCCGCACGCAGTTCGCCACCACTTCGCAGGGAGCCAGTCCCGCGCTCTTCACCACCGCCGCGGCGATCCGCTCATAACCGTAATCTTCCTCTTCGATCTGGGCCTCCGAGATGCCATCGCTGAAGAGGATGAGCGAACTCTCCCGCGCGAGCGCAAATCGCGATGTCGCAAATTTCTGCTCCGCAAATAATCCCACCGGCAAGCCGTGCGAATCCACCCGCTGCACCGTGTCGCCGATCACCACCAGGGCAGGAACGTGTCCCGCGCTGCACAACTCCAGTTGCCCATCCCGCATGGCCCGTCCGCAGATCAGGGTTGCGAACTGCGTGGGCAGCGTGCTCCCGGTAAAGATCCGGTTGGCGCGCTCCATCAGCTCTGCCAGCGGCAGCCCCAAAGGAATCAGTGCGCGGAAGATGGCGCTCAGGTTTGACATCAGCATCGACGCTCCCACGCCCTTGCCTGCCACATCGCCCACCATGAAATACAACTGCTCTTCCGGGCCGTCCACGAGGTCGCAGTAGTCTCCGCTAACCACTCCCAGCGGCTTGTAGTGATAGGCGACGTGCCATCCGTCGCAGTGGTAATCGCGCCTCGGAAGCAGCCTCGTCTGGATCTGCGACGCCAGTTCCAGGTCCCGCTCCAGGGCGGCCTGCTCTTTCGCGCCAAGATGGTCAAGGCAGAAGCGGACCAGCGGATTGGCCAGCAACTGCTCGTCCTCCACCGACTCATGGCAAAGCTCGCAGATACCGTAGGAGCCGCCTTCCAGCCGTTCCAGCGCCGCATCCACGTCATGCAGGAGCTGCACAAGATGCGCCGCCTGGTTCTGCGCAACGGCGCCGGCAAGCAGCTCGCGCCTGCGGTCCAGTTGGCGGCGAAGAGCCAGGTGCAGCGGGTCAGCCGTCTGCGGAAAGGAGTGTAGAGAGTCTCTGGCGGCCATGGCGCCTCCTTCTTCTCAGACTGAATGAGATGTTCGAAAGCGCGCTGCCGATTCTGTACGTTTCTTTCAGCGCCGGGCAGGGCTAAAATCAGCTCTTTGCGGAGGCGTGCCCGTTGAAGCTCGACATCGTACAAGCCGGAGATCCCGTGCTCCGGCAACTCGCGCGCGCTCTCCGCGCCGATGAGATCGCCGCGCCCGAACTGCAGCAGACCATTGCCGACATGCTTGAGACGCTTCGCCTCGCCCCCGGCGTCGGACTGGCCGCGCCGCAGATCGGCCTCGGAATCCAGCTCGCAATCATCGAAGACCGCCCGCAATACCACGCCTCATGGACGCCCGCGCAGTTGCGCGCACGCCAGCGCCACCCCGTGGACTTCCACGTCCTTATCAATCCTGAGCTGGAAATCGACAGCCACTCGCAGGTTGAATTCTTCGAGGGCTGCCTGAGTGTTGCCGGATACACCGCCGAGGTCGGCCGCCACCGCCGCGTGCGCGTGCGCTACCTTGACCAGCATGGCGAGCCGCAGCTGGTGGAAGCCGAGGGCTGGTACGCCCGCATCCTCCAGCACGAGATCGATCACCTGAAGGGCACGCTCTACATCGACCGCATGAAGCCGCGCACCTTCATGTCGCTGGCGAATTACCAGGATCGCTGGCGCAACGCGGAAGAAGAAGCGCGCCGCATCTTTGGTTAGAAAATCTGGAGATTAGAAAACCTGGGGCCACTGCTGCGAGCCGTGGTAGATGGCGAGGATCACGATGCGAGCCTTCTGGATGGCGTAGGCAGCGATAAATGGCGTATTGGCAATCACCAGCTCACGGGTGCCTTTGACACGTCCCGCTCTGCCCGACATGGGGAAGTTTTCGAGCTGTTGAACGGCGTTGACAATCTGCTTCGTGACCTGGGTTGCAACTTCCCCGCTGTTGGAGAGGGCGATGGTGTCGTGAGCCTGATCCAGTTGCCGGGCCGCCTGCTCAGTCCATTCGATCATCGGCTGGCGCGTCCCGTTTTCTGGAGACGCTTCACAATTTCATCATGGCTTACAACGCGGCCCTTCCGCATTTCGCTCTGCCCTTTGCGGACCAGCGCGTCCTGGTAGGCGTGCAGCTCGATGTAGTTGGTGATTGCTTCGTTGATCAGATAGCTGCGCGAACGCTCCTGCGCGGCGGCCAGCGAATCAAGCGCTTCGATCTTTTCGGCGATGGCGCGGAAGCTGATGGTCTTCTCAGGGTTGCGCATAATACCAGGACGATACCATGTATTATTCTGTATTACAATCCTAGACTAGCTCTGAGTGGCAACACGCCCTACCACTTCGCCTCGTTCCACTTTCCCAGCAGAAAGCAGCCACTCCCGTTCGCTTCGCGCTGGTAGCCAACTACCGCCAGCCCCTCCGCCAGATATTTCTGCATCGCTTCGCGAACCCGCCTCTGCACCTCGGCGGCGCGGGTGCGCGTCTCCGCCTCGGCCTTCCACTGGTAGATCTCCGCCGGAATTTCGATGCGCTCGACGACCGCGATTTCCGGGCGCTTGCCGCGCTCCAGGGTCTTCAACACCCGCTCCGAGCCAAGCCACCACTCGGCCACCAGCCGGTCGCTCGGCAGCCCGCCCTGCAATGGCGACGAGGTGATGCCATACTGATTCACCACATAGCGCCGCACCACCGCGCCGAGCCGCTCCAGGTTAAAAAACGCGTTCTTGATCTCCAGCGGATCAAAGGTCCATTCGATCAAGTCGAATCCCTGCCGCATCGCAAGCTCGCGCTGGAAGAGTTTCATCTCGCGCCCCAGTCCCGTGTTGCGAAGCGGCTCCTTCACGGCCAGCATGTGCGAGTGAATGTAGGAGTGTCCGTCGCGCACTCCGGGTAAGCCAAAGGCGAAGCCCACAAGCGCTGCGCCGTCGTATGCGCCCAGAACGTGGCCGCCTATTTTTTCTCCCACCACAAACAGCCGCGCCGGAACCAGTTCAATATCCTCGAAGCCCCAAACTTCCTTTTCCAGCGCCACCACCTGGCGGAATTCGCCGACCGTGTGGCAGGTTCGAATCGTCAGTTTGCCCCAGCTCTTTTCCGCGTGCTCGCCCAATCTTCTCTCCCTCCGCACCAGAACAGCATAGACTGATCGTTCAACCTCGCGACCTATTCCCTTCCCTTCGCTGCCTGCCAATGCCTTTCCATCTCTTCCAAAGTAGCGGAGCCTAATTCCTTTCCATCCTCTTGCAACTGCTGCTCCACGTAGCCAAAGCGCCGCCGAAACTTCCGATTTGTCTGCCGCAGCGCCAGCTCCGGGTCCACCTCCAGATACCGCGCCAGGTTCACCACGGTAAACAGCAGGTCGCCGATCTCGTCCTGCAAGCGCCCTTGCAGTTCGGCGGGAACCTTGCTGCCGCGCGCTCCGGCCAGCCCCCGTCCCACCGGCTGCGGACCCGGCCCTGGAATCTGCTCCACCTCGCGCCGCAATTCTTCCTTCTCTTCGCGCAGTTTCTCGAAGAGTCCGTCAATCGAAGGCCAGTCGAAGCCGACGTGCGCGGCCTTGTTGGAGAGCTTCAATCCTTCCAGCAGCGCCGGCATCGCCGTTCCCACCGAATCCAGCAGCGGCTTCGCCTCTTTTGGAGCTTCCGCTCCCGCCTTCTGCGCGCGCTCCTGCGTCTTGATGGCCTCCCAGTTGCGCAGCACTTCGTTCGAGGTCGCGGCCTCCACGTCGCCAAAGACATGCGGATGCCGCCGCACCAGCTTATCGCTCAGCGTGTCCAGCACGTCGTCGATCCTGAAGTGTCCCGCTTCGCCCGCCATCTCGGCGTAGAAGAGCACTTGAAGCAGGAGGTCGCCCAGTTCCTGCGGAAGCTCCGCCCAGTCGCGCTGCGCGATTGCCTCCAACACTTCGTAGGTCTCTTCCACGGTGTATTTCGTAATACTGTCAAAGGTCTGTTCGCGGTCCCAGGGGCATCCGCCGGGGGCACGCAGCCGATGCATGATTTCCACGGCACGTTCAAAGCGCTGGCCAGTTGTCATGCCTACCAGTTTCCACGCCGCGGCCTCCGGCGGCAAGCGGTGGACCATCCGGTGTGCGATCCGGCAGCCTATCCAGAGTTTCTCCTCATGCGGTTCACCTCCCTTCAGCCTCTTGCATCTAATCCGCCTATATGCGTAGTTTTCTTGGGCGTGAGGCACTTCCGGAGCGGGTTGACATCGTCGTCCTCGGCGGCGGAATCAACGGGGTCGCGCTCGCCGCCGAGTGCGCGCGGGCCGGCAAGTCCGTGCTCCTGGTGGAGCGCCACGATTTCGCCTCCGGCGCTACCAGCCGCGGCTCCCGCATTGTCTACGGAGGTCTCCATTATCTTGAGCGGGGCGAGTTCGGCATGTTGCGGGAATCGTTGCGCGGGCGTGCGGCGCTTCTGCGCGGGCAGCCGCACCTTGTGCAACCCCTGGATTTTGTCTTCGCCGCCGCTCCGCGCTCACGTTACTCGGCCACGGAAATTCGCGCCGCCCTCTGGCTCTATCGCAAACTCGGCGGCAGGCTCGCAGCCGGGGCAGACCCGGACGCGCAATTGGAAGACGCGGAGATCGATCTTCTGCGCAAGCAGCTCGACCCCGCGCAACGCCTCTACCGCTATCAGGATGCCCTGTGCGAATTCCCCGAGCGGCTGGTCGCCGACTGGCTCGTTGAGGCCTGCGCCGCCGGAGCCATCGCGCGCAACCATGTTGAGCCTCTTGCCATCCGCGCCACCGGAGGACGTGTCCGAGGGGTATTCCTGCGCGATTCGCTCACCGGAAATGACAGCTATGTCGAGAGCGAGTGGGTCGTCAACGCCAGCGGGCCCTGGGTCGAGATTGTCCGCGGACTCACTGGATTCGCCGCCGGGCTTCCCCTCCTGACCCAGGTGCGCACCACCCATCTCATGCTCCGCCGCTTCCCCGGCGCGCCGTCCATCGGCGTGCAGATCTCCGGGGCGCGCCCCATCACGATTGCGCCGTGGAATGGGATGCTGCTGGTGAGTTCCGGCTGCTCCGCCTTCACCGGGGACCCCTCGCAGGCCGCGCCGCGCGCCGAAGATGTCCGCTCCCTCATGGACTCCGTCGCCGCCTTTTTCCCCAACGCTCACCTTGGCGCTGATGACATTGTTTACAGCTATTGCGGTGTGCGCCCGCTTGCCTGGAACGGCGGCGCAAAAGCGCTTCCCTCCGGCTTCGGCTCTCTCGCCAGCCCGCATGTGCTCCACAATCACGCGGACGAAGGCGCCATGGGGCTGCTCTCAACCTTCGGCGGCTCCCTCGCTACCGCCGCCTCACTCGCCCGCGCCACCGCCCGAACCATGGGCCTCTCCGCGCCACCGCAGCCCGCCGCGCACATCGCACTTGGCGGAGCTAACGGCGTGGAAAACACCCTGCGGCAATGGGCGCTGGCCGTGCAGTCCGCCACCGGAATCCCCAGCCAGAGCACGGAGGCCATCGCCCGCTGGCATGGCCGCCACGCCATGTGCGTGGTGCAAACCGCCATGCACGATCCGTGCATGCGCATGCCCATCGTGGACGGACGTCCGCAGCTCGTAGCCCAGGCCGTGGAAGCAGTTGCCTACGAGCACGCCGTCACCCTCGCCGACATACTGTTGCGCCGCGTTCCCATGGCTTTTGATCAGAATTGGAGTGAGGAGAGTACTGCCCAGGCCGCCGCCCGCATCGCCCCCGCCCTCCACTGGAGCGAGCGCCGCATGAGAGAGGAAATCGAAGCCTTCAACGAAGAACGCCGGCACTTCCTCTATGAGCCCAGGAACCTGGAACCGAACCACGTAGCCGCCTGATTGTATCCGCGCCGGGTGGGTGGCCCATATTCGCCTTCTTTTGGCGAATATGGGAATGCAGCAACGCCCTTCCTCTAGCCGCGCTTTTGCACTTGCTTTGGTCTTTGCTCTTAACCTGCGAAAGCTTGAAACCCTACGCCCGACTCGCCGCCAGCGCCACCGGATCGTCTCCGATCATCCCGTCCACTCCGGCCTCTATCAGCCTTCGCATCGCCGCTGGATGGTTCACCGTCCAGGTCAGCACCTTCTTCCCTGCCTCGTGGAAATCCCGCACCCGCGCCGCAGGCACCAGCCGCGCGTTCGGTTTCATGTATTCCACGGGGAGCGCGCGCCACACCTTCTGCCTCGGCATCCGGTCGAAGATAAAACCCAGCGGCAGCGTGGGATCAATACGATGAAGTTCCAGCAGAACGGGCCGGCGGAAGGAAGAGATCACGAATCCGCGCTCCGGGCGATAGCGCTGCACCAGCGCGGCCACCAGCGCCTCCGCCCCGCGCACTTTTATTTCAATGTCCATCCAGGCAACGTGCTGGTAGCGCGCCAGAACTTCTTCCAGTTGGCACAGCTCAATGACCTTGCGCCGCGGCAGCCGTCCTGCCACCAGGCAGCGCTCGCGCAGCGCCCCGAATAGTTGCCGCGAGATGAAGTGCCTGCGCAGCCGCGCGTCATGCCAGATCACCGGAACCGCATCGGCCGTCAGCCGCACGTCCAGCTCAAAGCCGTCGCAGCCGCTCTCCAGCGCGTAGTCGAAGGCCGCGAGCGTATTCTCCGTCAGCGCAACGCGGCAGCCCCGGTGCCCCAGCAGCAGCATGGAGTGTTAGTCCAGGTCGAAGTCGCGCAGAAATGGCTTTGACATATCCGGCGCTTCCTTGGCCTTCTTCACGGCCTCGGCAAACTTCTTGTCCAGCAGATCGGCCTTGTTCTTCTCCGCCTCCACCGACTGCCGGAAGATCGATTCCTTGCGCACGTCACCCTCGCGCATGGCGCGTGCGGCGGCTTCCATATCGGCAAAGGTCCGGGCAACGGGCTTGGGCGTGTGGGAGATCACCGCCCGGGTCACCGGGTCTACCCGCAGCGACGCCTCGCAGCACGGGCACATCACTTCAAATCCAACTTCAGGCGACGAATGGTTATGCTTCTTTGACATGGCGAATACATGGTAGCACCAGAGGCCGGTTGCCACGAGAGGCTCCGCAACCTTGGATTTGAGCTGCGAATGACTTAGCATGTGCTCCATGACAGCAAAGGTAGTCAGGCGTTTGCAATCCGCTCTTGTTGGTGTAGCTGCCTCTCTGGCTTTATTTATCCCCGTATACAAAGTGTTCCTAGGGGCGCTGATTAAGTATTGGGAATGGCAGAACGGCCACAAGATGAAGATTACGCTTTGGGCTGACGAACGAGCATTTCCGCTGACCCTTGTCGTCTGCTCAATTGTGTTCTATGTAATATTTAGTTACCTTCAGCGAAGAGTTCCGCCGGACGAGCAGATAGCTCGATGGAAGCTGGCACTCTGGACGGCGGCTGCGGCAATCACCCTCTTCGTGCTAACAATCGCCTACATCTTGCATAGCCTCAGGGCTTATCAGGTTCATTCAAACTCACACCTGTCCACACGAGGGCGGCTTTACCTAACTAAAAGCGCGCCGTCTCCGACGCGCCGAATGCCTTCCGCAAAGTTCACAGCCTAATAATCTGGTGCCCCGGACACTGCGGCGCCGCCGCCTCTTTCAGCTGCGAAATCAGTTCCCGCCCGTACTGCGCGAGGAAATAGATGCCCGGCAACACGCGCTCCTGCAACTCCTTGTGCGGAAACAGCTCGGTCAGCACCCGATGCGCGTCCCGGGTCACGGCCTGGTTCTTGCGCAACTCCGCGCGTGCCGCCTTGCTCCCGATCTTCGCCAGTTGATACAGCATCTTGCGCTCGCTGCGCGCCGCCGCGTCCACCAGCGTTGGATCAAGTTTCCCGATCTCCGTCCTCAGCGCCTCCAGATGCGTCTTCAGCGACTCTTTCGTCTCGTGCAGCGCATCCTGCAATGCCGGCTCCAGCACCCGCGAGGCCAGCAGTTCGCACACCTTTTCGCTGCCGTGGAAGAGGTCGCTGAAGCTCAGCCGGTAGCGAGCCAGCAGTTCGCTCATCGCCGGGCTGATGATCGTCGCCGAGAGTCTCGGCATCACGGGAGTCGTGCGCCCCAGCAGCTTTTGGTACACCACTCCCGCCTGCGCAAAGTACGCAATCTCCGCCGGGCCGCCAAAGTACACCGCCGTGGGAAACAGGTAGTCCTGCACCACGGGACGCAGCAGCACGTTTGCGCTGAACTGCTCGGGATGCGCCACAATCCGCTCCAGCACCTCGGCCCGCGCCACGCGCTGCGCGCCCAGCATAAAGCCGTCGCCCGCCAGATGCAGCACGGTGCGCCGGTTGCCCTCCAGCGAAAACAGCAGCGTGGACTCCGGCGTCACCCGCACCTGCTCGTGGTAGCCAGCCTTGTGCAGCGCCTTGCCGCGCTCCAGCAGCGCCTCGTCCAGCTCCGCGGCGCGCTCTGCGGCTGCCGTGAACAGCGGCGCGGCGATGGCGTGCAACTCGTCGTCCAGCGGGTCCACCAGCACCATGCCGGTCCCGGCCAGGATGCGCGTAAACAGCCGCGCAAACGCCGAGCCGTAACTCTCGCCCACCTTGTAGCTCTCGCGCAGCGCGTCGCTCACCCAGCCCGGTCCCAGCAGGGACGTGGCGCGCTCCACCATCTCCGTGATCCGCGCCTCCAGCGGCAGCGGCCCCACCGGAGCCTCTGATCCCGTTTGCTCCGTCGCCGCCAGCTTTTCCAGCTCGCATCCATTGCGCAGCGTGACGCTGGCAATCTCCGCCAGGTCATGGTCCTCGGTCGCCAGCCAGAACACGGGAATCGCCGGCACTCCCTGGGCCGAAAGTTCTTCCGCCATCTGCAAGGCGGATACCGCCTTCAGCACCGAATACAGCGGCCCGCCGAAGACGCCCACCTGCTGTCCGCTGATGCAGGCCACCGCCCCCTGCCGGAAGCGCTCAATCGAAGCCAGCGCCGCATCGGATGCGCCCCAGCGCCGGTTCTGCTTCTCCAGCACGTCGGCCACCCGCGCCCGCCGCTCCGGAGGAAATTCCAATGTCCGCGCGTGCTCCAGCACCGCCTGCGAATGCGGCCGGTGCGCGTAGAAGCTCTCAACTTTTTCGTATTGAAACAGAAAATCCAGGAAGAGCCGCGAGTTGTGTGGAATCGCCGTAAACGGCATACATTCGGTCTTCAACGGGGCCTTCTCCGTACACAGCTCAACCATGGGAAGCACTCTCTTTGCCGCATAATCTCCATCGAGTCTAGCAATTGGATGTCACAGCCCGGCGTCCGGGCGCATCCCAAACTTCGATTGTATCCAAAATCGCTGCACCCCTCGGCTGCCTTGCCCTTTCGCCCGCTTCTGCTTCCTCCTTTGTTCCTGCTTTTGCCTTTGCCTTTGCCTTCAACTTTGAAACCTGTGCAACCTGCGCAACCTGTGCAACCTCGCCTGCGGAAACCTTGTATCATAAACACGTATGAGCCTTACCCACGCGCAAGCTCTCGAAATGTTCCGCTCCGATGATCTCATCGGTATCGGCATGGAAGCCGACGCCATCCGCCGCAAGCTCCATCCCGACGGAATCGTCAGCTACATCATCGACCGCAACATCAATTACACCAACATCTGCACCGAGTACTGCTCCTTCTGCGCCTTCTACGCCCCGGTCAAAGGGCCCGGACGCGAAAAGGGCTACCTCCTCGACTTCGACAAGATCTACGAGAAGATCGCGGAGACCATTGAGATGGGCGGCACCGGAGTCCTGATGCAGGGCGGCATCAATCCCGACCTCAAGATCGACTGGTTCGAGTCGCTCTTCCGCGGCATCAAGCAGCGCTTCCCGCAGATCCATCTGCACTGCCTCTCCGCCAGTGAAATCATCGGCATCGCCGAGTACAGCGAAATCTCGCTCGAAGAAACCATCCGCCGTCTCATGGACGCAGGACTGCAATCCATCCCCGGCGGCGGCGCTGAGATTCTCGACGACGAAGTCCGCGCCAAGGTCGCGCGCCTCAAGTGCACCACGCAGGACTGGCTCGACGTTCACCGCATCGCTCACAAGCTCGGCATGAAGACCACGGCCACCATGATGTTTGGCGTTGGCGAAACCGAAGAGCACCGCGTCAACCACTTCCAGCGCATCTATGACCTTCAGGAGGAAACCGGCGGCTTTACGGCCTTCATCCCCTGGACCTTCCAGCCCAAACACACCGCCCTCGGAGGCCGTGGCTGGCCGGAGTCCACCGCCGTTGAGTATTTGAAGACGCTCGCCATCTCGCGCATCTTCCTCACCAACTTTCCCAACGTGCAGGCAAGCTGGGTCACCCAGGGATTAAAGGTCTGCCAGATGGGATTGCGCTTCGGCGGCAACGATGTTGGCTCGGTCATGCTGGAAGAGAATGTGGTGAAAGCCGCAGGCACCAGCAACTGCACCACCGAAGAGGAGCTTCGCCGCATCATCCGCGACGCCGGCTTCCGCCCCGTGCAGCGCGACACGCTCTATCGAACCTTCTTCCTTAACTAGAACGGTATCCGCAAGAAAGGAGCGTCCACTTAACTCAAGTGGACGCTCCTTGCTATTTGAAACGTACGCGGAAAACTCACGGGTGCCCCACCTTCGGCGCGCATTCTTTGCGCGGCTAAGGTGGGAGAGCAGAATGCATCAACCCAGAACCCTCCCTAGCGCGCTTTCACCGCCGTTACCGGAGCAACGCCCACCCTCACCCGCAGATTCTTCGGAATGAAGAAGAACGTCACCAGCGCTCCGGCCACCAGCGCCGCGGCAATGATGTACAGCGCCGCCGAACGATCCGTCGAAATCAGCTTCGCCCACACCGGAACATTCGGGCCAATGTATCCACCCAGGTTTCCCACCGAGTTCACAATGCCAATGCCCGCCGCCGCCGCCGTTCCCGCCAAAAACGCTGATGGAAGCGGCCAGAACAGCGGCATCGATCCGATCACTCCCAGCGTTGCAACGGAGAGGAAGATGATCGCCAGCACGGGATTTGAAGCAAACACTCCGCTCAGAACTAATCCAAGCGCTCCCGCCAAGGCTGTAAATACATAGTGCAGCCGCCGCTCGCCCGTCTTGTCGGAGTGGTTGCTCAGGAAGATCATTCCGACCACGGCAACGCCATACGGAATGGCCGTAATCAGTCCAACTCCCAGGTATCCTTTGATTCCGAACGCCTTCACAATCGTCGGCAGCCAGAACGCGATGCCATACAGTCCGATCATCAGCGTGAAGTAGATGAAGCACAGCACCCATACCGTCGCGCTCTTGAAGGCATCGACCACGCTGTGTTCCGTCTTGTCCTTATCTTCCGCAACAAGATTCTTCGCCAGCAGCGCCTTTTCCTCGGCGGTCAGCCACTTCGCCTCGTCAATGCTGCTGTTCAGGTAGAAGATCACCCAGACGCCCACGATCATCGAGGGAATGCCCTCGGCCAGGAAAAGCCATTGCCATCCCGCCAGCCCGTAGGCCCCGGAGAGTTTGTCCATGATGAAGCCGGAGATGGGATTGCCGATGACGCCGGAGACCGCGATGGCCGCCACAAACCACGCGGTGCGCGTAGCCCGCAGCCGCGAGGGATACCACAATGTCAGGTAAAAGATAACTCCGGGAAAGAATCCGGCCTCCGCAATGCCAAGCAGAAAACGCAGCGCGTCGAAGGAGAGCTCGCCTTTCACAAAGATCATGCAGGCCGACACAATGCCCCAGGAAATCATGATCCGGGCAATCCACTTGCGCGCTCCAAACTTCTTCAACAGAACATTGCTTGGCACTTCAAAGAAAAAATAGCCGATGAAGAAAATACCAGCGCCCGTGGCAAATGCCGCATCGCTCAAGGAGAGAGCCTTCAGCATCTGCAGCTTCGCGAAACCAACGTTCACGCGGTCGAGATAAGCAAGAATGTAACAGAGAAATAGAAAAGGAATTAAACGTACATCGACCTTGCGGTACGTCTTTTCCTCAAAGCTGCTGATCGGTCCCATGCTGCACACCTCCGCTTTCTGCGGCTTCCAGCCGGAAAGGTCTTCCTGGCGTCCAACGCTGGAGCGATGCCGCCACGAAGCCTTTTCTCGGCTCCGAATTGTAATGCTCATGGGCTATTTTGCAATCTAATTCTGTATTCCCCGCCTATCGCGGCGTAAATCGGAATACAAGGTCCACCGTTCTGGACTCCCGGTTCATCGACTGGCTTACTCCGATCTTGAAGCCGCGCAGATCCACCTGCCGTCCCAGGGCTTGCAGAAAGACATGACCGTAGCCGCTGTCGAAAACATCTCCCATACGCAGCTTCCATAGTTCGTGGAACTTCTTCCCGATGGCGTCCGGTCCCTCCACGCGCACCACCCCCATGTGATACTGCGCGCCTTCCTGAACCTCCATGCGAAACGCAACCGTCCGCGCGCTGTCATCAAAAGTGGGCAGCGCTTTCAGCCGTGCCTCCATGTACCCCTTCGTGCCATAGAGCTTGCTGATTTCCTTCAAGTCCTCATTCAGCCGGAGCTGGTTTGCCCACTTGCCGCTCTCCACCTTCATGGACTTCGCCAGCTCCTGCGCGGTGAAGGCGCTGTTGCCGGACCACTCGAACCCAGACAGTTGGTAGCGCAGCCCTTCCTTCACCGGCAGCCGCACCACGACCGCGTTGCTTGCCGCCTCGGTCAGCGTAAATTCCGGAGCCTCGAAGCCAGCCTTCAGAAAGCCGCGCGCCAGGTACTCCGGAAGAAGGTCCAGCCGCGCGAACGTGCTCAGGCCCGCCTCCGTGTAGTCGCTGCCGATCCGTGCGGCCGCAACGGTCTTCAGCGCCGCCGCCATCTCGGCATCCGCACCCGGAAACTCCATGCTCCGGATCGGCGTCCGCACTCCCTCCACGGTGTACACGAAGCCGAGAATTTTCCCGCCCTCCTGCGGAGCCTGCGGATGCACGCTCACGGTTGTTTCCACGTTCTTCTCCGCCAGAATTGCCTTCACATTCTCTGCCAGCCGCGTGTACAACTCGCCCCCATCCGGAACCTCTCCCACAAACAGCGGCTGCCTCCGCCGCAGCTCGCGCAGCAGCTCTTCGCGCGGCATCCACACAAAGTTGTCAAAGTGCGCCGGAAACAGCTTCTCCACGTCATGCACCTTGTACTCCGCCCGCGTGCCCTCCGGAAACGAAACATACGAATACGTCACTTCCGTAAACATTCCGCTGGAGGCCAGCCGCTCTGCGCCCGCATTCAGCGCAGCCTCCGTCCCCGCGTCTCCCAGCTTCAGCCCCGTGGCGGAAACCAGCTCGGCAGTTTGATAGCGCGCCGATCCCAATACTCGGATCTCGATTAATTTTGTGGAATTGGGCAGGGTTTTCTGTGGAGTCGAGCGGCCCTGTGCCCACAGCGAGGCACCAGCGAGAAGAAGGATGGAAAGATGGCGGAAGCGCATACGCCGGATTGTATTACGCACTTCCGTCCGCAACAATCCGCAAGGGTGCCCGCAACTGTTGCTCTTCTTCTTTATGATTGGGAAAAGCCAACCCAGCGGGGTTGTATGACCCGGCTGGATTGGCCCTCCGTCTTACTCACTCCACCTGTTAGAACGCCGATGTTGCCGCGCGCTGCCAGGTATTTGCAGCCACGCAGGTGTAGAGATAGCTGGCGTCGTACATCATCTGTGGAGGCGTGCAGGCAGCCGTCGAGCTGGCCGGAGTTCCCTGCGTAACCACTGCGCCTGCAACTCCGTTCGACTGGATCGTTCCAAACGCGTTGATGTTGCCGTTGACCTGCACATTTCCCTGCACCGTCAGCGCCTGCGAAGGGAATGGCGTGCCGATGCCCACGTTCGAAGCGAAGTAATTGTAGTTCGCTCCGGCTGCCTGGTAGAAACCGTAGCTGCCGTTGCACAGCGACTTGTTCTGATTCGGCACGCCAATGCCAAAGCCCACGCTGCACTCAATTCCGTTCGTCGGCTGCGAATCCAGCAGGTAGCCAACCACCGAGTGAACGCCGCTGCTGCCCACCACGCTCGCCATGCTCAGTTCAATGCCGTTCATGTAATTCGCATAGCCGCCGGAGATGTTAAACGTCGGCGCTACCACGATCCCCTTCAGATACGCCTGGCCGTACGCGCTGGAACTCACCGTGCCATCCAGGCGCAGCAGTTCGGCTCCATAACTGGTCGGCGCCGGTTCGGTCACGCTGCCGCCAATCTCCACCATCGATTCGACGCTGGGCGCTGCTCCGAAGCCCAGGTGTCCGCCGCTGGTCGCGATCTGGTTGCCCGCCATCTGCAATCCGTTTGCCGGCAGCGTCAGCGCACCCGTCATCGTGCTCCCTCCAATGGCCACGTAGTTCGTGGAGCCCGCCGCCGGAGCATACAGCCCGTTCAGGTAGCTGGTGCTCAGCACGAGCGTGGGTGCGCTACCCGAACCTCCAACTGTAATGGAGTTGTTCGGCGAGGTGATGCTCACACTTCCACTTCCGCCCGCGCCCGGAAACGTCTGTCCGCTGGCAAACGTCACCAGCCCGCCAAACTGCGTCGTCCCGGTCACGCTGAAATTGCCTTTCGCCTGCACGCTTCCTCCGGTCGAGCCGCTCCCGGGCGTCAGCACGATGTTGCCGCCCGTGGAACCGCCCACCGCGCTGCCCGCCGTCAGCAGAATGTTTCCGCCATTCGTGCTCGGATACGCCAGCGTGTGTCCGCCTTCCACATCCACCACCGCGGCGTCGCCCGTATTACCCGTCCCGCCATGCAGCGATGCCTTGGAGAACGTGTTTCCGTATCCCCAGGAACTCGTGGACCCGCCGCTTACAATCGCGTTGCCTCCCGCGGAGTTGTAGCCGCCGCCGGCCGTGATATTCACATTCCCCGGAGGTCCCAGATTCGCATAGCCCGCGCCGCCCAGCGGCACGTTGAAGCCGGCCGTCACGTTCACATCGCCGCCGCTGCCGCCGGTGCCGTAACCCGCCTGCCCGGCCGTGATGTTGATGACCCCGCCGTTACCGCTGCCGCTGCCAAGATTCGGCGTCGTCAGGTTGATTGCCTGCGTCGAGTTCGACGTTATATTCAGCGCGGAGCCCGCTGCTCCCGCAATCGCCGGCAGCGTCAGCCCGCCCGTCATCGTGTCGCCGGACTTCGCAACGTAGTTCGTTGAGCCCGTCGCCGGAGCATAAACCGCTGAGCCGCTCGCCGGGGCATACAGCGCATTCGTAAAGCTCGTGTTCAGCGCCACCGTCGGCGCGCTCGCCGTGCCCGCAACCGTAATCGAGCCGTCGGCCGCGCCCACGCTCGTAACCACGCCAGGGAACGCCTGACCGCTGGCAAAGCTCACCGCTCCGTCAAACTGTGCCGTCCCGTTCACCTCCAGCATGGCGGCGGGCGCAGTGGTCCCAATCCCGACGAAACCCGCGTCGGTAATCCGCATCCGCTCCGGCGCCGGAGTGCTTGTGGGTGCGGTGCCTTTCAGCGTGGTCGCCAGGCTGATGTACGTGCCCTGGGCGGTATCGCTCCAGTTCTCCGCCGCAAAAAACTTCATGTAGGCGCGGCTCCCCGGCGAAAAGGCCGTTGCGCCAAAGCCGCGGCCCTGCATCGCCATGATGTTGTCATTGGCCAGCAGAGCGCTCGGAGCCGCAAAGCTGCCGCGCGCGCGGCGTCCGATGAAGTTGACGCCCACCACGCCGTAGCCCTCCACCGTCACCGCCGCCGGGTCGCTCTGCGAGATCACGTTCAGGTTGAAGGCTGGGGTTGTGGTGCCAATGCCGATGTATCCATTCGCCGCCTGGAAGAACGACGAGTTGGTGAGGTCGCCCGCCGCGTCGGAAAACACGGGCACGTAACCGGTCGTGGCGCCGCTCGCCACAATCGCCGCCGTGGCGATTCTGCCTGCCGCGTTGTTCACCGCGTTGGCGTTGAGGTATGTGGGCTGCGCCGCGGCAGACTGCGCGATGGCGCTGTCGGCACGCAGAAAGGCCGAAGCCGGAAGCCCGCCAAGGGTCTCCGCGTCATTCGCTTTCAGCGCATACGGAACGCTCACCAGCAACACCCTGGGCTGCTCCGCCTGCCCCTGCGCCTGCACCGAAAGCCAGTGGGCCTCGCCGTTGTTGAAGACCTCAACCGGAATGCCTTTGGCGCTGCGCGAACCGAGGAACGCCGTGTAGCGCCCCGCCGCGTCAACGGTTACGTTCTGCACCTCCTGCCACAGCGGCGCGCCCCCGCTGGAATCCTTGTAGAGGGCAAAGATCACCCCGGCCGTTCCTGCCGGTGCGCCCGTGATGGTGCCGCTGAACTTGACCAGCGGCGGCACCGGAACAGCCTCCTGCGCGCAGACCGGGAAGGAAAGGATGGCTACACAAAACAGAGCGGCAAGCACGCTCCAAAAGCGGACGACGCGGACGCAGAGATTGGCACTAAGACGAGACATGACTCCTCCATCACAGTTCTGTATCGAGTGGAAAACTAAGAGTGCGGAGAGCCGGAAATCTGCTCATAAAATGCCAAAAAGTAAGTAGGTGTATGGAACATTAAAAGCGGAAACTCTGGAAGTCAAGGAAACAACTCGGCGCGCAGGAATTAGTCCCCTCCCCACTTACAACACCGCGCTGACGGTTACCGCGCAGGTCACCAATGTGCTACTAGACAACTCCGCCAAGCGGTGCAAAACTCTAATCCTCCCCCAATTACTCCTCATTTCCCGGGTATACCTATGCGAATCGGCATTGCGCTGTTTCTTTTGGTCGTTCCGGCCATGGCGCTCGGCAGCCATGGTGGGTTCCGCGAACTGAACGGGCAGTACGGGAGCGAAGAACTGAAAGACGAAGAGAGCGACGAACAGAAATCCCAGGACTTCGACGACGCAGTGTACGCTGCCCTCACCTACGCTGCGCTCGTGGCAGTCATCGTCCTGCTGCTGGCCTGGCTAGCCAGTCGCTGATCGGCCTTGCCGCCCACATCTGCCGCTCTCGGTCGGGTGGCCTGGCAATTGCTGTGCTTTCATAGGCAGAGTAAAATTCCGCTTCGACACTCAGAGTACTCCCGAGGATTGTGCTACTTTGCCGTTAAGCAAGAGGTGCCTTATGAGAAGACGCTGGACGTTCGCTTGTGCAGTCCTTCCACTCATACTTCTGATGCCACTCAATGCACAGAAACAGACCGCCAAGGTAGGCTGCTTTGACAAGACCGCGGTTGTAGTTGCCTTCTACCGCTCTCCGCTCTGGGCGGAAACGCTGAGGGGCAAGAAGGAAGAGCAACGCCGTGCTAAGGAAGCAAACGACACCGCTAAACTCAAAGAACTGGAGGAGTGGGGCGGAACTCAGCAGGAATTGGCGCACAAACAACTCGCAGGCGAAGCCCCGATCACGAACATAGTCGCAGCACTCCAGCCGGCATTCGTCGAAATCGAACGTGCGACGAAGGTGTCCCAGGTAGTTCCGGCTCCTTACGGAGGCAAGGAAGAAAGCGTCGACGTGACCGACGCTCTGCTCGACTGGCTGAAGGCGGACGAGCGAACGCGACAGGTCATTCGTAATGCTCGAAAAAACGGCAAATAGAGAACCGGGCGTGGGGTCCATGTTCGCCTTCTTCTGGCGAATGTGGGAACGCAGCAACGCCGGGTGGCCGCGCTTTCGCGGGTGCTTTGGTTTTTGCTCCTAACCTGCGAAACCTAGAAACTTTGAAACCTGTGAAACCTTGAAACCTGCTCCGCTCTACTCTTGCGACGTCGTCGCGCTCTTTGCCGGAGTCGCACGCTTCCGCGCCGCTTCGGCCTCGGCGGTCATTCCCTTGGCGTCGTAAGCCTCGGCAAGCCCACCTTCTGCGCTGGCGTCCTCGCCGCTTACTTCAATCTCTTTCCGGAAAGCGGCGATCGCCTCGTCATAGCGCTTCAGCCGCAAAAGACACTCGCCTTCGCGGAAATGCACCTCGGGCAAATGTCCGTTGATCGCCTCGGCCTGCTGATACTCCTTCAGCGCCTGCGCCATGTTGCCCTCAACAAATGCCACCGCGCCAAGCCCCGCGTGAGCCTCCGCGCTTGCGGGGTTCTGCGCCAGCAACTGCTCGTAACTCTGCCGCGCCTCCGCCGTCCGATGCGCTTCCAGACGCACCGCGCCCAGGTCGGCCAGAACCTCTTCGTCCTTCGGGTAGGCCGCCAGAACCTGTTGCAGTTCCCTCTCCACCCCGTTCAGATCCTTCTTCTGCGAGTACAGCCGCGCCAGTTGAAAGTGGAGCGCGCCGGCCGATCCCGGACGGAGTTTCACCGCTTTTTCGTAAAGCGGAATCGCCGCGTCAATCCTTCCATCCTCCACCTGCTGGCTCGCCCGCATCATCAGGTACGGAAACGCGCGCTTCTGCTGCAACTCATAGGCGCTGCCTCCCAGGACGGCGCCCACCAGCAGCAGGACGCCCAGCCGTGGCATCAGTCGCGCCTCCGGAGCAGCCTTCGCAACCAGCCCTCCCAGCACCAGCCCCGTAGCCAGGCCCCCCATGTGGCAGGCGTTGTCCGTCCTCCCGCTGATGGCCCCAAAGACCACGTTGTATCCCACAAACGCAATCAGGCTCTGCATGGTTCCCTGCGCCAGCACACCGGAGGAGAACTCACCCAGCTTGATCGAAGCGATCACCGCTCCTGCAATGCCGAAGATCGCCCCCGATGCGCCCGCGCTGACCGTGGGCGTCGAATGCCACAGCACGCTTCCCAGGCTCCCCCCGATGCCGCACAGAAGATAGACACATGCAAATGTAACGTGTCCGTACAGCCGCTCCGCCAGTTCCCCCAGCGACCACAGGCACCACATGTTGAACGCGATATGAATGATGCCTATATGGACAAAGCAGGAAGTCAGCAGCCTCCACCAGTCTCCCGTCAGCGTATAGGCGCCAAAGTTCGCCCCCCAGTTGATCAGGTCGCCGCTCGTTGGACTCATCGGCGACACGCCCGCAAGCAGCATCCCGATAAACACCGCCACGTTGATCCCGAAAATCGCCTGGGTCACCACCATCGGCATGGACTCGCTCCGCTTCCACGGAGTCGCCATCACCGGCTGGTGGCCCGTGTCCTCGCCCCTCTGCGCCGCCTCGTGCTGCTTGCACCAGTCGCAGATCTTTTTTCCAAACGTAAACCCGGAGAGCCTTCGCCCACAACGAATGCAGTTAGCCATGATTACCTGTTCCGCCCGTCCTGCCGTTCAGTCCTATTATTCGGAAGCACCGTTCGCGCACGACCGATAACTCAGTATCGCGCATCGCGGCATCCTCGCCGCAAAACCATTCACTCTTCGGTCACCAACCCTGCCCGCCACCCCGTTACTCCGCGGTCAATCGTTCGCGACCTCTCCCAACCATTAACGATTCGACCTTGCAGTTATTAACCAATTCGCCAATAGATTTGCCGTATTTGCACCATTCCATGTGCAAAAACAGCCCCGAACGGGCTGTTTTGTCTCGAAATGCACTCATTTCGTTTTCAAAAATCCAGCGCTTTTTTGGTTTATTCCCACTCAATTGTGCCGGGCGGTTTGGAGGTAATGTCGTACACCACGCGGTTGATTCCGCTCACCTCATTCACAATGCGGCTTGAGATTGTCTTCAAAACCTCATGCGGCAGCGGCACCCAGTCCGCCGTCATCCCGTCTTCGCTGGTCACCGCGCGGATCGCGCAGGTGTAGGCGTACGTGCGCTGATCGCCCATCACGCCCACTGACATCACCGGCAGCAGCACGGCAAACGACTGCCATATCTCGTCGTAGAGCCCGGCGCGCTTGATCTCCGTGACCACGATCTCATCAGCATCCTGCAATAGCGCAACGCGCTCCGGCGTTACTTCGCCAAGAATTCGCACGGCCAGCCCAGGCCCCGGAAACGGCTGGCGCTGGATCATCTCGTCCGGCATGCCGAGGTCACGCCCGATGCGGCGCACCTCATCCTTGAAGAGATCGCGCAGAGGTTCGATGAGTTTGAGTTTCATCTTGGCGGGAAGTCCGCCGACGTTGTGATGGCTCTTGATGGTGACGGAGGGGCCGCGAACGCTTACGGATTCGATGACGTCAGGATAGAGCGTGCCCTGCACCAGCCACTGCACTTCGCCGTACTCGCGCTTGATGCGCTGCGACTCTTCATCGAACACTTCAATGAATTCGTTGCCGATGATTTTGCGCTTGCGCTCCGGGTCGCTGACGCCGGCAAGCTTGGAGAGGAAGCGGTCTGTCGCATCGACCGCATCAATGTTGAGCTTGAGCTTGGTTCGGAGATTGTGCTGAACCTTTGCGTACTCATCCTTGCGCAGCACGCCGTTGTTGACGAATACGCAGGTGAGGCGGTCGCCGATGGCGCGATGAACCAGCGTGGCGGCGACACTCGAATCTACTCCACCGGAGATAGCGCAGAGCGCGCGGCCTTCGCCAACGGTTTCGCGAATCTGCTTAATCGTGGAGTCGATGAACTTCTGCGCGGTCCACGAAGGCTGGGCGTTGCAGATGCCGAAGACAAAGTTCCTGAGCAGGCTGGTGCCGAACTTTGTGTGATGCACTTCGGGATGAAACTGAACAGCGTAGTATCCGGCAGCGACGTTTTCAATGGCCGCCACGGCGTTGGACGTGCGCGCGATCAAGCGGAAGCCGGGCGCGAGTTTATCCGCCTCGTCGCCGTGCGACATCCAGACCGAGAGAGTCTCCGGCAAGCCGCTAAAGAGGGCTGAGCTTTCCAGAACTGAAACTTCCGCGTGGCCGTACTCGCGCTTGCTGGCGGCATGAACCGTGCCGCCGAGTATGTGCGTCATGAACTGCAATCCGTAGCAGATTCCGAGCACGGGCAAGCCGAGGTTGAGCACTTCGGGGTCAGCCGGGGGCGCGTCAATGTCATAGACCGAACAGGGGCCACCGGAGAGGATGATGCCCACGGGATTGTAGCTGCGGACTTCCTCAAGCTTGGCCGTGCAGGGCAGGACAACAGAAAAGACGTTCTGCTCGCGAATGCGCCGCGCAATGAGCTGCGTGTATTGCGAGCCGAAGTCCAGGACAACGATGGAGGGAAGCGCCGTGTGTTCCACACTCAAGGTTCGCAGAATTGGGGGCGGCCTGTAAAGAGATTAGAAGATACCGGTTCCGGAACGGTCCTAGGAAGTCGGGAGTTCAGCGCGTAAAGTCAGCTCGTGAATGGCAACGGAGGCGTAGTCGCCGAGGCGGGCAAGCAGAAGAAAATCGGAAATGAGGAAGTATGCGAGCGTCTCGATCACAAGCAGAACACTGACTGCCGAGGCTGGCAGAGAAGAGCTTGCCGCCGCAGTGAAGATACCGGCCAGTGAAATCACGGTCGCCGCCACGCCGCGAAGGGTGCTGTTCCAGACCGCGATGGCCGACAGGCGCGAACGGTGGCGACGGATAAACGCGATGGCCTCCACCGTGGCATCGAGAGGAGCCAGCGCATCGCGGGCGACGAAGATAGGTGCGAGTGAGAGCACCCAGTTGACGTAGCTCCAGAGGACAAAGGAGATTGCAAGCGAACAGAATTGAATCGTGGCCGGAAGCAGCAGACTCGATGCCCAGCCGCCGACCAGGCCGGCAACGAATGTGCCGCCCAGATAGCCGATGACGAGGATTGACAGCATCATGACGCGGGCGAAGTTGAGGAGAGCGAAGCTTACCCAGCGAGGCGCATCCGCGGCGATTGGAACTCCGTAGCCCGTGGCGAACTGGCCCACAATGATGCGGGTAATGAGTCCGCGTCCAAGCGTGGCGGCGGCGACCCAGAGGACCGCAGCGATACTGAAAACCTGTGTACACACTCTTACCAGCAAAGGCAGCACGGGCGTGATCAGGTTCGCCGCGGCCGTTGCCAAGGCAATTGGATCCTGCGCGCTGAGAGCCTGCTCGTCGGCATCGGTTAGAAGAATGGCCTGGCGAAGGTGCGAGTAAGCGAGAAAAGTCAGCGCAAGCAGCCCGAGTCCGAAGCTCCAACGCCAGAGCAACTCCATGAAAAAAAGCGCCGGATTTTTGCGTAGGATGCGGAGTCCTTCACGGTTTGCATCTGCGCTCATGGGGAAAGAATAGCGCATGGAGGCAAGGTTTCAAGGTTTCGCAGGTTTCAAAGTTTCGCAGGTTAAGGGCAAAGGCAAATGCCCAACCCTTCTACCCATCAATGGGGCGGAAGGGTTGGGCACTCAATGTGTGATGGCTAGCCTTTGACGACGATGTTGACCAGTTTGTTTTTGACGACGATCACTTTCACAATCTGTTTGCCAGCCAGAGCTTCCTTCACCTTTTCATCGCGCATGGCGGCCTCACGGACCACATCATCCTCGGCATCATGAGCAACAGTGAGACGGGAGCGCAGTTTGCCGTTGAACTGTACGACAATCTCGACCTCATCTTCTTTGGCCAGCACAGGATCTGCCTGCGGCCATGGATGGCGCAGCAGCGCGTCTGGATCCTCGCCGAGCATGGACCAGAGTTCGGCTGCCAGATAGGGCGCGAAGGGATTGAGCAACAGCACGAGGTTGCGCTGCACTTCAGCGCGGAAGGCCGCCGGCGCCGTGGAGCCCGCGGAGAAGAGTTCCGGCTTGACCATGCAGGCATTGAGCAGTTCCATCATGGCCGCGACCGAGGTATTGAAGTGCCAGCGGCCCTGGAAGTCGCCGGTGATGCGCTGGATGGTCTGGTGCAGTTTGCGCAACACCTTTCTGGCGTCGGGCGTCAGATCGGCGACGTCGTAGGTACGCGAGTCGGCGGGCGCGAGGCGCACGGGATTCTCCGAGATGAAGCGATAGAGGCGCGCGAGGAAACGATAGACGCCTTCCACGCCCTGATCCTGCCAGTCGAGGTCACGATCCGGCGGAGCGGCGAAGAGTGTATAGAGACGCGTGGCGTCAGCACCATAGCGAGCAACCATATCGTCGGGAGAGACGACGTTACCGAGGGACTTGGACATCTTGGCGCCGTTCTTGATGACCATGCCCTGGGTGAAGAGGCGCTGCGCGGGCTCGTCGTTCTTGATGAGGCCGATGTCGCGCATGAACTTTGTCCAGAAGCGCGAATACATCAGGTGAAGAATAGCGTGCTCGACTCCGCCGATGTACTGGTCCATGGGAAACCAGTAGTTGGCGATCTCACTGTCAAAGGGCGCGGTGTCTATGGGGCTGGTGTAGCGATAGAAATACCAGCTTGAGTCGACGAAGGTGTCCATGGTGTCGGAGTCGCGGCGTGCAATGCCTCCGCATTTCGGACAGGCGACCTCGTAGAACTCCTTGACGCGGGTGAGAGGTGAGCCACCAGCAAGGGTGATTTCAACGTTTTCCGGCAGCAGCACGGGAAGCTGGTCTTCCGGCACGGGGACGAGTCCACACTTCCCGCAGTAGAGAATCGGGATGGGTGTGCCCCAGTAGCGTTGACGGGAGATGCCCCAATCTTTCAGTCGGTAGGTGACGGTCGCCTTGCCGAAGCCATTCTGCTCGGCGTGCTGAGCCATCTTCTTCTGCGCTTCTTCACAGGCAAGTCCGTCGTAAGGGCCGGAGTTGATGAGCAGCGAATCCTCGGCACAGAAGGGCAGCACGGGCTGCTCGGGCTTCCCTTCTTCGGGCGGCTCCTGTTCGCGGCGCGGCAGGATGACGATGCGGACTTCGATGCCGTATTTGTTGGCGAACTCGAAGTCACGCTCGTCGTGGGCAGGCACGGACATGATGGCACCCGTGCCGTAATCCATGAGGATGTAGTTGGCCACCCAGATTGGAACGCGCTCCTGGTTGAAAGGGTTGATGGCGAAATGGCCGGTGAAAAAACCCTTCTTGTCGACGGAGCCAAGGTCTCCGGCTTCGCGCGCCTTCTTCTGGTCAGCCAGCATCTCGGCCAGATGAGCGAGTTTGGCGGTGTCGCTGCCGACGAGTTCGGCGACAAGCGGGTGCTGCGGCGCAAGCTGCAATGACGTTGCGCCGTAGATAGTGTCAATGCGGGTGGTGAATACCGTAATGCTGGTTGCGGAGCCACCGTCGAGTTTGAAGTCGACGTTTGCGCCTTCGCTGCGTCCGATCCAGTTGCGCTGCATTGTGCGGACCTTTTCGGGCCAGCCTTCCATGCTGTCAAGACCTTGCAGCAGTTCCTCGGAATAGTCCGTGATGCGGAGGGCCCACTGCTCAAGCTCGCGCTGTTCGACTGGAGTTTCTTCGTGACGCCAGCAGCAACCGTCCACTACTTGCTCATTGGCGAGCACGGTGGCGCAGTCCGGGCACCAGTTCACCTTGCTCTTCTTCCGGTAAGCCAGGCCCTTCTCAAAGAGCTTGAGGAAGAACCACTGGTTCCAGCGGTAGTACTCAGGCAGGCAGGTTGCGATTTCGCGCGACCAGTCATAGCTGAAGCCGAGGCGCTTCATTTGCGCCTTCATGGCGGCGATGTTGTTGAGCGTCCATTCGCGGGGCTGGCGCTTGTGCTTGATGGCGGCGTTTTCAGCGGGCAGGCCAAAGGAGTCCCAGCCCATGGGGTGGAGCACGTTGTGGCCGCTCATCCACATGTAGCGGGCGAGAGCGTCGCCGATGGCGTAGTTGCGAACGTGTCCCATGTGCAGCGCGCCGGAGGGGTAGGGCAGCATCTCGACGACGTAATACTTGGGCTTGCCGCAGGAGGGCGGCTCCGGCGCATAGCGGGTGAGGTCGCTCTCCCAGAGCGCGGCCCACTTTTCTTCCACCGGGGTGGGATTGTAGCGGGTATCGTCTTCCGCACGGCCGGCGGCACGGAGGCGCGGCTCGGCTGAGGGATCGTGCTCCGTCACTGAAGGCGCAGGCTTTACAAAGCCAAGTTCCTGGGCGATGCCACGGGCGTTTTCGACGATGCCCTCGGCGGCTTCGCGCACGACTTCGACGGCTTGTTCAAGGATGTCGGCGGGAGAGTCCGGCGACGGCTTCTGGATAGAGTTCTGCTGATCTGCCATGAGTATGGTTCGCCCTGAATGTGGCGCAAATTGCGCTATCGATAAGTTCTTATTCTACAACGTATGCAGAGGATCGCCATCTGCCTATGCCACCAGCGCTTTGAGCGCCTCAATGTTATGGAGGTCGTCGAGTGGCTCATCGATGGGAGTTTCCAGGATGAATGCCGCGTGTTGGTGGTGCGGATCGTTGAGCAGGCGGCGGAAGGGCTCGAGGCCGATGGTGCCTTTCCCGATGCTCTCGTGACGGTCGAGCTTCGAGCCGCAGGCGGCCTTGGCGTCATTGCAGTGCCAGACCTTGACGTTGGAGAGGCCGACGGTGGCATCAAGCTGGCGCATGGTTTCGGCGTAACCCTCTGCGCTCACAATGTCATAGCCGCGCACATGGGTGTGGCAGGTATCAATGCAGGAAGCGACGGGAATGATTTTGGCGAGGGCGGCGATAAGTTCGGCGACGCTCTCAAAGCTCGAACCAAGGGAGAATTCGGCTCCGGCGGTGTTCTCAATCAGGAGGGTGAGGCCGTTCTCCGCCATGTTGAGGCCGTCTGAGGCGCGGGCAATGGCGGCACAGGCGTTGGCAAGGCCCTCTTCGCGGCTGCAATTGCGGAAGCTGCCGGGATGCAGGACCACGTATTCGGAGCGGACCGAGATGGCGCGCTCCATTTCTGCGCGGAGGGCGGAGACGGATTTCTCCAACATCTCGGGATTGTTTCCGGCGACGTTGATGAGGTAATTGGCGTGGATGACCAGCGGCTTGAGATCGTAGGCGGCGCGGAGGCGGGCCATGGCTTCACACTGTTCGGGCGAGATATCGAAGGGCCGCCACATGCGCGGGCTCGAACTGAAAATTTGAAGCGTGTTGCATCCCAAGCGCCAGGCACGCTCGGCCGAGGTTTCGACTCCTCCCGAGGTGGAGGTGTGAATGCCGATGCGGCGAGCGGCGAGCTGCGGTCTATGCTCGGAGGCAGGGATGAGCTTGAGAATGTCTTTTTCGGACGTGGTCGCGGACTTCTTGACGGCTCGTGGCATGAGGAGATTGTAAGGCGAACAGCGGCCTGAGGCCAATGCCCTGGGGCCAACGCGCGGCGCAGCTCTTAAGGGAATGGCATGGAATTCAGAGAGGCGAGAAGCTGGAAGCGGGGATTCCGAGCCCAAGGTCCCCACGCTGGAGCGGGGGCGATGATATCCTAAACGGCATTACGCCAGAATGAGGCATTCACCTTCCATGTCCAACCCGAACCGTCCTGAATCCCAGCCCACCCCTGACTCCAACGAATCCTTCGAGGACATCCTTGCCCAGTACGAGCAGACGCATAAGCGCAAGGCTCCGGATGGAAACAAGCAGCTTGAGGGCACGGTGGTTGCCATCTCAGCCGAATCCGTGTTCCTGGATATTGGCTACAAAACAGAAGGCATTCTGCCGCTTGCGCCCTTCCAGGGTGCGGGAGAAACGGTCAAGGTCGGCGACAAGATTCCAGTCTCGGTGAAGGGACGCGACCCCGAGGGCTACTACGAACTTTCACGGCTGAAGGTGGAGCTGCCGAAAGACTGGTCAGCGCTGGAACAGGCTTTTGCCGAAAAGACCGTGATCCTGGGCACGGTGACCGCCGTGGTCAAGGGCGGCCTGAGCGTTGACGTGGGAGTGCGCGCGTTTATGCCCTCCTCCCGGAGCGGCGAACGCGACGCAAAGAACATGGAGAAGCTGGTGGGCGAGCAGATCCGCTGCCGCATCATCAAGCTCGACGTGGCCGACGAAGACGTGGTGGTGGACCGCCGCGCGGTCGCCGAAGAAGAAGAGCGCGCAGGCAAAGAGCGCAGGTATTCCGAGATTGAGGAAGGCGCAACATTGAGCGGCACCGTGCGCAGCCTGGCTGATTATGGCGCATTCATCGACCTGGGCGGGGTGGACGCCCTGCTGCACGTCAGCGACATGGCGTGGGGCCGCGTCAACAAGCCAGGAGACGTGCTGACGGTGGGCCAGCAGGTGGAGGTAAAGGTTCTCAAGATCGACGCCGAGAAGCACCGGATTTCCGTGGGACTGAAGCAGCTTCAGCGGCATCCGTGGGATGCGGTGCCTGAAAAGTACAAGGTTGGCGAGCGGGTACAGGGAACGGTGACACGCGTTGTGGAGTTCGGAGCATTTGTGGAACTGGAGCCGGGCATTGAAGGGTTGATTCATCTCTCCGAAATGTCGTGGGGCAAGAAAGTGAAGAAAGCTGGCGATGTGATCAAGCCCGGCGAGACCGTAGAGGCGATCATTCTGGGCGTGAGTCCGGGAGAGCGGCGCATTTCACTTGGACTGAAGCAGGCGCTGGGCGATCCGTGGGCGCAGGCGGCGCAGAAGTTCGCGGCGGGCACGGTTGTGGAAGGCCCCATTACGAGCATCACCAAGTTCGGAGCGTTTGTGCAACTTGCCGAAGGCATCGAGGGCATGGTTCACGTCAGCGAGATCAGCGCGGAGAAGCGCATTGAGCATCCGCAGGACGTGTTGAAACTGGGCCAGAACGTGAGCGCGCAGGTCATGGAACTCGACCTGGAGAAGCGCCAGATTCGCCTCAGCATGAAACAACTGATCCCGACCGGCCTGGATGAGTACATAGCGGAGCATAAGGTCGGCGACGTGGTAACGGGCCGATTGATCGAGGAATCGGGCGACAAGGCGCGGGTTGAACTCGGCGAAGGCATTCGAGCCAACTGCCGGATTGCCGAGGCTGCCGCTGCGAAGGAAGAACCCAAGGCTGAAGCTGGAAAGCTTGATATGTCAAACCTTAGCGCGATGCTGAACGCAAAGTGGAAGGGCGGCCCCGCGAACAGCGAGGCGAAGCCCGAGGCGGCACGCGCTGGGCAGATTCGCAGCTTCCGGATTGTGAAACTGGACGCCGCCGCGAAGAAAATCGAGTTGGAACTGGCGTAGTTCTTTGCGGCGCCGCTGGCTTGCCTCTCCGGCCGGCGGCACTGATTTCCGATGTCCCGGCGGGCCTGTGCGTTGCCCGGACTGCCGGGGCTCCGCTACACTAATGGTTTCTGTGAGGGAACCATGCTTGTAGTGATGCAGTCGCGCGCGACATCGGAAGAAATACGCGCCATTTGCGAAAGAATTGAGGCCCTGGGCTTCCGGGCGCACTCGGTTGAGGGCACGCAGAGATATGCTGTCGCCGTTACCGGCGACCTGCGCGGAATCGAAAGCTGCGGACTGGAAGAGATGCCGGGCGTGCAGGAGATTATCCGCATCAGCAAACCCTTTAAACTGGTCAGCCGCGAATCAAAACCAGAGAACACGATTGTGCGGTTTGCGAATTCCGACGTCACTATCGGCGGGGAGGAATTCGCGCTCATCGCCGGGCCCTGCTCGGTGGAGAGCCGCCAGCAAACGCTCACAGTGGCAGAGAAGGTCGCGGCGGCGGGCGCAAAGATGTTCCGCGGCGGCGCATACAAACCGCGAACCTCGCCGTATGCTTTCCAGGGCATGGGCGTGGAGGGGCTCAAGATTCTAGCCGAAGTGCGCGAGCAATTTGGCATGTTGATTGTGACCGAAGCCGTGGACACCGAAGCGCTGGAAGCCATTGAAGATTACGCCGACATGATCCAGATTGGCGCGCGGAACATGCAGAACTTTTCTTTGCTGAAGCGAGCCGGCCGCTCTCCGCTGCCCGTGCTGCTCAAGCGCGGATTGAGCGCAACGCTGGAAGAACTGCTGATGTCCGCCGAATACATCATGAGCGAAGGCAATCGCAATGTGGTTCTCTGCGAGCGAGGAGTGCGCACCTTCGCCGACCACAGCCGCAACACGTTGGACCTGAGCGTCATTCCCGCGGCGCAAAAACTGAGTCACCTGCCGATTATTTCCGACCCGAGCCATGGGACGGGCAAGCGCGACCGCGTGACACCGCTGGCGCTGGCTTCCGCGGCGGTGGGAGCCGACGGGTTAATCGTGGAAGTGCACAACGACCCCGACCGCGCACTCTCCGATGGCGCGCAGTCGATGTTCCCCGATCAGTTTGCCGCAATGGTCTCACAACTCCGCGGAATCCTGCCGGTGGTGCATCGGACGCTGAACCTGGAGCCGGCGAAGGGCCGGCCGGGATCGGGCTCGAAGGCGGCGCGCCCGTGAGAATTCGACAGAAAGCAGTTGCGGGCCGGCACTTTGCCGGCCTTGCGCTTGCAGCCATTGCGCTGCTGGCGGGCTGCACCAAGCGCAACGCCGAACCGGCGCACAGCTTTGCGTATGTCACCAACTCAGGCTCGAACACGGTCAGCGTAGTGAACCTTGGCACCATGCGGACTGTGGCCACGCTGGCCGTGGGAAACAATCCCACGGGCGTTACCGCCAGCCCGACGAAGGACGAGGTGTACGTGGTCAACACCGATTCGGGCACGGTCAGCGTGATCGACGCGGTGAGCAACCAGGTATTAGGCAGCATGGGCGTGGGCAGAACACCGTACACCATTTCTGTAACCGGCGACGGCAAAAGGGGATGGGTTGCCAACGCAGGATCGAATACCGTGACGGCCCTGGACCTGGACGCACATCGCGCTTTGGGACACGTTTCCGTGGGCAAGCAGCCAGGCATTGCGCGCGTGTCCGTCGATGGTAAGTCCGTGGCCGTTGCGAATCGCGGCGATGATTCACTGACCGTGATTGACGGCCCCTCGATGAAGATTCGCGCAACCATCCACGTGTGCAAATCACCGGACTCACTGGTCATACTGCCCGACGCGTCGAAGGCGGTCGTCGGCTGCTCGGGTTCTCAACAGGTGGCCACGGTAAGTCTGAAGTACGCGCTCGTTGAGGCGCTGCTCCGGGTGGGCGGAACGCCGGTGGATCTCGGGATGAAGCCGGATGGCGGCGAAGTTTTCGTATCAAACTACGAAGCGCAGACGATCTCCGCGGTCAGCCCTTACACGGATGAAGTGAGTGAGAGCTTTCTCGCCGGCGATCATCCCGTGCGCACGCTGGTAAGCGGCGACAATGGCACGCTGTATGTGAGCAACTTTGCATCCAACAGCGTTGCCGTCTTTGATGCAACGACGCGGAAGCTGATCACGACGGTACAGGTTGGTTCAAAGCCCGACGCGCTGGCGCTGAGTCCGGCGGAGAACATGTTGCTGGTGGCTGACTCGGGCTCGGGGGATGTGGCCGTGTTGCGGCTGGACAAGAGGCATGACAACAAGGTCCAGGCGCCGCCACCGCGGCTGTTCATGATGATTCCTACCGGCGCCCGGCCATCGCAGATCGCCGTAAAGACCGCGTCGAAAGCGAAACAGGAATGACGATTTGCTCGAGTTGTGGCCGGGAGTTTGAGGCATCCTCCGACACGGAAACCGTGTGCCCTCATTGCGCGGCGGAACTGGTGACCGCCAAGCCAGTTGATCCGGCACCGGGGCCTGTGCGAAAGGCACTGGAGTCTCCGACCATTGTCCTGATTGCGCTGAATACGCTGGTCTACCTGATCATGGCCTACGAAGGCCACAGCTTCCTCAACTTCGACTCCGACCTACTGCAGAACTGGGGAGCTAACTCCGGGGCGCTGACGTGCGGCGGACAATGGTGGCGGCTGTTTACATCCACCTTCGAACATGGCGGGCTGATGCACATCGCGCTCAACATGTGGTGCCTGTACAGCCTGGGATGGCTGGCAGAGCTGCTGTTCGGGCGCTCGCGCTTTACCCTGCTCTACCTGATGTGCGGCATTGGCGGCAGCCTGGCAAGCATCTGCTGGCGCGGCAATGGACTCAGCGTGGGCGCTTCTGGCGCAATCTTCGGGGTTGCCGGGGCGCTGATTCCGGCGTTACTGCTTTCCCAGAACCAGAAACTCCGGGCAGCGCTGAAGGGGCAGCTCACCAGCATTTCTGTGTTTGTTGTTTACAGTCTATTCGTTGGGTCGACGTCCAGCGGTACGGACAACGCCGCACACGTAGGCGGGCTGCTGACTGGATTGGTGCTGGGCGCGGCCTTCCCTACCGGCTTCGACAGCCGCGAGCGGAGAGGGCAGATCCGCGTCTTTGCAGGCACGGCGCTGATGCTGGTGGCGTTTGCGGGCGCGGGCGCATTTGCGGTTCGCCACAACGCGGCTTATGTCGAGATTGAAAGGGCCTCCGAGGCTCACGAACACGGCGACCTGGCTGGAGCCGTTGTCCATGCAAAGCGATCAGTCCAACTGAAGCCGGAGAACTTACACTCTCAGTTCATGTTGGGAACGCTGCTGCTGGACGATCACAACTATGCGGACGCGGTAGGTCCATTCACGGTGGTGACGCGGCTGCGCCCGAAGTGGGGCCCGGCATACATCAACCTCTGCCTGGCGCAACGCAACTTGAAACTGCTGAAGGAAGCACTTGCGAACTGCGAGCTGGGCGCGCGGTTTTCCCCCACCGAACCAGAATCATGGTTCAACCTGGGCCGCGTGCGTTACGAGATGAACGACTTCACCGGAGCGCGCGACGCGCTGGCAAAATCGGTTTCACTGAATCCGAAGGGCTTTGACGAAAATCTGCAATACGCGCTGATGCTGATCTCAACCGGTGAAACCGGCAAGGCCGTTCCCTACCTGCAAACGGCTCACGATCTCCGCCCTCAAGACGAGAGTGTGGAAAGGCTGCTGACCCAGGCTCAACGACCGTAGAGGCTGTTTGCCGGCGGTGGAAGCCGCCGTACGCGCCTCCATCAGCATAGCGAAGACAGAAAAATCAATCAGCGGCGGTCCGGCAAACCTGCTCGAAAGCCTGCTGGAGCGACGCGGCAACGGAGGCTGCATCGCGGCCTTCGATCTCGGCTCGTGGCATGAAGTACGCGAGCCTTCCCTCGCGCAGAATCGCGATGCTGGGCGAAGACGGAGGCTGGCCGATGAAATACTCGCGGGCGCGCCCGGTTGCCGCAACATCCTGACCGGCAAATACGGTGATCGAGTGGTTGGGCCGTATCGCGCCTTGAAGCGCCATACGCACCGCGGGGCGCATCTTTCCAGCGGCACAGCCGCAGATGGAGTTCACCACTACCATCAGGGTTCCCTGTTGGCCGCGGATCGCCCGATCGACCTCTTCCGGCGTGCGGGCCTCCTGAACACCAAGGCGCGTCAGTTCTTCGCGCATTGGCACAACCATTAGTTCTGGATACATTCGTTCCCTCGTGGAATGCTTTCTTTGTTTTGGATGACCTGCGCGGCGCTTTGGGCGCAGACAATGGGCGCAGACACTTCGGCAGCGCGTATCATGTGAGCAGAATGATAGAGATACGGGAGAACATCAGCCTGGCTCCATACACCACGCTGCGCGTGGGCGGCGCAGCGCATTACTTCTGCGAACCGGAAGATGAAGCGGGCGTCTTAGAGGCTTTACGATGGGCGCACGCTCGCGGGCTTCCGGTGTTTGTGCTGGGCGGAGGCAGTAATCTGCTGGTAAGCGACACCGGCTTTCGCGGGCTGGTGCTGCACATTTCCATCAAAGGCATCCAGACCCACGCTGACGGAGACAAGCGGATCTACTCTGCCGGGGCAGGCGTGGAGTGGGACAAACTGGTGGCGCAAGCGGTGCAGGACAACTGCGCCGGGATAGAGTGCCTGAGCGGAATCCCCGGAACCGTGGGAGGCACTCCGGTTCAGAACGTAGGCGCCTACGGACAGGACGTTTCCGAAACAATCGTCAGGGTGTGCGCCATCGAAACGGCAACCCTGGAGCATGTGGAATTCGACAACGAAGCGTGCGGCTTCAGCTACCGGCAGAGTCGATTCAATGGTAGCGACCTAGGGCGCTACATTCTGACCCGCGTGGACTTTGCTTTGCAGCCTGGGGGCACGCCCAGAATTGCCTACGGAGACTTAAAGCGCCACTTCAATAGCGCGCACTCAAGCGACAGGAGGACAGGGATTTTAGAAGTGCGCGATGCTGTGCTGGCGATCCGGCGGGCGAAGGGCATGGTGCTCGACGAGAATGACCTCGACAGCCAAAGCGCAGGCTCCTTCTTCAAGAACCCCGTAGTGCCGGTTGCCTTGTATGAGCGGCTTTCCGCCGCCTCCGCCGCGCCGGTTCCGCATTTCGACGCGGGCGAGGGAAAGGTGAAGCTGGCGGCTGGATGGTTGATTGAGGCATCAGGAATCGCCAGGGGATTTGCTCTCGGCCCAGTTGCCATCAGCAACAAACACACCCTCGCGCTGGTCAACCGGGGCAACGCGACAGCCGCCGATGTGCTGCGGTTGAAGGACTTTGTGCAGCGCCGGGTTCACGAACGATTTGGGGTGGAACTGCGTCCAGAGCCGGTGATGCTCGGCTTTGGCGCATAGCCCGGGAGCGTTGGGGATTAGCCGCGCAGAAATTGGATGGAGTGGGTTTTGATAATCAGCCAGACGGATTGCCCAGTCTGCAACCCGAGATTCTGCAGCGCGCCACGAGTGATGTGAACACAGAACTCTGTCTTTCCGCAGAGCACGCGCAGTTCGATCATCCCGGCCTGATCCTCTATGAGTTTGATCTGCCCGGTGAGTACATTGCGTGCGCTAATGCCGGTGGGCAAAGCGGTGGCGACAAGAATATCTCCGGCGCGCAGGGCAAGAGACGCCGCTTCACCCCCGGTCTTTTGCGCCAGTGGTGATTCCAGCAACAGGTCCGTTCCAGCGACGCGGCATGTCATGGTGCCAAGCGACGGATGGGTCTCCTCGACCACCGCATCGAAGATATTTTCGTAGCCGGAGAGTGCGGCGCGTTCACGGCTGGCGGGCGCGCTGAATACCTGGCGCGGTTCGCCGTCGGCGACCACGCATCCCTTCTCCATCACCAGAACCCGGCGGGAGAGCGAATAGGCTTCCTGCTGCTCATGGGTGACGTAGAGCATGGGAATTCCCTTTTCGCGCTGCCACTCGAACAGGGTCTCCAACAGCAGCGACTTGAGCGAAAGGTCGAGGGCGGAGAGCGGCTCATCAAGCAGGAGCAGTTCCGGCTCGCAGACCAGGGTGCGGGCGAGCGCAACGCGCTGCTGCTCGCCACCAGAGATGCCCTGCGGTCGGCTGCCAGACAATGGCGCGATGCGAAAGCGCTCCAGCGCGGAATCGACACGCGCATTTCGCACCGGGCCCGGCAGGTCGAGCAGACCATACTCAATATTCTGGCGCACGGAAAGATGCGGGAAAAGCGCAGGCTGCTGCGAGAGATAGCCGACGCGACGTTGGCGGACCGAAAGATTCGCGCCACTCTCACTGGAGAAAAGGATGCGTTCGCCAATCGCAATCTGCCCGTTTAGGGGACGCCGGAATCCGGCGATGCAGTCCAGGACTGAGGTTTTCCCCGCCCCCGAAGGACCGAATAGCACGACGACTTCATTCCGTGCCTGAAAGCTGCACTGGAGTTGAAACTGTTGCAAGGGAAGCTGGAGTTCCACCCGCAAGGCCGCGTGAGGCGCGCTCATTGCAGTCTCCAGTTGCGATTGCGGTTGAGCGCGTTGATCAAGACTAGCAATGCGAAGGAGATGCCAAGGAGCATGAGGGACTGCCGTGCGGCGGTCGCGTAATCGAGCATCTGCACGTTATCGTAAATCGCGATGGAGGCAGTCTGGGTGCGCCCCGGAATGTTGCCGCCCAGCATCAGCACGACCCCGAACTCACCGAGCGTGTGGGCGAAGCTGAGCGCGAAGCCAGTGACGATTCCCGGCAGGGCCAGCGGAAATGTGATTCGCCAGAAGGTGCGCCAGGGCGAGGCGCCCAGACTGGCCGATGCCGCAAGCAGGCGGCGGTCCACCGATGCCAGCGCGGCGGTAAACGGCTGCACGGCAAAGGGCAGGCTGTAGATGACGGAGCCAAGGACAAGCCCCTCAAAACTGAAGGCCAGCGTGTGCCCCGTGATGCGCTCCCAGAAAGCGCCCAGCGAACCACGCGAACCCAGTTCCAAAAGCAGGTAGAAACCGAGCACTGTCGGCGGCAGCACGATGGGCAGAGCCACAACAGACTCAACCAGGAAGCGCAGCCGGAAGCGCGTGAACGCGAGCCACCATGCGACCGGCAGCCCTAGCGCGAGGAGCAACGTGGAAGTGACCAGTGCGAGCTTCAGACTCAGCAGGAGCGGTGAGATCATCGCCCTCTTCCCGCCGAATCAACAGACATGGTTGCCGCGCTCAATGGCGCTGGCTCGATTGGTTCGCTCATTTGCACAGCATCTATTCTGGACCGGTTGGCTGTTCCAGACAAATGGCAGGAACAACTTACCCTTGCGCGGCAGGCAACAACCAAGAGGATTTTGCAGGAAGGGACTTGCGGGTACTCCAGCGCTGGCCAGCCAGAGCTACGCCCGGACAATTCGACTTCTTAAGTACATCGGTGACAGGATCTACTTCTGCTGCGAATTGGGCACGCGTTTAAATTGAAGAACGCTGCCCGGCATTCCGCGAGTTTCGCTGAGGACGGCAACCGTCGCGAGCAACCCCATCACAAGGAAGAGCACGAAGAAAATCACGGCAATGACAAGAATAGGCACATGGCACCTCGCTCGCTATTGTCCGCCGGTCACAAACAACCTTCGGTGACGAGAGTCACCGTGGCGCGTGCGTCCGCGGCTTAGACCAGTTTGGCGAGTTCGCTGTCGATCTGCTGCAATTCAGTGTTCAACAACAGCGTGTAGCGCTCATTGCTGGTGCGGGATAGCTGCTCGCGGATCCGAGCTCGCGTCAACTTCAATGCCTGAACCTTGCGGAGTTCTTCCGCTTTCAGGCGCCCGAGACGCTCTTTCTCATCCACGATTTCCTGCGAACGAATCTGTTCCTGTTGATCGATCTGCTGGTCTTCCACGGACTTGCTTTCCCAACCATTAGCCATGCTTCAATTATAAGCGGGCACGGGGCGTAGGACAAAGCAAAGGGGACGGAATACCGTCCCCACTTCTCTGCGCAAGGCAAAGCTCAGAACTTGATAACCAGCCCTACGCCATAGCGGAAAGCGCTCTCGCCGCCACTGTGGGAGGTGTGGATGTAGTCGATCTGGGCCAACCGGGCCGCCAGATGGTCGGCGATTCTGACATCGATTCCGCCACCCAGTGACGCGGCAAATGCAGTGCTATAGGTGTCGCCATTCATTCCTGCATTCAGATAAGGAATGCTCAGGCGCTCATGGTCGGCTCCAAACAGCAGATGGACAAAGGGAACGAAGGAGGAGTCGGTTCGGAGCGCATAGGTGGGGCCAAACAGGTACGTCCAGCGGTAGACGTTCTCGCCGGACTGCGCCACGTTGATTCCGCTATTGCGGCTCACGTCGCCCGTCAGACCAATATTTCCAAGGACATACCGCGTTACCTGCACTGTCTCACCGTGCACGCTGCCCGTTCCTAAACCAAAATTATTCAGGTTGGCGTGCATGTAGCTGTACCCTGCAAAAACCTCAGTTTTCGGCAGGTCCTTGGGGGTTTCCTCTGCCGGCGAAGTTTGCTGCGCGAAGAGTATTGTGCTGAAAGCGAAAAAGACGGTGAGTAAAACTAAGAGCTTGCGCATGTTTGGTAATTTTCTCCCCTATTCAGAACTGCATCCCGGAAATCCGCAGCCGAAATGGATCCGGCTCTTCCAGTGCGGTTGACGAAGATGGTATACGCGATCTTTACTGTAAACCCTCAGATGGAGTGCCGGTTGTCCGACGGAATCTGCCCGGGCCGCCGGAACTCATATTCCAGAGTTTGCGATAACAGCAATCCGGGACTGTGACGTGACCGGGTACCAACCGCCTCCCCGCACCGCCTTTATGCCTCAGAACCGCGCTACAACACCGCCCGTGTAGCGAAACGAGCCCTGGTTCGTGTTGTTGTGGTTGGTGTAGATGTAGTCCACCTGCGCCACCCGAAGCGCCAGATGACGCGACAAATTGCCATCCACGGTGGCGCCGACAGCGGCCGCAAGGTCCGTGTTCCGGTAGTCAATCGTCGTGCTGGTTTGGGGCACGGTGAAGTCATCGCGATCAATGCCGGCAAGGGCATGAACGTTAGCGGTAAAGAACCCGATGTTGTGAATCCGATAGGTCGGGCCAGCCATGTAGCTTGTTCGCAGGTACTTGATTCCCGTGCTGTCAACCTTGCTATTCGAGGTGCGCGCAAGGTCGATGGTGAATCCGAGATTGTGGCTGTGCATGTAATGACTGAACTCGAAGGCAAATCCGTTCAGGTTTGTGCTGCTCACAATGTTGCTGCCGGACGTGTCGGCATGCAGGAAGGCGTATCCGATGTAAAACTCCGTCTTCGGCACTTCCACGGGCTTCGTCTCCAACTGAGCCATCGCAAGTGTCCCAAGAACAAGAACGCACGCAACAAGAACGGTAACTCTACGCATCGATATCAATCCTCCGGGAGGTGAGAACCATCACCGGCAAGCCGGGACCGAGTTTGCAGCCCGGCTTGAACCCTGAGATGAATTGCTCGTCTGCACTCAAACTTATCATGCCAAAGCCACCCAGGGGCAGAAGCAAGTGAATCGCACCATCTCCTGGAAGGCATTGCTCAACTCAGGATAATACGTTTACTCGCCCTCACGCGATTCCCGCAGCAGCCGGAGGGAGCGTCCGGCAATCGCCGGGGCTGGTTCCACTGGGCCATCCGAGAATGGATGTTCCAGGTCGCTGGTGTCGAGAACCTTGCGCCAGCCACGGTCATGCGGCGTTGGCGGCAATTTGTAGCTGACTGCGTCGTGAAATGAGTTGAGGAGAATCAGGAACGTGTCATCGACCAGGGGACGGCCCATTTCGTCCACTGAATCCAGGGTTTCGCCGTTGAACAAAACGGCGATGCTCCGTATCCATCCTGCGTTCCACTCTTCCTCGTTCATCTCGTGGCCGTCGGCTCCAAACCAGGCGATGTCCTTGACGATCGAGTTGCGGATGCTGCGATCCTGATAGAAATTGCGGCGGCGCAGGTTTGGATGAGTCTTGCGAAGTTCGATCAGCCTGGAAACAAAGTCCAGCAGGCCGCCCTGATCCCTGGCTCTTTTCCAATCACACCAGCTCAATTCGTTGTCCTGGCAATAGGCGTTGTTGTTGCCAAGCTGGGTGCGGGAGATTTCGTCGCCGCCGCAGATCATGGGGACGCCCTGGGAAAGCAGAAGCGTGGCGAGAAAGTTGCGCATCTGCACCTGGCGCGCCCTCAATATCTCCGGATCTCCGGTCTCTCCCTCAGCCCCCATGTTCCAGGAGTTGTTGTCGCTGGCGCCGTCCCGATTGTCTTCGCCGTTGGCGATGTTGTGCTTGTCGTTGTAGCTCACCAGGTCATGCAGCGTGAAACCGTCGTGCGCTGTAATGAAATTGATGGATGCCGAGGGTTTTCGACCATCGTTCTTGTAGAGATCGCTGCTGCCCGTGAGCCGGTAGGCCAGGTCAGAGAGCTGACCTTCATCGCCCTTCCAGTAGCGGCGCACCGTGTCGCGATACTTGCCGTTCCACTCAGCCCAGAGCACCGGAAAATTCCCAACCTGATAGCCGCCCTCACCAACATCCCAAGGCTCGGCGATCAACTTCAGACGGGAGATGATTGGATCCTGGTGGATGATGTCAAAGAATGATGACAGGCGATCCACATCATGCAGTTCGCGGGCCAGCGCAGCCGCGAGGTCAAACCGAAATCCGTCGACGTGCATTTCGGTAACCCAGTACCGCAGACTGTCCATGATGAGTTTGAGCACCTGGGGCTGCCGCACATTCAACGTGTTGCCCGTGCCGGTGTAGTCCATGTAATAACGCGGCATCTCCTCGACCAGGCGGTAATATCCGGTGTTGTCGATGCCCCGGAAGTTGAGCATGGGGCCGAGGTGGTTTCCTTCGCCTGTGTGGTTGTAAACCACGTCCAGAATGACTTCGATATTCTCGCGGTGGAGGGCTTTTACCATGGCCTTAAACTCGGCAACCTGGCCGCCGGAATCGCCGCTGGAAGAGTAGCGCGCCTCCGGGCTGAAATAGGCCACAGTGTTGTATCCCCAGTAGTTTCGCAGCTTCAGGTCTACAAGCCGTTTGTCGTCGATGAATTGATGGACTGGCAACAATTCCACCGCGGTCACGCCGAGCCGCTTCAGGTACTGAATGCTCGGCGGGGAAGCAAGACCGGCATAGGTTCCCCGCAGCTCTTCCGGCACCTCGGGATTCTGCTTGCTGAAGCCACGCACATGCAGTTCGTAGATCACAGAATCGCTCAGCGCGGTGTTTGGCGCGCGGTCCTGCTCCCAATCGAAGTAGGGATTGACCACGACCGACTTCGCCATTCCATCCGAATCATCGCGGTCATCCCGCAGCAAGTCCGGATCGGCTCCTCCGAACTGGTACGGATAAAGAGGATCCGCCCAATCGATAGCCCCACAGACAGCCTGTGCCTGCGGGTCGATCAGTAACTTGGCCGGATTGAAGCGAAATCCCTTCATGGGATCCCAGGGGCCATACACGCGATAGCCGTAGAGCTGGCCTGGCTGAATGCCCTGCACATAGCCGTGATGCACGAATGCCGTGGTCTCCCGAAGTTCGATGCGCCCTGTCTCTTTCCGGCTGAGACAATCGAAAAGACAGAGTTCAACCTTGGTCGCGTGTTCTGAAAACAGAGCGAAATTAGTGCCCGTTCCATCCCAGGTTGCGCCAAGGGGGTACGGCTTTCCCGGTAAAACGATTCCTGCCATCGCACACCTTTTTGAGAGTGAATTCTTCTCTGCTTGGATGCAGGAACAAACCATACGCTTCGTGGGGCTCAACGGAAAAGGCCTCCCCGAAGGGAGGCCAGGAGAACATATTGAATTTTTGTTTACCGTTGCAGCGATGCGCTGCGCACCGGGGCCGGCTTCCCGGCGAAGTAGTGGCGTTCGTCCAGATTGCGGTAGAAACGGCCTGCAAGTTCCGCGGCTTTAGGACCGTACACAGCGTGATCTCCCTTGAGGAAAATCACCGTCACAATGCGCCCGGACTGCGAGTTCGCAAACGAACCAAACCAGCCGAAGCGGGTTCCAGCGCTGCTGCAGGTTCCGGTCTTGCCAAGCACCTGTTCCGTAGTAAAGCTGGTACGCAGGCTGCGCGCGGTTCCATACTGAGTTGCTCCCAACATTCCCACGCTCACCTCGGGAATCAGCGGAGCAATATCCAGATAGCGCTTTACCTTCGGCTGAAAGTTGCTGACCTCCGACGCCGAGTTCGGATGCTGGAGGTAGTAGAGCGTGCCGCCGTTGGCGATGGAGGCCATCAGCGAGCCGAGTTGCAACGGGGTCATGCTGATGCTCTCGCCGAACGAGCACATTTTGCCGACGCCGCCCTGGCTTGCGGGAAGCTCTTCGCTGGGATAAACCCCCAGATGTTCGCCTTCGATATTCCACCCGGCTAACTCGCCCAACCCGAACTGGTGGGCGTAGTAGCTCACCTTCTGGAAGCCAAGCCGGCGTCCCAGCGCTTCAAAATACTGATTGTTGGAATGCGCGAGCGCCTGGTTCATATCCATTTTCCAGCCGCCCAGGTTGACCGGAGTATCCTTGGTGACGATGCCCTCGCTGAGAGCGGCCAGCGCAACAGAAACCTTGATGGTGGAGCAGGGCTGCGCGCCGCTGGAAAGCGCAAGCTTCTGGTTGACCATCGCCAGAATGCGCCCGTTGCTGGGATCGATGGCTACCACGGTACCGTTCATTGTGCCCAGTGCGCTGAGTGCTGCCTCGCGCACAATTGGATCTTCACCCGCCGTAATGTCGCCCGCCGCGGGGTCGGTTACGAACGAACTTGCAGTGAAGCGTTCGTAGTAACGCGTCTTTCTCTTGCCCTTCTTACCAGCGACGATTACCGACTCGCTCTTACCCGCAGGTTTCCCCGCACGCGAGGTGACGGCCCGGCTGTGCCGGGAGGCCGCCATGCGCTTTTCCGTGTTTGGACTCTCCTTGATCTTGCGATTGCTCCGCGCCTCATGACGTGTGGAAACCGTGGCGGCAAAAGAGCTGAATGCACAGAACAGGAAGAGCATGGCCACCAACGTGGCTATAAGTTTGCGGGTTGGCACAAAAGTAAACATTATTTCTACCTACACCTCTGCCGCCGCCCCGGTTTTCCAGGCTTTGACATTTCTTTTGCAAGCGGTGAGTGACCTGATAGTAGGTGAGCTGCTCTTCCGTTGACAAGCTCAAAACACCATCTCAGTATTTCTCACCAGTAACCTAAGTACATTTCCACCCCTCACCATTGCGGCAGCAATCAAGGGAGTTGTGGAAAGGGCGCCGCCGTCACCATGAAACATCGGCAGCACAGCCTGTTCAGTTGATTGTTAACACAAAAGGAATGGGGCAAAGGCTAACCGACTTGAGTCCTCTACCCAGAAAACCTGAAGTTTTTGAAAGAAATACACGACTAGCTACTTCGTGATCGTCAGGGCGACCTGCGTAGAGTGAACCGTGGTCCCAGCCGTGGCCGATATTGTGACCATGGTTGTCACGGATGTTGGACTTGTGGACACGAGCGGTGGCGCAGGACTCGGGTTGGCGCAACTCACCAGCGTCAGCAGGAAGATAAATGCCAACGCTGCCGGAATGAACCAGAGGCGTCTGCGGCTTACTCCCGCCCCAGCCAGCATCAGTCCGCAGAGGAGCGTGCCGGAGGTGGTCCATCCAATTGGGCGATGATGCGGAAGCGGCGCCGGTGCGCGCAGCGAACTCACCGAGTTCAGAGAGGTCTGGAGGGTCACCGTCGCGGTTGCGGCGGTTCCCGCAATGGTCACCTGTGCGGGCGAGAAAGTACAGGTCGTCTGAGTGGGCAGCCCCGAGCAGGAAAGTGTAACCACGCCTGCATAGCCATTCAACGAACCGAGGGTGAGCGTTACTGTCGTGCTGCTCCCGGCGGAGACGCCAGGGGCGGACGGCGATGCGCTGATGGTGAAGTCCCCGGCTGCAGCGGTTCCGAATTGGTTGTAAGCGAGGGTCAGGAAGCTGCGGGAACTGGAGACCTGCAAGAGATCCGGAAGTCCGTCCGTGTTAATGTCGGCAAGCGCCAGCGGGCCTCCCAGCGGGAGATCCTGCGCCTTTGCGAAAGTTCCCGCCTTGGTATTGAGCCATACTCCGGTCGTCAGTCCCTCATCGGCCACAATGTCCGGCAAGCCGTCGTTGTTGATATCCGCGAATTTGAGGGTGGTAGCGCCGCCAAGCGCAAACTGCGATGCTTCGGTGAATGTGCCGGTGCCAGAGCCAAGGTAGACCGTCGCCGTTGTGGCACTTCCCGTGCCCGTAACAACCACGAGATCGAGTTTGCCATCGCCATCTACATCCACCAGCCCAACCCAGGACGAGGCAATCGCGCTGATGACGCTGTAGTAGGCGAAAGTCCCGTTTCCATTGTTCAGCAAGAGGTCAATACCGCCTGCTCCGGCTGTAACCAGATCAGGATGCCCGTCGCCGTTGACATCCCCGGTTGCAATGACGGTGGCCCCAGGAGCGGTCGGGTAGCCAATTTCATATCCGAATGTTCCGTCGCCTTTTCCGAGGAAAACCGCAACGTTTCCCGGAGCCGTGTCCAAGTCGGCAACGTCTGGAAATCCATCTCCGTTGAAGTCCTTGACAACAGCCTGCGTGGAAAGGCTCTGTGAAACTACGACCGGGGGCTGAAAGGTGCCATCCCCACTGCCCAGCGCGGCATAAGTCGAGCCGGGCGTGGTGACCTGGTTGGCTGTCACGCTCGAGGTCCAGAAAACGAGATCGAGAATCCCATCCGCGTTAAGGTCAGCGGGAATAATTCCGGCGATGGGCGCCTTGCTGAGAGTGCTGTAAATTGGAGCCGCCAGTGTTCCGTCCGTCTTGTCGAGCATCACTCCGACCTGGCCGGTGGAGTCTGCGGAGAAAATCACGTCGGGCCTGGCATCGCCATTGAAGTCGGCGGACGCAACAGAAGAGCCGGAATACGGGTAAACACTTGGGACAAGGAACCCGCCGCTAGCTTTCGCAAGCCAGATCAGCACCCTGCTGCTGAGTGCCGATGGTCCAACCAGGTCGGGAGTTCCATTGCCGTCGAAATCGCCCACTGCCAGCGAGGCTCCGGGAACATTCTCAGCAAAGCCCAAAGGCAGTAGCGTCTCCGCCTGAAGAGCGCCGGTCCCGAGACCGGCGAGTAATGCGACCGGCTGCGTGATTCCCCCCGCGACCACCACGTCGCGAATGCCATCGGCGGTGAAGTCCGCAACGGCCAGTTCCAAGGGGCTGGTCACCGACGTTGCCTGCGAAAGCGCCGTCTGCAAGGTGCCATCGTTGTTTCCAAGATAGACCAGCACCTGACTACCGCTGCCCGTCTCCACGCCAGCGATCACATCTAGCTTGCGGTCGCCATTCATGTCAGCAACGGCGAGGCTGAGCACGGTCCCTGTGACTACTGTGGGCTTTGCGTTCTGGAAGCTGCCATCGCCCTTGCCAAGCAGGATCGAGAAGCCTGCGCTATCGTTGCCGACGAGATCCAGATTTCCGTCACTGTTGAGATCGCCTGCGGCGTAAAACGCGCCCGTGTAGTTCACCGTCTGTGCGGGTTGGAAGGTTCCGTCTCCCTTACCAAGGAAGATGAGGTTTCCGGTTGCAAGGTCGAGATGCCCGTCATTGTTGAAGTCGCCCACAACCAGCCGGCTGTTCCCGGTGGTGGCAGTCTTGATCGGCGCCCGAAAGCTGCCATCGCCATTTCCCAGCAGTACGACGATGTTCAAGTCAAACTTGTTATGCAGCGCAACATCGAGCTTGCCGTCGCCGTTGAAATCCCCCACCACAAGTGACGCTGGAACCGAGACGCCGGAAACCGACGAGACGCTGGACGCGATGTTCCCCGTGCCACCGTTCAGCAACACCTGTACCGTGCCGGATGCTCCGTCGGCCACCACAACGTCCAACTTGCCGTCGCCGTTGAAGTCGCCGACGGCAACGGCGTCCGCACCGGTCACTGGAACATTGATCGGCGAAGGGTAGATCCCTCCGAACGCGGCCGGAGACAACAGTAGAACGAAGGACGCGACGGCGGAAAAATATTGCGCCCAACCGCGACGGCGGCAGCAACTCATAGCCTGATTCCTTGAAAAGAAGTACTTCGACTGTAGCGCAGCGCCAGCGGAGACACAACAGAAGTTCAGGGCGCCGCGGCGAACTGCAGACTGAAAGCCGCACTACGCCCTGAGCTGTTAGCTAAGGTCTGTATTCTTCTTCCTCAGGTATGCAGGGACATCAAGTTCGTCGTGTTCGTCTTCGGCGCTGAGCGCATCCAGAGAGGGCGCGGGGCGTGCCGGTTGCACGGCCTCCCAGATACGCGTGGGTGGCGCGGGTGAATGCGAGCCCCCCCCAGCCGGTACAGTCGGAGGAGCGGCACCTGCACTTCCAGCGACCACGTCCGGATCGTGAACCTCCGGCTCTCCTGCTGCGACCTCATAGGCCGCATCGGCGCGGCCCGTGATTCTCGGCTCCGGCGGCGCAGTCCAGTGCGACTGGCGCGCCTGTTGAATGGCGGCAGCCGTGGCTGTCATTGTCTCCCGTGAATGCGGCCGGGCTTCAGAACGAAAGCCCGTGGCAATGACGGTGATCTTCACTTCATCCTTCATTTTTTCATCCAGCACGGCGCCGAAAATGATGTTGGCATCCTCGTGCGCGGCGCTCTGGATGATGGTGGACGCCTCATAAACCTCGGCCAGTTTGAGCGAGCTTGAGCCCGTAATGTTGAGCAGGATTCCGCGCGCACCGTCAATTGCACCTGCTTCCAGCAGGGGCGAAGCAATGGCGCGTTGTGCTGCCTCCAGCGCGCGGCGCTCTCCCTTGCCGGTGGAGGTCCCCATCACGGCATAGCCCATTCCCGCCATGATCGCCTTCACGTCGGCAAAATCGCGGTTGATGATTCCGGGGATGGTGATGATGTCGGAGATGCCCTGCACAGCCTGGCGCAGAATGTCATCCGCAACGCGGAAGGACTCGAAGAAGCCGGCATCCTGGGCCACCGCGAGGAGCTTCTCGTTGGGAATCACGATCACCGTATCTACCGAATCGATCAGCTCAGAAAGCCCGCGCTCTGCCTGGTTCATGCGCCGCTTGCCTTCAAAGGCAAAGGGCTTGGTGACCACGGCAACCGTAAGCGCACCCATCTCGCTGGCCAGGGAGGCAATGATCGGCGCGGCTCCTGTTCCGGTTCCTCCGCCTAGACCGGTGGTCACAAAAACCATGTCAGCGCCTTCCAGCGCCGCGATGATGCGGTCCGTGTCTTCCAGCGCTGCCTGGCGGCCAACCTCTGGATTGGCGCCCGCGCCAAGGCCGTTGGTGAGCTTTACACCCAGTTGCAGCTTCTTGGGAGCGCGCGACATCTGCAAGGCCTGCAGGTCGGTGTTGGCGGTGATGAACTCCACGCCCTCCACGCCTGTCTCGATCATGCGGTTCACCGCGTTGTTGCCGCCGCCGCCCACGCCGATCACCTTGATCTTGGCGTTGTTGCGAATTTCCTCGTGAAACTGAATTCGAATATCCTGCTCTTCCATGATCGCCGCCTCACCTCGGCGCGCCGTCGCGCCTTATCAATTAATCCGAGTATCCGCGGGCAAACAACGCCCGCAGCCGTGCTCCAAATCCCGTCTCTTCCTTGTTCTTCAACACCCGCGCTCGTTGCGTGTAAAAAACCATCCCGATGGCGGTGGCAAACTCAGGCTCCTGCAGTTCCACGGGAAGCTGCGCCATGCCCATCGGCAAACCAATTCTCGCCGGACGCCGCAAGATGTCTTCACAACTCTCGGTCAGGCTCAGCAGCCGCGCTCCTCCGCCGGTAAGAATGATGCCTCCTCCCAGCGTCTCCAACACCCCTGCGTGGCGCAGATTATCGCGGCATAGTTCCATCAACTCGCGGGCTCGTGGTTCCAGAATCTCGCCCAGATCGCGCTGCCGCATCATGCGTGGCGGGCGATCCCCAACCGAGGGCACTTCAATCTCATTCTGCTCGCCGATGCGCGTCACCATGGAGCAGCCGAACTGGCGCTTGAGGTTCTCGGCATCCGCCAGCGGAGTCTCTAGTCCGTAGGCGACGTCGCGAGTGAAATTGAGTCCGCCGAACGGCACGACCCCCGAGTGAATGACGACGTCTTCCTGCACAACGGCGATATCGGCGGTTCCCGCGCCAATGTCGATCACCGCCGCGCCCAGTTCGCGTTCGTCGCGCCGCAGTACCGACTCGGAACAGGCCAGCGCCTCATAAATCGTGTCTTCCACGGCCATACCTGCGCGGTTCAGCGCCGTCACCACGTTCTGCACCGCAGAGTGCGCGGCGGTAATGACGTGTACTCGAACCTCAAGCTGACGGCCCATCATGCCCACCGGCTGCCGCACGCCGTCCTGATCATCCACCACGAATTCCTGCTGCAACAGATGCAATATTTCGCGGTCTTCCGGCATGGCGATTTCACGCGCCCGGTCTCCGGCGGCCTGTACATCGGCAGCGGTCAACTCGCGCGCGCGGGTTCCGAGTGAAACCACGCCATGGCTATTTACGGAACGAATGTGCGGGCCGCTGATGCCGACCGCGGCGGACTCCAACGTAAGGCCGCTGGCTTTCTCCGCCCGCGCAACCGCTTCCGCCACGCTCTTTCCGGCCGCGTCCAGGTCAACAATGACGCCCCGCCGAGTTCCCCCGGAGGGCGCAATGCCATGGCCGCGATAGCGCAGCCCCGCCTCGGTGGTTTCCACCGCCAGGACCACGGTTTTCGCGCTCCCCAGATCGATGACCGTGATGATGTTTTCGTTTCGCTTGCCCATCTATTTCCGTTTCTTCTGCTGTGACAGATGCGAGGTCTTGCCCGCCGCTTCCGGTTTCTGCTTTGCAGCATCCGCTTTCGCAGCGGGTGGAGGAGTAGGCGGCGCAGCGGCCTGCATATCCGGATTCAGAATCACCTCGTGCCCATAGCGCAGATCCACTGACTTCAGCTTACCGCGCTCCTGTTCCCACTTTTGCACGTTCGTGAGAAACACCATGAAGCGCTGGAGAAAATTCTCATTTCCAAGGTGCAGCAGAATTGGCCCCGAACCGCCATTCGCCAGCACCTTCACATCTTCCGGGTCAGAGAGGTCTACCTCTTCCAGGTTGCGCGAGTATTGCGCCTTCGCCGCCGACCTGCCGTCACCTTCGTCAAGCTCGTGCATCAACCGCATAAATATCTTCATGCGCGGCTCGCGCGTGGAGAGCGGCTCATTTTCGTTCATTCCCAGAATGACCGGAAACGAATATTCCCGCCGAAGTGGAAGTTCCATCAGGACGCCGTGGGCATCCACCAATTCAACGCGCTCGCCCAGTGCGACAAATGCAACCGGGGTGCGCTCATGGATCATCACCCGGAGATGATTCGGCCAGATGCGAACCACGGATGCAGTCTCGACCCAGGGAATTTTCTCCAACTCCTGCCTGCGCTCTTCAAGAGATATCTGGAAAATGTTCCGGCCAACCACTTCGTGCATCTTCTCGGAGACCTGCGCGCGCGAGTTCGGAGCCTCGCCCGCCAGTTCAATATCCGCATCCGAGCGCAGCCGGAAGCGCCACGAATGCGTTCCAAAACTGTGAGCTTCATAGGCCGCCGCGGTGAGCGCTCCCAATACCAGCACTGCCGTCAGCACGGCCCGCATGCGTGACGCCGTCTTGGGCGCCAGCGCTCCACGCCTTACCTGGACCCGCTTGTTTGCCCTGCGGAATTGCGGCTGCTCGTCGTCCGCCTCCTCCTCGTCCAGACCTGAGTTCAAAGGCAGAGCGTCGTCTGCAAACGAGTTGCGGTCCGCCTTGCCACGGCGGTAGAACGGATCGTCAAAGGGTGGACCCTGATTGCGCGCCATAGGAAGAGTGCAGGCAGCAAGCGCCTTATCCGCTCACTATACCTTTTTTTGTAGTGGGTTCAGCTAGTGATTATCCAGGCTCTCCCGTGTGAATCTTGAGCCTCAATAGAGCCACAGCCATCAACTGCACCTCTCGCGGTGCAGCCTCTCTAAAATAGCGGTCAAGCTCCTGCCGCCTGCTCACGCGCGCGGAGCTTCTCCAGAATCTGCGGCCCAAGTTGCGAGACCGAACCTGCTCCGAGGGTAAGCACCATATCGCCGGGCTCTGCCTGTTCGACCACCGCGTCAATAGCGGCGGCAAAGCTTGCTGCAAACTCCGCGGGATGGCCGTGCCGGCAGCGAACCTTTTGCGCCAGGCTCAACCCGCTGACGCCTGCGATGGGCTGCTCGCTGGCGGCGTAGATATCCAGCACCAGGAGGCGGTCCGCATCGGTGAACGCTGAGACAAATTCATTCATCAGCAGGTAGGTGCGGGTGTAGCGGTGAGGCTGAAAGATCACATGGATTCGTCCCTCTTCGCCCATCCACTGCCGGGCAGCGGCGAGCGTCGCCAGAATTTCCGTAGGATGATGACCGTAATCATCCACGACCCGCACTCCGCAGGCGCTTCCCTTCACCTGGAAGCGGCGATCCACTCCCCGGAACTGGGCGATGCCTTTGCGAACGAGTTCCACCGGAATCTCCAGTCCCATCCCGACGGCGATTGCGGCAGTGGCGTTCAGAACGTTATGCGCGCCCGGGACAAAGAGATCAAATCGTCCCAGGTCCCGGCCCTTGAACTGCACTCCAAAGCTGTTGTGCATTCCCTCAGGCGCGTGCTCGGTCATCACGTCGATGGCTCTGAAATCGGCATCC
>Ga0181537_10000247_pt1 | contig 50636 bp, 50 predicted proteins | sample PEATcosm2014_Bin_39_FD_119765 | JGI IMG/M metagenome (GOLD analysis project Ga0181537, IMG submission 119765) | Peatland microbial communities from MTU Mesocosm Facility, Houghton, MI, USA - PEATcosm2014_Bin23_10_metaG | ecosystem: Environmental > Terrestrial > Soil > Wetlands > Peat | place...
TGACGAAGAAATTCGAGGAATTCCTGCGCGGCAAACCGGCGGAATTGCTGGCGGTCGCGCAAAAACGCCCGTTGAAAGGCGAGTTTGTGGTTTTGGTCGGTGCGAACGGGTAGGGCGCGTTCTCCGAACGCGCCGACGGCGGTTTCGGAGAAACCGCCCTACCAAACGAAGTGCTTACTTCGATTTTTTGGCGGCGTGGAATTTCGCCCAGCGCGCCTTGGCCGCTTGAGAGATTTTCCTGCGGGCGGCGGCGCTCATGGTCCACTTTTTCTTGCCGGGAGACTTGGCGGTCGCTGACGAGGAGTCTGACGCCAGATTTTCCAACTGTCCTTGCAGACGTTCGATTTTGGCTTTTAGCACCAGGATGCGTTTCAATTTTGCAATCGAGAGATTCAAGACTTCTTTCATAGGGTGATATTATCCTGATTTTGCCCTTGGAATCAAAGGAAAAAATTCACTGCAAGGTTCAGACAAACTTCCCCGGATTCAAAATTCCATTCGGGTCGATCGCCTTTTTCACGACGCGATGCAATGCCCGCGCTTCCTTTGAAACGGCCAGCGGCCACCAGCGTTTTTTGGCGAGGCCGATGCCGTGCTCGCCGGTGATCGCGCCGCCGGAAGCAATCACCCACTGAAATAATTCATCCAGACATTTTTCGGCGCGTGCTTTTGCGCCGGGCTTTGTGTAATCCACCATGACATTCGTGTGGATGTTGCCGTCGCCCGCATGGCCGAAACAGGCGATGGAAAGGCCGTGTTTCCTTTGCAGCCTGGCGGCGAATTGGAACAGGTCGGCCAGTTTGCCGCGCGGCACGACGATGTCTTCGTTCAGTTTTGTCAGCCCGGTGTCGCGCAGTGAATAGGAAAATTCGCGGCGGATCTGCCAGACGGCCTCGCATTGTTTGTCGCCAAGGCCGCGTTCGATGAAGTTTGGTCTTTGACGCCGGACGATTTTTTCGAGATCGCGGATTTCCGACCGGACGGATTTTTTCTGGCCGTCCAGTTCCACGATCAGATGTGCCTTGCAACCGCGCAATCGTCCGCTTTTCGTGCGTTTGTGGGCGGCGGCGAGGGTGAATTCATCCGCAACTTCGAGAGCGCACGGCAAAATTCCCGCCGCAAAAATTGCGTGCAATGTCTTGATGGCGGCGCGCATCGAGGAAAATCCGATGGCGAGGTTGGCGCGGAACGGCGGCAATGGAAGCAGCTTCAACGTGGCTTCCGTAACGACGCCGAGCAGGCCTTCCGAGCCTACGAACAGCCGGTGCAGGTCAAAGCCCGTCTTGTTTTTGTGCGTGCGGCCGCCGAGCCGGACGATTGAGCCATCGGCCAGCACGACTTCAAGGCCGAGGACGTAATCGCGGGTGACGCCGTATTTCAGGCAGCGCGGGCCGCCGGCGTTGGTGGCGATGTTGCCGCCGATGAAATTGTTCGCGCGGCTGGCGGGGTCGGGCGGATAAAAGAGCCTGCGGCTCTCGCATTTTTTTTGAAATGCTTCTGTAATCACTGCCGGCTGGACGACGGCGACGAAATCGGCGGCGTTGATTTCCTTGATGCGGTTCATGCGTTCGAGCGAGAGCACGATGCCACCGCGCACAGGCACGCAGCCGCCGACGTAGCCGTGGCCTGCGCCGCGCGGCGTGACGGGAATCTTGTTTTTGTTCGCAAAGCGCAAAATCGCCGAAACGGATTTGGCGGAGCGGGGCAGGGCGACGGCGTCGGGCTGGTGCGCGGCGAACCATTTGTCGCCTGCGTAACCGGCGAGCTTGTGCGGTTCAAAAATGATTTCGCCGGGCAGGATTTTTTTGAGGCGGCGAAGGATTTTGATTTTTGCGGGAGTCATTCGGTCGGAGTCTGGAGAAATTCCTTCGCGTCGGCGGCTTCGGTTTCCGGCACTTGGATCAGGACGTTGGCAATCGGGCAATAGCCGGCCATCCATGACGCGGTGTTTTCGTTGGCGACAAAGGGATGAAAGCCAGCCGCTTCGAGGCGCGAGCAGGCGAGTTGCGCATCCGTGAGGCTGAACGCGGTGAAGATGGTGGCGAAGTCCATGATGTGTTTTATTTGCGCGAAAAAATCAGGCTACAGCCTGCGTTTTGATTTCGGCGAAAACGATGATGCCTGCGCCGGTCTGGAGCAGGGTCTGAACCTCCACTTCAATCTGCTGGCCGATGTGGGACTGGCCGTTGTTGACGACGACCATCGTACCGTCGGGCAGGTAGCCGATGCCCTGCCCCTTGTCCTTGCCTTCGCGGACGATCTTCAACTGCAAAATTTCGCCGGGGAGCAGGATCACTTTCAGGCATTTGGAGACTTCGTGGAGGTTGACACAGCTGACCTTCTGCAATTCGGCGATTTTGGTGAGGTTGTAGTCGTTGGTGAAAAGCTTGGCGTTGAGGTTGTGCGCGAGGTGGACGAGCTTGGTGTCCACTTCCTTTTCCTCGGGAAAATCGCCGTCGTGGATGCGGACTTCGATGTGGGTGTTGCGCTGGATGCGGTTGAGCATTTCGAGTCCGCGCCGCCCGCGCGCCCGCTTGATGGGATCGGCGGAGTCGGCGACTTGCTGGATTTCCTTGAGCACAAAGCGCGGGACGATGACGAGGCCTTCAATGAATTTTGCCTCGATCAAATCGGCGATGCGTCCGTCAATGATGACGCTGGTGTCGAGCAGCAGCAGGTTGTCCGGCTTGTTTTGCGGCGAGAAGCGGACGTAGGGGATGATGAGCGAAAAATCCTCCTTGTTGCTGCGCATGGCGAGGATGATGCCGATGTAGCTGAAGCTCAAAAACAATCCGAGCCGGATGATCCAGTGCTGCTGGAGGTCGGCGTTTTCAAAGAGGCCGGATTTATCAATGAGCATCGCAACGCAAGTGCCGAGCAGCAGGCCGAACGTGATCGAGGAAAAGGCGCGGAGCGAAAAACTTTTCAACATTTCGTCCACGGCGATCAGCAGGCCGCCGAACCCGAAACCCATGACCATGCCGAGCAGGCCGCTATGGTTCAAGACGACAAATTCCGGGCTGACCTGGCTGATGGCGTAGCCCGCCGTCGTGCAGAGGCCGAGGAACAAAATGCGGATGGCCCAAAGTGAAGTCATGGTTCAGTGCGCCGGGTTGCGCGGCGTTGCGGGTGCCGGTTTGTGCGACCACAGTATGCCCCACAATCCGATGCGGTTCAGATTGCTCGTGGTGACGGCCAGATTGTTCGCGATGATCTGCACGTTGGTGGCCAGTTGTTCGTCTTGCAGCATGGTTCCAGCAAGTCCCTTGCCGGACTGCAAATTATTCATCAAGTTTGTCAGAATTTCCGTTGAAGATTCAATGTTTTTTACGGCGATTGAAAGTCCCATGCCGTTCGTGGCGATGAGTGTATTGATGTCGCCGACGGCTCCCATGGCTTGTTCGGAAAAAATGCGCATATTTTCAAGGGTCATGGAAAAATTGGTCAGCGTCTGCTGGTTCAGCACGCCGCGCTGCAAGTCCGAGACCGACGCGTCCAGTTTTTTCGCCGTGTCATCAATGCGCTGGATGAAGCCCGCCGCCGAACGCGCGACTTCCTGCAAGTTGAACGGCGCTTCGCAAAATACGTCGGCGTTGTTCGTCAACTTCGGCAGTTCATTCGCCGTCGGGTTGACGGAAACAAACTGGTCGCCGAGAAAGCCGGATTGCTCGATCACGAACCGCGCGTCGTGATAAATCGGGAACTGTTTGTAAATTTTCAGGGTCAGCGTCACGCTTTTGTCGTCGTCGGCGAGCGAAATGTCCGAGACGCTGCCGACCTGCACGCCCGCCAGCAAGACGCCTGCGCGCGGCTTGATGCCGCCAACGTTAACCGCGTGCAGACGCAACGTGTAAGTGCCGTGAAAAAATGACGTGCCCTTGCTGAACTGGATCAGCAGCAGCGCCAGCAGCGCCAGCCCGATGAATACGAACAGGCCGACTTTGATGTCTAATCGTGATTTATCCATGGTTCAAAATAAAACTTCCTGCGCGTCCGCCACGCCGTCAACGAACTGCCGCACGACCGGGTCTTGCGACGCGAAAATTTCCTCCGGCGTGCCGTTCGCGTGAATCTTTTTCTCGTGCAGCAGCATCACGCGGTTGCCCACGCGCCGCGCGCTCCGCATGTCGTGCGTCACGACGAAACTCGTCACTTTCAGATGGTCGCGCACGCGCATGATCAGCTTGTCAATGCTGTCGGACACGATCGGGTCGAGTCCGGTCGTCGGTTCATCATAAAGGACAATCTGCGGTTCGTAAATGATGGCGCGCGCCAGCCCGACTCGTTTTCTCATGCCGCCGGACAACTCCGCCGGATTCTTGTCTTCCGTGCCGGGCAAGTCCACCACTTCCAATGTTTTTGTCACGCGCCGGGCGATTTCAGCCTCGGTCAGATTTTCATGCCGGCGCAAGCCGAACGCCACGTTTTCCGCGACCGTCATCGAGTCAAACAGCGCCGCGCCCTGGAATACCATGCCAAATTTCCGGCGGACGCGCAGCAACTGGCGTTCGTTCATCAGCTCGATATTTTCGCCGTCAATCAAAACCTCGCCCGAATCCGGCTGCAGCAGTCCGATGACGTGCTTGAGCAAAACGCTCTTGCCGCCGCCGCTGCGCCCGATGATGACGACCGACTCGCCGTTTTCAACCCGAAAACTCACGCCGTCGAGGATCGGTTGCCCGTCAAAACTTTTTTTCAGGTCGCGCACGTCAATCATACTTTTAACAGGGCCGCGAGTTGTTCCAGCGTCAGTGTCAGGAAAAAGTTCGAGATAAGGATCGTGATGGACGCATAAACGACCGCTTCCGTCGTCGCGCGTCCGACGCCTTGTGCGCCCACGCCGCACGACAACCCCTTGTAACAACCGATGAGCGCGATGATCCCGCCGAAGACAAAAGATTTTGCCAAGCCGATCAGCACGTCCGAGTCGTGCGAGTATTTGAGCATGTTCCACCACGCGTAAGTCGGTTCGATGCCCAGCAGATAGACGCCGACAAGGTAACTCGCCGCGATGCCCGTGGCCATCGCCTCTACCGTCAGCAGCGGCAGCGCGATGTTCGACGCGAGCAAACGCGGCACGACAAGATAATCAATCGGATGCGTCGCCAGCGTCCGCAACGCGTCGATCTGTTCCGTCACGCGCATCGTGCCGATCTCGGCGGCCATGGACGCGCCGACGCGCCCGGCGACCATCAACGCCGTCAGCACCGGGCCGAGCTCGCTGCACATCGAGACGCTCACGACCGCGAGCGTGGCCGTGTCCATTTTCACCTTGTGAAATTGAAAATACGTCTGCGCCGCCAGCACCATGCCCGTGAACGCGCCCGTGACGAGCACGACCGACTGCGATTTGATGCCGATGAAATAAATCTGGTAGAGCAGGTCGCGCCGGTTGAACTTGAAGGTGAAGGCCGACGCCACCGATTCCCGCGCCAGCAACGTGATCCGCCCAAGCCCGGCGAGCCATTCGGAAAACCATTTGTCGGCGAAAAAATTCATCAGCGCGTGCAAATTAGCAAACCATCGCGCGATTTGCCAGCGTTGGATTGAAGCGCGTGCCACGGGTTGCAACGCCGTGAAAAAGCTGCCATTTTCAGCCGCCGTGATCCGGATGCTGAAATTTTTTTTCAAGGTTGCGCTCGCGCTCTTCGTGCTGCTGGCGTTGCTGGCCGCCGCCGCGATTTTTTTTCCGCAGCAGTTTTTGTGCGTGGACAGCGGCAGGGTGACGGCGGACGTGATCGTCGTCCTCGGCGGCGGTTCGCATGATCGTCCGCAGCGCGCGGCGGAATTGTTCAGGCAGCGCTCCGCTCCGCGCATTCTCATCAGCGGCGCTGGCGACGACGGCATCAACCGGCAGATTTTGATTTCCAACGGCGTCCCGTCCGGCGCGATTGAAGTCGAAGGCAAATCCGTGACGACGCGCGAGAATGCGGAATTCACCGTCAAAATGCTCCGCGAACAAAAATTGGACCGCGTCATCATCGTCACCTCATGGTATCACTCGCGCCGCGCGCTGGCGTGCTTTGAGCATTATGCGCCGGAGTTGAAATTTTATTCGCGCCCGTCTTACTTCGCTTTTGCGCGCAAGGATTGGACGCGCACTCTGGCTAAGCGCATTTATCTCGAATACGCGAAGCTTCCCGGCTACTGGATCCGTTACGGCGTCCGGCCGTTTTGATCGGAGCGAAACTGCTTGCGCCTCTTCCGCGCATCGGACAGACTGACACTCCACTTGGATCGCGGGGTGGAGCAGCCCGGTAGCTCGTCAGGCTCATAACCTGAAGGTCGTAGGTTCAAATCCTGCCCCCGCAACCAATTTCAATCTACAGAAGCCAAAAAGTTGAGGCGAACTTTTCCAGATGCAACCGCGCCACTTTGAAGCGATCATTTTTTCCGCGAAGGCCGCCGTTGCCGCGGTCATCGCCGCGCTGCTTTACGGACTTTTTGAATTGCCCGGCGCGCCGTGGGTGGCGGCAGTTTCCGCCGTTTTGGTGACACAGCCCAGCCTGCATTCCTCACTCAAGGCGTCGTTGTTGCGCGTGACCGCCAATCTCGCGGGCGCATTTGGCGGCGCGGTGCTGCTCGTCATCATCGGGCAACCAATCATGGCCATGGCCATCGGCGTCATGCTCACCGGACTGCTCTGTTATCTTTTGAAACAAGACGACGCGCTGCGCCCGGCGTTTGTGGCCGTCATCATCGTGACGCTCACCGGCGTAACCGCAGGCTGGCGAAGCCCGCTGAACCGCGTCGCCGCCGTCGTCATCGGCTGCGTGTGTGCGCTGATCATCGGATTTTTGTTCGACAAACTCGCCGACTCTTTCAAACTGTTGCGCAAAGATGCTGGAAAAAAGCCCGACCATTCGGAATAATTTTTCTGCAACATGAAATCGCCGCTGAAAAATAAATGGGTCTTGATCACCGGCGCCTCCAGCGGCTTTGGCGCGGCGGCGGCGGTCGGCTTTGGCGCGGCAGGCGCAAAACTTTTGCTCGGCGCGCGTCGCGTTGACCGCTTGAAAAAAGTTGCCGGAGAATCAAAAAAATCCGGCGCAAGCGAAGCGCATTTCCACGAATTGGACGTTTCAAAGACTTCGAGCGTCGAAAAATTTATTTCATGGTCGCGCAAAAAAATCGGCGGACAAAACCTTCACGTCCTCATCAACAACGCCGGTGGCGCGCAGGGCATGGACAGCATCGCCACGGGCAAGGATTCGGATTGGGAGACGATGCTCCAGACGAACGTGCTCGGCGTGTTGCGCGTGACGCGAGCGGCGCTGCCGCTCATCCCGCGCGACGCGGGCGCGAGCATCATCAACATCGGCTCGGTCGCCGGGCGCACGGCTTACGAGGGAGGCGCGGTTTATGGCGCGGCGAAGGCGGGCGAACTGCAGATCACGCGCGTGCTGCGGCTGGAATTGTTCGGCGCTGGCATCCGCGTCTGCACGGTTGATCCGGGAATGGCGGAGACGGAATTTTCACTCGTGCGTTTCAAGGGCGACGCGGCGCGCGCAAAAAAGATTTACGAAGACACGGTTCCGCTCGTGGCCAGGGACATCGCGGAAATCCTGGTCTGGATCGCCAGCCGTCCGGCGCACGTCAACATTGACGAACTGGTGGTGAAGCCTGTTGATCAGGTTGCGGTTGGAAAAGTTTTCCGGCGGAAAATAAATTAATTGCCAAGATGTAAAGACATCAGTTTTTTTTGCTTTGCCCTTCCAGTCAGATTAGCTCAATCTTTTTTGGCTTATGGCAGACCCTATTTCAATCATCACCGCTCTACACGGTTTAGCTGAAAAGCTAGTCAAGAATATCAAGAGCGGGCAGGACGCCACCAAAGCACAAGAGATTCTTCGATTGGTAGGCGAGTTGCAGTCGGAATTTTTTGCGCTGCAATCTCACATCATCAAGATTGAATCGGAGAATTTTCAATTGAAGCACAAAGCGTCGCCGTTGCAGCCGACGAATCCGCCAAAGCAAGATGATAATAAAAATGTAGTGGTAGATTTGGACGATGTTTCGACCAAGATTTTGCAGGCTATCGCCAATTCTCAAGACGGCGCGTTGAAAGAAAACGTGTTTGCTGATTTCGGCCTGTCTGTTGGCAGGGGCAATTTCATTTTTGACAATTTGACTGGGCATAAAATTATTGAGGTTGGGCGTATGATAATGGGGGTCGGAGCATTTTACTTTGCCACTCCAAAAGGCAGAGAATATCTAAACCAAAAAGGTCTTTTGTAAAACTCCTCACGCAGAAAATTTCCAATTAGGACACCGCCCTCCAACGATTTGCGCCTTTGTAATTGAAGTTAAATCCCCCGATTTGCGCGCCAGAGCAAAACAGCACCGGCGGCTTGAAAAATAAAATTTGGCAGCCAGACAATCAAATGCGGCGCGAGTTCCGTCCGCGCGGAAAGCGCCTCGCCGAGGATGATGAAGCTGTAATAAACCAGCACGAGGCCGAGCGCGATGGCGACGCCGACATTGGTTTCGCGCCGGTGCACGCGGATGCCGAGCGGAATTCCGACGAGCGTGAACCCGAAGCACGCGAACGAAAACGCGATCTGCCGGTTCATCTCGACGCGGACCGGCTCGGTCACGTCGTTGCGCTGTCTGGCGATTTCGCGCAATTGCGCGCGCAGCCCGTCCGAATTTGTGGAGACTGGCGGCGGCATGGAAAGCTGCCGCTCCAGATGATCCATCTCATCGCGCAACTGTCCGAACGTCATGTCGCTGATCTTGGGGTTGTAGATCTGGTTCGTCGAGCCGTTCAGGTCGAAATTCAAGATCAGTTCCGGCGACGAGCCGATGTCGGCGCGTTCCCCGCCCAGCGTGACGCTGCGCGCGTCGAAAAGATGCAGGACGAGTTGTTTGTTTGTGGCGTCCGTTTCAAGCCTGCCGCGAGGCGCCTGGACGGTGGTGGTCGCGTTCGTCTCGCTTCCGGGCTTGATGATCATCACGTCCTGCAAATCGCCGCCGCTGTTTTTTCCCACATAAACGACGTAACCGGGAAAATCGCGGATGAACCGGCCTTCGGGCAGCTGGACATTCACCAATTCGGCGCGGAGGTGGTAGACCAGGTTTTTGAAGGCGACGCGGCTTTCCGGGCCGAGCTCCATGTTGATCCACGCGCTGACGCCGCAGAAAAAAAAGCTCAACAACAAGATCGGCGAGATGAGCGAGAGCAGGCTGATGCCGCTGGCGCGCGCGGCGGTGAGTTCCTGATCGGCGCTGAAACGGCCGAAGACCAGCAGCGTGGCGGTGAGCAAACCCATCGGCAGCGCGAAGACCCAGATGAACGGGATCAAAAGGCCGAAGAGTTCAAGGACGGAGCCGAAGCGGGCGTGGCCGCTGATGATCAGCTGGAGGATTTCCTTGAGCGCGTCGCCGATGAGCAGCACGAAGGTGAACACCGTCACGGTGAGCAGCAGCGAGGCGAGCACCTGGCGCGTCAGATATTTATGCAGCGTTTTCACGGCGTGGTTTGATGCGGTTACGCGGACACGTTTAATTGAGTTTCGCCCCGAAGTCCACTGGGGATTGAGATGACTGGTCAATTCCCCGGCCAATAAAACTTGCCAAATGCCCGCGCTTCCTTAAAGTGTGCGACCACTTTTCAAATTATGGACATATATCGTTTGGATGGAATTTTGGCGCAGGCCGCCGCGCCGGCAGCGGCTTCAGGTCCGCAGCAGCAAGGTTCGCCCATCGGCGGGCTGCTGGTTCCGATGGTTTTGTTTTTTGTCATCATCTATTTCATGATGCTGCGCCCGCAGAGCCAGCAGCGCAAGGCGCAGGCGAAACTGCTCGAGGCGCTCAAATCCGGCGACAAGGTCGTCACCTCGAGCGGCATTGTCGGCGTCGTCATCACGGTGAAGGACAACACCGTTTCGCTCCGTTCCGCCGACGCCAAAATGGAGGTCACGAAGGCTTCCGTGACGCAAATCCTCGAAAACAGCGCCGCGACCGAATCCTGAACCGGCCATGAAAAAAAACAATTTCGGGTGGTTCATCTTCGTCGTCCTGCTTGTCTGCTGGTCGCTTTACCAGACTTATCCGCCGACGTCGCGGGATTTGGTCCAGCAATTTTCGTCGCGCGCGGAAAACCAGGACACGAACTTCGCAGCGATTTTGAAGCAGGTCGAAGTTTTGCAGCAGGCCAGCACAAACCGCGAATTTGCCAATCTGAAGGAAGCCGTCGGCACGAACGACATCGCGCGATATTTTCCGTTCCTCGACGCGAAGAGCGAGCTTCACCCGACGACTTATATTTTGAACCAGCTTCAGCGCGACGCCGCAGGCAAAATCAAGCTTGGCCTCGACTTGCAGGGCGGCACGTCGTTCCTCGTCGAGATGGACACAAATTATCTTGCCAATGCGCAGGATGCAAGCGACACGAACCACGCCGCCCGCACGGTGGACACCAGCGGCGCGCTTTCGCAGGCGGTCGAGGTCTTGCGCAAGCGTGTGGACGCCTTCGGCGTGGCCGAGCCGGTGATCCAGCCCGCCGGTGGCAACCGCATTTTGATACAGTTGCCCGGTTTGTCCGAGGCGGACAAGGAAAGCGCAAAGGAGCAAATCCAAAAGGCAGCGTATCTGGAATTTCGGATGGTGAAGGACGACAGCGACGAAATCGTCCACGACAATGAACCGATTCCGCCCGGTTACGAATTGCTTGAACACATCAGCGAGACTCCCGGTGCGCCGGTTGAAAAATATGTCGTGCAAAAAAGAGCGGTGAATGGTCTGGCGGGCGACATTGTCAAAAGCGCCTTCGTTTCACGCGGCAGCCTGGGCGAACCGCAGATTAATTTTGTTCTTACCGATGACGCCGGAAAAAGATTCGGCCAGATCACGCGCGAAAATGTCGGGCACAGGATGGCAATTATTCTTGATGGTGACTTGATAACGGCTCCGGCGATTGACGAACCGATTGAAGGCGGCAGTGGCATGATTCACGGCAGTTACACTGAAAAAGAAGCCTTTGGGATTGCGAACGTCCTTCAAAACCCGCTGCGTGCGCCGCTGAAAATCGTTTATTCCAGCGACGTTGACCCGACGTTGGGCAGGGATTCCATCCGCAGCGGCATTCGCGCGTCCATCGCCGCCGTTGTTTTGGTTTCCGCGTTCATGCTCTGCTATTACTGGATCGCGGGCATCACGGCCAACATCGCGCTCGTCACCAACATCATCATCCTGCTCGGCGTCATGTGCAGCATCGGCACGACGCTTACGCTGCCCGGCATCGCGGGCGTTGTTTTGACCATCGGCATGGCCGTGGACGCGAACGTGCTGATTTATGAACGTCTCCGCGAAGAAATCGCAAAAGGAAAATCATTGCGCGGCGCGATCGATGCCGGTTACGCACGCGCGTTCGGGACGATTTTTGACTCGCACGTCACCACGCTCATCTCGTCCGTCATTTTGATCGTCATGGGCACGGGCGAAATCAAGGGCTTCGGGGTCACGCTCACTATCGGCGTCGCCGCAAGCTTGTTCACCGCGCTTGTCGTGACGCGGCTCATCTTCAACTTTCTGCTGAACCGCAACATTTTGAAATCGCTGCCGATGATGCACATCATCAAAAGCGCGAAGGTGAATTTCATGAAGGCGGCCACGCCGTTGTTCATTATTTCATGGACGTTCATCATCCTGTCGCTCGGCTACGGTTTCACACGCGGCGAAAAACTGTTTGGCGTGGACTTTTTGGGCGGCGACAGCACGACGTTCAGCTTCGCGCAAAAGGTGGATGTTGACAAAATCCGTTCTGTGCTGACCGACGTAGGCGAGAAGGACGCGCAAATCCAATATCAAAAGGACATCTCCGGCGGTAACGAAACGCTGCGCGTGACGACTTCGATTGGCTCGGCAGAAAAAGTCGAACGTGCGCTGGAAGAACAATTTCCTGAAGCGAAATTTGGCCATCCCAGCACCACTAGCGTCGGCGCGACCATCGGCATTGAAATCCGGCGCTCGGCCATCATCGCCTGTCTGTTGTCGCTCTTCGGCATTTTGGTCTATGTCGCGTTCCGTTATGAATTTTCCTTCGCCGTCGCTGCGGTCGTCGCCGTCATTCACGACGTGTTGCTGGCCATCGGCTGCTATTGCATCGCCAACGGGATTTCCGGGCGCGAGTTCAACGCCACCGTCGTCGCGGCGGTGCTGACCATCATCGGCTTTTCCATCAACGACAAGATCGTCATCTTCGACCGCATCCGCGAGGATTTGAAGCTCGGCGTGCGCGGCTCGTTCAAGGAGGTCATCAACCAGGCGCTCAACCAGACATTGAGCCGCACGATCATCACCAGCGGCACGGTGTTTCTGGCGACGGGTTCGCTCTACGTCTTCGGCGGCGGCGTCATCAACGACTTCGCGTTCACGTTCCTCGTCGGCATCATCACGGGAACCTATTCGTCCATCTACATCGCCAGCGCGCTCGTGCTGTGGTGGCACAAGGGCGAACGCCCGAACATCGGCGCGTCGCAGGTGAAGATGCAAAATGTTTCGTCCGCGAAAGTCTGATTTTTCTTCTTAATCGCGGTCGCAATCGTAATCTTAATCCTGTTCCGGCAAGCGGATTTGGATTGCGAAACGGATTACGATTACGATTTTAACGCGATGAACGCCATCACGCCCGCGCATTGGATTGGATTCATCCTCTGCGTCCTTTTTTTTCTCGCGCTCGACCTGGGCGCGTTTCACCGCCATGCCCGCGTCGTCAGATTCAAGGAAGCCGCCGCGTGGAGCGCGCTGTGGTTCGCGCTGGCGATGCTTTTTGCGCTGGCGCTGGATTTCTGGCGCAGCCGTGAAGAAGCCGTCCAATTCACCACCGGCTACGTCATCGAACTTTCGCTCTCCCTCGACAACATCCTCGTCATCGCGCTGATTTTTTCCGCCTTCCGCGTGCCGGCGGAATTCCAGCACCGCCTTTTGTTCTGGGGGATCCTCGGCGCGCTCATGATGCGCGGCGCGATGATTGCCGTCGGCGTCGCGCTCATCCATGAATTCGATTTTATCCTTTATATTTTTGGCGCGTTCCTCGTCTGCGCCGGGATCAAGATGTTTTTTTCAAAAAAACAGATACAGCCGGAAAAAAACCTCGCGTTGCGGCTCGCGCGCAAGCTTTTCCCCGTCGCGCAAACTTTCGACGGCCCGAAATTTTTCACGCGCCTTGATGGCCGCCTCGCGCTGACAACGCTGGCGCTCGTGTTGCTGCTGGTCGAAACGACCGATTTGATCTTCGCCGTGGATTCCGTGCCGGCGGTGTTTTCCGTCACTCAAAAGGCATTCATCGTTTTCACCTCGAACGTCTTTGCTGTCCTCGGCCTGCGCTCGATGTATTTCCTGCTCGCGGGCGCGCTCGGCAGTTTTCGTTACCTGAAAACCGGCCTGTCCGTCGTGCTCGCCTTCATCGGAACAAAAATGCTGCTCGACCCGCACAGCCACGAGCCGAAATGGTTTCAAATCGGGATTTCCACCGGCATATCGCTGCTTGTCGTCGCCGCGATCCTTTTGATTTCCATCGCGCTGTCCGTCACCGCCGCGCAAAGAGAAAAGCAAAAATGAAATTCCGCTGGTCGCTTGCGCCGCCGCAACCGTTGCTCGCCGGACAACTGGCGTCGCAACTGAAGATTTCCCCGCTGCTCGCGCAATGCCTGCTCAATCGCGGCTTCAGCGAACTTGTAGCGGTTGAAAATTTTCTCCAGCCGCGACTCAAAAATCTCGCCGACCCGTTCCTGCTGCCGAACATGGACAAAGCCGTTGAACGTTTGCTTCGCGCCCGCGAACAAAACGAACCGCTCGTGATTTTTGGCGATTACGACGTGGACGGCGTGACTTCCACTGCACTGCTCGTCGAAGTTTTGCGCGCGCTCGGCTGGCGCGTGGAGTTTTATCTGCCGAACCGGATGGACGAAGGCTACGGCTTGAGCGCCGACGGCGTTGAGAATTGCCTCAAAAAATTTCCGACGACACTTTTGCTCGCCGTTGACTGCGGTTCGACCGCCGTTGAAACAATCGCCTTGCTTCGCGTTCGCAGCATCGACGTGATTGTTTTGGATCATCATCAAGTTTCGTCGCCCGCGCCGGACGCAGTCGCGCTGGTGAATCCGCAATTAGCTAAAAATTCAGAACTCAAAACTCAAAACTTTTGCGAACTTTGCTCCGCTGGGCTTGCGTTCAAGCTCGCCCACGCAATTTTGAAACGCGGACGCGAAATCAATTTGCCCGGCGCGGCGGAATTTGATCTGAAGCTGCTGCTCGATTGGGTCGCGCTCGGCACGATTGCAGACATTGTGCCGCTCGTCGGAGAAAATCGGATTTTGGTTTCTGCTGGCTTGGAACGATTGAACCAGACGCAGCGACCGGGAATTATCGCGTTAAAAAAAGTCGCGCAAACGCCGGAGAAAATCGGCGCTTACGAAGTCGGATTTCAACTCGCGCCGAGACTGAATGCCGCCGGGCGTTTGGAAACTGCCGAAGAATCATTGCACTTATTGCTCGCGCAAAGTTTGGAAGAAGCGATGCTCATCGCGCAAAATCTGGATTTGCGGAACCGCGAGCGGCAGAAAATTGAAAAGGCGATTGTCGAGGAGGTTTCGGGCGTCGTCCGCTCGAAATTCGATCCGCAAAAAGATTTTGTCATCGTGGAGGGGCAGTTGCTCTGGCATATCGGCGTCGTCGGCATCGTCGCGTCGCGCGTGTTGCAGGAATTTTACCGCCCGACCATCATCATTGGTGGCGAAAACGGCGAGATGCGCGGTTCAGGCCGCAGCATCGCCGGTTTTGACTTGGCGGCGGCTTTGCGCGAGTGCGACGGATTACTGCTGCGCCACGGCGGTCACGCGATGGCGGCGGGTTTGAGCATTTTGCCGGAAAAAATTGATTTGCTACGCGGAAAATTAAATGAACTGGCGCGGCGCAGCTTGAAGCCGGAGGATTTGCAGCCGCCTTTGCGATTGGACGCGGAGGTTGGCTTGGGCGAAATCAATTTTGAAACCCTTGCCGAATTGGAAAAATTGAAACCGACGGGGCAGGGGAATCCGGCGGTGCAATTTTGCGCGCGCAATTTGTCGCACGGAAAGCCGTTGCAGCGCATGGGCAACACAAAGCAGCACGTCAAACTTTGGGTCAGCGACGGCGCGGTGACGCATGAAGCGGTCTGGTGGAATGGCGGCGACAAACCATTACCCGTCGGAAAATTCGATCTGGCGTTCGCGCCGCAGGTGAATGAATTCAACGGTCGCCGCACGGTTCAGTTGAAAGTTCTGGATTGGCGGGCGGCTGAATAATTTGACTTGCAAATTTTTTTGGAACGGCTAGGGTTTTGTCGTCTGTTAGAAAACTTGTCAATTCTGGTCATGGTAAATCTTCTGGTGAACGATTTGAAACCCGGCTTTCGGGAACAGTCCGATGCGGCGGTTTGTCTCGCAGTCCTACGAAAATGAGCACGAAATTGTTTGTCGGAAATCTTTCCTTCAACACCACTGAAAACGAGATTCAAGAGGCCTTTGCCGCGCATGGCACGGTCGTCGAGGCGAATCTCATGATGGACCGGATGAGCGGCCGTTCGCGCGGCTTCGCATTCGTCACCATGTCAACACCCGAAGAAGCGCAAAAGGCGATTGAAGCCATGAACGGCGCGACCCTCGGCGAGCGCGCATTGACGGTCAATATCGCACGCCCGAAAGAAGAGCGTCCGCGCAGCGACCGCGGCCCGCGCCGTGAATACGGCGGCGGTGGTGGTGGCGGCGGAAGTCGTGGTGGTGGTGGCGGCGGTGGTCGTGACCGTTACTGATATTCTAAATTTACATTGGCCGGGGCGACGTTCCCAGTGGGCGTCGCCCCGTGTCATTTCGGCATCAAATTTTTATCGCCGCGCGCCGTTGCTTCTGGCACGATTTTTTGATTCATGGAAGAGCACATCGAAGTCGAAGGACGTATCCAAACCGTGCTGGCCGGGACGATGTTTCGTGTCGAACTGGACAACAAGCACCAGGTGCTCGCGACCATTTCCGGCAAGATGCGCAAGCGCTTCGTCCGGCTCACCGTCGGCGACCGCGTGAAAATGCAGATGTCGCAATACGATCTGAACAAGGCGCGCATCGTCTGGCGCATCGGCTAAAACAAAATTTCCGCGGCAATTTTTCAAAATGAACGCCGCCATCCTCGTCGCCGCCGGCAAAGGCGCCCGCATGGGCACGGACAAGCTCTGGCTTGAGATCGCCGGTCGTCCCGTCGTCGCGCACACATGGAAAAACTTCAACGATGCGAAGTGCGTGGACGAAATCATCCTGGTCGTGCGTGACGGAACTCAAAAAAACTTCTCGGAACTCGCGGCAGAATTCCGTTTTCAAAAGCCGTTTCGCATCGTCGCCGGAGGGGCGGAACGGCAGGATTCGGTTTGGAACGGGCTTGAAGCGCTGTCGCCAAAAACGGAAATTGTCGCGATCCAGGACGCCGCGCGCCCTTGCACGGCGGAAGCGTTGATCGCCGCGACGATTGCCGCCGCGCGCGAAACCGGCGCGGCCGTCGCAGCGCAGGCGGTGACGGATACAATCAAGGAATCCGGCGATGGCAAAACCATTTTGCACACGCTCGACCGTTCAAAGCTCTGGTCGGTGCAGACGCCGCAGACGTTTCGCGTGGAAATCATCCGCCGCGCGATTGCCGCCGCGCGGCAGAAAAATCTGATTTTCACGGACGACACGGCGGCGTGCGAATTGATCGGCCAGCAAGTCCGGCTTGTGCCAGGCGCAAGGCCGAACCCGAAAGTCACCGTGCCGGGCGATTTGCCGTTCGTCGAAGCATTATTGAAATCTTTTTGACCACCATGTCATCCGGACGCAAAGAATCTTCAAAAACTTTGTGCCTTCGCGTCTTTGTGGTAAAATTTCTTGAGTTATGAAACGACGTTTGATTTTCGGTCTGGTCACGGCATTGCTCGCGCTGAATCTGGCGATCGGCGCGAAGATTTATCTGGGCTCGGCGCACGCGGCGGATCAAAAGGATTCGCCGGACGCGAACCTGGATATTTTCGCCGACGTTCTGCAAAAAGTCCGCACGAGCTATGTGGACGGCACGAACCTCACTTACCACAGCCTCGTTGAATCGGCGCTTAAGGGAATGGTCGGCTCGCTCGACCCGCACAGCGAGTTCATGGACGCGGACGATTACCAGCAATTGCAGGACGACACGGAGGGGCAGTTCGGCGGACTCGGCCTCATCGTGGCGATGAAGGACGGCTTCGTCACCATCGTCGAGCCGATGGACGATTCTCCGGGGTTTCGCGCGGGGATTTTGTCCGGCGACCGGATCATCAAGATCGAGGGCAAAAGCGCGGACAAACTTCCCCTGTCCGACGCGGTGAAAGAGCTTCGCGGCAAACCCGACACGCAGGTGACCGTCACCATCCAGCGCCCCTCGTCCGGCATGGTGAAGGATTACACGCTCACCCGCGCCATCATCAAAAAGGAGATGGTCAAGGACATCAACGGCAGAAAGGAGTTTTCGCTCGGCGACGACAAGATCGGCTACGTTCGCATCACGGAATTCGAGGATGAGACCGGCGACGAACTCGAAACCGCGCTGCAAAAGCTCAACGCGCAGGGCATGAAGGCGTTGATCCTCGACTTGCGCTGGAATCCCGGCGGCCTGCTCGACGAGGCCGTGGACGTCTGCGGGAAATTTCTGCCGCGCGGGCAGTTGGTGGTCACGACCGAGGGCCGCGACCCGGATGAAAATTCCACCCGGCGCGCCGACGGTCGCGGTGATGAATTGAAAGGCAAGCCGATCGTCGTGCTGGTCAATTTCAGCAGCGCGAGCGCGGCGGAGATCGTCACCGGCTGCCTGCAGGACTTGCACCGCGGGATCATCCTCGGCGAGAAAACCTTCGGCAAAGGCTCCGTGCAGAGCATTTTCCCGCTCGACGACGGCTCGGCGCTCAAGCTCACGGTCGCCAAATATTACACGCCCGGGCACAAGGTCATCCACGAGCACGGCATCACGCCGGATATCTTCGTGCCGATGAACGACGATGCGGAGGCCGCGTCGTTCGTCAACGGTTCGCTGGGCGGGCTTGAATCGCTGGACGAACAGGACCGCGCGCGGGTGAAAAACGCCCGCGACATCCAGCTCGAACGCGCCAGGGACTTGCTCAAGGGCATGTTGCTTTACAGCGAACTTTCAAAGCCCGAAAAGGTCGCGGCGAAATAGCCCGGACCGTTGCATCGTTGGATTGTTAAAACCTGCGACTCTCAGGCAGATTCACGATGTGACAATTTAACGATTCAACAATGTAACGACATGACGATTCTTGCCATCGAAACTTCCTGCGACGAGACCAGCGTCGCCGTCGTGCGCGATGGAAAAATTCTATCCAGCGCCGTTTCCTCGCAGATCAAGCTGCACGCCGAATACGGCGGCGTCGTGCCCGAACTAGCCGCGCGCGAGCATCTGCGGAATCTGGTTCCCGTCGCAAAATCGGCGTTGCTCGAAGCCGGAATTTCAACGGGGCAACTCGACGCCGTCGCCGCCACGCAGGGGCCGGGACTGCCCAATGCGCTGCTTGTCGGGTTCAAGGCCGCGCAGGCCGTCGCGTTCGCGCTGAACAAACCGTTCGTCGGCATCAACCATCACGAGGCGCACCTGTATTCGCCGTGGATTTCCGGCGGGCCGTCCGTCGCCGACTTCTCAAGGTTCCAGCCCAACGTTTCGCTCATCGTCAGCGGCGGGCACACGATGCTCGTGCTGGTGGAATCCGAATTGAAACATCGTGTGCTCGGCTCGACGCTGGACGATGCGGCGGGCGAATGCTTTGACAAGACCGGAAAGATGATGGGGCTTGAGTATCCGGCCGGGCCGGAGATTGACCGGCTGGCGGGGCAGGGGAATCCGGCGGCGTTCGATTTCCCCCGCCCGCTCATCAACGCCGTCGGCGACGATTTCAGTTTCAGCGGCCTGAAGACTTCCGTGCGCTATTTCCTGCGCGACAATCCGGCGTTGCTGGATGACGCCCAAAAAATCCGCGACCTCTGCGCCAGCGTGCAGGCGGCCATCGTCGAGGTGCTTGTGAAGAAAACCATCCGCGCCGCGAAACGGAACGGCGTCCGCTGCGTCACCGCGTCCGGCGGTGTCACCTGCAACAGCAGACTGCGCGACGAACTCACGCGCGCCTGCGGGCGCGAAGGCTTCGGGTTGCGCCTCGCAGAAACAGAACTTTGCACCGACAACGCCGCGATGATCGGGATTCTCGCCGAAAGAAAACTGCTGGCCAACGTGCCGCTCCCGTCGCTGGACGAGGAAATCAAGCCAGGCTGGGTGCTGGCATAAGCTCGAATTCACGCAAATTGAACCTGCCGAACAAGGCTAATTCTGACTCAATAACACATAAGGCATCTGAACATTATTTCCGGTCAATGCGCTGCGGTTCAACTTGCGGCAGATAGATTTTGAAAATTGTGCCCCGGCCCGGCTCGCTATCAACGCTGATATGACCATCGCTTTGCTTGATGATGCCGTAACAAGTTGACAATCCCAAACCGGTTCCCTGGCCAATATCCTTGGTCGTGAAAAACGGCTCGAAGACGCGCGCCTTTATTTCCTCGCTCATGCCCGCGCCGGTATCCGCAATGGCCAGCATCACGTAGTTGCCCGGCTTCAACTCTGGATAACGCCCCACATTTTCCGGGTCGAACGAGACGTTCGCGGTTTCCAAGGTGAGTTTTCCGCCGTTGGGCATGGCGTCGCGCGCGTTGAGGACCATGTTCATGATGACCTGCTCAATCTGTCCGGCGTCCGCCCTCACCGGTTTAACCCCGGTGAAGGCAATATGCACGTCCGTGTCCGGGCCCAGCACGTGGCGCAAGGTGTTTTCCATCCCAGCGAGGACGGAGTTCAGATCAAGGACTGCGGGCTGGAGAATCTGTTTGCGTCCGTAAGCCAGAAGCTGTCGTGTCAAGGTCGCGGCCCGTTCGGCGACTTTGCAGATTTCGGTCGCGCCTTTGGCCAGCGGACTTCCGGCAGGCAAGTCTTCGAGGAGCAATTCACTCTGGCCTATGATGACCGTCAGGATGCTGTTGAACTCGTGCGCGATGCCTCCCGCCAGCTTTCCGACGGTTTCCAGTTTTTGCGATTGGAACAGCGCCTCATTGGTTTTTGCGAGTTCAGCGGTGCGCTCGGTGATCCGGTTTTCCATTTGTTGGTTCAGCGCGGAGAGTTCGGCGGTCCGCTCCCGCACCCGCGATTCCAGTTTCTCGTTGGCCTGATTCAGCGCGCGCTGTTCGGCGGCGGCGACCTCCACCATTTGCCGTTTTTTGTTGAATTGCCGCATCAACCCGGCGATGACTCCCACGCCGCAGAGCAGCATCAGGAAAATGCCGGCTCTGACCAGGCCGAGCAAATGCACGGCCGTTTTGTCGTAAGCATTTCCCGATTCCTCCAACTCCGTTTTCAGAGCGTCAAACGCCGGATCCTCCTTGGTCGCGTCGAATTGCTGCGCCTCCTTGATGTTTCCAGCGTCAATCAGCTTGAACACTTGATCCGTCAGGAGGACATAGGCCTTGTATTTTTTGGTTAACTCATCAAGCTTCGGCAGACTCGACCTCAGCAGACCAAGGCGGTTGAGACGTTCATGCGTCCTGGTTCGGATCTGCTCCATGTGCTCGACCGTTTCCTTGTCCAGCTTCTCCATGGAAAACGCATCCCCCTGCAAGGTGTCGAGTTCATAGGCGTCGGCTTGGAGGAACGCCAGATCCGTTTGCACGCGGCGGCATTCGTCCACGCGCTCCCACAGCAGGCTGATGATGATCGTCACCCCTGCCGCCATCACGAGGGCGACGCCGAAGAACAGCCACCCGCGCCAGGGGCTGAAATGCATGTTACCGCCGTTGTCAATCGAGCCGGGATTTTTTATTGGAGTACTTTTCACCAAGTATAAACTATACGAACAATCCCGCACGGCTCAACCTCCGTTGCCATTTTCTTCACAGTAATTGCAGTCACCGCCCGAGTTTTTTCCTAGTAATTCCATTGTTTCAGATCGCAGCGGTAATAAAAGCTGCTTAAAGGTAAAAATGTCAGTTCCTGCTATTGGAACGTTTTCTCTTTTATTTTTCTCTCGACACTCAAAGTGTTAAGGTGGGTACGTTCATGCCCGACAGACTGCCCATTTACGACATCGAACGCGAAATTATTTCGCGCCTGAAATCCGACCGGCGATTGATTTTATCCGCGCCCACCGGCTCCGGCAAATCCACGCAGGTGCCGCAGATGCTCCTGCGCCACGATTTTCTGCGCGACGGTCAGATCGTCATTCTTCAACCGCGCCGTCTTGCCACGCGATTGCTCGCCGCGCGTGTCGCGCAGGAGCTTGGCGTCCAGCTTGGGCAGGAAGTCGGCTATCAAATCCGATTTGAAAATGTCACCTCGGCCAAAACCAAAATCCGCTTCGTCACCGAGGGCGTTTTGCTCCGGCAAATGATTGACGACCCGCAGTTGCGCGGCGTTTCGGCTTTAATCTTCGACGAATTTCACGAGCGGCATCTTTACGGCGACATCACGCTCGCCCGCGCGCTCGATTTGCAGGAGCAGCATCGTCCCGACCTGAACCTCGTCGTCATGTCCGCCACGCTGAACGCAGGTGAATTGGAGAAATATCTGAACGAGGTAGGGCGGGATGTCCCCAGCCCGCCGTTTCAGCGGCGCGCAGAGGATTGCGCGCCCTACCATTGCTCCGTTCTTTCATCCGAAGGCCGGGTGTTTCCGGTCGAGATCGAATATGCCGCGCAGCCGAACTACACGGACAAGCGTCCGGTTTGGGAACAGGCTGCCGAAGCCTTTTCAAATTATGTTGCCAACGGGGGCGAAGGCGATGTTTTAATCTTCATGCCCGGTGGATTTGAAATTTCACAAACCATTGAAGCCATCCGTCATACTTCGGAAGCGAAAGGGTTCATCCTGCTGCCGCTGCACGGCGAACTTCCACCCAAGGATCAGGACGCCGCCGTGGCGCGTTACGAGAAACGAAAAGTCGTCGTGGCCACGAACGTCGCCGAGACGTCGCTGACGATTGACGGCGTGCGGCTAGTGATTGACAGCGGGCTGGCGCGCATCGCGCGATACGATTCCGATCGCGGCATCAACACGCTGCTCATCGAAAAGATTTCGCAATCGTCGTCCGACCAGCGCGCGGGCCGCGCCGGACGCACCGCGCCGGGCGTTTGCATGAGGCTTTGGTCGCGCGAAGAACACGGCCATCGCGCCGCGCAGGAATTGCCGGAGGTCAAACGGCTTGATCTGGCGGAAGTTGTTTTGACGCTCAAAGCCGCGGGCGTCGAGGATTTGCGGAAATTCCGCTGGCTCGAATCGCCGGACGAACAATCCCTCGCGCACGCGGAGGAATTGCTTCACGACCTGGGCGCGCTCGACAAAAACAATTCCATCACGCCGGTTGGCCGCAAGATGCTGGCGTTTCCGTTGCACCCGCGTTACGCGCGGATGCTGCTGGCGGCGCAGGAACACGGCTGTGTTTATCAGGCCGCGCTCGTCGCCGCGCTCACGCAGGGACGCGATCTGCTGCTGCGCAATTGCGGCAAGGAGGTGGATTCCGCGCGCGAAGATATTCTCGGCGAAAAGGCTTCGTCGGATTTCTGGATTCTCATGCGCGCGTGGACTTATGCCGCGAACAACCAGTTCCGCCTCGACGCCTGCCGCAAGCTCGGCATCCACGCCGTCACCGCGCGGCAGGTCGGGCCGCTGCTGGAACAATTTCTCCGCATCGCCGGCAAGGAGGGTCTCGACGTGAAACCGCGCGAGGTGAAGGACGAGGCGTTACAGAAATGCATCCTCATCGGCTTCAGCGACCGCGTGGCGCGGCGGATGGATCAAGGGACTTTGCGCTGTGAAATTGTTCACAACCGGCGCGGCGTTCTCGCGCGCGAAAGCAGCGTCCAGAAAAGTCCGCTGCTCGTCGTCGCCGAAATCCGGGAGATCGAGACGCGCGACAAGGAGATGAACACAATTCTTTCGCTGGCGACGGCGATTGAAGCCGACTGGCTGCGCGAACTTTTTCCCGAAGACATCGAATCCGATTTGCACGTCCAGTTCGATTCGACGGCCAAGCGCGTTCAAGCCGCCGAGTTGTTGAAATTTCGCGGACTTGCATTGTCCGCCAGACGTGTTGAACCGCCGCCTGCCGCTGCCGCCGCGAAAATTCTGGCGGACGAAATCATCGCCGGTCGGTTGCCGCTGCCGAACTGGGATCACGGCGTCGAGCAATGGCTGGCGCGGCTGAATTTTCTTTGCGCGAATCGTCCTGAACTGCAATTGCCGTCGTTCACCGACGACGACAAGTCGCACGTCATCGGGCAGCTTTGCCACGGCGCAGTCAGTTACAAGGACATCAAGGAGCGCGACGTGAAGCCGGTCGTGATGTCGTGGCTCTCGCAGCCGCAGCGCGAACTGCTGGACAGGCACGCGCCGGAACGGCTGACGCTGCCGAACGGCCGGACGCCGAAGGTGAATTATGAAAACGGCAAGTCACCGTTCATCTCGCTGCGGATTCAGGAACTTTACGACGTGAACCAGACGCCGAAGATCGCGATGGGCCGCGTGCCGGTGGTCGTCCACATTTTGACGCCGGGCATGAAACCGATCCAAGTGACGCAGGATCTGGCGAACTTTTGGCGCGAGCATTATCCGAAGATCAAATCCGAGCTGGCGCGGAAATATCCGAAACATTTCTGGCGATGAAAAGTTTGCCGCCCGGCGCTTGCGTTATATGCTGTGGCGATGGGCGCAGGTAAGTTGATCGGAAAAATCAGAGATTTCATTTATGGCGCGAAGTCTCCGGCGAAGTTGATGGAGGAGCGCATCGAGGCTCTCCGCCGTCGCGGAGTCCGCATCGGCGAGGGATGCCAGTTGTTCACCACGTCCTTCAGCACGGAACCTTATCTGGTGGACATCGGAAACCGCGTCGGCGTTTCAGGCGGCACCGAATTCATCACGCATGATGCCTCGGTCTGGCTCATCCGCCCCGAAAGGCCGAACGCGCAGGTGCTCGGACGCATCCGGGTGGGAGACAATACGTTCATCGGCGAGAACTGCCTGATTCTTCCCGGCACGACCATCGGCGCGGGCTGTGTGATCGCCGCCGGCAGCGTGGTGCGCGGCGCAATCCCGGACAATTCCATCGTGCTCGGCAATCCCGCTCGCGTGGTGGGCCGCGCCAGTCTCCTGAAGGGATGTCATGCGGGACTCGGAAAGGTTGTGGATACGCTTCATTTGCCGGAGGCTGAACGTGAAGCGGCCATCCGCCGTCATTTCGGGCTTTGACGCCAGCTATTCGGCGGCTCCCAGCGCCGGTTCCGGATTTTCTGACGGTCGGCAAAGAAGTTTCTCCCGGATGTAGTTCGTCAAGTCGCCAATTTTCCCAAGCTTTTCCAAATCCTCATCCTCGATTTTCACTTCAAATTCCCGCTCCAATGCCAGAACCAGCTCGACAATGTCGAGGGAATCCTTGGTGAGATTGAAGAGCGAAGTGCCGGGGGTGACGGCTTCGACGCTTATGTCGAACTGTCTGGCAACAATCTCGCGAACTTTTTCCTCAAGCTTTGTGTCGTTCATGCCAAGCTGAATCGAAAGTCGTTGTTGATGATGTGAGCGGGTTCATATTGGTTTGAATTTTTGGTTTTGTCCATCCTTGCGCTTCTAAAAAACCCACGCCTAGATTGGCCGGACGGTCAGCCGAGAAAGTGGAACCGTGCAAAAGCTGTTCCTTCTCCCGTGTTAGAAGGTTAAGATGAAGGCGGCGTGGACATAAATTCTTCAAACAGCGGCGTTGACCGGCTCTGCCCGAACTGCGGCCTGTGCTGCGACAGCACGTTGTTCGCGGACGTGGAATTGCGCGCGGGCGACGACGCGAAGCGGCTGGCGAAACTTGGGTTGTCGTTGGGGAAAAAAGGGCAGGAGAAGCTCGCGTTCGCGCAACCATGCGCCTGCTTCGACGGAAAACTTTGCAGGATTTACGACGACAGGCCGAAGCGTTGCCGGACGTTTGAATGTGGTTTGTTGAAAAAGGTCGAAGCGGATGAGATGACGGCGAACGCGGCATTGAAGAAAATTGCCGAGGCGAAATTTCTTGCGGGAAAAGTCCGCGCATTGCTCCGCTCGCTTGGCGAGAAGAATGAACGGCTTGCGTTGACGAAGCGTTATACGCAGGCGATGAGCGCGCCGGTTGATTTGTCGGCTTTGGAGGGTGATTCGGAATTGCGGGGCGAATTGATGCTGGCCGTCAACGAACTGATGCGGACTTTGCAGCGTGATTTTTTGAGATGAAACAACTTGTGCGCTAAAGCAGAAATTAAATTGCTTAAACCGGTTTTCTAAATGACAGTGTCGCATGGCTTCGGAATTTTTCAAGGCGAGCCGCTGGACGGGCGGAAACCGCCTGTTCCCCACCGTCATCGAGGTGACCGACAAGGCAGTCATCCGCCACAAGCGCTCATGGTTCAGCAAGGATGAGATCAGCATCAGCATCACCAAGGTGGCGTCGGTGCACATCAAGACGGGAATCATCTGGTCGGACATTTTGATCGAGTCCAGCGGCGGCAGCGACCCGCTGGCGAGCCACGGCCACAGGAAGGCCGACGCGCGCCGCATCCGCGAACTGATCGAGGCGGCGCAGGGGGATTTGGACGACGGAGAGAAGTTGAAATTGTCTTGAGTGGCGGCGCGAGCGTCCTCGCGAGCCGAAAACTTGCATGAAATCATCCCGATGCGTTTTGATTTTGCTGGCAGGTTTGCTTTTCGCGCGGGCGGAAGTTGAGACGGTCACCTTGCCGGACATGGTCCAGGGCGCGCAACAGTGGATGCAGGAAAATCTCGACACGAATTTTCTCAACTCATTGCCCGAAGTTGACGGGCGGGCGGCGCGGCAATTTTTTCACGATGTGCAGCAGCGTTTTCAAGGCGACTATGTGGTGGACATCGCGCCGTTGCGGCAAACGGCGCAGGTCATTTTGCCACTGCTTGAAAACAACGAGGACACGCAGCCTTACGCCGCGTGGCTCAAGTCGCAGATGGATTATCTTGATGTGGCCGATCAAATCCGCATCGCAATTCCGCCGCCAAACAATGAAACAAACCAACCGCCGCCGGTGATTGCCAATCCGCCGCCGGAAAAGGAACGCGAACTTTGGGTGAAAAAAGTTGCCGCCAGTCCGTGGCCCGCCGGCGCCAAGGAATATGTGCCGGAGTTGAAGCCGATTTTTGCCGCGCAAAAAATTCCGCCGGAACTGGTCTGGGTCGCGGAGGCGGAATCGTCATTTGACCGGCGCGCACGCAGTCCGGCGGGCGCGGCGGGATTGTTTCAATTGATGCCGGACACGGCGAAACGGTTCGGGCTTTCCCTGTGGCCGCGCGACCAGCGTTTCCAGCCGGAACCCAGCGCGACGGCTTCCGCAGAATATCTGAAATATCTTTACGGGCGTTTTCAGGACTGGCGGCTAGCGCTGGCCGCTTACAATTGCGGCGAAGGCACGGTGCAAAAACTTCTGGACCGCCATAAAACGCGAAGCTACGACGACATCGCCACGCATCTTCCGGCTGAAACGCAGATGTATGTGCCGCGCGTGGAGGCGATTTTGTTGCAGCGCGAGAGCGTGAAACTGGAACAGCTTTCCGCGCCGCAAACCTGAATTCCACCGCGACAAATTATTTCGCCAGACTGCGCGCGAACTTGTCAATCCGTTCCAGACCTTTCTCGATGTTCGCCATGCTGGTCGCGTAACTCAAGCGGATGTAATCATCCGCGCCGAACGCGATACCCGGAACGGCGGCGACTTTTTCCTGCTCTAAAAGTTTCGCGCAGAAGTCCGCGGACTTGAGTCCGGTCTTGGAAATGTTCGGGAACAAGTAAAACGCGCCCTTCGCGTTCACGCAGGAAATTCCGGGAATGGAATTCAGTTTCGCGTGCGCGTAGCGGCGGCGCTTGTCGAATTCCGCGAGCCATTTCGGCAAATGATCCTGCGGGCCGGTGAGCGCCTCGACGCCGCCTTTTTGCGCGAACGAAGTCGGGTTGCTCGTGCTGTGTGATTGCACGGCGTCAATCGCCTTGGCGATCGGCTCCGGCGCGGCGAGAAATCCCAGCCGCCAGCCGGTCATGCTCCATGCTTTCGCAAATCCGTGGACGATGATGGTGTGCTCGAAATGCGCGGGCGAAAAACTGGCGACGCTTTTTACCTTTGCGCCGTCGTAAAGCAGATGCTCGTAAATCTCGTCGCTCATGATGAGGACGTTTTTCTCGACGCAGATGTCGCCAAGCGCTTTCGTTTCTTCCGGCGTATAAACACTGCCGGTCGGATTGCTCGGCGAATTGAGGACGAACAGCCGCGTGTTCGGCGTGATGGCGGCGCGGAGTTGCGCGGGTGTGACTTTGAATTCCGTCTTGTCGCTTGTCTGCAGAATCACCGGCTTCGCGCCCGCGAGCTTGACCATTTCGGGATAGCTCAACCAATACGGCGCGGGGATGATGACTTCGTCGCCCGGCTCGCACGTCGCGAGGATGACGTTGTAGCAGGAATGTTTTCCGCCGCACGAAACGATGACCTGCGACGGTTTGTAAGTCAGGCCGTTCTCGCGTTGAAATTTTGCGGCGATGGCTTCGCGCAATTCGGGGATGCCGCTGCTCGGCGTGTATTTGGTGAACCCGGCGGCAAGCGCCTTGGCGCAGGCATCCTTGATGTGCTGCGGCGTGTCGAAATCGGGTTCGCCCGCGCCGAAGCCGACGACGTCTTCGCCCGCAGCCTTCATCGCCTTGGCCTTCGCGTCAATGGCGAGCGTGAGTGATGGCGACAGCGACGCGGCCCGCTGTGAAATTTTGTAATTCATGATTTAGCGGCAGAGAATTTACGAATCGCACACGGAAGTGCAAGAACGGAAATTGTTCGCGGTCGCAGAATCATTTCATCATTTCATCCAGCGTCGGGTTCATGGCGTCCGCCCAGAGCTGGTAGCCGTGTTCGTTGGGATGAAGCAAATCCGGCATGACGGATTGTGGCAGCGTGCCGTCGGCTTCCAGAAATTTGGAGCCGATGTCGAGGAACTTCACCATTTTGCCGTCGTCGAGTTTGGAAATGACGGTGTTGATCAAGGCGACTTGCGCGCGTTGAGGATTGTCCAAAGTGCCGCGCGGGAAAATGCCCAGAAGCAGGATTTTGGTGTCCGGCAATTTTGTGCGGATGCCGGCGACAACGGCCTGCACGCCCTCAATCGTTTCGGGAACGGTGTTGCGAATGGTTGTCCCGTCGTGCTCTTTGCCGGTGTTGTTCGTGCCGATCAGGAGCACAACGACCTTGGGCTTGATGCCGTCGAGTTCGCCGTTCTCGATGCGCCAGAGGACGTGTTGCGTGCGGTCGCCGTTGATGCCGAAGTTCGCGGCGTGGCGCGGCGCGTAATACTTGTTCCAGACATTCGAGCCGCGATTGCGCCAGAAATCCGTGATGGAATCGCCCACGAACAGGATATCAATGCCGCCCTTCTTCGCCTGCGCGACAAATTTCAAATGGAGCTTCATCCAATTGGTCGAGTCCGGCGCGGTGCGCGGCGCGGGGATGACGGCGGTGTTGACAATTTTACCGGCATTGACGTCCGTGTTCGTGTCCTGCGCGGGGGATTTTGTTTCAGCGAAAAAAACCAGCGTTGCGACGGCGAGCAGAAACGGCACGGAGAATCTTTTCATGAGCCAAGGATAAAAATTAGCGGGTGCGAAAACAATTTCATTTCAAGTGCTCGCGCTCGTGTAACGCCTCAATGAAAACCGCCAGAACCATTCCGAAATAAGCGTCCACACAACGCCGAGGCCGAGCAGCAGCAGCCACATTGACGGCGAAGTCAGCTTGTCCGCCAGCACGCGCACCGGCACGTTTGACACCAGCAACATCGGCAGCGCGAACGTGAACACCGCCCTGAATGCGCCGTGAAATATCTCGTCCGGCATCCGCGCGATGTTGAACAGGTTGTAATAGCCCCACACGACTCCCTGCGCACGCACCGTCCAGAAACTGATCGAGGCCAGCATGAACATCAGCGAGTAATGGATCAAAACACCCACGACGCACAACCCGGCGAAACCCGCCAGTTGCCAGAACGTCGGATGCAGATTTAATTTCACCGCTGCCCAAACCATCACGCACACGGCGCCGAGCGCGTTGACGAACGCGCCCAAATCCACCTGCCGCGTGGAGACGATGAAGCGCGTGTTGACCGGCAGCGCCAGCAGAAAATCCATTTTGCCGGTGCGAACCAATTCCGAAAGTCCCGTGCAGTTCGTCAGGAAAAATGCCTGGTAGATTAGCTGGATGAAATTGCTCGCGCCGACGAGCAGCACCATCTGCCATTTCGTCCACGAGCCGATGGAACTGGTCTGCGAATAAAGGACGGAGACGAACGCCAGTTGCAGGCCGAACCAAAGCAGCTCCACGAGAATCCACAGGATGAAATTGCCCTTGAACGACATCTCGCGCGCGACGGAGTTTTTCCACAGCGCGGCGTAAATGGTGAGGTAACGTTTAAGGTTCATCGTTAATCGGCCCTATCGTTTCAATCAAGTCCCGATCTTTAAGATTTGCATTTGTTCCAGGGCATTCTGGCGATGAGCAGGCCCATGCCGCAGAAGTCCGTGATGCCGGCAAAGACCAGTCCTGCGCCGACAAAACCAGAAATCCAGATGAAACGTATATCCACAAATTGGGCCAGCAACACGCCGGTAAAAACAATCGTGCCGGCAGCGATACGAACCTGGCGTTCCAGGCTGATGATTTTCACAGGGCTGCGATCCACCGGCAGACCGGCTTCAATCCATGCCAACGTGCCGCCTTCCACAACGATTGGCTCAAGGAATCCTTCATCGGCCAGCCGTTTCGCCGCCTTGGCCGCGCGCTGACCGCCGCGGCATAACAGGTATAACGGCTGGTCTTTTGAAAATTGCAACAACCCAGGTTTCAGTTCGTCCAGCGGCACACTTCGTGCCTTCGGAACATGGGCTTCCGCAAACTCCATCGGTGTGCGGACATCAATGACCGGCGATGCGGGATGCGTGGCGAGGATTTTTTGCAGTTCGGCGGGTGTGACTGTTTTCATATCCGTCAGTTTAGCAGATTCTCTTCAACAAGTGAAGTGGACGAAGCGGATTTTGACGGATTCGGAAAATGATTGAAGAAAAGGAAATTTTGTTCCCGTTAGGGTTACACCCCATGGCGAAGTCTTCCGAAAAGCGTTACAAACCAGATATGAAAATGATTTTACTTTTAACCTGCATCACCACCCTCTTCGCTACCAGCGGCTGTCTTGTCGAAGGACGCGGACGGCACGGCGGCGGGGCGGTCATCGTGCCCATCGTTCCGGTCGTCGTCGTGCATCCGGCGGCGGAAGTCATCGTGCGGTAGGGTTACACCCCATGGCGAAGGATGCGTTCATATCATAACCTGAGTGGAGTTAATGGCCGCCGGGACAGTTTTATCATCACGCAGGCGGCAACAAACACGAACAAAAAAATAAATCCATGAAATCGATCATTCCACTGCTGGCAATTCCGGTTCTGGCCGCATTCGCCCTGATGGGCTGCAGTCAAAACAGTCCAAGCACTTCAACCGATACGCAATCCACCAATTCAAGCACGACCGATGCCGGTGGAACCACCAATGCCCCTGCGACCAACAGTCTGCCGGACATAAACACCAATGCGCCCGCGACCAACAGTTTGCCGGACGTGAGCACCAATGCGCCTGCGACAAATTCCTTGCCGGACGTGAACAGGAACGTGCCGGCAAACACCAACCAATGATAAAAGCGCAAAAATTCATCCTGCCGTTCATCGCCATGGTGGCGGGTTCGGTTCTGGGCGGGCCGGTTGCCAGTGTGCCGCCGGGACTGAACAGTCCGAATTACACATCCGCGCAGCGCGGAAATCCACCGGCAGGTTCGCAAACCTTTGTCACAAACAAGCTCTCCGGCCAAAACCTGTCCGGCCAGACCTTCGTCACAAATAATCCGTCGGGTCAAAATCTTTCCGGCCAGACCTTCGCTACAAATAATTTCACCGCCCAAAACACAAACCAACCGCCCGACCATCAACCGTGGACCAATCATCCATGGACGCCCACGAATATTTACCACATACCTCCGAAATAACCTCTCCCGGAACAAACAGGATGGAGTGCCTGACATCCAAAGTGATGCGGGGCAAAAACCGCCAAGGCGCAAAGCAAAGTTGAAAATCAAAACTTGCGTCTTCGTTTTTTGGGTAGTGGGGTCTTTTGAAATCCTTCGCTTTCATTTTCCCCTCGCCTTTTTGATTTGATACGACACTCCAACCTTGACCGCGCTCTGTGCATCGGTGACGGGCGGCAGTTCCAAGATGGTGATAAACTCCTCCGGCTCGCCATACGTCCAGCCGTAACAGCGTTTGGCCTTCGGATGCTCGGTCAGATCAAAAACTTCCACGTCGCCTTTCCAGAGCGTCTTGCCATGAAACACTTCTTCCACTGGCACAGACCCGACGTGATTTGCGCCGGACTTGTGCAAGTGGAAAATCACCTGCTTCAACCGTTCGATGTAATCTTTATTCGCCACAATGTTTGAGCAAATCTTCAACCGTCCAGTGAGACTTTTCAATGCCAGCCGCCATCGCCGGAGTCATGCGGATTGCACCATGCGTTTTCACAAAATTGTAATAAGCGAAATTCAGCGCGACCGCAGCTTCAAAGTTTTCAAACTTCTTGCTGAAAGCGTTAGTCAAACGAGTCAGGCGGCGGCAGTGCATCCGCAACGTGTGATTCTGCTTCTCGACGTGGCTTGTCGTGATGCGGCGCACGTCCGGCATACCCGAAATGATTGTCCGCTCCGTTTTCACGACTTCGGCTGGCGAATACCTACTGGCCGCGTCTTTGTTGAGGTTGACAACACCGTAGGTTTTTACCAGTTGACCGTAATCCACTTCGCCGCCAAAACCGCTTTCAACCGCTTCGGGATATTGGAGCAACGCATCGCTCGAAAGCTGGACACGGCGCGAAAGACGGCCAGCCAAATCTTCCATGAAGGCGCGGGCATGATACATATCGCGCTTGCCGACGATGAAAGACGGAATCAATTTCGTGTCCGCATCCAGCGCGATAAAAGTCCAGACATCGCCGTATGCGCCGACGCGCTTGGCGTTGTTGCGCTTCGCGCCGATGAATCCCCAAATCTCGTCCACCTCAACCTGTTTGCAGGTCAGGCCGCGCATCTTTTCATCCATGATGCGTTTGCAGGCTTGGCCAACCCGCAATGCCAAGCGGCCAATCGTTTTCTTTTGGACTCCCGTGATGCGCTCAACGGCGCGGATGCTCGCCCCTTCGCAGAGCATCGAAATCACAGCCACTTTCTTCTCGGTTTTAAGTATGTTTGCCATATCGTTTTCTTTGTTGACATTATTGTTAACAGAAATTACTATTGCGTCAACAATTTTCGTTAACAAAAATATGAAAAAAAGAGCAGGCAGGCCGAAGATTGGCATACAAAATGCCAAAGGTGAATTGTTCGCCGTGCGGGTTACGCCGCCCGAAGCGAGGGACATCAAGGCGGCAATACGCCAGTCTGGACAAGACAAGCCGGACTGGTTACGGAAAGCATTGCTAACCGCTGCGGGGAGTGATAAATCAGCGTCATAAACCAGTGGATGCGGCGAGCCTCGGACTCGCAATCTGCGATTGTAAGGAACGCCAAGTTTGCCAATTAACTTACGCACCCAAACTGATTTTAATTTTGCATAAAATTTCATGCTGTCAAATTTATGAGTTATGAGTGATGAATCAGTGGGTGATAAAAAGGAAATAACCCCAGCCAAACAAAATAGTGCCAAAGATGAACAAGCAGGCCAACCACCAGCCACACCGTTGCCTCTCATAGAGACTGAACATCGGCCAGAAAATGCAGAACATCCCAAGAACAATGAGAAAAGCAATTTCGTATGGAGAAAACGATTTGAGTTGGTCTTTAAGTTTATTGAATTTTGCGCTCTTATTGCTGCCATCATCACCGCTTGGGTAATTTTTCGTCAATTGAAAGAAATGCAGAAAGACAGGAATCTTGACGAACGGGCTTGGATAGACCCATATCGAATTGAGCTCTCGTCGGATAACAATACAAATTCTTTCTATTATATTCTTCACTTTAAAAATATCGGCAGGACACCGACTAAAGATACATTCGCGTTCATTGATGTTACGACTAACTTCGCCTCCGCTTATGTTACGGGTCTCGTCATGACTAATTTTAGTTCTCAACCCCAGTTCCCTAGTGATGATGCTCAAGTTCATAGCGACGTAAAGCCAATCAGCCTCTATAGAGATTGTTGGAACAATAAAATCCCCCTTTATATTTTTGGAATTGTGGAATATCACGACATTTTTGGAAAACATCATTGGGTTAGGTTCTGCTGGGTTAATGACGTTCGCAGCAAAAACGCGTATCCCGCTCAAACTGGTAATGATTGCGATACAGAAAATTAAAACCGTTCTTTTATACTCCCATGCCGCAATCTCATACCAAACCGCCGAAAGTAAATAGACCGGAAGCCTGAAAAACCAAAAGACCCCACTACCGTTTTTTGTTTGCGGTTGACACCGCCAGCCGTCATGGCTCAATTTTGTCCGTCAAGAAAGCGCGATTTTTTAATGAAATTGAAATCGCAGAATGAAACACGGAGAAATTATGGCGGATGGCAAAGAAGAACACACGCTGGTCATCATCAAGCCGGATTCGTTCTGGCGCAAACTCAACGGCCAGGTCGAGTCGCGCATCAAGGCGTTGGGATTGACGGTGGTGGCGGAATGCACGCTGGCCGGCGGCGAAAATCTTACGGAAGAAAAATGGCGGGAATTTTATTTTCCAGCCATCGGCGACAGGCCCGCTTGTCTGGATGGAACGTCGAAGTATATTGCCTACGGCCCGGTGAAGGTCATGCATCTGAAAGGGGACGACGCGGTCCAGAAGGTCCGCAAGGCCGTGGGCGCGACGAGGCCGTGGCAGGCTGACAAAGGGACGATCCGCGGGGATTTCTGGCCGGGCGCCGACGAGTCGAATGCGCCATACAGGTTGAAGTTCCAGCAGCCGGGCGACGACAAATTTCTCTTCAACATGATCCACGCCTCGGATTCTGAAAAGAGTTTTGCACGGGAAGTCCTGTTTTTCAACAAGCTGAAGGCGGCCGGCTAGGGACAAAAGATGTCTGCTCTCATTGTTTGATTTCATCCGCCGAACGCGGAGTATTTTTTCACGCCGCGCCGCCACATGAAGCGCGCAAAGGCATACGCGAGCAGCACCCAGAGGAATTGCGCGAGCAGGCCGCTCCACAAGTCCGCGCCGGAAATCTTGCCCATGTAGACGGCGACCGGAAAATACATCTGATACGGAAACGGCGTGAACATGAGCGCGTGAAAAAGCGCGGGGGATTTATCCTGTAAAAACGCCAGCGGAAACATATGGCCGCTGGCGATGTATTCAAACGCGAACAGGATGAAGATGAGCGTGGAGATTTCCAGCAGCCAGAACGCGAGCATGGCCATCGCGTAGGAGATGAAGAATTGCAACAGCGCGGTGAGCAGCAGTGAAATCGGAAAAACGAGGGTTGCAATTCCGCCCGCCGGTGGCAGAAAATAACTTTTGTAACAGAAAATAAAAATTGCCAGCGGAATTCCGGCCATCATCACAAAAGTGACGCGCCCGGAAAAAAACAGGCAGAGGCGATACCAAAGATAATCAATCGGCTTGAGCAGGAACTGGCTGATGTTGCCTTCGCGGATGTCCGTGGCGATCTGCCAGTCGTCCTCGTTGACCGCGGTGAAAACGTCCACGACGGCGACGAGCAGGTAGTAAAAAACCGTTTCCGAAAGCGTCCAGCCGGAATGTTGCGCGCCGCCGATTTTCTGCCAGAGCGCGATCATGGCGAAGAGCGGGATGAAGCTGAACAGCGTCCGCGTCAGGTAATTGAAGCGGTAGGTGAGGTTGTTCTGGATACCGATGCCGATGATGTGCAGGTATTTTTTCATTTACGGTGAAGAAGCGGCCTCCAAGTCGTGCAGCTTCGGCCCCATCACATCACCGATGCGATTGCCTGCCGCGTAAATGACAATTGCAAAACCGACCAGCACGACGAGCAGAATGACGAACGCCCAAAAGTGTCGCGCTTCAAAGCGTTTCAATGTGCGCGCGAAAGCCACCAGCCCGAACAACGCCGCCACCACGATCACCGCGTCCACGCTCGCCCGCTGCCAGTAGCTGCCTCCCAAGTGCAGCCACATCCCGAATTCGTCAAACGTCAGACCCATCGCCACGCCGTACAGCAGGGCGGTGATTTCCGACGCGCGGCCGGTCGGACGGCGGAACACGCTGTAACCGCAAACCGCCGCCATCAGGAAAATGCCGTAGTTCAAATGATGAACGTGCGTGCCTTGCAGGAAGAAATAAAGATTCGGCATTTCCTTGGACATGATCAGGAACACAAACACCCGCGACAAAACGAACGTCACAATGAAGCTGAACAGGGCGTAGCGCGCCAGCTTGTGCGCCGTCTCGCGGGGAATATGGTGTTCAACGCTCATCGTTTTCTTCCGGCTTTTACTTTAACCGCCAAGCGACGGGGAACGCCAAGAAAATTTTGTTTGCCGAAATTTTTTCGCTGCGTTAGTGTCGCGCAACGTCGGTTGCAGACCGGCGGATTAAGGAACCGAATCCCGGAAAAATCTTATGACAAGGAAACCTTTATCGGCGATTGAATTGGGTGAATTGGCTTCAGGCCTGAACAAATTATCCCGCAACATCTGGTGGTGCTGGGATCAGGAGGCGCAGGATTTGTTCCAGGAACTTTCGCCGCGCGGCTGGACGAACCTTTTCCACAATGCCGTCGCTGTTTTGCGCGAGGTCTCCGACTATGAATTGCGCGTGCGCCTGCAGGACGCGGATTTCGAGCAGCGCACGCGCGCAGTGCTGAAGGATTTCGAGGCGTATCTTGCCGATAAAAATACATGGTGTCACAATCACGCGCCGGAGCTGCACAAGAATCCGGTCGCGTATTTTTCCGCCGAGTTCGGTTTCCACGAATCGCTGCCGATCTCGGCGGGCGGCCTTGGAATCCTGGCGGGCGACCACGCGAAATCCGCGAGCGACCTGGGCTTGGGCTTTGTCGGCATCAGTTTGTTTTACCGCGAAGGTTATTTTCAGCAGGCGATAGACTCCAACAACTGGCAGACGGAATTTTACAACCCTCTCGACCCGCAGACCATTCCAATCGAGCCGGTGCTCGACGATGGCGGCAAGCCGGTCGTGTGCAGTGTGGAAATCGGCATGAGCCGCGTGTTCTTTCAGGCGTGGCGCGTCAACGTCGGGCGTGTGCCGGTCTATCTGCTCGACACGAACCGCCCGGAAAACGAACAGCATATGCGCGACCTGACACTGCGCGTCTATGGCGGCGACAGCACGACGCGCATCATGCAGGAAATTCTGCTGGGCATCGGCGGCGTGCGCCTGTTGCGCGCGCTCGGCGTCGAGCCGTCGCTGTTCCACATGAACGAGGGCCACGCGGCGTTTCTCACGCTGGAATTGATCCGTGAAAAAATGGCGGCGGGGAAAAAATATTCCGACGCTCTCAACGAGACGAAGGCTCATTGCCATTTCACCACGCACACGCCGGTCGAGGCCGGCCACGATCGCTTCACGCCGGCGTTGATGGATTATGCGCTGCAAGGTTATCGCGCGCTTCTGCCCGTGCCGTGGCCGGACGTCATGGGGCTTGGCCGGGTGAAACCGTCGGACGCGAACGAATCATTTTGCATGACGGTGCTGGCGCTGAAAGTTTCCCGCGCGGCTAACGGCGTCAGCGAATTGCACGGCGAGGTCAGCCGCCATATGTGGCAGAGCCTTTACCCGAACACGCCAGTCGATAAAGTTCCGATCGGCCACATCACGAACGGAATCCACTTGCTCGGCTGGATGAAAGGCACGGTGCGGCAATTCTGGCGGAAAAAATTGACGGACGGCGGCAACGGCCCGGTGAAAATGTGGCACGAAAAATTTGGCCATGACTGGGCGGCGGCGGTCCATTCCTGTGAATTCTGGGAAAAGATGGCCGACCCGGCGTTCGTTTCCGACGAGGAACTTTGGGCGTTGCGTTATAAGCTGCGCCGCGAGTTGATTGAATTCGCCCGCCGCCGCCTGCTGATTCAGGCGCAGCACGTCACGCAGGGCGATTTCATCCGCTTCGATCATTTCCTGAATCCCGACGCGCTGACCATCGGTTTCGCGCGACGCTTCGCCACTTACAAACGCGCGCCGCTGATTTTCCAGCAGTTCGACAATATCGTGAAACTCGCGCACGACAAGCAGCGTCCGATTCAATTTATTTTTGCCGGCAAGGCGCACCCGCGCGACGACGAGGGCAAACGTTTCATCCAGCAGATTATCCACTTGAGCAAGCACTCGGAGTTGCAGGGCAATCTGGTCTTCATCGAAAATTACGACATCCACGTCGCGCGCCAGATGGTGAGCGGCTGCGACATCTGGCTGAACAACCCGCGCCGCCCGCTCGAGGCCTCCGGCACAAGCGGCATGAAATCCGGCTGCCACGGCTGCATGAACTTGAGCATCCTCGACGGCTGGTGGCGCGAAGGCTACGACGGCACGAACGGCTTTGCCATCGGCAAGGATTCGCATCCCGACAACATCGCCGAGCAGGATCGCGTGGATAGCGCGAACCTTTACCAGACGCTCACCGAACAGGTCGTGCCGATGTTTTTTGACCGTGACGTTCAGGGAATTCCGCGCGCATGGATTCAGCGCATCCGCCGCACGATGGTCACGCTCGTGCCGCAATTCACCACCGACCGCATGGTGAAGGAATACACGCAGAAATATTACACGCCGAAGTAAATTTTCGCGTAAAGAGGGGCAGTCCTGAACACTTGCACAAATCCGGCAAAGGATCAGGATTTTAACGTGCCGAGGTAGTTGCGGATTCAACAAGGCATAATCCCAACTTATCATTGTGCAACTATTATCCATTTCCGTTAGGTGCATAATCCCGCTTTTATTTAAGAATCTTATTCTTGGCGCGAAAGTAGCTAAGCCTCGGTCTTCGTAAGCGAAACCAAAAGGTTTACTAAATGAAAAATATGTTTGACTCGTCAAAAAATGGACACGGCTGTCTCATGGGTGGACAGATGAACAAAAGCCAGGCTGTTTGCCAGGGCACGGTGGCCGCGCTTTCTGCCAGCTTGTGGCATCGTCTTCGGCTGCAAAAGGTCATCACGGCGATGCTAGCCTTGCTGGCGGCGGGTAGCCTTCTCACATCGGCGCGTGCCCAGGATGTGGACGATGTTTATGCCGTGGAATTCAATCAAGCGAACAATCGTTTCGGTACCCTTGATCTGTTGACCGGCAATTTCACCCAAATTTCCGCTTTAGGAGGAACGATTTACAACGATGTTGCCTATAACCCTCTTGATGGAACGGTATATGGTATCGCAAACAATTGCGGTGATCTGGTGACGTTCAACCCGACAAACGGAGCGGTCAGTGAAGTGGCGCCGTTCAACGTGTCGGGCATTGAGTCCCTGGCCTTCCAGCCTGGCACGGGCGTTCTTTATGGATGCGCACAAAACGGCCTTTACACGATCAATCTATCGAACGGACAGGCGACTTTTGTCGGGAGTTTTGGTACCCCTTACAATCTTAATCTAGCGCAAAACATTCGTTTTGACAGCAATGGCAATCTCTATTTGAGCAACACAAGCGACAACACTGATTTTTATCAGGTGAACATTGAAAACGGTAGCGCGACCTTTGTCGGAGAAGCCACCGGCTATGCAGATCTGGTTCTTATGAACGCAGGCCAGTATATGTATGCCGTGAGTATTCCGGCGATAAATGGAGCTTCTGCACAACCCGAGTTGCTGTCCCTTGACGTCAACAGTTTCGTTGATGGCGGAACCAATGCGGATGGCAGCATTCACCAGATTTCTGTCACGTTGGTGGGCGGCGGACCCGCCTTTCCGATTAACTTTGATTTTTCAGGGGATGTTCCCGCTGTGATCCCTCCTCCCTGGGTGCCGACGATGACCATTGCTCCGCAGACAGATGGAAGTGTCAAGGTAACTGCATCCGGCGGAAACTCCGGCCAGACTTATGTGTTTGAATATTCATCCGACATGTTCAACTGGAACGTCATCTGCACGAATTCAGCGGATGCAAACGGCGCAGCCACGATCATTGACGCATGCGCCAAAAATTTTCCCGGTCGCTTTTATCGAACTGTGACGCCGCAACAGTGATTGAATGGTAAATCGGGTTTGATAAAAGCGCATTAATCCAAAAAGTTCAGATGCGCCATGCTTTAGAGTAGTCAGAATCAGACACGACCGCGCTTACTAAAAACTTTACAGCTTCGGCGCGACTTCGCAAAGTATGCGAGTGTTGACTGAAAGCGAATCAAGGGTTGAACCGCCGCAGTCGTCTTCGGCAACCCGGCCTGATTTTATGCCGGAACTGGAAACCGCCATCACGCGGTCGCAGGAATTTCTTCTTGGCGAGCAAAAGCCCGACGGCTATTGGAACGGCGAATTGATGGTGGATTCCACGCTCGTTTCCGACACGATAGCCTATCACCACTGGAATGGGAAAATTGACCGCGAATGGCAGCGCAAGGCGGTCAATCACATTTTTTCTATGCAATTACCGGACGGCGGCTGGAATATTTATTACGGCGGCCCGTCGGAAGTGAACGCGACCATCAAGGCTTATCTCGCGCTGAAACTCGCCGGAGTTCCCGTCACCGACCCGCGAATGTTGCGCGCGCGCGAAGCCGCGCTGCATTTCGGCGGCGTGCCGCGCATGAATACGTTTTCCAAATTGTATCTCGCACTCATCGGGCTTTTTCCGTGGGAATACGTCCCGACGATCCCTTGCGAAGTTCTGCTTCTGGGCAAATGGTTTCATGTGAACTTCTGGGACATGAGCAACTGGTCGCGCTCCATGCTCGTGCCGCTGGCCATCATCAATCATTTCAAACCGACCCGTCCGGTGAAGGTGGGTCTGGACGAGCTTTATCCCGCCGGCATCCACGAACGCGACCTCGCGCTCGCGCCCGACCCGGAAAAAATTTCACTCCGCAATTTTTTCCTCTGGCTCGACCGCCTGCACAAGTTCGCCGAGTGGTTCGCCGAGCACAAAATCCATCCCTTCCGTAAGATGGCGCTGAAGAAATGCGAGCAATGGATGCTTGAAAGGTTTGAAGGATCGGACGGTCTCGCCGCGATTTTTCCGGCGATGCTCAATTCGCTCATCGCTTTGAAAGCGTTGGGTTATCCCGACGACCATCCGCAGGTCGTCCGCGCCGCGCACGAATTAAAAAAGCTCGAACACGAGACGGAAAATTCCGTTCGCATCGAGCCGTGTTTCTCGCCCGTCTGGGACACGGCCATCGTTTTGATCTGCCTGCATGAATCCGGCATTTCAGAAAATGATTCGCGATTGAAAAAGACCGCCGGGTGGCTTATTGAAAGGGAAATCCGTTTTCGCGGCGACTGGGTTCACAAAAATCCCGCAAAGGTCGAGCCGAGCGGCTGGGTCTTTGAATTCAACAACAAATGGAATCCCGACGTGGATGACGCCGCGATGGTGCTGCTCGCGTTGCGGAAAATCCCGACGGATAATCCAAAAAAGCGCGATGAATGTTTCCGGCGCGGTTTGAAATGGATGATGACCTTCCAATGCAAGGACGGCGGATGGGCTTCTCTCGACAAGGATTGCACGAAAAATATTTTGGAAAAAGTTCCGTTCGCCGACCATAACGCCATGCTCGACCCCGAGTGTGCCGATATCACCGCGCGCATTCTGGAATTGCTCGGCTACGAAGGTTGGAGCAGCGGGCATCATCAGATTCGCGACGCGCTCGATTACATCCGCTCGCAGCAAGAAGCCGACGGTTCGTGGTATGGCCGCTGGGGCGTGAATTACATTTATGGGACATGGCAGGTTCTGCGCGGAATGCGTGCGATGAATCTCGACATGAACGAGGGTTGGCTCCAACGCGGGCGCGCATGGCTCGAAAGCGTCCAGCACGAAGATGGCGGCTGGGGCGAACGCTGCAATACTTACGACGATCCGGTTTTCAAAGGGCAGGGGCCGAGCACCGCGTCGCAAACCGCGTGGGCCGTCATGGGTTTGTGTGCGTTTGACGACCCGAAAAATCCGGCGCTCAAACGCGGCATTGAATATTTGATTCGCACACAAAATCCTGACGGCTCGTGGACGGAGCATGAAACGACCGGCACGGGTTTCCCGAAAGTTTTTTATCTGAAATACGACATTTACCGCAACGCCTGGCCGCTGCTCGCGCTGGCGACTTACAAAAAAATCTGCGAACGGCGCTCTCGCTTAAAATCAAATGGGCTGGCCGTATAAAAAGCTCGTCCGCCCGCTGCTCTTCGCGCAAGACGCGGAACGCGCGCACGATTTAACGCTGAAAGTTCTTGCCGGCGCCAGCCAAAGCAAATTTGCCTGCGATGCGATTGGGAATTTTTTCTCCGCGCCGGAATTGCCGGTCGAACTTTTCGGCCTGAAATTTCCAAATCCAATCGGCCTCGCCGCCGGAATGGACAAATTCGCCGCCGCAGTTCCAATTTGGGAAAAGCTTGGTTTCGGCTTCTGCGAGCTCGGCGGTGTCACGTGGCATGCGCAAGACGGGAATCCGCAGCCGCGAATGTTCCGCGCCGTCTCCGACGAATCCATTGTTAATAGGATGGGATTTAACAATCCCGGCGCGGAAGCTTTCGCGCATAAGTTGGCGGAATGGAGAAAAATTGGGCGCTGGCCGAAGCATCCCGTTGGCATCAATCTGGGAAAATCCAAAATCACGCCGCTGGAAAAGGCCGCCGAGGATTACACAAATTCATTTCGCATTTTGCGTGAACTCGCGGATTTTTTTGTCGTCAACGTCAGCTCGCCGAATACGCCAAACTTGCGCCAGCTTCAGGACAAGGCCGCGCTCGACGAAATTCTTGCCGCGATTCAGGAACAGAATAAGGACCGGAAACCAATTTTGGTCAAAGTGGCACCTGATCTTTCATTCGAAGCGGTTGACGAAATCTTGGAACTTGTTGCTTCACGCCAAATCGCCGGAATCGTTGCGGCGAACACGACGGTTGCACGCCCGCAAACGGACGATTTTGCGCTTGGGAAAATTTATTCCGAGAGCGGCGGCTTGAGCGGCAGGCCGTTGCGCGCGCGCAGCACGGAAATCATCCGGCATTTGCACAAGCAAACGAGCGGCAAATTGCCGATTATCGGCGTTGGTGGAATTTTCAGCGCGGACGACGCCTGGGGAAAAATAACGGCGGGCGCGTCGCTCGTGCAAATTTACACCAGCCTCGTTTTTGAAGGGCCGGGCGTCACAAAAAAAATCGTATCAGGTCTGATTGAACGGATGACACTTGGAAAACTTGAACGGACGCCTCCATGAACAGCGCGCCAAATCGCCTCGAAAACATAAATCATGATGTTCCAATAGTGGGAACTGACCCCTTTGCCTTTATACTTTACAGATGTGTATTGAAACCGATGGGGGTTGTGTCATGCTGTCCGCACAAATTACGCTCATGAAACGAAGAGCCTTTTTCTTTTTAGCCTTGCTGGCTTTGACCGGTTCGGTTCGCGCAGCCAATCCGACAATGCCGGTCATTCCGTCCGCAGTTTTCAAAGTCACCGATTACGGGGCCGTCGGTGACGGGGTGACGGACAACACGATCAGCATTCAAAACACCATCAACGCGGCCAGCGCGGCGGGCGGCGGTACCGTCGAGTTCCCGTCGTCGTCGGGATCATATTTGAGCGGGCCTATCACTTTGACCAGCAGCATCAATCTACAGGTGGACGTCAACGCAATTCTCCAAATGCTGCCTTTGGGGACTTATCCGGGTGGTGTTACCGGTGCCAGGACATTCATTTATTGCAATAATGTCCATGATCTGGAAATCAGCGGTCGGGGCACAATTGACGGTCAGGGTGCCGCCTGGTGGACGTATTATGACACTAACGAGAGCATTGTTCGTCCCATGATGCTCGACTTGTATTCCGTCAACCGTCTTTTCATCCATGACATCACGTTTCAAAATCCGCCGTATCATCACTGCGGCCTGCGAAACAACGGCGGCAACATCACTATCAGCAATCTTACGGTCAGCACCCCTTTTACATTGCCATCCGGCATAGAATCGCACAACACCGACGGGCTAAATTTCGTCGGCACCAACAGCATCATCGAGGATTGCCACATCAGCGACGGCGATGACAACATTGCCATGGGTTCGACCGGCCCGCTCAACGACCTGCTCATCACCAATTGCACCTTTGGCTACGGGCACGGCGTTTCTATCGGCGGCACGATTGACGTGGGGGTGTCGAACCTGACCGTCATCAATTGCACCTTTAGCAACACGGTAAATGGCATCCGCATGAAGTGCTACCAGGGCGACAGCGCGACCGTGCAAAATTTGAATTTCTTCAACATCACAATGACCAACGTGGAACTGCCGATTGTCATTTACACTTATTACGCTATTGGAACGCCTGATAATATTTCTCCCGCTGAAGTTCTGGCAGCGTCCAACAGCTTTCCCATCACTGCCACCACGCCCGTCTGGCGCGACATCACCATCAGCAACTTGACCGCCGTCAGCTCGTCGAAAATCGGCGGGATCATCTGGGGGCCGACGGAAATGCCCATCTCGAATCTCACGCTCGTTCGCATCACCAACACCGCGCCGAAAACATTCGACCTATACAATGTCTATGGCGTCAAAATCATTGATTCCCAGTTCAATTTTGCCAGCGGCAACACCTTCACTCTCTGCAATGCTGGCGTGACCATCAGCAATGACGTTCCTGACAGCCGTGCAGTGACCATCGGCGGGGCGACCAGCACCAATTCGCTGGCGCTCTACAATGCCGACGCCTCCATGACCAGCTCCGACGCATTTGGCGCCAATCCGATCACGTTGAGCGGGAGCGTGCTGACCAACACCGGCAACCTGACGCTGGCGGGTTCAATGGTGATGAACTACGCGCTCGGCACGGACGCTGCGACGCTGGCCGTCGTGGGAAATCTTGCGCTGGGCGGGACGATCAATGTCGCCGAGGCCGCAGGCTTTGGCCCGGGCACTTACACCTTATGCACCTACACCGGCGGTTTGACGGGAACATCTGTGCTTGGCACTACGCCGACGGGATATGATTGCAGCTTCGACACCAGCACTGCGGGGCAGGTTAATCTCGTGGTCACGTCGTCATCCGTTGTAATCGGAAAAATTCTTAGGGCCATTGAAGATGGTGCTTTTGTGCAGGTTGTTGCCGGACAGTCATGCGGTCCTCTCATCACGATAGACAACAATGGGGTTATTCATATTGGCGGTCCCGTCGGTCCCGGTCCGGTGGACGCGCCGGTCGGCCTCTTGGCAAACCTTTCGCCAGCCGCTCGTGACGCGGTGATCGCGACCCTCCTCACCGGGGTCGCCGATCAGATGGATGACAAGCGCGTCCATGAACAACTCCGAAACTTATCCCTCCAGTTTGCGCGCAAGGGCTTGCAGAACCTGCCGGGTGAAAGCAAAAACAGACGAGGTCGTAGCCCTTAAAAGGGGTCAGTCCCGAAATGGATTGTTCAGTCCGCGTATTTTACGCCGCAACCATAGGGCTTTGTCTGGGAAATCGTCACAGGCTTGCCAGCCATCAATTCATCCACGGCGTCGCGGACGTAATTTTTTGCAGTGCGCGGGTCGTGGCTGGGATCGGGCATATTGTCAATCGCGCCGTCATAAACGAGCGTACCGTCCTTGGCGATGACGAACGTGTGCGGCGTGGTCAACATTCCGTACAGATGGCCGATGGCACCGGAGCTGTCGTCAATCCACGCGGTCGCGGCGATTTTCTCGGCGGCCCATTCCGCGCGCGCCTGTTCGGGCGTGCGATGGCTGAAATTGTTCGGGTTCACGGAATTGACCATGAGCCAGACGACGCCCTTGGCGGCGAGTTCCCTCTGCAAATCCTGCGTCGCGCCGGTGGCGTATTGATTGTGGCAATACGGGCAGTCGGAATTGTAGGACTCGATGACGACGATTTTTCCTTTGTAATCGGAAAGCTTGACGGTCTTGCCGTTGATGTCCGTGCCGGTGAAATCCGGCGCCGGTTTGCCGATCTCCACGGCGGAAGCGGCGGTGGCCAATGTCAGGGCGGCAACTAGTGCAAATGTGGTTTTCATAGTTTTAGAGGCGTGGGTTTTGACATTTGGTTTCAAAAAACGTTCAATGCGCCGCGCGGTCAAGGGCGTCCAAAATGATTTTGCTGTAGCTTGAAGGCAGTTGCAGCGGCGACGGCTGCGGCAAAACAATCGGTGCCGCATCAGGATTTTTAGGATAAACCAAAACCAGCGGCACGCCCGCGCCGCCATACTTTGAGATTTCGCCGGTGATGTCCGGCGGAGTGCGCGTGTAATCGGCCAGCAAAGCCACGGCGTTCATTTCCTTGAGCTTTGCGGAAATGGAATCGTTCTCGAGCGCGGGTTTGACGATGGCGTTGCACGTCACGCACCAACTGGCGGTGAAATCCACCAGCACGGGTTTTCCGGCGGCGCGTGCCTGCGCGACGGCTTCGGCCGACCACGGCTGCCAGTCAATTCCGCCCGACGGTTTTGCCAGACTCGTTGTGTCTGTTTCGTCAATCATCTCGCGCCAGTGCAATTTGTTTTCAAGCGCATAAGCGTAGCTGGCCGCCAGTAAAATTAACACAATCGCGAGAGCGATTCCTTTTCCTTTGCGACCGCGCTGGACGAACTCGCCAAAAATCCACACGGCGAACGCGACGACGACAAGAAAAACTCCAAGCCAAAAAACGCGCGTGCCGTAATCGCTAGCTGCGACATTGAACAGCCACACGACCGTCGCGAGCATCGGGAAGCCCATCGCGATCTTGAATTTTTCCATCCACGCGCCGGGCTTCGGCAGAAATTTCAGCCATGCCGGATTCCAGCTCAACAAAACGTAAGGCGATGCAAGGCCGAGCCCGACGGTGAGAAAAATTGAAATAATTGTCGCGGGCGTTTGCGAAAAAGCGAAGCCGAGCGCGGGCGCGAGAAACGGCGCGGTGCAGGGCGTCGCCAGAGTCGTGGCGAGGACGCCGTTGAAAAATGCGCCGCTCGCGCCGTGTTTGGATGCGAGATTTCCGGCGGCGTCCAAAGTTTTTCCGCCGAGCGTTACTTCAAACACGCCGAACAGGTTCAGTGCGACGAGCGTGACGAGCGTGGTGAGGCAGACGATGAAAATGGGACTGCCGAATTGCATTCCCCAGCCGGCCTGATGTCCGGCGGCTTTGACGCCGATGACAATTGCCGCCATGACAAGAAATGAAAACAAAACGCCTACGGCGTAAATTCCGCCAAGCGCGCGGACGCGGCGCGGCGAGCTTTTGGCCTCGCTGACGAAGCCGAGGATTTTCAGTGCGATGACCGGCAGCACGCACGGCATGATGTTCAAAATCAACCCGCCGATGAAGGCGTAGAGGAGCATTTGCCAGAGCGGTTGCGATGGCAACGTGGACGGCGAATTTGCTATTGAAGAAACTGTTGGTTCTTGGTTAAGAACAGCTAGATTAATTTCACTCCCTGAAAAATAATTGGATACTCCCAATACAAGCACGCCGGAAATTTCTTTTGGCCAATCGCCGGAAAATTTCTTTGCGGTTTTCTGAAAATAAAAGTCAGTTGCCGCGTTGGAGATTTTTTCAGTCGCGGCTTGAATTTCGAAATTGTCGTTTGCGTCTGGAAAAAAATCAAAAACCTCCGGCATCAGTCCTGCGTCACCGGAAAAATTTCCAGTGATGCACAGTATGCGCTCGTCATTATTGGTTGTTCTTTTCCACCATGCGTTAACTGACCAGTCACTAACTGGCTGAGGAATTTTATTTTTCCACGCTTCAATCGTTGCTGCATCGGCGTAAGTTTTGGTTTTAGAGCCGATGTTTAATTTTGCTTCGACATCTTGATTTGCAGGAATGCAAACTTCCTTGCATTCAAGCCACGAAACATTCGCTTTCAAATCAATCGGGCTGGCTGGTAAATTTGTCGCGAGCGTAAGCGGCACAATCAGCATGACTTCGTTGGTGTAGCCGTAAGTTGTCACTTCAATGGGCGGGAATTTTTGCGGCAGCGGCCATTGGATTTCGCCGGCGGTGACACCGGGCGGCAATTGCCATTTGATTTGCGTGGCCATGCCGGCGTCGCCGGGATTTTTCCAGTAAGTGTGCCAGCCGGGTTCCATCTTCAAATCCACGCCGGCAAAAATCGTGTCGCCGGGCTTGGCGGTTTCGGCGGACAAAAGCAATTTTACCTGCGTGTGCGCGGCGGGCGCGACAGCAAAGGCCGTCGGCAATTGCGCCCTTGCTTCGCGGGCGATGAAAGCCGCGAGACAAACGCAGATGAGTATTCCGGTGCACCGCACATGGATTAGATGCCATAAATGCGGGTTTATTTGAAATTATTTCGCGCGTGAAAATTTATTTCTGGAAAGCGGCGGTGTTTTTCTCCAAGCTGTGCGCTCGTTAATTTATGGACGTAAAACTTCCAAAACTGGGTGAGGGCGCGGATTCGGGCGTCGTGGTCAACATCTTCGTCAAAGAAGGTGACACGGTCGCAAAGGGTCAGGCCATTCTTGAACTTGAAAACGAAAAGGCCGTGGCGTCAATCCCGTCCACGGCGGCGGGCGTCGTCGCCAAAGTTCACGTGAAGGCCGGCGACCGCGTCGGCGTCGGTGCGCGACTCATCACATTGAATGAAAGCGGCCAGGCTGCCGCCGCGCCCGTGCCGAAAGCCGCTTCCAAAAAAGCCGTCGCGCCGGTTGCATCCGAACCGGAACCGGAAGAAATCGTCGGGGAATCCACCGAACTCGAAGAAGAAATTTCCGATGAAAATGTAGCCGCGTCGCCGTCGGTGCGCAAAATGGCGCGCGAACTTGGAATCAATTTGTCCAAAGTGCGTGGCAGCGAATCCGGCGGGCGGATCGTGACTGGCGATTTGCGCGCTTACATTCAACGGTTGGTCGGGGCTGCGGCAAAAGCCAAGGTATCCGGCGGAACTGCGCCTGTAAAACCGGTCGCGGTGCAAATTGATTTCTCGCAATGGGGGCCGGTTAGCAAAAAGCCGGTCACGCAATTGCGCAAGGTTATCGCGCGGCGCATGGCGGAAAGCTGGGGTTCCGTCCCGCGCGTCACGCAGTTTGACGACATTGATTTCACACGCGTCGGCGAGCTTCGGAAAAAATTCGCCGCCGCTTACGAGGCGAAAGGCATCAAACTCACGCTCACACCGTTTGTTTTGAAAGCCGTGGCGGAAACTTTGAAGAAGCATCCGATTTTCAATTCGAGCCTCGACGAAGTCGCGGGCGAAATCGTCATCAAGGAATACATCCATCTCGGCATTGCCGTGGACACGGATCAAGGATTGATGGTTCCCGTCATCCGCGACGTGGATAAAAAATCCATGCTTGAACTCGCGAAGGAATTGGAATCGCTCGCGGCGAAGGCGCGCGACCGGAAAATCACCGCCGATGAAATGAAAGGCGGCACGTTCACGGTTTCCAATCAAGGCGCGATTGGCGGCGCGCATTTCACGCCGATCGTCAATTTGCCGGAAGTCGCCATTCTCGGCCTCGGTCGCGGTGCGCTGAAGCCGGTTGTTCGCGACGGGAAAATTGAAGCGCGCGTTTTGACGCCGATTGCGTTGAGCTATGACCATCGCGTGGTGGACGGCGGAAGTGCGGCACGGTTCGCGGTAGATTTGGCGAAGGCGTTTGAAAATTTCGGCGAAGAAGTTGTGAAGATTTAATTTGTATGGATTCGATCAAAACAGAAATCGTAGTTGTTGGCGCAGGCCCCGGCGGTTACGCGGCGGCGTTTTATGCAGCGGACTTGGGCAAGAAAGTAATTCTCATCGAGAAGGAGAAAAAGCTCGGCGGCGTCTGCCTGAATCGCGGCTGCATCCCGTCGAAGGCGCTGCTTTACGCGACGCATCAGATCGTCAACTCACGCGAATCGGCGCATCGCGGTATCACGTTCGCCGAGCCGAAAATCGAACTGGATAAATTGCGCGCGTGGAAGGAATCCATTTTGACAAAATTGAGCGGCGGCGTGGCGACGCTCGCGAAAATGCGCGGCGTGGAAGTCATCGCCGGGCGCGGTTATTTTGAAGGCTCCAACAAATTGCGCGTCGAGACCGAGCAGGGCCAGAAATTCATCGAATACGAGCAGGCGATTCTTGCGGTCGGCTCCATTCCCGCGATGCCGAAGGCGTTCGACCTCGGCAATCCGCGCGTGATGACTTCGACCGAGGCGCTGGAGATTGAGGACATTCCCGAAAATCTGCTCGTGGTCGGCGGTGGTTACATTGGCATGGAACTCGGCACGGTTTACGCCGCGCTCGGCAGCAAGATTGTTCTCGTAGAGGCGATGGACGCGATTCTCGCCGGCGCGGACGCCGACCTCGCGCGGCCCGTTGTGGCGAACGCAAAAAAAATGTTCAAAGAAATCCGCCTGAAAGCCAAAGTCACAAAAATGGCGACGGTCGGAAAACAGATCAAAGTCGAATCTGAATACAACGGCGAAAAATTTTCCGAACTTTACGACCGCGTTTTGGTTTCCGTCGGGCGCGTGCCGAACAGCAAAGACCTCGGCCTGCAAAACACGAAGGTTGAACTGGACGAGCGCGGCTTTGTGAAAATTAACGCGCAGCAGCAGACGAGCGACCCGGCGATTTACGCCATCGGCGACATCGCGGGCGGCATCTTGCTCGCGCACAAGGCGCACAAAGAGGCGCGCATCGCCGTCGAAGTCATCACCGGCGAGAGCAGCGCGTTCGACAGCGTGATTCCCGCCGTCGTTTTCACCGACCCCGAAATCGCGTGGTGCGGTTTGACGGAAAACGAGGCGAAGGAAAAAGGCGTGAAATACGAAGTCGCGAAATTTCCGTGGACGGCTTCAGGCCGCGCGCTGACGTTCGACCGCACGGACGGCGTGACGAAAATGATCGTTGATCCCGAAACCGACCGCGTGCTCGGCGTGGGCATCACGGGCGCGGGCGCGGGCGAACTCATCGCCGAGGCCGTGCTGGCAATGGAAATGGGCGCGACGGTCGAGGACATCGCGCTGACCATCCACGCGCACCCGACGTTGTCCGAGACGTTGATGGAATGCGCGGACGCCTATTACGGCCACGCGACGCACATCTTCACGAAGAAAAAAGCGGCGGGGTGATTTATGGCAGAAAACGAACAAACGAAAGTCTGTCCGCACTGTGCTGAAACAATTAAAACAGCGGCGAAAGTTTGTCCGTATTGTCGTTATTGGCAAAAGAAGTGGTCACTGCAAAATCCGCAAGTTGGAGTAACGCTTTGGACGCTGCTAGTTCTTGCAGTTTGGTGTGTTCTCGGTGCTATTTTTGAAAAATCATTTGGTCCAAAAGAACAATTTGCAACTTACCGCGACGAAATCAGTGTCGTTAGTTCTCAATTCAGTCA
>Ga0181537_10000248_pt1 | contig 50573 bp, 51 predicted proteins | sample PEATcosm2014_Bin_39_FD_119765 | JGI IMG/M metagenome (GOLD analysis project Ga0181537, IMG submission 119765) | Peatland microbial communities from MTU Mesocosm Facility, Houghton, MI, USA - PEATcosm2014_Bin23_10_metaG | ecosystem: Environmental > Terrestrial > Soil > Wetlands > Peat | place...
GCGCTGGCGCTGGCGCTGGCGCCGGGGAAGAGCTGGGCAATCGGCGCATGTTCTGCTGAGCGTAGTTGCACTGCGGGCACAGCGATTACCTGTATGTGACCGGTTGCGGCGTCACGGGTTTAATCAGCGCAGGCGCTGTGGCGACTTCGATGGCCAGACAACCATCGGGTCGCGCAATGGCACTCACCTGGACGATGCGTATCGCTCTGGTGCTGCCGGGAGGGGTCGACCGATCGGGCGAGTACCGGGTCATTCCGGCACTGCTGGCCCTGATCGAGCGGCTGGCCGCACACCACGACGTCCAGGTACTCGCGCTGGAGCAGGAGCCTCGAGCGTGCGCATGGGATCTGGCGGGCGGGCGCATCCACAACATCGGAGCTCGTCACACCCGCCTGCGGGCACTGCTCGCGATACGCGAATTACATCGGCGCGCGCCGTTCGACGTGGTGCATGCGATCTGGTCGGGGGCCTGCGGCGAAGTGGCGGTGTTTGCGGCGCGCATGCTCGGCATTCCGAGCGTGGTGCACGTGGCCGGCGGCGAGCTGGTGGCGTTGCGCGACATCGGCTACGGCGGCAGGCTGAACTGGCGCGGACGGCTGCGCGAAGCGCTGGTGCTGCGAGGCGCGTCGGCCGTCACCGCGGCCAGCAGCGCCATGATCCGGGCTTTGGCGCAACTGGGTATACCGGCGCAGCGGCTGCCGCTCGGCGTCGACCTGGGCCGCTGGCCGCCCAGCAGCCCGCGGCGCCGCGACCCTGCGCGGCCGGCAAGACTGATTCAGGTCGCGAGCCTCAACCGGGTGAAGGACCAGGCGACGTTGCTGCGCGCGCTGGTGTCGTTGCGCGCATCAGGCATGCGGTTCGAGATGGATATCGTCGGCGAGGATACGCTGCACGGGGAAGTACAGGGCCTGGCCGCACGCTTGGGGCTGTCCGGCCAGGTCAGGTTCCGCGGCTTTCTGACGCAGCGGCAACTGCGCCCCGTGGTACAGGCCGCTGACATCATGATCGTGTCGTCACGCCATGAGGCCGGTCCACTGGCGTTGCTGGAGGCCGCCGCCGTCGGCGTGCCCACGGTCGGCACTGCCGTCGGACATGTGGCCGAGTGGGCGCCGCATGCCGCGCTGTCTGTACCCGTCGGCGATGCGCCCGTCCTGGCTGGCGCCATCGGGCGGCTGCTCGACGATGAGGATCTGCGTCTGCGCATCGCCGCTGAGGCATTCAGACGCGCCACCCGGGACAATGCCGACTACACCGCCGCGTGTTTTCAGATCCTGTATGCCGGTCTCACGGGCCGCCGGCGTGTTGCATAAAACCCCGACCGCCGCGGCGGGCACCTACCGCTGTGACGACACTCAATCGACGTAGTTGACCGTGGTTCCCGCAACCAGGCTGACAGGCGCGATTGCGCTGTGCGCCGGGCTCGCAGCCTGTTCGGGCAGCGGTGTCGGCCTCGACAACAATGGACAGCCGTTGTCAGGATCAAGCTCCGGCGGCACGCTACCTCTGTCGGCGGACTTCGATGCCATCCAGGCCAACGTGTTCACGCCGATCTGCTCGGTGTGCCACGCCGGCGCAACGGCCCCGCAGGGCCTGATGCTCGATGCCGCGCACAGCTACAACCTGCTGGTCAACATACCGAGCACCGAAGTGCCGAGCATAGTGCGCGTCAAGCCCGGCGATCCCACCAACAGCTACATCATCCAGAAACTCGAAGGTCATGCCGCGGTCGGCGGGCAGATGCCGCTCGGCGAGACGCCGCTGCCGGCCACCACGATCGCCTTCATCGCGCAGTGGATCACCGACGGCGCGCCGCCCGGCGCATCCGCCAGCACCATGACGGCGGCGTTTCGCGTCGCCTCGGTGGCGCCGCAGGACGGCGATGTGCTGGCAGTGGCGCCGATACAGATCGTCATCGGCTTCACGCGCGAGCTCGACGCGACGAGTGTCGACAGCGCGGCCGTGCGCCTGGAGCGCATCGACGGCGCTGCCGATGCAACATCGGCGAGCGCGATCGCCACAGCGGCTTCGGTGCCGGCTGCCAATCCGCGCGCGCTGCTGCTGACTCCGCTGGCGCCGCTGCTCGCCGGTCGATACCAGGTGGTACTCAATGCACAGCCCGGCGCAGCCCTCAGTGCCCGTGACGGACAGGCCATGACCGCGGCGCCCGACGGCTCACCGGCCGACGATGGCTCGCAGGCCGATATGGTGATCGCCCGATTCACCGTGGCGGCAGCGCCATGATCCCCCGCCGTCACACCAGCGCGATCAGAAGCGCCGCGCTGCTGGCCATGCTGGCGGCGATTGCGCTAGGTGCCAGCCGGGCGGCACTCGCCGAACCCTACCTGGCCGTGCAGCAGGGCTACAAATGTGTCGCCTGTCATATCAATCCGACCGGCGGCGGCCTGCGCAATACCTTCGGCCTGGTGTTCGCCGAGAACGTGTTACCGGCCGCACCGCTGCCCGCCGGCGCTCCCGTGTGGCTCGGTCAGGTGCTGCAGGACGTGGTACGCGTCGGCGGCGACCTGCGCACCGACTGGTCGCGCACCACGGTGCCGCAGACGCCGACGCAGCAGCAGTTCGCACTCGAGCAGTTTCGCATGTACGCCGACGTCACGCTGATCCCGAAACTGCTGGGCCTGTACGTCGATGAGCAGGTGGCTCCCGGTGCCGCGCAGACCATGGAGGCCTATGCGCGCTACGGCGACACCTCCGACTGGTACATCAAGGCCGGCCACTTCTACCTGCCGTTCGGATGGCGCTTGCAGGACCAGACCGCGTTCGTGCGCACAGTGACCGGCATCAACATGACCACGCCGGACAACGGCGTCGAATTCGGTCTGGAGCGGCCGAACTGGTCGGGACAACTCGACGTCACCAACGGCGCCGCGAATACCGGCAGCGGCTCCGGTTACCAGGTGACCGGCAACCTGGTGCATGTGCAGTCGATATGGCGGGTCGGGGTCTCCAGTGCCTACACCCATGCGGACGCCGGCGACCGCCAGATGTACGGCCTGTACGCCGGCGTGCGCACCGGGCCGATCACCTGGCTGAGCGAACTCGACCTGGTGCGACAGGCCGGCTATCCGGATGGCACACGCACCATGATTCCCGCCTTGGTGGAGGCCGACTGGCTGGTCTGCAAGGGCAACAATCTCAAGCTCACCTATGAATACTCGGACCCCGAGCGCAACCTGGCCAACAACGCGCAGACGCGCTGGAGCGCGGTCTATGAACTGACGCCGCTGCCGTTTCTGCAGGCGCGGGTCGGATTCCGCCGCTATCAGGGCATTCCGCAGAACAATCTGCAGAACCAGACCTTCGGGTTCGCCGAGCTGCACCTCTTTCTATAGCGGCCGCTAGCGAACACATGCTGTCCATCCTGGTTGCGCATTCCTATTTCCTGCGCTTCGATCGCAAGCAGCTGGAGCGCGCCAAACCGTACCCGCCGCTGGCGACGCTGCAGGTGGCGTCGATGCTGCGCCAGGGCGGACATGCAGTGCGCGTGTTCGATGCCATGCTGGCGCAAGGCATCGAGGAGTACCAGCAGCAGGTCGCCGACTTCCAGCCGCAGCTGGTACTGCTGTATGAGGACAGCTTCAATTTCCTGAGCAAGATGTGCCTGGAGCGCATGCGCCGGGCGAGCTGCGAGATGATCGGCCTGGGGCGCCGCGCCGGTGCCAGGGTGCTGGCGGTCGGATCGGATGCCTCGGACGCGCCCGAACCGTACTTGCACGCCGGCGCTGAGGCAGTGCTGATGGGCGAGGCCCTGGCGCTGCTGCGGCTGCTGGTACAACGCCTGGATACCGACCCGAAGCTGTCGCTGACGCAACTGGTGCACGGCCAGTCGGGTCTTGCGGTGCTGCTGGACGGCAAGCTGGCCGCGAGCCGCAACCCGAAACCGCCCTCCGATACGCAGCCTGCCGACATGCCGGCCTGGGATCTGATCGACATCGAGCGCTACCGCGCGGTGTGGCAGCGGGCGCACGGATACTTCAGCCTGAACATGGCCGCCTCGCGCGGCTGCTCGTTCCGCTGCAACTGGTGCGCGAAACCAATCTGGGGCAACAAATACCTGCAGCGCGAACCGCGACAGGTCGCAGCCGAGATGATCGATCTGAAGCAGCGCTTCGGTCCCGACCACATCTGGTTCGCGGACGACATCTTCGGATTCAAGGTCGACTGGATTGACAGGTTCGCGCAGGCGGCGCGCGCAGCCGGCGGCCTGATACCGTTCACCATACAGACGCGCGCCGACCTGATCAGTGTCGCGATGGCGCGCGCACTCGCCAACGCCGGCTGCGCCGAGGCCTGGCTGGGCGCCGAAAGCGGCAGCCAGAAGGTGCTCGACGCGATGAACAAGGGCATCACGGTGGAACAGATCCTCACCGCCTGCGCGCGCCTCAAGGCGGAGAATATCCGGGTCGGATTCTTCATCCAGATCGGTTACCTGGGCGAACACCTCGGCGACATCCTCGCCACGCGCGAACTAATCGAGCTGGCACGCCCCGACGATGTCGGAGTGAGCGTCTCCTATCCGCTGCCAGGTACGCCGTTCTATGACCAGGTCAAGGCCCAGCTCGGCAGTAAAACTCACTGGCAGGAGAGCAACGACCTGGAAATGATGTTCGATGGCACCTACGGCTCTGAATTCTATCGTTCAGTGCGCGAACTGCTGCACGACCAGGTGCACGCGCAGCAGCTGCAGGCGGCGCATCGCGACGACGAGTTCGAGCGCGCGCGCCAGGCGCTGCAGCGCGGTTGGGACAGCCTGATAGTGCGCGAGCCGCAGTACCGTCGCGATCTCAACAACGCGCTGGATTCCAGCCGCATGCTGGCGGTATGAATTGACGGCGCTACCGCCCCTGCCGCGGGTGCAGCATGCGCTGTGGCAAGCGACCGAACATTTTGCCGCCGAGTTGCGGCAACCGGCTGGCCAGGCTCCGCACTGGACCGGCTTCGAGTGGAGCATGGCGCGCGCAGCCGCGGTGCTGCACGGCGTCGCCCCGCTGCTGGCGGGGGTGCTGCGCTGGCACGGCCCGCCGCAGTGGGAGAGTTTCATCAGCCAGCAGCGCATGCACACGGCGCGGCGCCAGCGGCGCATCGATGAACTGCTGGCGCGCATTGATGCCGGCGCGCGGCAGGCGGGCATTGGCATCTTGCCGTTGAAAGGCGCGGCCTTGCATCGGCTCGGTCTGTATTCGGGCGGCGAGCGGCCCATGGCGGATGTGGACCTGCTGGTGGCCGAACGTGAAGCCGGGCGCGCAAAACGGCTGCTGCAGGCGCTGGGCTATCTCGATACGTCGGTGACCTGGAAGCACCGGGTATTCGAGCCGACGGCAGCCACGCTCGCCCCGGCACGCAACCTCGATGCGCGTCTCGGAGAGCACGCCGATCATCCGATCAAGCTCGACCTGCATACCCGCATCGCCGAGCGGTTGCCTGTGCTCGCCGTGGATGTCTCGGAGCGGATCTTTCCGTCAGCCCCGCATCCGGGCCTGAACCGCTACCCCTCCCTTGCCGCGCTGTTCACCCACCTGCTGCTGCACGCTTGCGGCAATATCGCGCTGCGGGCGCTGCGTCTCATTCATCTGCATGATTGCGCACTGCTGGCCGCGCGCATGCAGGACGCGGATTGGACCGAACTGCTGGCAGCACGCGGCGAACGCGCGGCCCTGTGGTGGTCGATACCGGCGCTGGAGCTGATTGCGCTCTATTATCCCCAGGCCATCCCGGGCGCCGTGCTGGCCAGCCTGCGACCCGACTGTCCACGCGCGCTCAGGGAACGGTCGCGTCGCCAGAAGATCTCCGAGGTTTCATTCAGCACGCTCAGGATTGAAGCTTTTCCGGGGTTGGCCTGGTCGACATCGATGACAGAGAAGCTGCACTACATCCTGCGCCGCGTGCTACCGCGGCGCGCGCTGCTCGACCAGCGCGTGGCGATGACAAGGCAGGAAGCCTGGGCCATGCATGACGCGTGGTCGGCAATGCCGCACGGCAAACGCATATTGAAGTGGATCGTGGGCAGGCCGCCGCGACCCCAGGCTATGCACGCGGTGCGCTGCGCGCTGGAGGAGCCAGCAGATCACGCAGCGCATCGACCGCCAGCCGCGGATGAGAAGCGCGGCGCAGCTCGAATGCCCTGACACCGGCCAGATTGCGTCCGAAGCGCGCCCAGCCCTGCTGACGCGCGGCATAGGGCTGGTGGCCGGCGAGTCTTCGGAGCATCTCGGACCTGGCCAGCGGCAGCAGCAGGCTGCCGGCGCCGGCGCTGCGTTTCGACAGGAACACCACCGCACGGATCTTCAGCGCCACCGGCGCCAGCGCGTAGCCGGCGCGCCGCAGATCGACTTCATATTTGTGCTCGCCGCTGCGGCGCCGGATGATCGGCGAGCGGCGTATCCTCCTGGCGCCGCGATAACCGTGCAGCAGCCGCAGGCCGCTGGAGCGCAGGTGCAGGAAGCTTGCGATGCCGGTCGCCAGCATTGCCGCGGGCGATACGAATACCGCATCTTCGGATACCAGCTGCAGCCCCCGCAGCAGGCAGTGCAGCGCCATGGTGGATTTTCCGGCGCCGCTGCCGCCCATCAGCAACAGCCCGCGGCCGCGCGCACCGACGGCAGCGGCATGCAGCGGCACCAGCGCCTGGGCGCGCGCAGCAAGCACATAGACGGCGAACTCGATCAGTTCATAGCGCACGTGATAGGGCCGCCGCAGCATGTCGCGCGACACCATGACCAGAGCGCTGGCCTGGGCCGGCGCTATGACCGCAATATTCGCCGCATCCAGCGCCCCACATAGCAGCCCCGGTGCGGACCAGGTGCTAACCGGCGGCGGCTCGCCGGCCGATCCGGCAGCTGCGCGCTGCGTGAGCAGCAGCCGCACCCGCAGGCGCGGCGTCGCGGCCGACAGGCGGTGCCGCGGCAGGCCGGCAAAGGCGTGGTCGACCAGCCGCAGCAACCGGACACTGTTGCTTTCAAATCGGAACAGCGCGCCCAACAGGTGCAGGCTGCGCTGGTGCAGCCGCGCCGGGTACTCGCCGAACGGATCGGTGCCGGGATCGACTGACGGCGGCATCGCGCAGCGGCGAGTTCAGTGCATCACGGTTGCCGCGGCTACCGCTTTGGTCGACGGCGAGCAGTCATCGCGCGGCTCGAGCGCGGCCAGGGCAGCGCATACGTTGATCCGATCGCCCTGCTCATCGCGCGTGCGTGTGCGCGCCAGCAGCGCGAACAATGCGCCGGCATCGAGCGCCGGTGCGCGTGCCCGCAGCAGTGCAATGGCGCCGGTCACATGCGCGGCGGCAAACGATGAGCCGGTGGCGAAATCGTAGCGCCCGGCCGGTGCCAGGCTCAGTATGTCGCTGCCCGGCGCGTGCAGCACCGCTGCCGATCCATCCGAGTGCCCGACCTGGTCTACGGCAATGACGCCGGCGATGCCAAGCGGAAATCCGTCGAGGCGGCCGTCGCGCGGTACCGCGCCGACGAATACGATGCCGCGGCGCTGGCCGTTGCGCACCAGCTGCGTCAACAGCGGATCGGCCGGACCGGCGAGGCTCAGATTGACGATCTGCACGTGCGCGCTGATCGCGGCGTCCAGCGCCAGGGCCAGGGTAAATGAATTGCACTGCGCTTCCAGCGCCTGCGGCTGCAGCGGCTGGCAGGCTTTGTAGATTTGCAGCCGCGCCGCTGGCGCGACTCCGACAATGCCGACGTTGTTATTGGCATCCGCGCCAATGACACCGGCGACACCGGTGCCGTGGCGGTCGGCCTCGAACATGTCCATGTCGCTGTCGATGAAGTTGCGCGTCGATTCGACCCGCCCGGCCAGGTCCGGATGGCTTACTTCCACGCCGGTGTCGATGATGGCCACGTGCACACCCTCGCCGCGCGACCAGCGTTGTGCGGCCGCGGCATCGATCGCGGCAAATCCGTGCTGCAGGCCGATGTAGGGATCGTTATAGCCGGTGATGCCTGATTTGGGGCCGCTGAAGCTGGCCGGAACGACCAGCTCGGGCGGCGAGGTGTCTGCGGCGGCCGCCTGCCCGGCCAGCGAATCGAACAATTGCAGCGGCTGCGCGACGCGTACCCGCCGATCCGCTGCCAGCCGGTCCAGCAGTGCCGAGCGATCCGCTTGCGGCGGCAGCGCGAATACCAGGCATTGCACGCCCAGCTGTGCAATCGGCCATGCACGCACCTGCTGCAGGCCGTAGTCGCGGCCGAGTGCGTCACCGACCGCCTTGGCCTGGTCGCTGACGGCGTAGGAGCCGACGGCGTCGTAGCCGCGCGGCGTGGAGCCGGGCTCGCTGATCGCCAGTGCGCTGTCGTTGGCGATGGTCACCAGGATCATGTGGCCGGCGGTCGCATTCAGGCCGCCGCCGGCCGCGGCGGAAACCGACGCGCGCGCTCCTGGGAGGTCGGCTCGCGGCAGCTGCAACGACGGCGCGCAGGCACTCAATACCGACAGCAACGCCGTTGCCGCCGCGGCTGTTCGCGTTGCTGGCACGACGCGTGGATTGATCATGGCGCGGTCAGTTCCGTTATGGGACGCCGGCGACGGCCTCGGCGAAGCGCACCTGCGATTGGGCGCGAAGTTCACGCAGCACCGCCTCGGTCGCGGCCTGGCTCGAATCGGCCGCCGGTCCCAGCGTCCAGACTCCGACTTCGCTCGGACCGGCGCGTACCTGCAGCCGCGCGGCGGCCAGCATCGCCTGCAACTGCGCCACGGTCACGTCGGGCGCGAATACGACCCGAATCGTGGCGGCCGGCGGCGCCGCCTGCGGCGCGGACAGGGTGCGATAGGCACCGGCCGAGCCGGCCGGCGATGATGCGACCGGCAGCGGGCGCGACCACCAGGCGGCTCCGAGCGCACCGAGGCCGAGCGCCTGCACCACCATGGCCGCCGCCAGCCATGGCATCCAGGATCTGCCGGCGCCGCGTGCGCGCTGCGGGCCGCCGGGCGCACTCTCCGGACGGGCGGCCGCATCCAGACGGCTGCGCAGCCGCTGCCAGGAATCGCGCATATCGATCTCGGCCGTGCTTTGCACCGCCATGGCGGCCTGCAGCTGACGCTGAAACTCCAGTTCCTGGCGACAATCGGCGCAGCTCTCCAGATGGGCCTGCGCCGCCAGCCGCTCGGCTTCCGCTGCGCTGCCGTTGACGATCCAGGGTATCAGGTCCCAGGTATGGCGGTGCACCGATGCGGTATCGTTCATCACAACCGACTCCCCCCAAGGTGCTTCGCATCAGCGAAGCCACCGAGCTTGGGCAACAGATTTCTAAGCTTGATGCGCGCCTGAAACATGCGCGCCTTAACGGTGTTGACCGGGCAATCCATGATCGAGGCGATCTCCTCGCACGAGTGGCCGATGAAATAGGCCAGCTCCAGCGTCGCGCGCTGCTCGAACGGCAGCGTCGCCAGACCATGCGCCAGCCACTCGCTGCGCTCTTCGATGGCGAACGATTCGCCCAGCTGCAGCTCCTGCGGCATCGATGTCGCCAGCGCCTCGGCGGAAGAATCGGTATTGCGCCGCAACGCCTTGAGCGCGCAGCGCCAGGCGATCCCCATGATCCAGGTGGACACGCGCGAGTCGCCGCGAAATTCGGGCGCTTTGCGCCACACGATCCAGAAGGTATCGTTGATCGCCTCTTCCAGCGCATCGCGCTGCGAGCTCAGGCGCGACAGGAACTGCAGCAGCCGCCGGTGGTACTCCATATAGAGATGCTGCAGGGCATTGCTGTCCTGGGCCGCGATCAGGCGCAGCAGCTCGCGATCGAGACGATCATCACGCACCGGCACCGGTGCTTTCGATGGGACTGGAAGCGTCATCGGATAGGGCCTTTGGCGGGCAGCATGTGCCTTGCGAGTGAGTGGCCGCAAGGCCGCTGAAAGGTTGTATCAGCGCGGCAAAATTCCCGCCCGGTCCAGCGGGTTACGGCGCTCAGAACAGCCAGAATGCGCTCAGCACCGCGCGATCGCCGGCGAGATCCTCGAAATGGTGCCGCGCGACAGCGTCGGTGCCGACATAACGCAGGTCCACCACCCAGGCGCCCCAGCGGCGATTCACGCCGGCGCTCCAATAGGTGTAGCCGATACCGATCTGACGCTGCAGGTCGTAGTAACCCAGGCCCGCGACTCCCGACAGTCCCAGCGGCAGCGGCTGGCGCCCAGCCAGTTCCAGGCACCAGGCCGGGCCGCTGCCGTAGTTGCCGTCATAGTCCCTGAAATAGGTATCCGGCGAGGCGACCGCGGTCACGATCAGCCGCTCGCGCCACGCCAGCGACAAGGCCAGCTCGTCGTAGTCGTAGCGGCCATGCAGCCCATCGCCTGGATAGTCGTAATGACGCAGCGTGACGCGGCCGGTCCAGTCCTCGGCGAGCCGCTGCTGGTAGCCGGCGTAGGCGATCAGCTCGGCGCTGGCGCGCTGGTCGACACCGCGCCTGACCTCTTCGGCCGACACACCGCCATACCAGGGCCCCAGTACCGCGTGCAGGTCGCCCTGCGGCGAGATCTGGCCGTCGCTCTGCGACAGTCCGCGGAACACGTCATCGGTGCCGACGCCGAGCGAGCCGCCCAGGCTCTGGGCATCGGCCAGCCGGGCGAGCAACAGCGGCAGCACGCAGCAGATACCTCGGCCGGAAATGTAACCACCTCGCTCAATGAATCGCGCCCGCAGTCAGCTAACCCTGGCCCTGGCCACCTTGTCGAAGTCCATCCGCAGTTCGTCCATCAGTTTCATTGCCGTGGCACGACCGGCACCATAGACGCCGCCGCCCGGGTGCAGGAACGGTCCGACCAGGTACAAGCGCTCGACCCCCGGCACCGTGTACTGCGCCAGATCCGGGGTCGGCCGGTGGCCGCCGATCTGATAGAAATATGGCGCGACCCCATGCACGTCGCCGCCCACCATGCTGGTCGGCATGTTACGCGCGTGATCCAGCGGCGTAACGATACTGCGCTGGATAATGTTGTCGCTGGTCAGGTTTTTCACGAACTTCTGATAATGCCGCAGGCTGCGATCGCCCATCTGCTCGCGAATCTCATCCCAGCGCTGCGGCCCTCCATCCTCCAGATTGTAGGGCGCCATGGTGATGCCGTGGAACATGCCGCAGCCGGGCGGCGCACGGCTTGGGTCGTTGATGCTCTCATCGCCTCCGGCACCCAGCACGCGCTCGGTGATGCGGCCGCGGCGCAGGGCATCGAAGTCATCGAGCATGTCGGACAGGTTATCGGTGGCCATGAACTCGAGCATGATGGCGTGCGTGACTTCCTCGCCGGCGTAAAAAATCGCCTTCTGCTTCAGGTCGTAATGACTCACCATCAGGCTGAATGCCGCCAGCGTCGCGCGCTCGGCGCGCTGCAGTACCGGCTCGGGCACGCCGGTCACGAATTTTCTCAGCACGTGCGGATGGATGGCGCCGATCACCGCGTCGCGCGCCTTGATCTGCTCGCCGCCGCTGAGTTCCACGCCGACCGCGCGGCCGCCCGAGGTCAGCACCTGGCGCACCTCGGCGTTGCAGCGCACTTCCCCACCGTAGTGCTCGATGCACCGGACCAGTGATTCGCTCAGCTTGCCGCTGCCGCCGACCGGCTGCGAGACGCCGAAGCCGTGCATCAGTCCGGGCATCAGGAACATGCCGAAGCCGGTTCCCAGTTCATCCGGCAGCTGCAGGTTTTCGCTCACCAGCCGCAGCAGCCAGATCTTGACCTTCTCGCTCTCGAAGTTGTCGTTGGCGATCTGCAGCGAGCTGCGCTGCATGGCGTCGAGCACCTCGCGGCCCTCCTCGCTCTGATCCAGCATCGCGAAGAACGCGCCCAGCGGCATCGGCGGCACGTACAGGCCGGCTCCGAACATCGGCAGCATTGCGATCGCGCGCTGCGCAAAGCGGCGATAGGTCTGCGCATCCCGGGCTGAAATCCTGGCGATGCCCTCGCAGGTGCGGTCCAGGTCCTGATACGCGATCAGCGTGCTCTGGTCGGAAAAGATCATCGCGTAGGGAATGTTGTAGGTGTACTTGAGGCCGAACTTTGCCAGCAGCCCGAGCTCATCGTCACGAATCATCGGATTGCCCTGGATCATGATGTGCACGCTGGAGTGCTCGTCGTGCCAGTAGCCCGGGGTGTTGAGCTCGCGCGTGACCACGCCGCCGCCGGGCCAGGCCTTGCGCTCCAGCACCAGCACTTTCTTGCCGGCCTTGGCGAGGTAAGCCGCCGCCACCAGTCCGTTGTGTCCGGCGCCCATGGCGACGACGTCGTAGCTGTTACCCATTGTGCTGCGGCTCCGATTTATTGTTATACCGGGAGACAGCGGCAGACCTTAAGCGCCCCCCGCAAGCGAGTAAAGGAGGTACTTTTGTGTTCCTGCGGGTACCCCGCTAGGCTCGCCCCATGAGCAATGAAGCCGGCCATTCCAGGCCCGCGATCGACGTCGATACGGTGCTGCGCAACCTGCGGCTGGTGCTGGCGCCCGATGCTGCCTCTGGCCATCACGGCAGTGAGATGGCGGCGCTCGAGGCGCTGGTGCGCGCCATGGCCAGGGACGGTGTGCAACGCGACCAGCCGATGCGCGAGATATGCGCGCGCATCGGCGACAAGTGGAGCTCGCTACTGCTGCACCTGCTGCGCACCGGCAGCTATCGGCACGCGGTGCTGCGCCGGCTGGTCAGCACGGTCGGCGCCGAGGGTCGCATCTCGCAGCGCATGCTGACGCTGCGGCTGCGCACGCTCGAGCGCGACGGGCTGATCGAGCGGCGCGTGATCTCGACCACGCACCCGCCGGGGGTCGAATACGCGCTCACGGATCTGGGCCGGTCCCTGACCATGCAGATCGAGCAGCTGATGCAATGGATCCGCGACCACATGGCGCAGATCCTGCAGGCGCGCCTGCGCTTCGGCGAGTCGCCGGATCCGGACGGCTAACGTGCGGCACGGCCGGGCGCAGGCACGCTGGCCGCAAGCTGCGACAGCGCGTCGCCGGTGGCGCGCTCGAACGCCGCGACCACCGCCTGCATGTGGTCGGCATCGGCGCTGACGCGGCTGTCGGCGGTGAAGCTGGCGATGACATCGCCACTGCCGCGCCGGCCGAGCGTGCATACCAGCGCCACGTGCACGCTGGGCGGACCGGCGCCGCTGTATTCCGCCTCGAAGTGGGTCAGCTCCAGGCTCAGCACGTAGTCGGAAGCGAACGGCCCGGCGTCCGACTCGACCAGCGCGAACTTGCCGGCTGCGCGCAGCGCCTCGATCGCCAATGCCTGCAGCATGCCCGGTGCGGGGGCGGCCCAGCGTGCGGCGCTGTAGTAGTCGAGCCGCTCGCCGGCGCGCAGCACCACGATGCTGTCGCTCGCCAGCCCCGGGGCTGCCAGCGGCGATGTGACCTGAACCGAGCCGGCGGGCGCGGGCGTCGCCGGCGCGCCGGCCACCCATGTCGGGCGCAGCAGGTACACCTGCGCTACCGGCAGGTTGCTCCTCAGTCCGCCGCTGCATGCACACAGCAGCAGCGCCAGCGGAGCCAGGGACGCGCTCTTCATGGGGGGATCACCATGCCGCCGGCCGCGGGCTGGTAGAGCAGCTGCGAGGGATTTTCACGCAGGCTGTGCGACAGCTCGCGCACCTCCTGCGCCGCGGCGCGGCTGTCGCGCAGCAGCAGCTCGATCTGCGGCACGCTGCCGCGCACGAAGCCGCTCAGCTGATCGCGATTTTCAGTCACGAAGGCGTCAAGGCTGGCGGTGGCGCGCTCCAGGTTGTCGCTGGTGGCGCGCAGCTTCTGCACCGCGGCGACGAAGTCGACGCTGGCGCTGCGGGTAGCGGCGTGCAACTCGTTTATCACCCGATCCGCATCGCTGACGCTGGTGCGCAGCTCGTCCACCAGCCGGTCGATATTGGCGGCGGTACGCGGCAGCTGCAATGCAGCGTGGTCGAGATTGGCCACCACGCGCTCGACGCCCGCTATGTTGGCGTCCGACAGCAGCCGTGTGGAGCGATCCACCAGCTCGTTCAGCCGCGCCGTCAGCGTCGGCAGGCTGCTGAGGAAAAGGTCGAAGTCGGAATGCGACGAGCGGATCACCTGGTAACGCTCGCTCGGTACTGCGGTCAGTATGCGCCGGCCGCTGTCATCGGTGCGCTGCTGCTCCAGATCGATGTACAGCAGGCCGGTGATTCCCTGCAGCGACAGCTGCGCCAGCGTGCGCTCCGAGATCGGTGTCGTGGCATCGATGTCGGCGATCACCTGCACGCGATTGGCGGCGCGCGGATCGATGCGGATGCGCACCACGCGGCCGACGTCCACGCCGAGATAGCGCACCGGGCCGCCTTCCGACAAGCCGCTGACACTGCCATCGAAATAGATCTCGTAGCGCACGTAGAAGCGATGATCGCTGCTGGCCGAGTACCAGTAGACGAACAGGAACCCCATGACCAGCACCAGCAGCACGAAGCTGCCGACCGCAAGATAGTTGGCTTCACGCTCCATGGACGATCCCGCGCCGGCGGGCGCGTTCGCCCTGGAAATAGGACTTTATCCATGGATTCGGGTTGTTCACGATGGCCGCGAGCGTGTCGCTGATCATGCGGCCGTCGACGATCACGCCTACCCGGCTGCAGGTCCGAAAGATTGTGTCCAGGTCATGTGTAATCATCACCACGGTCAGCTTCAGTTCGTGCTGCAGGTAAATCAATAGTTCGTCGAATGCCGAGGCGCTGATCGGGTCGAGGCCGGAGGTCGGCTCATCGAGGAACAGCAGCAACGGATCGAGCGCCAGCGCGCGAGCCAGCGCCGCCCGCTTGATCATGCCACCGGAGAGCTGCGCTGGATACTTCAGTGCCGCCTCGACCGGCAGGCCCACCAGCTGCACCCGCAGCAGTGCCAGCTGGTCGAGCGCGCGCGCGCTGAGCTGCAGGTGCTCGAGCATCGGTAGCTGCACGTTCTGGCATACATTGAGCGAGCTGAACAGCGCGCCCTCCTGGAAAGTCACGCCGTAACTGGCCTTCAGTGCATGCAGTTCCGCCGCGCTGAGGCTGCCGAGTTCGCGCCCCAGGAAGCGCACGCTGCCGGCATCGGGCTTGCGCAGGCCGAGGATGGTACGCAGCAGCACCGATTTGCCGGCGCCTGAGCCGCCGATGATGCCGAATACCTCGCCCTCGTACACCTGCATGTCGATACCGTCGTGCACCACCTGGGTGCCGAAGCGATTGACGATCCCCTGCACCTCCAGCAGCGTGCGCATCAGATGTCGAGCTCCATGAACAGCACTGCGAACAGCGCATCCACCAGGATCACGAAGAAGATCGACTGCACCACAGCCAGTGTCGTCAGGCGGCCCAGCTCGCGCGACGAGCCGCGCACTCTCATGCCGCAGTAGCAACCGGAGATGGCGATCAGGCCGGCGAATACCGGCGCCTTCACCACGCCGACCCAGAAGGTGGTGCTCGCAATGGCACCCTGGGCCCGGTGCAGGTACTGCACCAGCGGCATGTCCAGCAGCGCGTGACACAACAGTCCGCCGCCGACCAGGCCGATGATGTCGGCCAGCAGCGTCAGCAGCGGCAGTGCGATCACCAGGCCAACCAGCCGCGGCAACACCAGGGCCTCGACCGGATCCACGCCGATCGCCGACAGCGCGTCGATCTCCTCGTTGAGCTGCATGGCACCGAGCTCGGCGGCGAACGCGCTGCCGGAGCGGCCGGCGACGATAATCGCCGTCAGCAACACGCCGAGTTCGCGCAGTACGCCGACCGTCACCAGGTCCACCACGAAGATGTCGGCGCCGAACTTGTGCAGCTGCTGTGCACCCATGTAGGCCAGGATCACGCTGATCAGGAAAGCGATCAGCGCGACGATCGGCACTGCGGTGACGCCGGTGTCATAAACATGCCGGGCAACCGAGATCGGCCGCCACTGCAGGCGCGGATAGGCGCGCATGAACGCGACGCCGATACGGCCCAAGAAACTGATGTCGCCGGCGATGTCCTGCACGCCGCGCACTGCACGTCGGCCGAGCCCCTCGACCGCCCGCTCCGGGTGCAGCCATCCGATGCTGTGGGTGTGGGCGGTGATCTCGCCGGTCCTGCAGCGTTCCACCAGCGCCAGCGTCGCAGGTTCCGGACCCTGGAAGCGCACCGTCGCGCCGGCGGCGCGCGCCCGGTCGAGGAAATCGCGCAGCAGCCAGGCGCCGGTCAGGTCGAACTGCGCGTCGCCGGCGGCAATTTCGACGCGCTGCAGGCTGGTCAGTTCAAGGGTCCCGAGTTCGGCCTCGATGTCGGCAAAGCGCAGCGCGCGCCACTCGCCGCTGAGCGTCACAGCCAGCTGATCTGCGTCGCGCCGCGCGGTCAGGTACATGCGGCCGATCTTCGAAAATCAGGCCAGCGTCTTATGCGTGCCGTCGCACAGCGGCGCCCTGGCGGAGTGCTTGCAGGCGCAGAAATAGACCCGGCCGGTGCGCTCGGCCACATACGCCAGCGGTGTAAAGCTGCCGCCCTGGTGCGCGCCGCTGCAGAACGGCTGCGTGGTCGACAGCCCGCAGCTGCACCAGAAGTAGGTCTTGCCTGCCTCGACATCCACCGCGATCGGACCGCGACCGGCTATGGTCGGCTGGGCCATGTGAACTCCCTGCGCTGCGGCGCATCCGTCGGCGCCGATGCTAACAGCGTTGACGCCGCGACGTCAGCGCTTGCCCTGCAGATGGGACTCCAGGAACCACAGGTACTTGTCGGTGTCGCGCGAGACGCCGGTGAACAGGTCCGCCGTGTCGGCGTCGCCCAGCTGATCGGACTGCTCGATCGCGCTGCGCACTTTCTTGCCGAAATCGGCCAGGCGGTCGGACAGCGCCTCGAGGTGCTCGACGCCGTCGCTGATGTCGAGCGGATAAGGTGCCAGGGAACTGGCGCGCGCGGCGGCCTGCAGCGTGCCGCGCGCGCTGCCCCCGAGAGCGGTGATGCGCTCGGCGATGGCGTCCACCTGCTGTTCGATGTTGCTGTGCACCTGGTCAAACAGCTCTGGAATTCTCGCCCAGGCGCCAAACCCCATCCAATTGCTTGATCGGATCGCCGGCATCAACGGCGTCTATCAGGATTCGTCGCGATAGCGACGCAGCCGGATCGCCAGCGCGATCATCCCGGCCGCCGCCGCCAGTCCGCCCCACAGCCGAGCGCTGGCGAGCAGGTGCAGCGGCGTGGGCATGTGCCTGGGGAACTGCAGCGTACCGATGGCGTCGGGGTCGGTGTCGCCGGGCGGCAGTAGCGGGGCGCCGGCAACCGCGCCATGCTGCGGCAGGTCATAGGCCAGGTGCAGGAACTGGTTGAAACCGCCATTGGCGATGCGGCTGATGTAGTGGGTGCCGAACACCATGTGCTCGAGCAGCATCAACAGCAACGGCGGCACCAGCGCCCAGACGTAGGGCGAGCGGCGCGCCCAGACCGAGGCCAGCATCAGGTAGGCGGCGAACGGTGCGTACCAGAGCATCGCGGCCAGCAGCCCGTAGAACGTGATGGCCTGCAGGTGCAGCCACGCCAGCGTATCCCAGAGGGCCGCAATGGGCTGGCCATTGATGATGACGTGGTGATTGCGCAGCACCAGCAGCGCGCTGCCGATCAGGCTGGTGACGGCGGCAATCAGGAACGCGCCCAGCGGCACCAGCACCAGGCCGACCAGCAGCTTGACCAGTACGGCGCGGGCATCGGTCACCGGCATCGAACGCCAGAACAGGATGCTGCGATCGCGCCGTTCGGCGTACAGGCAATCGATCAGGTAGGCCGATGCCTGGATGAGCGCGGCCAGGTAGAACGGCAGCGCCCATCCCAGCGCCACCAGCTCGACCAACGGCGGCGGCACCGGGCCATCGTAGTGATTCTCGGCACTGTTGAAATCGAACTGGATATGGCCAAACACCAGTGCCGCGCCCAGCATCACCGCGGCGATGGTGAGCGGCACGATCCACAACCCGCGGTGCTCCCAGAACTCGCGCTGGATCTGTATCGGCAGTGCTTTCATGGCGCAGCCCCCTGCATCTTGGCGACGAACAGGTCGGCGACCGTGGGCGTGCGCAGTTCGCCGAGCCCGGCGAGGCTGTCAGGCGGCCGGTTCTCGTACAGCATGATGGTGCGGCCGAACAGCTCGCGTATATGGAACGGACCGAGCGCACGCGCGGCCTCGATTTTGTCGGCAGCGACCGTGAGCTGCTGGAAGCGTGCCGCCAGATCGTCGATGGCGGTGTCCAGCACCAGCTTGCCGCGATCTATGAACAGCACGTCGGTCAGCAGGTTTTCCACCTCCTCGACCTGGTGTGTGGTCAGCAGGATGGTGCGTTCCTTGTCGAAGTAATCGTTCAGCAGCGTGTCGTAGAACTGGCGGCGGTAGATCAGGTCGAGCCCGAGCGTCGGCTCATCGAGCACCAGCAGGCGCGCATCGATCGCCAGGATCAGCGCCAGGTGCAGCTGCGTGATCATGCCTTTGGACAGCTCGCCGACCCGGCTGCCGCGGCGGATGCTGGTCGTAGCCAGCACCGCCTGCGCGCGCGCCCGGTCGAAGCGCGGGTGCACGCCGGCGACATAGTCGATGGCGTGCGCGACCGTCAGCCAGCGCGGCAACACGGCAGCGTCGGCGATGAAGCACACCTGGCTCATCAGCGCGTTGCGGTCGCGCGCCGGCTCCATCCCCAGCACCTGCACGCTGCCCTGGTAGGGCGTGAGCCCCAGGATTGCCTTGAGCGCGGTGGTCTTGCCGGCGCCGTTGCGGCCGATCAGTCCGACGATGCGTCCCGGCTGCAGGCTGAAACTGACATGATCGAGCGCGACGAAGCTGCCGTAGCGCTTGCTCAGGTCTCTGGCTTCAATGATCGTGGTCATCTTCAGTGTCCTTGTGGGCCGATGCTGGCGGCGCGGGCGCAGCGCCCGCTGCCGGCGAGCTCGGCGCTTGCAGCAGCTGTTCGACCGACAGGCCCAGGCGGGCGATGGTCGCGCGCACCTTGGGCCAGTCGCTGTCCAGGAATCGGCGGCGCTCGTCGGCGCGCAGCGCGGCGGCCGCGCCAGCGCTGACATACATGCCGCGGCCACGGCGCTTTTCGACCAGCTGCTCATCGACCAGCTGCTGATAGCCCTTGAGCACAGTGAGCGGGTTGAGCCGCAAGTCGGCCGCGACGTTGCGGACCGAGGGCAGCGGATCACCCTCCTTGAGCACGCCCTCGAGGATCATCGCGACCACGCGATCGCGCAGCTGCCGATAGATCGGCTGGCTGTTGTCCCATTGCGTGTCGATATTCACGTGCGGTACTGGCCTTGACGAGCTGCGTCTATGGAAGCCGCCGGACTGTAACAAACCGCGCGCAGCGTTCGCCGCGGCGCTGCGGTGCCGTCAGCGCACTCGCGCGACGGTGATGTGCCACTGGGTGTCGGGCGACGCGCCATGCGTGGGCAGCGGGGTGGAGGCGATCTGGTATTCATGCTGGCCGGCGGATTTCGCGATCAGCTGGGTGCTCAATGCGGTCATCACGACTGCCAGCGCGGCGCACAAGATCTGGCGCAGCGCCTTGCGGAAGTTGTGGCGGGGAAGGTTGTGAAACATGTCGGCGGCTCCTGTGCGTTGGTTGGCTTACGGCACTGCCCGCGCTGGGCTGTGCTTATGTACTGGTGTTGTATATAACTATAACACTAGCCCTGTGTCAAGCCCTACCGGGTGCTGGCCCTTGCCGGACTCGAAAATGCCACTAGAATCAGCGCTCTTTTCGCCCTGGAGCCCCCATGAAGCAGCCCCTGAACGTTGCCATCACCGGCGCCGCCGGCCAAATCGGATATGCGCTCGCGTTTCGTGTCGCCTCAGGGGCGATGCTCGGTGCCGACCAGCCGATCAATCTGCATCTGCTCGAGATCGCCCAGGCGCTGCCGACGCTCGGCGGCGTGGCGATGGAACTCAATGACTGTGCATTTCCGACGCTGAATAAAGTCGTCGTCAGCGACGATGCGCGCGTGGCGTTTCGCGACTGCCACGTGGCGCTGCTGGTGGGCGCACGGCCGCGCGGACCCGGCATGGAGCGCAAGGATCTGCTGCTCGCCAATGCGCAGATTTTCTCCGCGCAGGGCAAGGCGCTCGATGCAGTCGCCGATCGCGGGCTGCGGGTGCTGGTGGTCGGCAATCCTGCCAACACCAACGCGCTGATCGCCAGCCGCAACGCCCCCGGGCTCAAGCCGGGCAATTTCACCGCGATGACACGCCTGGATCACAACCGCGCACTGTCGCAACTGGCGGAAAAGACCGGCACGCACGTCAATGACATCAAGCGTCTCACGATCTGGGGCAATCATTCATCGACCCAATACCCGGACATCAGTCACGCTACGGTTGCGGGAAAGCCAGCCGCAGGCCTGGTCGATCGCAAGTGGCTGCAGGAATATTTCATCCCGACCGTGCAGCAGCGCGGTGCGGCCGTCATCAAGGCGCGCGGCTCCTCGTCCGCGGCGTCGGCTGCTTCCGCGGCGATCGATCACGTGCGCACCTGGGTGCTCGGCACCGCGCCCGGCGACTGGACCAGCATGGCGATACCCTCGGATGGCAGCTATGGGATCGAGCCGGGCCTGATCTATTCCTACCCGGTGACCTGCAGCAACGGGACATACCAGATGGTGCCGGGGCTGACGATCGATGAGTTCAGCCGCCAGCGCATGGATGTGAGCGCCGCCGAACTGCGCGAAGAGCGCGACGGCGTGCGCGAGCTGCTCGGCGGCTGAAACGCGCGTGGCGGCGCGCAAGCGGCTATGCTGCGCCAGCGGCTATAGTTCAAGCGCCCGACGAGTTTCCACGCAGCCAGGGGCGAATCCATGATTGGCGCCATCATCACCGTGTTTTTCATCGTCGCGGTGCTGTACCTGGCCTACCGGCGCCTGCCGCTGTTCTCCTTCACCATCGCCTTCACGGTATTGTTGATCGCGTACGCCGTTCTCGGCCATCCGGCCGGCGCCTGGCAGGGTCTGCTGTGGGTGTTGCTGGGCTGTTTCTGGCTGCTGAACCTGCGTCCGCTGCGCATCGCGCTGATCAGCCGTCCGTTCATGCGCACCTATCGGCGGCTGCTGCCCTCGATGTCCGATACCGAGCGCGACGCGCTGGAGGCCGGCACGGTGTGGTGGGAGGGAGAGCTGTTCACCGGTAATCCCGACTGGCGCAAGTTGCACGCCGCCGCCGGTCCGAAACTGTCGGCCGAGGAGCAGGCGTTTCTCGATGGCCCGTGCGAGACGCTGTGCCGCATGCTCGATGACTTCGACATCACGCACCGGCGCGGCGACATGCCGCCGGAAGTGTGGCAGTACATCAAGTCGCAGGGCTTCTTTGCGATGATCATCCCGAAGCGCTACGGTGGACTCGAGTTCTCCACCTATGCGCATTCGTGCGTGCTGGTGAAGCTTGCCGGCCGCAGCGTCACCTGCGCCTCCACGGTCGCGGTGCCGAACTCGCTCGGGCCGGCGGAGTTGCTGCTGCACTACGGCACCGAGCAGCAGAAGAATCACTATCTGCCGCGACTGGCGCGCGGCGAGGAAATCCCCTGCTTCGCGCTCACCGGCCCGCGCGTCGGCTCGGACGCCGCCGCGATACCGGACACCGGCGTGGTATGCCGCGGCGTGTGGCAGGGACGCGAGGTCATCGGACTGAAGTTCAACTTCTCCAAGCGCTACATCACGCTCGCGCCGGTGGCGACCCTGGTCGGCCTGGCATTCCGGATGTTCGATCCGGATCATCTGCTGGGTGAGAAGACCGATCTCGGCATCACCTGCGCACTGCTACCGCGCGACACGCCGGGGATCGAGCTCGGACGCCGCCACCTGCCGCTCAACGTCGCGTTCCAGAACGGGCCGGTGCACGGCCACGACGTGTTCGCGCCGCTCGACTGCATCATCGGCGGACTTAAGATGGCCGGGGCCGGCTGGCGCATGCTGGTCGAGCAGCTGTCGGTCGGCCGCTGCATCTCGCTGCCGGCGAATGCCACCGGCGGCGCGCTGGTCGGCATCTTCGCCACCGGTGCCTACGCCCGCATCCGCCGCCAGTTCAACATGCCGATCGGGCGCTTCGAGGGCGTCGAGCAGGTGATCGCGCGCATGGTGGGCCTGGGCTACATCATGGATGCGGCGCGCAGCGTGACCACCGCGGCGATCGACAACGGGCAGAAGCCCGCGGTGCCGGCCGCGATCCTGAAGTACCACGTCACCGAGATGGGACGGCGCGTCGGCAACGATGCGATGGATATCCACGGCGGCAAGGGCATCATGCTCGGGCCGAACAATTACCTGGGGCGCGGCTACCAGTCGATTCCGATCGCGATCACGGTCGAGGGTGCCAACATCCTGACCCGCAACCTGATCATCTTCGGCCAGGGCGCGATTCGCTGCCATCCGTTCGTGCTGCGCGAAATGAATGCCGCGCGCGACCAGGACCACAGGCACGGCGTCGCGCAATTCGATCGCGCGTTGTTCGGCCATATCGGCTTCACCATTTCCAATGCGGCGCGCTCGCTGCTGATGGCGCTGAGCTTCGCGCGCTTCGAGCGCGTGCCGGAGACCGGACCGACGCGGCGCTACTACCAGCACATCGAGCGCTTCAGCGCCTCGTTCGCATTTGCCACCGATGTGGCGATGCTGACCCTGGGCGGCTACCTGAAGAAAAAGGAAACCATATCGGCGCGGCTGGGCGATGTGCTGTCGGCGATGTACCTGGCATCGATGGTGCTCAAGCATCACGATAACGAGGGCGCGCCCGCCGAGCAGCTGCCGATCGTCGAGTGGGCGTGCCGCGAGCTGCTCTACCAGGCCCAGGAACAGCTGCACAGCGTGCTGCGCAATTTCCCCAATCGCGCACTCGCCGCGATGATGCGGCTGCTGATCTTCCCGCGCGGCCTGACTTATTTCGCTCCCGCCGACCGGCTCGGACGCACGGTCGCCGACCTGGTTCTGAACGACACCGCGACCCGCAACCGGTTGTGCCGGCTGGTCTATCGCGGCGTCGAGCCGGGCGACCCGCTCGGCGCGCTGCAGCGGGCGCTGGAACTGGCTTCGGTCGCCGAGCCGCTGGAGCGCAAACTGCGCATTGAAGGCCAGAAGACCGGTCGGCTGACTGCGCTCGAGCTGCCGGGCCAGATCCAGCAGGCACGCGCGCTCGGCATCCTGACCGAGCCGGAAGCGCAACTGCTGGCCGACTATGATCGGCTTGTAATGCAGATCATCGGTGTCGATGACTTCGCGCCGCACGAGCTTGGACTGGGCGCGGCCAGAACATTTCCGCGAGCGATCGCTCCAACCATCGAAGGAGATCAGACATGCGCGTCCTGAGCTTGCTGCTGGCCATCGCCTGCAGCGCCGCCTTTGCCGACCAGACACCGGCCCCCGCCGCTGCCGCCGTCTACATCATCAAGCCGGCCGATGGTGCACGGGTCAAGAGCCCGGTCACGGTGGTATTCGGACTCACCGGCATGGGCATCGCGCCGGCCGGGGTCAAATTCGACAATACCGGTCATCACCATCTGTTGATCGATACCGCGCTGCCCGCGGACCTGACGCTGCCGCTGCCGGCGACCGACGGCATCCGCCATTTCGGCAAGGGTCAGACCGAGGCCACCATCGAGCTGGCGCCGGGCAAGCACACGCTGCAGCTGCTGTTCGCCGATTTCACGCACACGCCGTTCACGCCCAACGTGGCCTCGAAGAAGATCACGATCACGGTGACGAAGTGACGGCAGCGTTCATGGGCTGACCTGAGCAGCAATGTACCTGTCGTTCTTCGGCCTTGCCGAGAAGCCTTTTGCGATCACCCCGGATCCGCGCTATCTCTACCTGAGCGCGCGGCACGCCGATGCACTGGCGCACCTGGTGTACGGCATCAACGAAGCCGGCGGCTTCATCCAGCTTACCGGCGAGGTCGGCACCGGCAAGACCACCACCATCCGCTCGCTGCTGGCGCGGGCACCAAAGGACGCCGAGATCGCGCTTATCCTGAACCCGCGGCTCTCGCCCGGCGAATTCCTGCTGGCGCTGTGCGAGGAGCTGGGCCTGGGCGCGGACGACAGCGCCGCGGGCAACACCAAGGAACTGGTGGATCTGCTGAACCGCTATCTGCTGCGGGCGCACGCGCAGGGACGGCGCGTAGTGCTGATCGTCGATGAAGCGCAGAATCTCGGCCCCGAGGTGCTCGAGCACATCCGGCTGCTCACCAACCTGGAGACCGAAACCCAGAAGCTGCTGCAGATCATCCTGATCGGGCAGCCGGAGCTGCGCAAACTTCTGGCACGCGAGGACCTGCGGCAGCTGGCGCAGCGCATCACCGGCCGTTACCACCTCGATCCGCTGTCGCGTCAGGAGACCGCCGCCTACGTGCGCCATCGCATGCGCGTCGCCGGTGCGACCGCCGATATCTTCACCCGCGGCGCACTGCGCGAGATCTACAACGTCACCCGCGGGATACCGCGCGTCATCAATATCATCTGCGATCGGGCACTGCTGGGCGCCTATACCCAGGATCTGCACCAGGTGCCCGCGGCGCTGGTGCGGCGCGCCGCAGCCGAAGTGTTCGACCAGGAGCTGTCGCCGCGCTGGATGCCGCTGCTGGTCGGTGGACTGGCGCTCGCGGTGCTGGTCGGCAGCGGCGCGCTGCTGTGGCGTTACGCACCGCAGCGGCTGACTGCCGCTCACCCGGGCAGCAACGCAAGCTCGGCGCCGGCACCCGCAGTAACGCCGGCCGCCGCGGTGGGAACAGCCGCAGCACCGGCCGACGGGGCCGCGACTGCAGCGCCGGGCGACAGCAGCACGACCGCGCCGTCGGCCACGACCGCGCCGTCGGCCACGACGGCGGCGACGGCGGCGACGGCGGCGACGGCAGTTGCGGCGCCGACGTTCGCGCAGCTGCTGGCGCAAAACCGCAGCAGCACCGACACCGATGCGGCATTCACCCAGCTGTTCAGCCTGTGGCAGGCCGATTACACCCCTGGCAAGATCGACGGCTGCAGCCAGGCCCTGGCGCAGGGACTGCGCTGCCTGATGCAGCGCGGTTCGCTGGCGCAGTTGCGTATGCTGAACCGACCGGCCATCCTGATGCTCAGCGACGACGCAGGCACGGCCAGCCAGGTGGTGCTGCGCGCGCTCAGGGACGATACCGCGCAATTGCAGATCGGAAAACAAAGCGCGACCATCAGCATCGCCGAGCTGACGCGCTTCTGGTTCGGCGACTTCGTGCTGCTGTGGCGTCCTGCCGCAAAGGACGTGCGCGACCTGAGCGCCGGCATGCACGGCGCGCCGGTGCGGCTGCTGCGTGAGCAGCTCAATCGCTGGAGCGGTGCCGGCGGCAACGCCTCGACCAGCGATGCCTACGATGGCAGCCTGGTGCAGCTGGTCGAACAGTTTCAGCGCGCCAATCGACTCAGCGTCGACGGCATCGCCGGCATTGAAACCCAGGTGGCGCTGGACGCGGTGCTGGCCGCGCCCGACTCGCCGCTGCTGCAGCCGCGATCGGCGCAACAGGCCGCGGCGCGGGGCGGCTGATGTCGCTGATCCTCGATGCGCTGAAGAAATCCGAGGCCGAACGGCAGCGGCAGAGCGGCCCGACGCTGCTCGAGGTGCGTGTCACGCAGCCGCGCCGCCGCTACCCGACCTGGGTGATCGCAGTCGCGGTGCTGCTGGCGGTCAATATGCTGCTGTTGCTGGCATTCGTCTTGCGCCGGCCCGCAACTCCGGCGGCAGCGCCGGCCGCCGCATCCGCTGCGCCGGCAGCCCCCGCGCCGAGCGTGCCGGCCGCGAGCGCAGCTCCAGTGGCCAGCCCGCTGCCGGCCAGTGTCGCGCCGGTCGCAGTGACAGCGCCGGCGACGGCCGCGATCGCGGCGCCCGATGCCGGCGTACTGATCACGCCGCCGCGGATGTCACCCGAACCGGACCTCGCGGCCGACGGCGCAAGCGGCAGCGGCAATCCCGCCGATGATGAGCCGGCAGTGCCAGCCTCGGCTGCCGGACGCTATTCGAGCCTGCCGAGCTTCAACGATGTCGGGGGTGATCTGCCGGAATTGCGGCTCGACCTGCATGTCTACGGCGTGCATGCGCGCGACCGCTACGCACTCATCAACATGCACCGCGTGCACGAGGGCGACACGCTGGCGGAAGGCCCGCGGGTACTGGCGATCACGCGCGAGGGCGTGGCACTGGACTATCGCGGGCAGCAGTTCATGCTCCGTCCGCAGTAGCCAGCTTCGCGTCGCGCAACAGGCTCTGCAGCTCGAACAACGGATCGGCGGCCTGCTCGGGTGTCGGCGAGAGTCCGTGATCGAGCAGCCGCTTGGACTGCATGTGGTCCTGCACCCGGCTGAGCGAGTCGACCGCGATCAGCCGACCGGCCTGGAAGTAGAAAGCTGAAAATGCCGGCTTCTGCAGATCACCGCGAGTGACCACCTGATCGTAGCCATGGCTCAGGCCCACCATCTGCAGCTTGATGTCGTACTGATCGGACCAGAACCAGGGCGCGGCTCGAAACGGCCGCTCGCGCCCGAGCAGCGCCGCCGCCGCCGACTTCCCCTGCTCGACCGCGTTCTGAACCGACTCGAGCCGCAGCAGCCGCCCGTCGGCCAGCCGGCGTGCGGTGCAGTCACCGGCCGCCACGATCGACAGGTCGCTGCTGCGCGCGCAGTCGTCCACCAGGATGCCGCGGTCGCAGGCCAGTCCGGCCGCCGCCGCCAGCCGGTCATCCGGCACCACGCCGATGCCGACCACCACGCAGCCGGCCGCATATTCACGCCCGTCGGCGGTGCATACCGATTCGACATCGCCGCTGCCGCGCAGCTGCGTGACCTGCGCGCCGAACACCAGCTCGACGCCGTGCGCGCGATGCACGCGCTCGAACGCCTCGGAGACGATCGGCGCGGTGACGCGCGACATCAGCCGCGGCAGACCCTCGAGCACCGTGACCGCGGCGCCGAGTTTGCGTGCGCTCGCGGCCACTTCCAGGCCGATGAATCCGCCGCCGATCACCACTACCGGGCGCCCTGCGGCGGCGCAGCGGCGGATTGCGGCGCTGATGGCCGCCGAATCCGCGATTGAGCGCAGGCTCAGCACTTGCCCGAGCGCTGCACCCGGCAGCGACAGCGCGCGCGCCCAGGCGCCGGTGGCCAGTGCCAGCGCGCGGTAGGGCAGCTGCTCGCCATTGGTGAGCTGCAACCGCGATGCTGCCCGGTCGATCGCGGCCACTTCGGTATCGAGCTTGAGTTCTATCCGGCGGCGCACCAGCGCCTCGGCGCCGCGCAGCGACAGCGCGCCGAATGCGCCTGGCTCCAGCAGCCACTTCTTCGACAGCGGCGGCCGCTGGTAGGGCGGATGCGACTCGTTGCCGAGCAGCTGCAGCTCGCCGCCATAGCCCTCCTGGCGCAGCGACTCGGCGATCTGCACGCCCGCCTGGCCGGCGCCGACGATCACGATGGGTGCCTGGGAATCCACGATACTGGCGTGCTCCGGGTCAGCTCTGACGGTCGGGAAACTGTACGGTAAGCCCATCGAGTGCCGGTTCGACGATCAGCTGGCACGACAGGCGGCTGTTGGGGCGCCGCTCCGCTGCCACATTGCCCAGCATCAGCAGCTCATCTTCCGAGGGCGGCGCAAGTTTGTCCAGCCACGCCAGCTGCACGTAGCAATGGCAGGTGGCGCAGGCGCACAGGCCGCCGCACTGGGCCTCGACGCCGTCGATCCCGCCATCCACGGCGCCCCGCATCACGCTGCTGCCGGCGTCGACCGACAGCGTCTGCGCGCGTCCGTCGGGTTCGATGTAGGTGACTCGCGGCATGCAAGCTAGTGTATCCGGCCGCCGGCGCGTCAGCGATTGAACCAAAAGTACAAATTCCGGCGCGCTGCGTCCATTGCCCAGGCTGCACGAGTCTTTAACCTGCCGCACACGGCTGCGCCTGCGGCGCAGCGCTTGCGTGGATACCATGTCCAGGACCCAGGTCGCCATCATCGGCGCCGGCCCGTCCGGCCTGCTGCTGTCGCAGCTGCTGCATACCTGCGGCATCGATTCCGTGGTGCTGGAGCGGCGCGCGCGCGCCTACGTCGAGGCGCGCATCCGCGCCGGCCTGCTCGAGTCCGGCACGGTCGCTCTGCTGAACCAGGCCGGCGTGGGCGCACGAATGATGCGCGAGGGACTGGTGCACGACGGGGTCGAACTCGCGTTCGATGGCCGCACCCACCGCATCGACCTCAAGGCCCTTACCGGCCAGCAGATGATGGTCTACGGCCAGACCGAGATTCAAAAGGACCTGGCGGATGCGCACGCCGCCGCCGGCGGCCGCGTGCTGTGGCAGGCGGAGGAGGTCGCGATCCACGACTTCGACGGGCACACGCCGCGCGTGAGCTACCGCCATGCGGGCGCGCGCCAGCAGATCGAATGCGATTTCATCGCCGGCTGCGACGGCTACCACGGCGTCACGCGCGCCAGCGTTCCGGCCGGGCGCATTACGCTGCACGAGCGCGGGTATCCGTTTGGCTGGCTCGGCGTCCTGGCGGACGTCGCCCCGGTCGCCGACGAGCTGGTGTACGGCAACCATGCGCGCGGCTTCTCGCTGTGCAGTATGCGTTCGATGAACCGCAGCCGCTATTACCTGCAGTGCCCGCTGGACGACGCGCTTGACAGCTGGCCTGACGCGCGCTTCTGGGACGAGCTGCGGGCGCGGCTGCCGGAAAAATATGCGGCGCGGCTGGTCACCGGTGCGTCGATCGAGAAGAGCATCGCCCCACTGCGCAGCTTCGTCGCCGAGCCGCTGCGCTTTGGCCGGCTGTTCCTGGTCGGTGACGCCGCACATATCGTGCCGCCGACCGGCGCCAAGGGACTGAACCTTGCGCTCGCCGATGTCGGAGTGCTCCACCAGGCCCTGGTGGAGCACTACCGTGCCGGCAGCGAGACGCTGCTGAGCGAATACTCCGCGCGCGCACTGGCCCGTGTCTGGAAGGCGACCCGATTCTCGTGGTGGTTCACGACGCTGATGCACCGCTTTTCCGCCGACACCTTCGCCTACAGGCTGCAGCTTGCAGAGCTCGAGTACATTGCGCAGTCCGAGGCGGCGGCCTGCGCTTTTGCGCAGAACTACGTCGGACTGCGCCCGCCGCATTAGCCGCGGTGGACGCCCTGGCGCGAAAATTGTACTTTCCGAACCATGCTCCCGCGCCTGGCCCGTCATGCAATGTCGACCGACCGTGCGGAGGTGCCGGCGTTCTTTCTGTACGGTGAGCCGTTGCGGGCGCCGGATGGACGCACCGTGCACGTCGAGACCATCGCCGCGCGCAGCAGCCTGTACGACTGGAAGATCCGCGCGCACCGCCACCGCGATCTGCACCAGGTGCTGATCGTCTGGCGCGGGCCGATCGAGGCGCAGCTGGATGGCAGCAAGGCGACGCTGCGCGGTCCGGCGTTCGTGATCGTGCCGCCGCTCACCGTGCATTCGTTCCAGTTCGGCAAGCGGACCGACGGACTGGTGGTCACGTTCGCGGCCACGCTGGCGCGCGAGATGTTGCGCGACTCTAACGGCCTGGGCGAGCTGCTGGAGCGGCCGGCCGCGGCCCGGTTGCGGCGCACCCAGCTCGCCGCCACCGATCTTGAGCAGCTGGCGACCATGCTGTTGCGCGAATCAGCGCGCGCAGCCAGCGGCCGCGACAGCGCGCTGCGCGGACTGCTGACGACGCTGCTGACCAACGTGTTGCGGATTTCGGAAGGCAGCGCGCCAACGCTGCCGGGCAGCGCCAATCGCGAACGCGAGCTGGTGGCCCGCTTCCGCGCGGCGATCGAGCAGCGCTACCGTGGCCACCTGGGAGTCGGCGCCTATGCGCACCAGATCGGCAGCACCGAGGCGGCGCTGCGCCGCGCCTGCGGCCGGGTGGCCGGCCAGTCCCCCACGCAGCTGGTCCATGCACGCATGCTGATCGAGGCCGAGCGCCAGCTGCGCTACACCGGCATGACGATCACGCAGATTGCCTATTACCTCGGCTTCGAGGATCCGGCCTATTTCAGCCGCTTCTTCAGCCGCGGCATGGGAGCCTCGCCGCGCAGCTTCCGGCGCACCACCGGCACCAGCTGAAGCGCCAGGTGCTACAGCGGCTTGCGATACAGGATCCAGTCCTGCATCGGCCGCGCGCCGAAGCGGCGGTAGAATTCGATCGCCGACTCGTTCCAGTCCAGCACCGACCACTCCAGCCGGCCGCAGCCGGCTTCGCGGGCGCGCTGCTCCAGGGCCGTGAGCAGCGCCAGGCCGATGCCCCGCCCGCGCTGCTGCGGACGCACGAACAAATCCTCCAGATACAATCCCGGGCGGCACAGGAAGGTCGAGTAGTTGAAGAAGTACAGCGCGAAGCCGGCCGGCACGCCGTCCCAATCGGCCATCAGCGCGTGCGCGTAGCGCGGCTCGCCAAACAGGTGCCGGCGCAGATCGTTCACATCGCCAACCATCTGGTGGCGCAGCCGCTCGTAGTCGGCCAGCTCGCCGATCAACTGGAAAATGACCGGCACGTCGGTCGTCTCAGCGGCACGCAGGCGCAGCATTGCCGGTCCTCCTAAGGCAGGTGAGGCACGTCACATTATCGATCGGCGAGTGCCGAGGGCGTCACAGTTCCGTCGCCCTCGCCCGAGCCCGGCATTGTCCGCTTCGACAGACAGCATACAGTCCATGGGATCAGGCGATATTCTGCCCCAAACAGTCGATTTACGGAGTCGAATGAAAGCGCGAGCCGCCCCACCAGCACCCGCAATGGCGGAACGTGCCGCCTCGTCCGGCCTCGCAGCCGCCACCCGCGCGTCGCTGTCGATCGTGGCGCTGTCGGAGGACCCGATGCTGCTCGAGGCGCTGATGCTGGCCGCGGTCGATGCGGCCAGCGTGGTCAGTGCGCCATCGGCAGACCGCTTCGCCGATCAGCTGGTGTCGAACGCGGCCGCCGTGGCGCTGATCGATGCCGCAGTCGCGCCGGCGCCGCTGGACGGTTTCATCGCCAGCGTGCACCAGCAGTTTCCGCAGATGCTGCTGCTGCTGGCCGGGCCGGCATCGCTGCAGCACCAGTTCGCCGCGCAGCTCGCCGACGGCACCATATTCCGCTTTGCGCACAAACCCGCCTCGGCGCAGCGCCTGAAACTGTTCGTCGACGCCGCACTGCTGCGCCGCCAGGCGCTGATAGACCAGGCCATGGGTCTGGTGCCTGCGGGCAGCCCGGCGCCGCCGGACGCGGTCGCTCAAAACCCGTTCGGAGCAGGTTCCGGCCGCCGCCGCCCGCTGCTCTGGCTGTCAGCGTGCATCGCGGTGCTGCTGCTGGCCGGCGCCGCCGCTGCGCTGCTCGGGTACCGGCCGCTGACCGGCGCTGGCCCGACGTCGGACGGCGCGCGCGCGGGCGCAGCAGCGCCCAGTCCCGCCCCGGCACCCTCGTCGGCGGCGCTGGCAGCGCAGGCGGCCAGAGCCGCCGAGGCGGAGCGCGATGCGATCGACCAGGCGGCCGCAGATCGCGCCGAACGCGATCGGCTGGTCAGCGAGAGCGAGGCGCGGGAGGCGGCACTGGCCGACCAGGTCAAGCGCACCACTGCCGCCGCACGCAGCGAACAGGCGCATGTGTTCGTGCAGTTGGCGCAGAAACGGCTGGCCAGCGGCGCACTGCTCGAGCCCGCCGACGACAGCGCCCGCAGCTATGTACAGGGCGCGGTCGGGCTGGCGCCTGACGATGCCGACGTGCATGCCGTCGCGCTCGCGCTGGGCGAAGCCCTGCTGGCGAAATTTCGCGCCGCGATTGCCGCCGGCGATGCCGATGCGGCCGCGCGCTGGCTGCAGGGATGCCGCGACTATCACCTCGGTGATGGCACGCTGGAGCAGCTGGGCACGCAGCTCACCGCCCTGCAGCATGCGCAGAGTTCACGCGCTGAGGAATTGCAGGCATTGCAGCGCCAGTTCACCCAGCGCCTGGCTTCCGGAGCGCTGCTGGAGCCGGCGGATGAAAATGCGCTGGCCAGCTACCGCCGGCTCAAGGCACTGGACCCGGCCAATGCGGCACTGCCGACGATGCTGCATGCGCTCGCCACGGCAGTCACCGCCGACGTGCAGGCGCGCATCGCGCGCAACGACCTTGCGGGCGCGGACGCGCGCCTGCATGCGGCGCTCGACGCCGGACTGGATGGCGCGGAGCTGGCGGCGGCCGCCGCGGCACTAGAGCTTGCGCAGGCGATGGCCACCCCCGAGGTGATCCCTGAAGGCCGGCTGCAGCGCGCGCATTTCGTGGCGCCGGTGTACCCGCCGGATGCGCTGGCGAAGCACCTTTCCGGATATGTGGAACTGGAATATACCGTCACCCCCGCCGGTGAGGTCACCGAAATCAAGATTCTGGCGGCCGATCCGCCCGGCGTGTTCGACCAGGCCGCCATCACAGCGCTGTCGCAGAGCCGCTACCACCCGGTGCTGCGCGATGGCGTCGCGATCGCGCAACGTGTGCGCGTGCGCTTGCGGTTCAAGCCATGAATCCGCGGCTGCTCATCGTCGGTGCGGAACGCGAACTGCGCACCTGGCTGCGCCATCACATCGAGATCCTGTGGCCCGATGCCACGGTGCTGGAAATGGAACTGTCGGATCTGGAGTTGCGCGCTCCCGGCCTGACGACCAGGCACCTGGACCTGATTGCGCTCAGCGCGCAGTGCGGCGAGGCACCGGAGGAGCCCGGGGCAGGTCTCGAGCCGCTGCGACTGCTGCTGCATCGTGACGACATGCCGCCGGTGGTCGTCATTGCCAGCGGCGGCAATGAGCTCAGCGCCGTGCGTGCGATGCGGCTCGGCGCCGCCGATTACCTGCCGCGGGCGCTGCTCAACGCGCAGCGGCTGGCGACCGCACTGCGCCTGGCGCTGCGCACCCGCCGCCGCCCGCCGCCTTCACGTGCGCGCCCGCCCAAGGCGCTGCCGCGACGCATCGATCCGTCGCACCTGGACCTGCCGCAATACGCGATCCTGCACAAGCTGGGCGAGTCCTCGCGCGCCGTAGTCTATTTCGCCCACAGCATCACGCTCGGCCGCAACGTCGCCCTGAAGATCAGCAAGCCCACGGTCGAGGATGCGGACGAGAGCCGCGAATTCGCGCGCGAATACGCCGCCATCTGCGCCGTGCAGCACCGCTCGGTAGTCGAGATCTACGACTACGGCTTCCACGCCGGCCGCGAATTCATCGCCATGGAATATTTCCCGTGCGGCGACCTGAAGACGCGCCTGCAGCAGCCCATGAGTGTTGCCGAGGGCCTGGGCTATGCGCTGCGCATCTGCGGCGCGCTGCGCGTGATCCACGCCGCCGGATTGATCCATCGCGACCTGAAGCCGCCGAACGTCATGCTGCGCGAAGACGGCTCGGTGGTGCTGATCGACTTCGGGCTCGCCAAGGGGCTGGATTCGAGCGGCCTGAGCACTGCCATTGGCGTGCTGCGCGGCTCGCCGTACTACATGAGTCCGGAGCAGGCGCAGGGTGTGCCGCTGGATGCGCGCAGCGACCTGTATAGCGTCGGCGTCATGCTGTTTGAGATGCTGACCGGCACCAAACCGTACGTCGGCAACAGTGCGGTGGAGGTCATGCAGCAGCATGTGCACGGGCCGCGCCCGCCGCTGCCGCCGCAGCTGCAGACCTTCGAGCCGCTGCTCGACAAACTCATGACGCGCGACCGCGGTCGGCGCTTTGCCGACGCCGCGACCGCCTGTGCGGCGCTGAAGGACGCCATCGACGAGCTGGCCGGACAAGCCGCGCCGGCCAACGCCGGGGCCGGCGACGCATGAACGATTCCTCGATCCAGTTGATGCCCGAGGCGCTGCTGGTCGAGATCGAGACACTGCGCGATCAGCGCGACCTGTACCGCTCGCTGCTGCTGTCGGAGCTGCCGGCGCTGGCCGGCTGCATGGCGCAGGCCCTGGAAACCGTGGATCACATCCGCGCGGCGCTGCGCGTGCCGACGCGCGACGCCGCCGCGTTTCGCGGCAAGATCGAGCTGCTGCAGAAGGAGTTGTCCGGACTCACCGATGCCATGCTCGGGCTGCACCTGCCCAGCATCGCAACGCGCGTCGGCAGCGCCCAGGACACGCTGCGTGCCATCTGTTCGCGCCCCGAGATCAGCGGCAATGACCTGCTGCCGGCGATGGTGACGCTCGAGGAGCTGTGCAGTCACCTGCTGATAGCCGCCGATTGCGCCGCGGTGCACCTGCCCGCGGCCGACGACGACGCGGCAGACGAACTGGAAACCGGTCAGCAGCGCGCGCAGCCCAAATTCGTCGCAGCGCTGCAGCAGTTGAGCGATAAATTCGCGCTCGAGCAGGGCAAGCGCGTGGCGCTGGTGACCATGGGGCTGGAGGACATCCCCGAGGCCTGGATCAGTACGCTGTTCGATCTGCTCGGCCAGCTATTGCGCAACTCCATCGAGCACGGCATCGAGGCATCGGCGCTGCGCGCCGAACGCGCCAAACCGGACATGGGCACGCTGGTGGTGGAGTTCCTCGACCGCGGCGCGCAGGGCTTCGACCTGAACATGCAGGACGACGGCGCGGGACTGGACGCGGAGCGAATCGCTGAAGAAGCGGTCAGACTTGGCCTACTGAGCGCCGAGGCTGCCGCCAGCATCGATCCGGCACGGCTGGCGAGCGTGATTTTCCAGCCCGGCGTGACTACCTCGAAAATTGCAGGCCGGCGCGGCCTCGGGCTGCAGATCGTGCGCGATCACGTGCAGCGGCTGGGCGGCCGCATACAGGTCGCCGCCAAGCGCGGTCAGTTCACGCGCTACCGGATTTCATTCCCGGCGCTGTCAGACAGCGAGCTTTCATCGAAGCTGCCGGCTTGACACAAAAATAACATGCGGCTGCAATGTTGACTGCCATAGGGAGCAGTCATGCGGCTAGTCGATACCACCCTGTTCTTCTCGCCTACCAGCGGTGGCGTGCGGCGCTACCTGACCGCCAAGCACGCCTGGCTGGGTGCGCACAGTGCGCATCGTCACTCGATGCTGGTGCCCGGCAGCCAGACCTGCCTGCGGCCGGGCGATATCAGCACCGTGGCCGGCGTACGGCTGCCATTCACCTTCAACTACCGCCTGCCGCTGTCGCCGCACACCTGGACGCGCATGCTGTTCGAGCTCGAGCCCGACCTGATCGAGGTGGGCGACGTGTTTCATCCGGCCTGGTGCGCCGCGCAGGTGGCGCGCACGCGCGATGTTCCGCTGGTGGGATTTTTCCATTCGCACCTGGCGCAGCTGCTTGGCCGGCGCTTCGGCAATGGCATCGAGCGCGCCGTCACGCGCTACCTGCGCCAGGTATATGCGCGCTTCGACCTGGTGCTGGCGCCGAGCCGGCTGATGTGTGCGTACCTGGCGCGGCTGGGCGTCGCGCGCAGTGCCTACCAGCCGCTGGGCGTGGACACCGAGGTGTTCTCGCCGGCGCGCCGGGTGCTGGATCTGCACCGGGTGCTGGCGCTGCCGGACGATGCACGCGTGCTGGTGTTCGCCGGGCGGTTTTCCGAGGAAAAAAACCTGCACGTGCTGCACGCGGCGATGGCGCTGCTCGGCCGGCCCTATCACCTGGTACTGATCGGCGGCGGCCGCGCGGCGCGTCCAAGTCACAATGTGAGCGTGTTGCCGTACCGGCGCGACAGCGTCGAGCTGGCCCAGTGGCTGGCATCGGCCGACGCGCTGGTGCATGCGGGCAGCAGCGAGACCTTCGGGCTGGTGGTGGTCGAGGCGATGGCCTGCGGCCGTCCGGTGGTCGGCGTGCACGCCGGCGCGGTACCGGAACTGGTGGACGAACAGATCGGCGAACTGGCGGCCCCGGAAAGCGCCGCCAGCATGGCGCAGGCGATCCGCCGCCTGTACGAGCGCGACCTGGATGCGCTCGGCGCTGCCGCGCGGGCGCGGGCCCTGCAGCGCTTCACCTGGTCGCAGGTGCTGCAGCTGCAGCTGGCCAGCTACGCCAGCGTGTTCGGCGGCGCGCGCGAACCGGACAACGCGCGGCGCGCACTGCAGCTGGGGCCGCAGGGGCGCTGAGAGTTGGCGCCCGGCCGGCGCTACGGCGCGCAATCCGCTACGGCGCGCAATCGTAGATGGTCAGGCCGCCGCGCGCATCGCCCACCGCCAGGCGCGCGCCGTCGCGCGAGAATCGCAGCAGCGTGCAATCGTCGGCCAGCAGATGCGCATCCTGGGGCACGCTCGCCGCACCGACCCGCCATAGCAGCAGCCGCCGGTCGCGCCCCGCCGATACCAGCCAGCTGCCGCTGGGTCGAAACGCGAGCGCCGTGATGCGCTCCGAATGCGCCTGCAGCTCGATCGGCCGCGCGGCATCGGCACCCTTGCCGCCGAAATCCCACACCACCAGCGCAGCGGCTGCCGCGGCGGCCAGAAAGCGCCCATTGCCGCTCCAGCCGGTCGCGAACACCTTGGCGCCCAGTCCTGGCATTTCCGACTCAGCGTCGCTGGCGATGTTCCACAGGTGCACGCTGCCATCCTGCATGCCCGCCGCCAGCAGGCGGCCGTCGGCATTCCAGCTGGCTGTCAGGCATGCGCCGCGCCACGGATAGTCGCGCGAGTCGGGTTGCGGCTGCAGCCGGTGGATGCGCACGCCGCCGTTGCCGGCCGCGGCAATCTGGCCGCTCTTCGGCCGCCACGCCAGCGCCGCGATCGCGCCGGCATGCTCGGAGAAGCTGTGCAGCGCCTGCCCCTGCGGATCGAACAGCCGCAGCGTGCGCCCGCTCGCCACCGCCAGCAGCCTGCCATTGTCGGCGAACGCCAGCCGCTCGCTCCATTCGTTGCCGCTGTGGATGGCACTGGACTCGAGCGTGCGCGCATCCCATAACCGCACCATGCCGTCCTGCCCCGAGCTTGCAAATAAACGTCCCGCAGCCTGCCACGCCACCGCCAGCACGCCACCCTGGTGGCGGCCGATGACTTGCGGCGCCGGAGCGGGCGCCGTCCCCACCGACAATATCAGCAGCGCGCCTTCGCCGCCCGCCACCAGCAGCGCGCGGCCATCGTCCGACCAGGCGGCATCGACCGGGTAATCGCCAAGTTCAATGCGCGGCTGGGGCCGCAGCCGCCCGGCCGCGGCGCTCATGCGACGCAGGATTCGAACCCGGCTTCGAGCTCGCTGCGATCGAGATTGCGGCCGATGAACACCAGGCGGCTGCGGCGTACCGCATCGGCGCTCCATGGCCGCTCGAGCTGGCCGTCGAACACCATGTGCACGCCGTGAAACACGTAGCGCCGGTTCTCGCCCTTGAGATTGAGCACGCCCTTCATGCGCAGGATGTCGGCACCGCGACTCTGCAGCAGGTACGACAGCCAGTCGTTGACCTTGTTCGGATCGAGCGCGCGCGCATCGGTCAGTCCGATCGAACCGACCGCCAGGTCATGATGGTGTGAGCCGAACTCACGCTGCTGCAGCGGCGCGGCCCCCATCAGCCGCAGCCCGAACTCGACCGGCGCATGCTCGCTGAACAGCACCCAGCATGCGCTCGCCGCGCTCTCGATCTGGAACTGTGCGCCGGCGACAAGCTGCAACCGCTGGCGTTGCCCGGGGCCAAGCACGCTGCCGGGCGCCGCTGGCTGCGCCTGCGTTTCGAAGATGGTGGTTGCGTGCTCCAGCAGCGCATCGATCGATGCGGCGCTGGCATCCGCCGCCGGCAACAGCACCAGGTCGACCTGCGTGAGCTGCTGGCCGTTGTCATGGCCGCGGTCATGATGATGGTCATGCTGATGGTCATGGTCATCGCCAGCCGCATCATCGCGAGAGTGATTGTGATCGTGCTCGTGCTCGTGCGCGCCGGTGTGCAGCGCGTGACGCCCCGCCGGCAGCTGGTACAGGCCGGCCCACTCGAACGGGCGTGCCGGCTCGAGAAACGCGTTGTCGAGCGCCAGTGCGCGCTCCAGATCGAAAGCGCCCAGGCTCAATACCCGCTCCAGCGGCACGTCGGCGTTGCGGCTGTGGATCACCGCGGCCGTGGCACTGATGCCGCGTACCCGGCGCTCGCTGCGCTGCAGCTGCGCCGCATCGACCAGGTCGATCTTGTTGAGCAGGATGACATCGGCGAATGCGATCTGTTCGAGCGCGATCGGGCTTGCCACCAGTTGCTGCTCGATGTGACGCGCATCCACCACGGTCACGATCGCGTCCAGTGCGTAGTGCTCCTTGAGTTCCTCATCGATGAAAAACGTCTGCGCCACCGGCCCAGGATCGGCAAGCCCGGTGGTCTCGATCAGCACCGAATCGAAACGGTCACGCCGCTTGCGCAGCTGGCCCAGTATCCGGATCAGATCGCCGCGCACCGTGCAGCAGATGCAGCCGTTGCTGGTTTCGAAGATCTCCTCATTGGCGCCGATCACCAGTTCCTGGTCGACGCCGACCTCGCCGAATTCATTTTCGATCACGGCGATGCGCTTGCCATGATTCTCGGACAGGATGCGATTGACCAGCGTGGTCTTGCCGGCGCCGAGGAATCCGGTGAGCACAGTGACCGGTATGCGGGCCGTCATCGCGCACCCCGAAGCTTGCCGAGCAGCGCGCCCGCGCCCGGGATACGCAGCAGCGTCAACAGCAGCGCCCAGCCAAACCTGACTCGCAGCGGCACGCGCGGCGGCGGCACCGCGCCGTAGAAAGCCGCGGCCGCATCGCGGTGCAGCTGCACGCTGCGCGCCTGCAGTGACAGCTGCAGCCGTGCGCCGTCGATACGAAATCGGCGCGCTGCAATGTGCTCGCCAGTCGCCGGCAGGACGCCATCGGCCGTGGGCAGCTCGCTGACCCGCAGGTCGCGTAACCCGGACGGCAACTCCAGCGCCGTGGCATCGCTGAACAGCACTTCGGTCAGAACCGCGTGCGGCCCGCGGGTCGCGCTGCTGTAGCCGCGCAGCACCAGGTTGACGGCCCCGACGCTGTGCTCGCACTGCACCGCGCCCGCAAACGCGACCAGCTCGCGCGGGCTCGACTCGGACGCACTCAAGCGGCGGCGTCCAGGTTCCAGAGCGTCAACGGCAGATTGCGTTTGATCCACATGCCGCAGCCGATCGGGCGAAATGCGCTCGCCAGCTCACGCCGATACCAGCGGCCGGGCCGCAGGCCCGGGATACGGTCGGTGCGGCTCTGATCGCAGTTGTCGCGCCAGTCCTCGCTGGTCAGCGCGCCGAAATACAGCGCCCCGCGGCACAGCCGCGCCAGGTTGCCGATCGCGCGCCGGGCCTGTGCGGCCGACAGGTACTGCAGCACGTCGTAGCAGATTACGAGGTCAAAGCGCTCACGCATACGGAAGGTCTCGATCGAGCCCTGGCGCCAGCCATAGCGCTGGCACAGGTAATCGCTGTATTCCAGACCGGTGTAGCTGGCGCGTTTCAATACCTGCAGCAGCGGTGTGCGCAGCAGCCCGACGCCGCAGCCGGCATCCAGGATCCTGGTGACCGGCAGTCCGACATAATCCACGCAACTGGTGATGAGCCGCGCCCGGGCACGCATCTCGCTGCGGGTGGTCACCGCGGTGCGCCGATTGAAGTAAAACCGCTGGTAATACGCTTGGTCAAAGGCCATGCATCGATCCGGCGCGCTCGCTCATGTACTATGGGAACCCCCATTGTACCGGCCGGACGGCACCCCGACAGGCCGATGACCATCCCGCAACGAAAACCCACGGCGCGCAGCCGCGCGCCGGCCGTTGGCTTTGTGAGCCTCGGCTGTCCCAAGGCACTGGTCGACTCCGAGCGGCTGATCACCGAGCTCAAGACCCGCGGCTACGCGATCGCCGCCGGCTATGCCGATGCCGACCTGGTGGTGGTCAACACCTGCGGTTTCATCGATACCGCCATCGATGAATCGCTGCAGGCCATCGGTGAGGCTCTGCAGCACAACGGCCGGGTGCTGGTGACCGGGTGCCTGGGAGCCAATCCGCAGCGCATCCTCGATCGGCACCCGAAGGTGCTGGGCGTCACCGGCCCGCATGCCTATGAACGCGTGATCGCCGCCGTCAACCAGCACTTGCCGCAGCCGCATGATCCGTTCACCGACCTGGTGCCGCCGCAGGGGATACGGCTGACACCGCGTCACTACGCCTATCTCAAGATCTCCGAGGGCTGCAACAACCGCTGCAGCTTCTGCATCATCCCGTCACTGCGCGGCGACCTCGTCAGCCGTCCGCTGGACGACGTGATGCGCGAAGCCGAGGCGCTGGTGCGCTCCGGAGTGAAGGAACTGCTGGTGATCTCACAGGATACCAGTGCCTATGGCAGCGACATCCGCTATCGACCCACGCACTGGCACGGCGAGCAATATGAAACCCGATTTCTCGACCTGGTGCGCGCGCTGGGCACGCTCGGCGTCTGGGCGCGGCTGCATTACGTCTATCCTTATCCGCATGTCGATGCCGTGATTCCGCTGCTGGGCGAACCAGGCGTGTTGCCGTACCTCGACATTCCGTTCCAGCACGCCAGCCCCACGGTGCTCAAGCGCATGCGCCGCCCGGCGCACGCCGAGAACACGCTGCGGCGCATCGAGTCGTGGCGCGCACAGCGGCCGGAGCTGACGCTGCGCAGCACCTTCATCGTCGGTTTTCCCGGCGAGACCGACGCCGAGTTCGAGCAACTGCTCGGCTGGCTGGATGCCGCGGGCCTCGATCGCGTCGGCTGTTTCAAATACTCACCGGTCGCGGGAGCGGTGGCCAACGCGATCGCCGCACCGGTGCCGGAACAGGTCAAGCAGCAGCGTTTCGAGCGCTTCATGGAGAAGGCCGGCGCAATCAGCAGCGCGCGCCTGGCAGCGCGCGTCGGCCAGCACTGCCGCGTGCTGGTCGATGCGATCGAGGACGGCGTGGCAATCGCACGCAGCGCCGGCGATGCGCCCGAGATCGACGGCGTGGTGCGTATCCGCGACGGCGCCAGGTTGAAAATCGGGGAATTCGCCGCGGTCAAAATCACCGCCGCCGGTACCTACGATCTGGAAGCCCGGCGCAGCGCCAACTAGCGCTCGAGCCAACGTCGACTCTGACAGGGGAACTATAGGATGACCAACAAGAACACGATATGCCTGTGGTATGACGGCACTGCGTTAGACGCTGCTCGCTTTTATGCCGAGACCTTCCCCGACAGCGCCGTGGGCGCGGTCCACCGCGCACCGGGCGACTATCCCGGGGGCGAGCAGGGCGATGTCCTGATGGTCGAGTTCACTGCGATGGGCGTACGCTGCATCGGGCTTAACGGTGGGGGGAGGTTCAAGCACAACGAGGCGTTCTCGTTTCAGATCGCGACCGACGACCAGGCCGAAACCGACCGGTTTTGGAATGCGATAGTGCAAAATGGCGGCCAGGAAGGTCAGTGCGGCTGGTGTAAGGACCAGTGGGGCGTATCTTGGCAAATCATCCCACGCGTTCTTATTGAAGCGCTCTCTGATCGCGGATCAGCAGCGGCAAAGCGCTCGTTCGAAGCAATGATGCCGATGAAGAAGATAGACATCGCCGTAATCGAGGCAGCGCGCCGGGGCCAGTGAAGCTGGCGCGCTGCTACCGGGCTGGGGATCTGACGGCGACGTGGGTGTCCGAGGCGGCGCACGAGGCGCTGCGCGATCTGGTTTAGCCCTCGGGCGGTGTTTGGGCGTTGGCATCCGTACCAGCCGCCGTCGGATCCGCAGCATCCTGTTTCGCCTGCACCGAGGGACGCTCCACGGTGATCCAGACCGCAAGGTCCCAGGCGTTGTGGATGCCGACGAACAGCAGCGTGAGCGCAGCCGCGCCGACGACGTAGAGCGCCGCGGCCGGCTGCCGCAGCGCCCAGACACCCGCCACCAGCAATGCCAGGTAGCACAGCAACGGTACGGTCGCATTCCAGATCCAGTCCTCGAGCGCCGGTCGGTAGTCGTGCCGACCCCGGAACATGCGATAGGTGGTGTTGGCCGCGTAGGCCGCGAGGATCGCACCAGTGAGGATGGCGCAGGCCGACAGGCTGATATCGGTCTGTCCAGGAATGCACATCAGCGCTGCGATCCACAGTGTCGATCCGAAATGCATCACGATCGGCGTGATGAAAGTGCGCAGTCCCGACAGCCGCACCATGTGGGCGTCGGCTGCGAGCGCGATCACGACGAATGTGAGGCCGGTCAGGGCGGCCGCGGACGAGCCGACGATGACATAGAAGTTGCTCCATACATCGATCGGCGGCAAAGCGGCTGGCATGGAGGTATTGTAGCCCTGCCCGGGCAGCAGCAGCGGATTCAGAACTGCACCGTCGCACCGGGCAACTATCATCTCGCACGCCCGGGCCGCGCAATTGAAGGTGTGAATGAACCCCAAGCCCCCGACCCGCGCCTCCGGCACGCCGCGTCACGGCGTCGCGCGGGTGATCTCCAAGCTGGGCTTCGGATCACGCACCCAGGCCGCACAGTGGGTGCGCGAGGGTCGGGTACGCGTGAACCAGAAGGTGGTGCGCGACGCGCAGTTTCCGGTGCGACAGGGCGTCGACCGCATCGATATCGAGGGCCGGCAGGTTGCGGTGAGCGCGCGCCTGGTACTGATGCTGAACAAGCCGCGCGGCCTGGTGACCACCACCCGCGACGAGCGCGGGCGCGATACCGTCTACAAGTGTTTCGCCGGCTCAGATCTGCCGTGGGTGGCCCCGGTGGGCCGGCTCGACAAGGCCAGCGAAGGCCTGCTGCTGTTCAGTAACGATCCCGCATGGGCGGCCCGCATCACCGACCCTGCGTCCGGCCCGGATAAAACCTACCACGTGCAGATCGACCGACTGGCGTCGGACGAACTGCTGCAGCAGCTCGGACTCGGAGCGATCCTCGAGGCCGAACAGCTGCGCGCCCGCTCGGTGCGGCGCCTGCGTGCCGGTCACAAGCACGCGTGGCTCGAGATCGTGCTCGACGAAGGCCGCAATCGGCACATCAGGCGCTTACTGGCCGCATTCGATATCGGCGTACTGCGCGTCGTGCGGGTGGCGATCGGGTCGCTGCTGCTGGGTGAATTGCCGAAAGGCGAGTGGCGGTTGCTCAGCGCGCAGGAGATCGACTCGTTGTGAGTGACATGCTGTGAATGACGGTGCTGTGGATGACGCCGCCGGACCACTGTTGACGTCAGCGGTGCACCAGCGGCTGCTCGCCGCCCGGCGTAGCGGCGCAACCACGGTTGACTGCTCGCTGGATCTGGATCGCAGCAGCAGCACCGTGGAACTGCGCGCCGATGACTGGAGCTGGAACGGGCATCGCTACCCGTTTCTCCAGACCTGCAAGGATCGGACGATCTATCACTGGACCGATGCCGGGTTTCAGCCGGTCGCGCGCTACACCCACTCGCTGATCAAACTCGTGCCCACGCCCTGGGGCCCACCGACCTTCGAGATCGATGGCATCAAGATGCTGCCGACGGCGAAAATCTCGCCCTACGCGGATGCCGGACGCAAAGTCGGCCTGGTGGCGCCGCATGGCAAGCAGATCCTGGACACCTGCGGCGGCCTCGGCTACTTCGCCGCCTGGTGCCTGCGTGGCCGCGCGTCGCACGTGTATTCGTACGAAATCAATCCCGATGTGATCTGGCTGCGCAGTCTCAATCCCTGGTCACCGCGGCCCGACGCGGCCTTGACGCTCGTGACCGCCGATATTGCCGATGCCATCGCGGCCATCCCGAGCGGCTCGGTCGATGCGATCCTGCATGATCCGCCGCGCTTCGGCATCGCCGGACAACTGTATTCCCAGATGTTCTATGAGCAGCTGGCCCGGGTGCTCAAACGCCGCGGCAGACTGTTTCATTACACCGGTACGCCCAACAGGCTCACCAGCGGACGCGACGTGGCCAACGAGGTGGCCAGCCGACTGCGGGTCGCCGGCTTTGGCACGCAGCCGGATGGCGACGGCATCCTGGCGGTGAAGTCCGGCAGCGGGCGGTCGAACTGAGGCGGCGTACGCGGCGTACGCCGTGCCTCATCCCTTGACCTTGACGTCCGGTCGATCGGTGCCGGCTGATTTTTCGTCGTGCCAGTGGCCCTGCTTGTCCTCGTACGAGATGATCGTGGCCTCCCCGGGCACTGCCTGTTCTTTCGCGGCGCGCTCAGCAGCGCGGCGCGCGAGGTCATGAGAGGCAAACGTCTCCGAGTAGGTCTCATCCACGCGATAGGCCCAGCCGCCATCGTGCTGGACGATCTGGTATGTGATCTTCGACATGGGACACTCCTGATTACGCGTGATGACGCACCTGGGCGCTGCGCCGGGCCGGCGAGTATCACACACTTGCCCCTGTCCCCGCGCCGCGCGCATAAGCGCTGCCGTTGCGGATCGATGGCCGGCGCGCCGCTCTTTGCCAATCTGCAGACGGAATTTTATCATTTGCGCAATCAATGCAATGGAGAACGGTCATGGTGCACGCTGGAAAATTCGGAATGGCGCTGGCGCTGAGCATCGTAGTAGCTGGCGCGGTATTTGCGGCCGAGGAGGCGCATCACGGCGGCGGTATGCGGCCGGCGGCGCGCCAGGGCGAGCCGCATCCGGGCCCGCAGGGTTATCAGCGCGTCACGGAACCGCACGGCTGGGATTCGCGGCCCGCCACGGTGGATCGCCCGACCTACCAGCACAACTTCCAGGCCGCGCGCAGCTTCAGGATCGGGCCGTACCACCGTCCCGCCGGCTGGACTGCACATCGCTGGGGCTACGGCGAAATTCTGCCACGCGCCTACTGGGCGGCGCCTTATGTGATCGGGGACTACTGGCTGTTTGCGCTGGAGGTGCCGCCGTCCGGATACGAGTGGGTGCGCGACGGCAACGATGCGCTGCTGGTCAACACCGACAGCGGTGAGATCCTGCAGGTCGAGTACGGCGTGTTTGCCTGAGCTTCGGAGCGCTACCAGATGGCGCAGCGCTCGGTCTGTGGCCTGACCATCGACTCGCCCGCTTTGCAGCTGAAGGCATTTTCGAACTCCGGCATGTTGCTGAGCGGGCCGAGAACGCGGAACTTGCCCGGCGGATGCGGGTCGACGGAAACAGCGGTACGCGCGGCTTCAGGCCGCGTGATGGAGCCGCGCCACTGCGCCTCGGCGAGGAAGAACTCTTGCTCGGGAGTGAAGCCGTCCACGGTTGGCTCCGGGCCTATGCCTTCGCGCGAGCGCATGTAGGCTCGATACGCGAGATTGACACCGCCGAGATCGCCCAGTGCCTCGCCGGTGACCAGTTTGCCCTGCAGGTGCAGCCCCGGCTCGACAAAATAGTTGTCGTACTGCGTGGTGGTGCAGGCGGTACGCGCCTCGAAGTTCTTGTAGTCGACCTCGGTCCACCAGTCCTGCAGCGTGCCATCGGCGGCGTACTGTGCGCCTTCGTCATCGACGCCGTGCGAGATCTCGTGCCCGATGCTGACGCCGACCGCACCATAGTTGATCGCATCCAGACCTTCAGGATCGAAGCCCGGCGGCTGCAGATAACCGGCAGGCACGACGATCTCATTCATCTGCGGGTCGTAATAGGCATTCATGGTTGGCGGAGTCATGTCCCAACGACCACGGTCGACCGGTTTGCCGATAAGGCCAAGTTCATCTCGCACAGCATACCGGGCCGCGCTTAGCGAGTCGCCCAGATAGGTATGACGGTCAATCATGACGCCCGCATAGTCCTTCCACTTGTCCGGGTAGCCGATCTTGATGTTGAGAGCATCCATCTTCTCGAGCGCCTTGGTCTTTGTGGGCGCACTCATCCAGTCGCGCGTCTCGATCGATCGCTTCAGTTCACTCACGATATTCAGTGCCATCTGGCGCGCTCGGGCCTTCGCATCAGGTGGCAGATATCGGTCGACGTACTCATGTCCGAGCGCTTCTCCCAGCAGCGCGTCGGTGGCGATGACGCATCGCTGCCAGCGCGGACGCTGTTCCTTCGCACCGGTCAGCGCCGTTCCATAAAACGCGAAGCGCTCGGTCTCAAACGGCGCCGCCAGCCTGGATGCCTCGCCGTTGAGCAGTTGCCAGCGCAGATAGGAACGCCAGTCTTCCATGGGAGCCGATGCGATCAGCGCATCGAAGGATTGCAGCAGCTTTGGCTGAGGCACATTAATATGGCCTTCAGGCTTCACGTCGAGGGCACGGAACTCCTGGTTCCAGTCGAAATGTGGGGCGAGCTCCTTCAGTGCGGCAAGGTTCATCGGGTGATCCAGCACCTTTGGATCGCGCAGCTCAACCCGGCTGAGACGCGCCTGAGCCAGCGCCGTCTCGATCTTCATTACGCCAGCGACAGCTCGGCTCGCAATCGGGTCGGCTGATCCAGCGAGGGTCATCATGCGGTGCATGTAGCCAACGTATTTGTCACGTGCCTCCTTGAAGCGTGGCTCATCGCGCAGGTAGTAGTCACGATCGGGCAGGCCGAGCCCGGCAACATCGACCTCTGCAATCATATGTGTGGCGTCGTGCAGGTCCTGCTTGGCGGCCAGAAACAACGGCGCCGCGAGATGGATTTGCTGCATGCGGACGATCTGTGCGCTCAGGCTGGCTGCGTCGTGCACGCCGTCAATGCGCTCTAGGATTGGCTGCAGCGGCTTCAGGCCAAGCGCATTCACAGCTGGCTCGTCCATACAGGCAGCATAAAAATCGCCCGTGAGCCGGCCAGGCGAACCCTTGGGGAGGGATGCTGCCTTGGCTGCGTCTTGTTCCGCGATGCCGCGCAGGCGCGCCCGCGTCTCATCCTGGGTGATGGTGCGAATCGCCCAGGTGGTCTGGATGTCGGGCATCGGATGGGTCGCGCGCCACTGACCGTTGGCATAGGCATCAAAGTCGGTGCAGGCGCTGGCGCTGCGGTCGATGTTCTCCGTCGGCACACCGCGAATTTGAGCACTCAATATAGCCGGTAGCATCATGACAGCGACCAAGGCAGCAAACCTGCGGGACATGATTCAACTCCTGTGAGCGGCCTTCCGGCGAATACCACGACCAATCGAGCCGGCCGATGATGCGAAGGCCGCGAGTCGCTCATATGAGCTTATGAGCCGCGATCGGCAGCGATCTCAGACGCTTTCCCGTAGCGGCGAAGATGGCATTGCAGAGCGCAGGTGCCACCGGGGGAACGCCGGTCTCCCCTATGCCGCCGGGGTTCGCATCGCTCGGCAGGATATGGACGTCGAGTGCAGGCGTCTCATTGAGACGCAGCACGCGGTAATCGTTAAAGTTACGCTGCTGCACGCGGCCACCGCGGAGCGTGATATCGCCCCACAGCGCGGCCGAGAGTCCATAAATGATGCCGCTCTCGAGCTGCGATTCGACGATGCGCGGATTGACGGTCTGTCCGCAATCAATGACGCAAGTGATCTTGTGAATCTTGAGCTCGCCTTTCTCGACTGACACTTCCGCTACCTGGGCGATGCACGACGTGTAGCCCTCCATGAAGGCGAGTCCCTGATAGCGCCCCTTCACTGCATGGCCCCAGCCGGCGCGCTCGGCGATGGTGTTGAGCACCTGCAGGTGCCGCGACTTGCCGGCCAGAAGCTCCTTGCGCAACTGGAGCGGATCCTTGGACGCCAGTACGGCGATCTCATCGATCGAGCTTTCGATTGCGAAGCAATTCGGCGCGTGACTGACTGAACGCAGATAGCCCACATCGATGCCGATCTCCTGGCGCGTATAGCTCAAGTCGAAATTCGGCACGGCATACGGGAAGTTCTGGACGTACTCGATCACCGAATCGAAAGGATCCTTGTTGGTCGGGTCGAAGCGGGCCGTGATCGATGGGCTCGTGATATGGAGCATCCAGGCGGTGAGCTTGCCGTGCTCGTCCAGCCCGGCGCTCACGGCCTCACGCGCCGGCGGCCGGTAGACGTCATGCGTCATGTCATCTTCGCGGGTCCAGATCAGTTTCACCGGCGCGCCGACTGCCTTCGACGCCGTCACCGCCGCGGGCACGAAGTCCACCTCCAGGCGGCGCCCGAAGCCGCCGCCGAGCAGTGTGGTGTAAACGTTGACCTGGGCGGTCTTCAGGCCCGCCGCTTCGGCAGCCGCAGCTTGCGTCAACTGCTGAACCTGCGTCCCGACATACACATCGCAACGATCGGCTTTCACGTCGGCCGTACAGTTCATGGGCTCCATGGTCGCGTGCGCCACCAGCGGCAGCTCGTAGACGGCAGCGAAGGTTTTGGCCGCCCCCTTGAGCGCTTCGGCGGCGTGACCTCCCTTGAGCGCAGCGGACACGTCATCGCTCGCGAGTGCCGAGAGCCCGGGCCTGGCGGCGCCCTCGTTGATGCGCGCCCAGATCGCAGCATTGTCCAGAGCCGCATTGGCGCCCGGCTGCCAGTCGATGCGCAGGGCATCGCGCGCCTTCTTGGCCTGCCAGAAATGCTCCGCCACGACGGTGACTGCGCTCTCGGCGAGCAGAATCCGCCGGACGCCCGGCAGCGCGAGCGCGGCGGTCGAGTCGACCGAGTCGACTTTGCCGCCAAGCACCGGGCTCAGCGCGATGGCCGCGTACAGCATGCCGGGCAGCTTTACGTCGATACCGAATTCAGCACTGCCGTCCACCTTGCCCGGCGTATCGAGCCGTGCCAGGGGCTTGCCGATCAGGCGAAATTGCTCCGGACTCTTGAGTGCCACATCCTTGGGGACGGGCAGCTTCGAGGCAGCCTCGGCCAGTTGTCCGTACTTCGCGACCTTGCCCTGGGCGCTGACGACTGCACCATTGCTCGCACGGCAAGTCGCCGGATCGACGTACCAGCCGCGCGCTGCCGCCGCGATCAACATCGATCGCGCCTGCGCTCCGGCCTTGCGCAGCTTGTCCCAGGCCTCCGGGACGCTATTGCTGGTGCCGGTCACTTGACCGCCATTGAGTACGTTGACGTACGGGTCCCCCACCGGTGCGGCAACGACATTGACGCGAGAAGGATCGACTTCGAGCTCCTCGGCGATCAGCATCGGCAACGCGGTGTAGACACCCTGCCCCATCTCCGAGCGATCGACCAGGATGGTGATGGAATCGTCACTGCCGATTCGCAGCCAGGCATTGAGCTGGCTGGCCGACAGGGCTGCGGCCCGCGAGCCGCTCGGGACACCGGGCAGTGCAAGCGCCAGCACGAGCCCGCCTCCGAGGTGAGCCGTGTGCTGCAGAAACCTGCGACGCGAGTGATCGGTCGGGCGAATCTCGCGCGATCTGGTGCTCATGAGGCTTGGCCCACCCGGAGCAATTCAGCGGCCCGGTGGATGGCTTTGCGAATGCGCGAGTAAGTACCGCAGCGGCAGATGTTGCCCGCGAGCGCCGCGTCGATGTCGTCATCATTCGGCGCCGGGTTGTCGCGCAGCAGCGCCACCGCCGACATGATCTGCCCCGACTGACAGTAGCCACACTGGGGCACGTCGAGTTCGATCCACGCGCGCTGCACCGCGTGGCTGCGGTCCTTCGACAGCCCTTCGACCGTCATGACAGATTTGCCTTCGACCGCCTTGAGCGGCAGCTGGCATGAGCGCACCGCAACGCCATCGACATGCACGGTACAGGCGCCACAAAGCGCCAGACCGCAGCCATACTTGGTGCCAGTGAGCCCGAGATGATCCCGCAGCACCCAGAGCAGCGGCGTATCCGCGTCGGCGTCTACGCCCTGCTGCCGGCCATTGACGGTAAAGCTGACCATAAATGAAAACAGAACTCGCTGTTTTGGACTCCGCGATGCTACGCGAATCCGGCGACCGGGAGGAACAATGCACCTGTCTTGATTTGCGTCCGGAGCAACCGCGCAGCAGCCGCGCAGCAGCCGCAGGCCGTCTGCTGCGCGAAAGCGTCTGAATCCGGGGAGCGGGCAGTCACCCGCTCGCCGTTCGAACTACTTAACCGGTGCCATCAGGTGCTGATACGGCGTACCAGCCCACATCACGTAGGGCGCTTTGGTATCCGGATCAGCGCTTTTCGGATACGTCGAGTAGAAGCTGTCGTCCGCTCCGACGATCATGATATGGGGGCCGGTCTGGATCCAATGATTCTCTGCCGTTGGCTTCTGCGCAAATGGATCGGTATTACTCGCGTCGGTGCCGCCCGCGAGCATGTACATGAAGCCGATTTTTGCCGGTGGGGTCTTGTGTGCCATCCACGCGTCCGCCCATTCGCCCGCGTTCTTGTCCCAGCACATTGGGTCAGGACCAGGCGTCGTTGGATTGTCCGGCATGCACGTCCAGCCGTTCGTGCCCTTGCGAATCGTGCGCATCTTGCCGGCCGCGTCCATCGTGATGATCGTGGCTTTGCCGCTGACACTGCGAGGTGCGGCGCTTTCGGCGCTCTTGATCAGGGCAGAATCGCTCAGCACCGCGGCTGGCTTGGCCTCGTCGGCGGCCACACTCAAGGCCATGAGGCAGCTGAAACCGGCCGCAGCGATCCATGTGACATGAATGTTCTGCATGTAAGTCCCCTCCTTGGTTATTTGGCTGGCCGCCAGAATATCTGGCGGCCAGTTGCCAAGCTCACGCTTATTAGGTCGCCCAGTCAAGCGCGCCCGTGCTGCGCCGCGAGCAGGTTTCGGAACTCTCCCGAGGCTCCGGTCCTCATGCCGCCGCCCAGGCTGATTCTATCCCTGCCTCGCGAACGCGATAGGCGTTGCTCGGCGGAATCAGCCAGGGCGATTGCTCGTTCCCGCCGACGGAGGTCCGATACCTGGACC
>Ga0181537_10000249_pt1 | contig 50530 bp, 42 predicted proteins | sample PEATcosm2014_Bin_39_FD_119765 | JGI IMG/M metagenome (GOLD analysis project Ga0181537, IMG submission 119765) | Peatland microbial communities from MTU Mesocosm Facility, Houghton, MI, USA - PEATcosm2014_Bin23_10_metaG | ecosystem: Environmental > Terrestrial > Soil > Wetlands > Peat | place...
GACGACTCGACAGTCCAGGTGGACGCGGTCGTAAGGTCGAGCAGTGCTGGTGCGGGCGGCGGCGATGGGTTGTTGGCCTGCGCGACGAAGTTCTGGGTCACGCTATTCGTGGCGTTTACGTTCCAAGTGAGAGGGGTGGAACCGCTGGAACAGGAAGTCGTAGTGCCAAACGTACCCATGCACACTTCATAACTGGTGATGGTGCCCAGAAACACAGTCGCAGAAGCGGTCCCGCTCAGGCCCTGCGCAGAGGCCGTCACTGTGGCTGTGCCTCCACCTCCAGTGCCCACGCCCGTGGCCACGCCGGTGCTCGGGTTGATCGCCAGCACCGTGGGATCGCTGCTGGTCCATACCACACCCTTGGTAATCTGACTCGTCCCGGTGTTGTTCGCATAAGTTCCCCAGGCCTGTAACGTCTGGGGTGTACCAACTTCGATCTCGGGGCTCGGAGGCTGGATCGTGATCGCCGTGAGACTGTTCGGCGGGAAGAACCCCGTGCAGCTAACCCCAAAGGCCAGTGCAAGCAGAGCCGTGAAAGCAAGTGTCAACGCCAGTTTGCGCCCAGTCAACATAACCAATCGCCCTCAGAGAGTACAATTTTAGCAGAATGCCCGGATCGTGTTCGATCTCCGTTGGCACATCGCATGCAGCACACGGCATTCTCGAATATTTGAGAACGCAGCGCGATTCGAAACTTGCGCGGATTTTTCCAGCTGCGCCCACCTCGGAGCCAGGGTGCCCCATTTCTCGCGTCTTTTGCGAGAAGTGGGGATTTTGACGTGATCCCTTTCTGGCACTACCTCGCGAGAAGCGGAGGCCTCTTTTTTCTTCACAGCCTACGCCCCGAGAACTTCAACCTTCTCTGCCTCGGCCACAGCCCGCAGGTCTTCGTCCAACGTGGCCAGAGGAAGTCCACGCCGCAACGCCGCCCACCAGGTTGTGATATATTGAATACAAGTATTCGGTCACCGCTTCATGCCCACTTCCATCCGACTCTCCGAGAAAGCTGAGCAGCGACTGGAATACCTCGCCGCTCAAACCGGGCGCAGCAAGGCCTTCTACCTGCGCCAGATGATCGAGAACGGCCTTGACGATCTCGAAGACTACTATCTCGCCGCCGACGTTCTCGAGCGAGTCCGCAAAGGGGAAGAAAAAATTCACCCTGGCACGCAGGTGAGAACCGACCTTGGCTTGGGCGATTGATTACACCCAAACCGCCAGGAAACAGCTGACGAAGCTGGACAAGCCCGTGGCCCGGCGGATTCTCGATTTCATGGACGAGCGCGTTGCCAAGCAAGAGGACCCACGCACCCTCGGCAAGGCTCTGACCGGCCCACTCGGCACCCTGTGGCGATACCGGATCGGTGACCATCGTGTGATCTGCGAAATCCAACACTCAGCAGTAACTGTTCTGGTGATTCGCATTGGCCACCGCAGCGAAGTTTATCGATGAAGTTTGCCCTGACTCCTGAAAGATGCCCCATTTCTCGCGTCTTTTGCGAGAAGGCCTGCCTTGAGCGAAGCCGAAGGGTGGGGATTTGACCTCCGCTCTGAAAAATTCTTCACTCCACCCGCCATGCCCGGTCGTAACGTTGCTCTCCCCACCCATCCAAACAGTATGATCGTTGTGACGCCCCCGTCAGCCTCACGAGAAACCAACTAAGAAAAGACCACTAGGAAAGACCACCAACGAATTCATGTCCGACATCAAATGCATTGGCATCGCCACCGGAGGCGGGGACGCTCCCGGTCTCAACGCCGTCATCCGCGCCGCTACAAAAGCCGCCATCCTGAGCCACGGCTGGAAAGTCATCGGCATTCCGGACGGCTTCGACGGCCTCATCTGGCCGGAAAAAGCGTTCGAACTTACGCTCGAGAAAGTCTCCGGCATTCTGCCCCGCGGAGGCACCATCCTCGGCACCACCAACCGCGGCGATCCGTTTCACTACAAAAGCGTGGTCCACGGCCACGAGGTCACGCGCGACATTTCCGGACAGGTCATCGCCAACGCGCACAAGCTGGGCATCGACGCCATCATCAGCATTGGCGGCGACGGCTCGCAGAAAATCGCTTACGAACTTTTTCAGAAGGGACTGAAAATCGTCGGCGTGCCCAAGACCATCGACAACGATCTTTCCGCCACCGAGGTCACGTTCGGGTTCGACACCGCTCTGCACACCGTCACCGACGCGCTCGACAAAATTCACACGACCGCCGCCTCGCATCATCGCGTGATGGTGGTTGAAGTCATGGGACGCGATTGCGGATGGATCGCTCTCGAAGCCGGCATCGCCGGCGGCGCGCACGTCATTCTGATTCCCGAAATTCCTTTCACCATCGCGCACGTCTGCAAGCTTATCGCCGCACGCGAAAAGCAAGGCAAGTACTTCACGATTGTTGTGGTTGCCGAAGGGGTGAAGCTTCCCCCCGAGCTGAAAGAAAACCGCCGCACCGATTCCGTCGCCAACCTGATCGGAAACGCCCTCGGCCGTGCCTGCGACAAAGAAGTCCGCATCAGCGTGCTCGGCCACATCCAACGCGGAGGCACGCCCTCGCCCTTTGACCGCATACTGGCCACCCGCTTCGGCGTCGCCGCCGTCGACCTCATCGCCGCCGGAGGCTTCGGCATGATGGTCGCCCTGCGCGGCGAATCCGTAGTCTCGGTCGACATCGCCCACGCCATCGGCCACCTGAAATCCGTGAATCCGAACGGAGAGGTGGTGCGCACCGCGAGAGCCATCGGCATCGGCTTCGGAGACTGAAAGTCAGGCTTCAGCTTTCCCGCATCGGGCTTCGACACGGCCCATGTGGCGACGGGCGCCTCGTCCATCCCGCGGAGGCGAAGCCCGGCGCCCCCCGTCCCGAAACTCCGCATAGCTGCACCTCCGCCCCCTCGTCCGCCCCATCCCTTCCCAAAATTTTGCTTGATGGCCGGGCTTCTCAGCGCTACTTTTGTGGTCTCCCCTGGCACTCTTTCTTGCGCTCAAATAGGAAGATATTTCTGCACTGGGAACCCTGTGATGATTGCTTTGGAACTCTGCCTCGCGGTTCAGCTATTCCTGGCATTCGGGGTGGCGGGCTTATTCTGGCCCGAAAAACTCATGCCCTTGTTCGATGCCTTGATGTTTCCCTGGGCCGCTACGTACCGCGCCCTTCGAGCGCACAGCATCGCTGCCATCGGCGTCTCAGTTCTGCTTCTCGCAAGGCTGCTAATCACCATCCGTTGACATGCCCCCCTCCGAAAAGCGTGAGCGGGACTGAGCCCTTGCTCGCCCCGCCCTCGCGATGTTCCCTCGATCCCCAGAAACAATCGTCAGAAACGATCGCTGAAAAAACAATCGTCAGACAGCCAGCAAACGCTGGAAGAACGACCGGTAACGTTGCAGCGCGATGCGCAGGTCTTCGGTGGAGACGTTATCGCCGCGACCCCACTGCTGCTCCAGCTTCGAGCGTTCTTCGGCAAAAACTTCTGCCAGACGTTTCATCGCGGCTGCCACGAGTCCGTCCGCCTGTTCGACAGCACGGCGAGGTTCATCCACAAAGTCGGTCTGAACCGTATTCCAATGGCCGCGCAGTTCTTCCAATTCGTGGTTGGGAAATAAAGGTGCAGTTCCGGATGGATTCCGGAGGCCCGAAGCATTCGCCTTGCCATCCAAAACCGCATTTTGGACACTCTCGCCTTTGGCACGCGGGGCAAGAATTGGTCTTCGCCAATCCCTGAACTGCTCATCTCCCGAGCCATCTTCTGCTGGCGGCTCTTCCACGGCCAAATCGTCCCCGGGGGGATCTCCGACGGGACGATCGTCTCCTCGCCGATCTTCTATTTGTGGGTCTTCGATATGCCGGTCTTCTATTTGGTGCTCGAGTGGATCGAACGGTCGAACGTTATAGGCCACAGGGCGCTTGCTCTGGGCAATGTCCGCTGTGGTCAGTTCATCTTCCGGTTCTTCTTTTCTCAATGGCACGCTCATACTCATGCCTCCTTTCGCTGTGGGATGGAATCTTCCAGCAACTCTTCGAATAGAGAGCGGTAGTGGACCATGGCTTTGCGCAGGTCTTCGGTGCTGGCCTGGCCCCGGCTGTGGCGGAGAGCGATATCGTGGGCGGCGCGATAATTCTCGACGACCACCGGGTGATCCACGGAAACATCAGCGGCGCGTTGTTCAAAATCCCCCACGGGATATCCGCGGGCCCCCATGACCTTACTCACCAGTTGATCGGCTTGCGAAACGGACGCCTTCGGATCGTCGACGAACTGCGCTTGCGCCAGCCGCCAGCGCTCAGCGAATTCGGCCCGGGCGGCCGCGGTGAGCGGCCGCAACTCAAATTTCTTCCGGCGCTGAGCGCGCATTTCGAGGACGCCTTCGGCGCGCCGCACTTCGCCTTCCTTCCGGACGACTCGATCATATTCAGGCCCGAAACGTTCCCGCAGTTGCTGGCTGCGCCGCTTTCGCGCCAGAAAAAAACTGGCAACCGAAATCACGATAAACGCAGCAACTACGGCAATCACTATCGTGAGCTGATGCTGGTCCATTCGCGCCTCCGATTTACACTTTCGAGTTGCATATCAGATTCGGCTTCGTCGGCCGGGGTTGTGCACAAACTCCACGGAGGCTTTCCTGTGGATTTCTTCCGCAGGAAAATGCAATCTCGCACAACAACCGCTGCAAGTTCTCGCGTCTCAATCGTTCTCGATGCATGAAGTCCGCGCCCGCAAGCGGCCGAACAAAATGCAGTTTTCGGTGTAAAATCACGGCAGCATCTTTCCCTCGTAAACGCTTATGAAACGCATCGCTGGATTCTTGCTTCTGCTCGCCATGGCATCGGCATGGTCGGTGCCCGCATGGTCGATGCCGAGTAAACCGGAAAATAGAAGCATCGGAGAAAATAGCCGCGAGGCCCGCAGGGCCGCCAAGAAATATCACAAATCGTCGCTGAGGTCCGGCCGGAAGCAGCAGAAACAAATGAAGAAATATCAGAAGGCGCAACGCAAGCTAGCCAAACGCGCTGCCCGCCGCCGCACCCGATAGCCCTCCACCTGCATTCACTAAGCATCACCGCGCCCCGTGTGGGGACGGGCACCCTTGCCCGTCCCCACCCGAACACAGACCTACGTTCCAACAAAAAAGCGGCCCTCTAGCAGGCCGCCAATTAACTGGATGCGTCCTTACACAGCTTGCAGGACGTGCGAAGTCGAGACGACAGTATCAAACGTCTGAACTTTCGGCGTTCCGTCGATCATCTTGCCCAGTGTGCGCAACACTTCCGGATAGGTGTTCGTGGTGTAGGCGTCGGCGTTGGCCTTGTTCTCCCACAGACTGATTGCGATCGTGTCCTGGCTGTTCGGATTCGACAGTGTGAGTTCTTCCTTAAAGCCCTTCTGCTTGCGGAGTAGCGGCAGAATTTCGTTTTCAAACGTGCGGATATAGTCAGAATGCGAGTTCGATTTCAGATGAAAAGACACATTGCGTGCAAACATAGGTGAAGCCTCCATATTAGGGTCTGGTCGCTAAGAGGGAAAAACTTCAGGTGGACTGACTTAGTTTCAGGTGACCTGAAAGAGGAGGCGAATGCTCGCTCACTCCATTACGCCAGTGCAGTTACGTGGCCTTCCTCTCCACAGCACCGCAACTCGTTGCATCGATAGCATCGAAAGCAAACCGTGCAAATCGGAAACTGGATTTCCACCGTGTACTTTGGGCGAAAGCAGGGCACAAACAGCAACCTCGTGACCGTGGTGCAGTCTGATGGCCATTTCGAACAAAAGCTCTCCGCGATTCCCATAATCCCGATTGGCGCTTCATCGAAACTAGCTTACGAACTCGCTTGCTCCAAGAACGTCCGGCGAAAAAAGATTACTCCCCTGAGGAACATTGCTTCGCATCGCGACGTATACCTCCATGTGCCGCACCGGGAGAGGCACGTCTCATGAAAAATATCCTCGCCGTGGCGAGAGTGCTGTTGCTGTTCCCGTTATTCACGTTGTGTGGCATCCGGGCCAGCGCCCAGGCCGTCCCGTCGCTCGATAGCATTCAGTCGCAGGCGGAACTCGACAAGGCCATCGCCACGCTCGACGCTTCCCTTTTCGATGCCTATAACCGCTGCGACTTGGAAAAGTTCGCCTCCTTCTTCGTCGACGACGTGGAGTTTTATCACGATCAGGGCGGAGTCACGCTCGGCAAACTAGCTTTGACCGACGCCGTCAAGAAGAATATCTGCGGCAAAGTGACCCGCGAACTGGTTCCCGGAACGCTGCAGGTGTACCCGATGAAAGGCTATGGAGCCGTGGAGATCGGCGTTCACCGCTTCCATCACCCAGGCCATGAGGACACAGAGGGAGTTGGCGAAGGCAAGTTCATCCATCTATGGCAGTACAAAGACGGCACGTGGAAGATTACCCGCGTCATCAGTTACGATCACCACGCCGCAGCCAGGTAGAATCACGCCTCTGTCAACTTGAGGCGCGCATCATGCAACCGATGAAGATGTAACATATATCTAATACCTCAGGTATGCGCACGGTTTTCGACATCTTCGCGCAAATCTTCCGCAATCTCTGGGCCCACAAACTGCGCTCGTTCCTCACCATGTTCGGCATTGCCTGGGGTGTAGGATCGTTACTCCTTCTGGTGGGCGTCGGCGAGGGTTTCCGCTCCGGCAACAAGCGCGAAATGGCCGAGTTCGGCCGGGACATCATGTTTATCTTTCCCGGCCGCGCCCCCGCCGTAGCGGGCAGCATGAATTCCGCGCGCAACTATTTGCTCACCTATCAGGATTATCAGGACATCCGCAAGGAAGCTCCTCACGTCCGTAATGCCTCTCCGATGCTCTCTCGCACCGATCTTCATGAGGTGAGCGAATTCGCCAGCGCAGGCGTCGAAATCGTAGGCGTCGAGCCACAGCTCAATGAGATCAGTTATCTTCCCCTCAAAGATGGGCGCTGGCTGAATGCCATGGACGAGGCGCAGCGGCGCAACGTGATCGTCCTCGGAAGTGAGCTGCAGAAAACTCTGTTCCCCGGCCGTCCATCGCTGGGCGCATTCGTTCTGCTGAACGGAATCCGTTTCGAGGTGATCGGCAGCACGCCGCATCTCGGTCGTGGCGACAATACGTGGCTGAATATGCGTGGCTACATCCCGTTTCAGGTGATGGCTACGTACTTTCCGGTCAAAGGAGAGAACCACCAAAACTCCATTTCGATTATTGAATATCAGCCGCTCACCACGGCAGACCACGTGCTCGCCCAGCTAGAGGTCAACAAGATCGTCGCCCGCAACCACGGCTTCGATGCCAACGACGAAAACGCCTTCGACGAGTGGGATTCCATCCAGTCCTCAAAAATGGTGGGAACAATTTTCGATGTCATGAACTTGTTCCTGGGCGCCGTAGGCATGGTCACACTGGCGCTCGGCGCCATCGGCGTCATCAACATCATGCTGGTCGCAGTCAGCGAACGCACCCACGCAATCGGATTGCGCAAAGCCCTGGGCGCCACCAATCGCAGCATCCTGTTTCATTTTTTTCTTGAAGGCATGGTGCTCACGCTGACCAGCGGCCTGATCGGCATGGGCATGGCCGCCGGCTTGATGGCGATGCTCGGAACTGTGCGCGGACCAGGCGGATTCGATCCGCCGAAACTCGTGCCCATGTCCGCCTTGCTGGCGATCGGCAGCCTAACGCTGGCCGGAGTCGTCGCCGGTCTCTATCCCGCGCGCAAAGCGGCCATGCTGCAGCCGGTGGAAGCGCTGCGGCAAGAGTGACCGCTGTCCGGTATGTCCGGTAGTGGACGGTCGGTTCCGGGGGTGGACATTCCACCACTCCATGGAGTTGCAGGGTGGATCCTATCTATCGCAGCGTCAGCCAGATAGAGCTTCTGAAGTGTGGCGTCTGACGTGCCACGGGATGGTGCGAGGCACACATGAACAAATTCTGGCAGGACTTCCGCTACGCAGCGCGAGTGCTCGGTAGAAATCCCGGCGTCACTGCCATTATGGTGTTCACGCTCACGCTCGCCATCGGAGCGACCACGGCGATCTTCAGCGTGGTCTACGGAGTTCTGCTCCGCCCCCTGCCTTATCCCGGCGCCGACCGCATCACGGCCATCTCCGAGCTGAACTCCCAGGGCCGGCTCTCCCGCCTCGCCGATCCGAACTTTGACGACTTCCGCGACCAAAGCCATAGCTTTCAATCCATCGCGAAATACACAGCCGAAACGATTTCTGTTTCCGGAGGATCCACGCCGACGCGCACGCCGGTGGCTGCGGTAACGTCGCAATTACTAGCCGTCTTAGGCGTAGAACCGATCATCGGCCGCGACTTCACGGCCAGCGATAACCAGAAAGGAGCCGCGCCCGTCGCCCTCGTCAGCTACAGTTACTGGCGGCAATACCTCGGCTCCGCACAGGATCTTTCGCAATCGCATCTGAAAATCAACGACGCGGTCTACTCCGTGATCGGCGTGCTGCCCTCGGGATTTCGATTTCCCGACGACGCCGAGGTCTGGCTCGCCGCCGATATCGGTGGCGAGAATCTAAGCCGCACCTCGCATAACTATTCTGCCGTCGGCCGCTTGAAAGATGGCGTGAGCGTCGATCAGGCGCGCCAGGACATCAGCGCTATTGCGCAACGAATCTACCAGGCGTCGAGTGAAAAGAACGACTACTTGCTCCGCGATGCAAGGGTCGTTCCGCTGCAGGATTCGATCACCGGCGAGGTGCGGTCTCCGCTGCTGATTCTGCTGGGCGCCGTCGGATTCTTATTGCTCGTAGCCTGCGCCAATGTAGCGAACTTGCTGCTGGCGCAAGCCTCGGTGCGCGAGCGCGAGCTTTCCATTCGCAGTGCGCTCGGTGCGGCCCGCGGCCGACTGGTGCGTCAGTTTCTGACCGAAGCTTTTTTGCTCTCGCTGATCGGCGGAGCGCTGGGAGTGCTCACCGCTCTGTGGGGTGTCGCTGGATTGCTGGCCGTCGCGCCAAAAACCTTGCCGCGGCTCGATACTGTTTCCATAAGCGTACCGGTACTTCTCTTTGCGTTCGTGCTCTGCACCGTAGTGGCTGTCGGGCTCGGCGCGTTTACAGCCTTTCGCGCGACGCGAGGCGATTTGAGACAGGGCCTCGAGGAAGGCGGACGCGGCCAGGCCGGATCGCAAGGCAGCCAGCGCCTCGGGCGAGCGCTGGTCGCAGCGCAGATCGCGATCACGTTAGTCCTGGTGATCGGCGCGGGTTTGCTCGGTCGCAGCTTGATGAAAGTTCTCGAGGTCGATCCCGGATTCCGCGTGGACAAAATCGTTGCGATGGATGTCTCGCTGCCCTGGGAGAATATGTCGCAGCCTCGCCCGGACGATCCCAACGCAAAGTCAGCCCAGGGAATTTTCTTTGCGAACTTGATCGACCGCCTCAAACAAATTCCCGGCGTGCGCAGCGTGGGAGCCGCCAGCGCATTGCCCATGACCGGCGGCCTTCCCGACGGAATGTTTGTGCTGATGACGCAGAATGAAGTTCCCAAAACCACGGACGGCTTCGACGCGCTGTGGAATCAAAAAGAACGCATCGGCAACGCAGATTTCTGTGTGACGACCAGCGGATATTTCCAGGTGCTTGGCATTCCGTTAATCCGCGGACGAATGTTCGACGACCGCGACGCCCCCAACGCGCCGCACGTAGCCGTGATCAGTGAGTCCCTCGCGCACGACCGCTGGCCACATCAGGATCCGATCGGCCACACCATTGAATTTGGAAATATGGATGGCGATATGCGGCTGCTGACCATTGTAGGAATCGTAGGCGACACGCACGAATACGGTCTCGACGAGTCGCCGCGGGCCACCGTCTACGTAAATCTATTCCAGCGCCCGCGCGCAGAGATGACGGTGACCATGCTGAGCGACGCCGACACGCGCCTGGTAAGCTCGGCCGCGCGCGAAATCCTGCACGACCTCAATCCGCAAATTCCACCCAGCTTCCAGACATTTCAGCAAGTCTATTCTGCATCCCTGGGCTCGCGAAAATTCAACGTCATCCTCATCGGATTCTTCGGCATCACCGCGTTGCTGCTGGCCAGCGCCGGAGTGTTCGGCGTGATGGCCTATTCGGTGAGCCGCCGCACCCGCGAGTTCGGCGTTCGCGTCGCCCTCGGTGCCACTCCGCACGACGTGCTGCGCATGGTTCTCGGACAAGGCACGCGCACTATCCTGATCGGGGTAGCGATCGGAATCGTAGGCTCGTTCGCGCTAACGAAAACAGTATCGTCGCTACTTTTCGGCGTGACCGCCACCGATCCGCTCACCTTCGCGGCGGTAACGGTTCTCTTAATCGCGGTGGCGTTGCTCGCGTGTTACATCCCGGCGCGCCGCGCCACCAAAGTAGACCCGATGGTTGCGTTACGCTATGAATAGCTCAACCAGAAAGATGCACTAAGATTAACCAACATGTTTCGTGATCTCCTCCAAGAAGCCTACGGCGCCATGCGACACAATCGGCGCCGCACTGCGCTCACGATGCTAGGGATGGCCTGGGGCATTGCCACCGTGGTCATGCTGCTCGCCTATGGCGATGGTTTTGGCCAGGCCTGCGCTCACATCTTCGCCAACTTCGGCACCAAGTTGGTCATCGTCGTCCCGGGCCGCACCTCCATGCAGGCCGGCGGCCAGAAAGCCGGAGTCCTCGTCCGCTTTACCGACGACGACATCGACACACTCACCACCAACCTTCCCCAAATCAGCCGGATCACTCCCGAAGTCGGCAAGCAGGCCAGCGTGCAGTACGACACCCGCGTCTTCACCTGGTCGGTCACCGGCAATTTTCCCAACGTGATGGATGTCCGCTCCCTCAAGCTCGGGCAAGGCCGCTTCTACAACATGGAAGACCAGGTGCAGCGCGCCCGCGTCGCCGTCCTCGGCTCAGAAGCCAAAGAAAAATTATTCTCCGGACGCAACGCCCTGGGAGAGCATGTCCGCGTCGACGGCCTCAGCTTCGAAGTCATCGGCGTCCTCAAGGCCAAAATGCAGGAAGGCAACGACGACATCAATCGCGTGCTCTACGTCCCCTTCACCACCATGAGCGACTTGAAGAATACTCATTACCTCGATTCCATCTGGTTCAATTATCAGACTCCCGAATACGAAGCCCTGGAACAATCCGTCCGCACCATCATGGCGACCGAGCACAAATTCAACCAGACCGACCGCCAGGCGGTAGAAGTTTTCAACCTCATGACCCAGGTGCATCAGTTCGAAATCATTACGATCGGATTAAAAGTCCTGATGGGTTTCATCGGCACGCTCACCCTCGGCATCGGCGGCGTCGGCCTGATGAATATCATGCTGGTTTCGGTGACGCAGCGCACCCGCGAGATTGGCGTGCAGAAGGCGCTGGGCGCGCCCCGCCGCTACATCCTGATGCAGTTTCTCGCCGAAGCTCTCACCATCACCTTCCTCGGCGGCGTGCTGGGCGTGATCCTGGCCTACGTGGTCGCGCTTTCAGTGGGCCGCCTCACCTTATATAGCGCCCTCGCCAAGAACGGAGAAGCCGGCGACATCCGCCTCATCATCGCTCCCGGAACCCTGATCGCCTCCACGTTCATTCTCGGCTTCGTAGGATTGGTCAGCGGCATGATCCCAGCCTTCCGCGCCTCCCGCCTCGATCCCATCGAAGCCCTGCGCCACGAGTAGCTTGCGCAAGCACCAGATATGATCGGAGAAATTAATGATTGGAGAAACAATATGGAACAGCGCGTGAGCATCGTCACTCTGGGCGTGGCAGATTTAGAGCGCAGCCGTCAATTCTACCAGCGCCTCGGATGGCGGCAATCCATGGCCAACACCGAAGGCATCGCATTTTTCCAGACCGGCGGCATGGCCCTGGCACTCTATCCTCGCCACGAACTCGCCAAAGACGCCAACGTTTCCGCCCACGGCGAAGGCTTCTCTGGAATTTCGCTGGCCCACAACGCCCGCACTCGCGCCGAGGTTGACGCGGTGCTCGAAGAAGCTGTAGCCGCCGGCGCGAACCTCGTCAAGCCCGCCGAGGAGGCCTTCTGGGGCGGCTATTCCGGCTACTTCTCCGATCCCGACGGCTTCCTCTGGGAAGTCGCCTGGAATCCATCCTTCCCAATAGCCGAGGATGGCAGCATCCGCATCCCGGAATAAATCCAGATTCCCCCGTCGAACTGTGTGTGCCCCTTTTTCCAGGGCGGGTACCCCTCCATTTCTCGCGTCCTTTGCGAGGAGTGGGGCTTTTGACTTCTAACTTTTGACTTCTGGCCACTGACCCCTGGGCCCTCATCCCTGCCTCACCTACTTCGGCATCACCACAACTTCATCCTTCGGCATGGCGTCGAGCGTAGCCTTATCAATCCCCAGATGCGCCAGCACCAGCTCCGGAGGCGTATGCGTGAGCCATTCCGAGAGCGCCAGGTCCTGGTAGACATTGCTCTTGAACATCTCCAGAAATTTCAGGTCGGTGTCGCCCGTATTCTGCACATAATGCGGCAGCGTCTTCAGCACGTAGCCCACATCTCCGGCCTCAAAATCCATGGTGCGGGCGCGGCCTCCGGTGGCGAACACGGTCATTCGTCCCTGTCCTGCAATGTAGTACTGCCATTCGTCGGCGTTGGGATGCCAGTGCAATTCGCGCATCCCTCCCGGATGCACCGTCACAATCGCCGCCGCGATCGTGGTGGAAACTTTGAACTTGCTGGAATCCACAATGCGCACCTCACCGCCCTTGCTGCGCTTGGTGACCGCTTGCTGCGCAGTTCGAAAAGCAAAATCCTGCGGAGACGCGCCCAGCGAGCCGGCAGCCACTTTCTGATCCTCAGCCAGTGGTCCGGGAACCGCCGCCTGGAAAATAAATTTCTCCCGCCCCGGCATCTTTTCCATCGCCTGTTCACTCACGCCGAAATTTTTTGAGAGCACATCGTGGGGCGTGTGCGCCATCCAGTCGGTGAGCAGCACGGTTTCGTATTCAGAAAAGTTGCCGTCGTCGAACACCAGCAGAAACTCGCAGCCATCCGGATTCAGCCCTTGAATGGAATGCGGAATCCCCGTGGGAAAATACCAAAGATCGCCTTCCGTCACATCGCTGACAAAGCTTTTGCCGTCGGCATCAAGTCCCGTAATGCGCGCGTTACCGTAGAGCATGAAGGCCCACTCCGCGGCGGTGTGCCAGTGCAACTCGCGGATGCCGCCGGCGGTCAACCGCATGTCGACGCCGGCAATCGATTTCGAAACCGCAAGCTCCCGCACCGTGACCTCGCGCGACCATCCGCCCTGTTGCATGCGCTTGTGCGCGATTCCGAATGGATACTTAAAAGTCTGCACGCCGCCCGCATCCGACTGCGGCGGCAGGAACGAGTCAGGATTTTGCGCATCGATCGCAGCATTCCCCGGACCGGGCGCGCTGGAACTCTTATCACCCTTGGTCGGGTAAGGAGGCTTGGAATCCTGTTTCGATTCCTGGCCCGCAGCATTCGCAGCCGATAACATGCCTGCAGCCAGCGCCGCCGACCCTACGCCCAGAAACCCACGCCGCGAAAACATGTCCTTCCTGGGATCGCTTTTCGCATCGTCACTCGTCGCATCGTCGCTCTCGCTGTCCGGATCGTCCACCTTCGGATTGAAGCTCATAAAATGCTTCCTTGGCCTTTTTTTTCGGAATCAGCAGCACCGAACTTCAAGGCTGCGGCTCCCGAGTAGGGCAAAACGATACGGCAGCCCCACACTGGTGTCAATCCTTTGCGGGCCTTTGCGGACCTGCTGGGGCCTGCAAACGCGATTACGGGGCATTGCACGCGAGCTGCTGAACGTTATTTTCGGGGCGGGAAAACCGCGTTCACGTAAAATCAATCACTACGCAGGCGAAATAATTAGCTGGAAGTGAAAAAGGAAATAGCTGCCAGCCGTCAGCTATCGGCTATCAGCTCACTCATCATGCTCCGCAAGAGTGACTAGGGTGAATGAGTTTTTGGAGAGGGATGTCAAGAAAAAAGCTCCGCCTCGACCGGCGCGGAGATTCTTCCTCGACATTCCTCTTTTATGGAGCTCATTGAGAATGGGGAGCCGGTTGTCAGCGTGGATGAGCACTACGCCGGGATCCGGGGCGACTAAGAACCGAGAACTGGCAAGTGACGACTGCTACTCCTTGAGCATGGCGTCAATCAGCGCGTACAGCTGGCTGCGGTCCACGACTTCGACAAAAGGTTTGCCGTTGCGCTTGTTGCTGACCACGTAGAGGGTGGGAGTGTGCTGGATGTTGATGGCCTTGCCCAGATCTTTGTCGGCGTTGACCAGCGCGGCGAACTTGCCATCGGGATCGACCACGAAAGGCAATGGCGCTTTATGTTCGGCGGCGAACTTATCCGCAAAGCCGCGCAGGTTCTGCGGAGTCACTTCCAGCTGGTTCGAGAAAATGTAATCCCGGAACTCGTTGCCGAGCGATTTTGAGTGAGTATCGAAAAAGCGCGCCATCACGGCCGCTTCGTAGGACCAGGTATGAAACGGCAGCGGGAAATCGTGGCGGATCACGGGAATCTTGTACGTCCTCGCAGCTTCTTCGACCAGTGGCGCGGCGCGGCGGCAGTCGGGACATTGCAGGTCCTCGAACACCACAATCGCCACCTGCGCGCCCTTCGGCGGACGCAGAGCGGGGTTCACTGGTGGCTCGTCCTGCGCTATCGCGCCGGAGACGGCCAGGCATACCGAGCAAACTGCCAGCAGCAGAAGCGGCCATCGATTCGAGAGTCGGTTCTTCGTCACTTTTCTGGGCATAGCTTTTTCATGGTAACCGAAGCGGCTTCGCCATGTCAGGCTGGCGGTGAGGTAGTGTGAGGTAGTGCGGATGTCGGACTTCGGAGTTTGGGAGCTCGGGCTTTGGGCATCGGAGCTCGGAACACTGGCGCCGGGCTTCGCCCTGGCTTGGACAGCCGAGGCGGCCATCACCACATGGGCCGTGGTGGGCTTCTACCAAGGTCCCAGATCTTCTGGCGGGAACGGCACGTCGTTCAACCTTGCGGATTCGAAATGCGCGACGCAGCTTCGCCCGCCCGGACGGGAAACAGTGCCCGTCCCCACCCGAGACCCTGGGCGAAGCCCGGCGCCCAGTCTTAGATCGGAGCCCCTGTCTTTAGTGCATTCTGCGTAAACCTTTGGGTGCGGAAAGCGGCGTGGCGACTTGTTATAGTGAAAGCGGGCGCTGCCGCTATCGTGAAACCTCTTCTTCCTGCAAATACTTACCGCGTCATTCTGGCAGTCTTCCTGGCGGCTGTCTTCGTCACGCTACCCGCGTGCAACCACCGTGGACGCCGCGTGCTGGAAGTGGCTTATGTTTCCGCGCCGCAGGCTTCGCTGCGCGATCAGGTGTCAGCGATTTACAACCGCGTGGGCATGGTGAAGAACGGCGAGCGCCTGGAGGTGATCGATCACGAAAAGCATTTTTCTCGCGTGCGCACCGCCGCTGGTCTGGAGGGTTGGATCGAGCAGCGCTATCTGGTCGACCAGAAAACTTACGACGCGATTCAGAAACTCACGCAGGAGAATCAGGCGGATCCGGTACAGGCTCCGGGCATTCTGCGCAATGACACGAACCTCCACGTCACTCCGGGACGCGAGGCGGAACATCTTTACCAGCTGGCGTTGGGAGCGAAGGTTTCCATCCTGAAACGAGCCACGGCGGAGAAACAATCGGGAGCCGCGGCGGCCAATGCCATGCCGGTAAAGACCGCGAAGCCCCGCGCCAATGCGCCTTCCGGCCCGGCGCTCGAAGACTGGTGGCTGGTGCGCGACAGCCAGGGACGCGTGGGCTGGGTGCTATCCCGGATGATCGACGTGGACGCTCCGCTCGACATCGCACAATATGCCGAGGGCCAGCGCATCGTCGCGTTCTTCGAACTGAACGAAGTAGACGACACGGACAAAGGCGTGCAGAAAAAAGTGGGGCAGTATGTATGCATCCTGACCGATCCGCATGACGGCCTGCCTTATGACTTCGATCAGCTGCGCGTGTTTACCTGGAACACCCGGAAGCATCGCTATGAGACTGCTTATCGCGAGCACGGGCTGAATGGAGTTCTTCCGGTCACGGTGACTCACGAAGATTTCGACAAGGAAGGCAATTTGCCCGTGTTCACCGTACGCGTGAAAGACGATGCCGGGAATGTGAGCGAACGGAAGTACAAGCTGAATACTCCGATCGTGCGGAGGGTGCTGGCGCCGGGAGAGCAGAAGCAGGCGCCGTCGCGGGTGGCGACGAAACATCGGCGCTGATTCCTCGGCGACGTAACTTGTTACGTCTTGCCGGCGGCGCGTCCAAGGCGGCATCCGTGATTCCGGCGACAGAGACGTTGCAAGCAACGTCTCTACGGGGGGCAGGTCGCCCAAGCAGATCGTCTATGGCAGGTCCAGCGGGGTTTCGGGCTTCGCGTCGTCCCAGCGTTCGGTTTTGATCTGGTCGCGAACTTGCTGGATTCGTTCTTCGAGGGACGGGGCGTCGGTGCGCGGCGGGGCCGGCTTCGCGTCGCGCGAAAGGAACTGAAACATCTGCAGCAATTCCACGGCGGCGCGCGGAGAGTAGCCTGCGGCCACCACCAGCTTCACGCCCTCGCGGTCGGCTGCGAGCTCGCCATCTTTGCCATAGGGACCTCCGAAGACGGAGATGGAGAGCTGGTCGAACTGGGCTGCGGTGAGATGATTTTTCTGCAGTTCGTCGATCACGCGCTGCGCGCATTGACCGAGGTCGATATGCTCGATCTCGTGTCCGAGCACGACGGCGAGCTCGTCTTCGTGCGCCATCAGCGCGAGAACGCCGCCGCCCACCACGATCTGGCCGCCGGGATAGGCCACCGCGCTGCGAAAGCCGGGATGCGGATCGAGATGAAATTTGTAGGGCAGTTTGCGCTTGGCGTTGGCAGCGACTTTGTCGCCAACTTTTTGCAAATAGACTTCGATGGCCTTCGATTCGGGAGTGTCGGCGAAACCCTGGGATTTTTGAAAGGCGAGAAAAAGTGCGTCGCCGGCGCGGATTTCGTCAGCTGTGGAAAGTTGCGGCGCGGGCTGGGCGAAAGCTGGGGACGCCAGGAAGATCGAACCTAACGCCGCGGCAAGCATGACTCTCGCAAGCTGGAAAGCGAATTTCAGCATAGGGGCACCTTCATGCGAAAGGGTTGGACGTCGGACGTGGCCGGCGGGTAGCAGCACGCTGTTGACAGGGACGATCTCAGCTCGGTAAAGGATGAAGCCCGTGGGCTGCGGGAGAGCATTGCAGCGCTGGTGACTTTGTCGTAGAGACGTAACTTGTCACGTCTTGCCGGCGCCTCCCAGGGCTCGCAAGACCGGCGAGACCTGGGGCACCCGGCACCTCACCCAGGGCCGGCGTCCGAGACTGTGCCGGCAGAGAGGTTGCAAGCAACGTCTCTACGATTCAGCAGTAGAAGTCGGCGATGCTTTGGACTACCCAGTGCTGTTCTTCTTCAGTTAGCTCGGGGAACATGGGCAGGGCAAGGACTTCTTTCGCGGCGCGTTCGGCTTCGGGAAAGTCGCCTTCGCGGTATCCCAGATAGGCGAAGCAGGGCTGCAGGTGCAGCGGGACGGGGTAGTAGATTTCCGTTCCTATCTTGCGCGCCGTAAGGAACTCGCGGAGTTCGTCGCGGCGGTAGGCGCGGATTACGTACTGATGGTAGACGTGTTGCGCGCCTGGCATTGTGTACGGCAGGTGGATCGGAGCATCGTCGGGCGCGATTGCTGATTGTTGATTGCTGATTGTTGATTGAGATGCGCCGGGCGCGGTGGCTTGCGTGCGGGCTAGTCCGGTTTCCGCGAGTAGACGGTCGTAGACGACGGCGCGGGCGCGGCGCGCTTCGTTCCATCCTTCTACATATTTCAACTTCACGCGCAGGATGGCGGCCTGCATGGCATCGAGGCGGCTGTTCCATCCCATTTCTTCGTGGACGTAGCGGCGCGAGCTGCCGTGGTTGCGCAGGCGGCGCAGGTGCGCAGCCATTTCGGGATCGCTGGTGGTGACCAGTCCGGCCTCCCCGTAGGCGCTAAGATTTTTTGTGGGATAGAAACTGAACGCGGCAGTCACACCCAGGCTGCCGGCGCGTTTTCCGTTGAATGTTGCGCCGATGGCTTGCGCTGAGTCTTCGACCACGGCGAGATCAAATTCCTCGGCGAGTTGCTGGAACGAATCCATTGCGGCGCACTGGCCATAAAGATGAACCGGCAGCAAGGCGCGGAGCTTGAATTTGCCTCCGCCGCGAAAAGCCTCGCCTACCTTCACTGGGTCGAGGTTGAAGGTGGCGGGATCAATATCGGCGAAGACGGGGCGGGCGCCGGCCCGCACAATCGCACTGGCCGAGGCGAAAAAGCTGAAAGGCGCGGTGAGCACGCGATCTCCGGGCTGCACTCCCGCGGCTGCCAGGGCGAGCCAGAGCGCGTCAGTGCCGGAGCAACATCCCACTGCCTCGCGCGCGCCACAGAAATCGGCCATTTCGCGCTCGAATTGCTCCACTTCGGGGCCGAGCACGTAGTGCTGCGAGGCGCACACACGTCCCACAGCCTGCAAGACTTCGGCGCGGACCTGCTCATACTGGCGCTGCAGATCGAGCATCGGAACACCGTCGAGAGGCTGGACCACGGGCTTCGCGGCAGGAGACTGGGCGGCGGCTGGGCGGGGATTGGTTCCCTCGCCGTTTGGCGAAGCAGCTGGCGACGCAGGCTTTGTGGTCGGAGCGTTCACAGGAAAGCGCACGGAAAAGGAGATTGTAGCAGGCCGCGGAACCCCATCAAGAGTAGCTGGGAGCGTACTTTGACATGAGAGAATCGACGCGAAAAGACAGTTCGAAGGGGTGGGGCGGCGAAAACCGGATTCTAAATTACATATTTCCCTGGACACGTCCTACTGATTTCGATATAACACTACGCGTACTAGGCAACAACTGATTGAAAACAAAGTGTTTTGTACGCGAGTGTTTTGGATTGTAAGTTGCAGTGTAGAGGTTGTCTGAGCTGCGTCTAATAATGCGCTCAGTTGGGTACGCTCGCGATAGACGGGCGACCAGGTGGCACCGGGTTCATATTTCGAAAGATCGGCTTCGACAGAGCAGGTTTCGACAGGGCGAGCTTCGAGAGGCCGGGTTTCGCAAGACAATTTCCCAAATCCAGCACGGAATCAAGAGTTTACGCAATCACAAATTTAGGTTCTCAGATCGATCGGATCGCGCTAGGGCTCCCAGAAAGCCAAGGCGGTCGGTTCATAATTTGCGCTATGAAAAATTCTCAGGAGGTCAGTAACATGCGATTTACAAAAGCGTCGGCAAGCTTTGTTCTGCTGACGATCACCGTTCTATTGTTAGTTCCGGGCATGCTATTTGCGCAAAGCGCCACCAAAGGCGCCGTGATCGGAACGGTTACGGACGCGTCGAACGCGGTTGTCTCCGGCACCACCGTCACATTGCGGAGTTTGGATAAAGGCGGATCGAATCAAACCAACACCAACGCGCAGGGCGTTTACCAGTTTGAACTGGTCGATCCGGGCAACTATGAAGTCGTGGTCGGCGCCAGTGGCTTCAAGCAGTTTGCCGGGAAGGTCGGCGTGAACAACGGCCAGGTAACGACGGTGAATGTAAAGCTGGAAGTGGGCGCGGCCGGTACCACGGTTGAAGTCTCTGCTGCGGCGCCGCTGCTCGACACCGAAGCTGCCGAGATGTCCACGAACTTTGACCGTAACCTGGTCGAGAATCTGCCCAACGGCGGCAACGACTTGACGGCCGTGGCTTACACCGCGCCTGGGATCAACATGAACACCGGCGGCGGTTATGGCAACTTCAACACCAACGGTCTACCCGCCACCTCGAACGTGTTCACGGTGGACGGCGAAAATCAGATGGACCCGTTCCTCAATCTGAACAACTCCGGTCCCACCAACCTGATGCTGGGCAAGAACAGCATTGATGAGGCAAACGTCGTCACGAACGCCTACTCCGGCCAGTACGGACAGCAGGCGGGAGCCCAGGTCAGCCTGGTGAGCAAGGGCGGCACCAACAGTTTCCACGGCAACGTGCAGTACCAGTGGAATGGGGATGTCCTGAACGCGAACGACTGGTTCAATACCGCGGTAAGCCCGAATGTGCCGCGTCCCTTTTCCAACAACAACCAATGGGCGGCATCTTTCGGCGGCCCGATCCGGAAAGACAAGACGTTCTTCTTCATCGACACCGAAGGCATTCGTTATATTGTTCCTGCCACGCAGACGGTCTACACGCCGACGGCGAATTTCTTGACTGACGTGAACGCCAACGTGTCGGCCCTATTTGGACCAACGTCTCCTACCACGACGACCTACGCTAAGGCGGCCTCGATCTGGGAAGCTGCTCCGGGGTTCGCGAGCGGAGTGCCCATTGCTGCGGGAACTCCAGCTGCACCGGGCAGTTGCTTCGACGCATTTACCGGAACGGAACCTGCAGGACTAAGTGCAGCAACCTTGGGCGCGGGGTGTATCCAATCTTACCAGGCGAGCCCGGCGCTGCCCGCGAAAGAGTGGCTGCTGATTGGCCGCTTCGACCAGAACTTCGGGACCAAGGACCGGCTGTTCTTCCGTTTTGATATTGACACTGGCAAGCAGGCAACCTACGCGGACCCGATTGATCCTGCAGCATTTTCCGCAGCCAGCTACCAGCCGGAATACAACAACAGCCTGAACTGGTCGCACATCTTTAACGGGACGACCTCGAACAACTTCGTGGCGGCGATCAGCTACTACCGCGCAATTTTCACAGAGATGACGAACGGGGCCACGTCACCGTTCCCCTACACACTCCTGCTGGAGCAAGATGCTCCGATAGACCGCTTGAATGCCGACAACTTTGTGTTCCCGCAGGGCCGGAACGTGACCCAGTGGCAGCTTGTCGACGATTTTGCTAAGACCCTCGGGCGGCACAGCCTGAAGTTCGGCGTCAACTTCCGCCGTTACGACATCACCAACTACGACCAATCAGAGTTAGTGACTCCCTTTGTCATCGCCGGTCTCAATGATTACTTCAGTGGCAACACATCGATTTACGAACAAAACAATCCGCTTCACCCCAGGGAACCAATGAACACGGGCGGTTTCGGCCTCTATGCTCAGGATGAGTGGTCTGTGCTGCCGCGATTGAAGGTGACTCTTGCGCTGCGGGCGGAACATAACTTTAATCCGACCTGCGATATCAACTGCTTCACCTTACCCACCGCTCCGTTCTCTCAACTCAAGTTACAGGGCGCAAACACGCCTTACGACCAGGCGCTGCAAACGGGACGGAAGGATGCGTTCGGCTCGATCGATAACGTCAACCTGGCTCCGCGCTTTGGATTTACATGGTCGCCACGGAGCAACGACAAGACAGTGGTCAGCGGCGGGTTCGGAATTTTTTATGATGCCTTCCCGGCGTTCATCACTGACCAGTTCGTGAATCTTCCTTACCTGGTTCCGGTCGAATTGTTCGGACCGGACCTCGGCGGGTCTGCTGTGCACTGGGCTGATCCGGCAGGCGCAGCGACTACCGTTGTCAACACTGCGAACACGATCCGCAACGGAAACGCGGCGCTGGGGATTCCTTCCCTCGCCAACGGCTTGACGGCCGCACAACTGGTGTCGGCCGGAGGGGCGGTGCCGAACATTACCGGGTTCCCGACCAAGCTGCGCACCCCGCAGTACCAGGAATGGAACTTCCAGGTGCAGCAGGCGATTGACAGCAAGAGCAGGATCACCATCGCATACGTGGGGCATCACGGCTACCATGAGGGTTACCCGAACGGCACGCTGAATGCATACACTGGCACCTCGGCCTACGGTGCCGGCTTCGGGTCCGCCCTTACAGGTTATCCAACCGCTCCGCCAGATTCTCGTTTCGGTTCCTTTACCGAATGGAATTCAGGCGCGGTATCGAATAACAACGAAATGACCGCCACTTATACCCGCCGCATGACGGCTGGCTTCGTGGTGAATGCCAACTACACATGGGCGCATGCGATTGACGAAATCTCCAACGGAGGGCTGCTGAACCTCGCTGCCCAGGGCAACCTGTTAGGGCAAATCAATCCTCTGAGTTTGAGAGCCAACAATTACGGCAACGCCGATTACGATATCCGGAACCAATTTAACGCAAACTGGGTCTGGACCGAGCCTTACCACTTCAACAACCGGGCAGCGAACGGCGTTTTGGGAGGCTGGATATTCTCCGAGAACTTCATCACCCGCAGCGGCCTGCCGTTCACGGTGGTCGACGGAACGACCGCGATTGCGAACGGAGGCACTGGCGTCAACACACCGGCGCAGCTGGTCGACCTGAACGCACAGCAGAGCTGCGTGAACGGACACAGCCAGTGTTTTAACTCCGCAGACTTTGAGAGCGCCAATAGTTTGGGTCTGTTCCCGACCCAACGGCGCAACCAGTTCCGCGGGCCTGGATTCTTCAACTCGGACTTCTCGTTCGGGAAGAATTTCCATATGACGGAGCGGATTAGGCTTACGCTCGGGGCGAGCATCTACAACATCTTCAACCACCCGAACTTCCAACCGCCGAACAGCACCTGGGTGGGTTCCACGTGTTCTCAGGGCGAACCCTTAGGAGGCTCCTGCGGTCAAATCACGGGACAGGCGGCACCGCCGACCGGGCCTTACGGCTCGTTCTTCAACGGTCTCCCGGCTGGACGCGTGGGTCAGGTTCAGGCGAAGGTCGTGTTCTAAGTTGAACTTTGTAGTTATGCGGTCCCGGGAAACCGGGACCGTTTTTTTGTGCCTAAGAGGAGGAGTTCGCGGCGATTCAAAATCAAGGTCAAGAGCGACGGACAAGAGCGTCCGTCCTACACGAGTTAAGATACACGTCAAAATCCAGAGGGGCGTGACGGGTTAGGGCTCCATGTCGCGGCGGAGTTTTTTCGAAAGCTTTTCCATCTTCTTCAGTTTCTCTGCGATGTCTTTGGCCAGGAGTCCCTTGCGCAGTTGCTGAAGATCGGGATAGAGCGACACACTCAACGCTGATAGTTCCTCGGCGTCCTGATGCATGGTTTGCAGACGGGCCGCATTGGCGTCCAGTTCAGCCGGAGGGACGGTCGTGGTTGCCATGTCGTTGTGCCAGTCGATTTTCCTATCGATTCGCGCCTGGATGTTCGCTTGTTGGCTGAGAGCAGGGACCACGATGAGAACAAGAAGCAGACCAGCGAGGCGAGCGGGCATACGCACCTCCTGAAAGCAGCAGGGTATGAGCGGGATTGTACACCTGTGGACGGAGATGTGTGATTTTTTAGCATAGACTCCGCGAACACTTCGGCTGCACGCAATTGTGACGGCACCTGACGGCGCCGGTGGCGCTGCATGCGCATCGTAGGGTCCCTCGCCCGGCCTTCGGCCCGGTTCGTAATGACATCTGTTTTTCAGCGGCCGAAGAATACGAAATGGGAACTGGTGGCCATGAAAAACAGCAACGGGACGGACAGGAATAAATTGGTGCGCGATGCCAGGAAGGCCTGACGCGCCAGCGCGGCGGCGTTGGCGGGAGGTGTTCCGGCGAGCGTTCCTTTGATGATCTTTTTATTGTTGGGCCAGATGATGCCCCAGACGTTGAACAGCATGACGATGCCGAAACCTCCGCCGATGCCGATGGAGAGGACGTGGTTATCGTCCTGGCCGACAGGCGTGTAGTTCAGGAACGCCCAGGCGGCGGCAACGACGAGGACAGCTGTGATGGCGCCGAGAACATAACCGCTGGGAGCTTTCTTGATGATGAAAAACAGAATTGCCCAGACGGCGATCCAAAGCACCAGGAACAGGCCGATTGTGCTCAGAGGGCTCACGCCCTGGCGCTGGGCGTCTGGTCCGACATAAATCTGCGCCCAATACCAGAATCCGACGAAGACAGTAAGCAGCGCGCTCCAGCGGAACAGGTTGAGCGCGGGCAAGGTCAGGTACTGGAATATTTTCGGCTTCATAGGGGCATCCACTTGCTTCATGAACGGGACGTTGACCAGGTTGAAGAAGTAGAGCAGGCCGACCCAGGTGATGCCGGCGATAAAGTGGACCCAGCGGAGCAGCAGCGCCAGCGCTTCCGTGCCCGTGTGAGTTGGCATCACGAGCGAGGCGGCCAGTGCAGTGGTGTGGTGCATCAAAGTTTCCTCCTAGCGAGATTGAATTTCATGCGAGCCCGAGACGAACAGGGGCGCGGTCAACCGGCGTTTCAGCACAGATGGTGACGGCGAAACGAGGCCAGTCTGCACTGTGGGTGGGCTGATGTCAACCATTTCAGTGATCACAATTCCAGTGATCACCATTTCGGTGCTCGCGGACATCCTGAATTCATTACCACAGAGGACACAGGGGGGCACGGGGTAAAGCATGGGCGAGAGTGGGACGAGCGGCGAAGATTCTCCACAGTTCGCGGTTGAAAAGCTGCGGGGGACGCCGTATCGTACTCGAAGCTGACTTCTGGCGACGGCGCTTACAGATCATGCTTTCTGAAGCATGTTTCCGATCTGGCGACGCAGCCAGTGGATGCCCCCCCTTGTTTCTGGCCGGGCGGAATGCCTGCGGAAACATGCTGTTGTTTTGCACTCATTCTGACGGCGCTGCCGGCAGAGATGGGTTGTAGTTTCAAGGTTCAACGCTTAACAAGTAATTAAGGAGATCGGCAATGGAAAGCAACAAGCCGGCGCAGAACATTCAGGATTCGTTCCTGAACACGGCCCGCAAGGAGAGAACTAACATCACGATTTATCTCTTGAGTGGGGTGAAGTTAACGGGCCGCATCCGCTCGTTCGACAAGTATTCGGTGGTGCTCGAAGCCAGCGGGCAAGAGCAACTGATTTTCAAACACGCCATCTCGACCGTGGTGATGGGACGAACGGCGCACGGTGCCCACCTGACGCATTCGGAAACCAAGCCGGCGGTGGCGGCCGGGACAGCGACGCCTTCCGCAGTGGCGGCGGCGAGCGCCTCGGGCACGGAAGGATAAAGGCGTCTCCGATTGCGCAGTGCTCAGTCCAAGAATTCCCGCGAGGTGACGCGTGCGCGCGGACGCGTGCCTCTGGAGACGCAGGCTGAGGCTGAGCCCGAACGCACCGGGCAGGAGCGCGCATTTCTGGTAGGGCTGGAAGTGCGGTCGCGGCGGGCTCGCGGAGCGGTTACGGCCCAAGCGCAGGCTGCCCGGGACGCTGCGGCGGGAGCGGACGAGGCTAGGGCTTCGTCTGCGGCCGGAGCGGCAGGCAAGTCGAGCATCTCTTCGAACGTCTCCTCGAGCTTATCTTCGAACACCAAGAAGCCCAGCATTCCGGAGTTCGATGCGGACGAGTCGCTGGCCGAGCTGCGCACTCTTGCGGATAGCGCCGGCGCACAGGTTGTAGGCGAAATTCTTCAGCGGCGGGATCGTCCTGATGCTGCAACTTTAATCGGCGCGGGAAAACTTGAAGAAATTGCCGGCGCGGCCGCGTCGGTGAACGCCGACGTACTTCTGTTTGATCACGATCTCAGTCCTTCGCAGCAACGCAACATTGAAAAAATCGTGCAGCGGCGGGTGATTGACCGCACCCAGCTCATTCTCGACATTTTTGCCCGGCACGCGCGTACGCGGGAGGGCCAGCTGCAGGTGGAGTTGGCGCAGCTGCAATACATGATGCCGCGGCTGAAGGGGCACGGCGCGGAGATGTCGCAGTTGGGCGGCGGGATCGGGACTCGCGGTCCGGGGGAAACAAAGTTGGAAACTGACCGCCGGAAAATTGCCCGGCGCGTGCGGCACGTGGAGCAGCAACTGGAAAATGTGCGGCGCATCCGCGCGCAACAGCGGCAGCGGCGGGAGTCGGCTCCGGTGGCGACGGTTGCACTGGTGGGATATACGAATGCGGGCAAGTCAACGCTGTTCAACGCGCTGACCAAAGCGGCAGTGCTGGCATCGCCACGCATGTTTGCGACTTTGGATCCCACGATTCGCGGCGTAGATTTGCCGTCGAAGCGCAAGGTTCTGCTTTCTGACACCGTGGGATTTATCCGCAGCCTGCCGCATACCCTGGTGTCGGCATTTCGCGCCACGCTCGAGGAACTGCAGCGGGCGTCGCTGATTCTGCATGTCTCCGACGCCAGCAACCGGCTTTCTGCCGAGCAGGACGCGCAGGTAGAAATTGTTCTGAAAGAACTGGAAGTGGAGAAGAAGCCGCGCCTGCGGGTGATGAATAAAGTTGATCTCCTGGACGTCGAGGTGGCCGCCGGCTTGATGAGGGAAGCGCTGCGCGACGACTCGAACACAGTTTACGTTTCGGCGGCGGAAGGTACGGGGCTCGATCGCCTGCGACAGCGCGTCGACGCGATGATCGAAGAAGACCAGGTGAGCCGCGTGCATCTGCGCGTGCCGCAGAAAGAAGGAAAAATCCTGGCTATGCTGGAAGCGAAGGCGCGGATTTATTCGCGGAAGTATAAGGACGGGGCAGTATTGCTGGAAGTGGAGGCGCCCGAGTCGGTGGTGCGGAAGGTGCGGGAGTGGGTGCTTAAGCATCCAGCTTGAGTGGTCCCGTCGAAAAAAAGCACCTCTTCTCGCAAAGTACGCGAGAGATGGAGCACCCGCGTAGATGTTATTCAGATCTACGCGTGTTCAGATCTACCCATGGCAGCAGCTTTTTCCCTCGGCCGCAGATTTCGACGGCGGGACATCGTTCGCCGGGTTCTGGTCGAAAAAGCCGTTGGGCTTGAGTAGGAAGCCAATGTATGCCGTCGGCATCACCGGGTAATCCTCTGGCCGCGGGACGTGCGTGTGGCCGAAGGTGTACCAGAGGACGACATCGGTGTCTGCGATCGGGCGGTCGGCTTTGATCCACTTCTCGAGACCGTCCCCGCCCTGGCTCTGATTGGGGAAATCACCGGCCGCGTACTTTTCGTCGGGGCGATAGGGCGTAACCCAAACGTGATGATTCACAAAGCCGGCGCGTTTGCGCCACCACGCTTGCCGCGACGCCAACGGAAATGAATTGTCGCCTGGGAAGAATTTATAGCCGGTCGGTTCGCCGACTGCGTTCTTCGCCGAGGAGCTTACAACCTTCCAGGTTCGCATCGTTTCCAGATTCAGATTGGCCGCAGCCTGTTTCTCAGTCAACAGGCTCGTGGCCAACGCGCGAAAGGCGTTCTCGAACGGGTTGGCCTCGTCGGGCTCGTCTGCGACCATGTCAATCTGCTGAATCGTATTTGCGGTTCCATCCAGGTCGAAATCCAGCCGCACATTGAAAAAGTGCTGATGGTTCGGGGCGTAAAGCAGGGGCGCGATTAACGTGCCGTGCTTCGCTTTTTCGCCTTCGCGTAGTGTGCCCAACGACAGAATGCCGGTGAGCTTGATTTCGAATTGAATGTTGCCGTCCTGATAGAAGTACCAGAAGAATCCGTATTCATAATTTTCGACGGTCGAAATGGACGAGACGACCAGGCGGCGGGAGCGGCGGACTTCGGGAGCATCGGGCAGACGGCGATCCGTGTGTTTCCACAGGATGCCGAAGTCTTCTTCGTGAATGCAGATCGCATTCGGAATCGTCAGCTTCCGGCCCCGGCTGTCGCAGAGATTGGCGTCCAGGTATTCGATGTGTCCCACGCAGTCACAACCCAGGCGAAGACTGTTGGCGCACATGCCCATTCCGTACTCACCCACGTCGAAGGCGTTCTTGCGCGCCTGCGTGGGCGTGGGGTCGCCGTATGGAACCACCATTTCGGTGAGCGATCCGCGATAGAGGATGGGGCGCTTGCGGCCTTTATCGGTATAACGCAGATGATGAATGGTGAGGCCTTCACGGGCATTGAAGCCCACTACAAAATCCCAATTCTGCCAGCTGAGTTGGCGGCCCTGCAGCGTAAAGCTCGGCCCCTCCGGCTGCGTGATCGCGAGTGGCTTGATGTCTTTTCTTTGCTCTGCCACACGCGTCGCTGCATAGTTTCCCGCTTTCGGAGGAAACGGCCAGGTGCCGTACTCCTCGACGCGGATGACCTGCATCAGATTCAGGTCGACGACGGGCCTGATCCCTTCGATGGGCCGGGCGTAGCCGTTGTCGGTGGGATCGCTGCGTAGAAAGCACAGAGGCCGCGCCAGGCGGCGGCCGGAGTCTTCTTCGGAGCCGTAATTGCCCGCGCTCCATATATCCACCATGACCAGGGATGGGTCGGTGATGCCGTGGTGCTTGCGAATCGCATCTTGGAATTCCCTGCTGTTCAGCACCGCCTGCTCGCACTCGATCTGTTCATCCACCGACATGCTTGGCTGGGAGCCCTTTGGCGCCGCGTCCACGCGACTGGCGCCGCTGGCGAGATTCAATTCGATGGTGTAGGCCTGATTCGCCGAATTGTCGAAGCAGACGGCCGTAGCTTCGCGGTCGGGTAAGGGGCCCTGGGGCCACCCATACACAAGATCCTTGGCGGGCTCTTTCAGGATGATGCTGATAATGCGTGTCGCAGCGTTGAACTGCGGCAGTCTCTTGAGGAGTTGGACGGAGGCTTCAATTTCGGCCGCGGACAAGGGTTCCAGAGGGTGAAGGTCAGACGAGCGATTCTTCTCGAGTGCGGATAGGGGTTCCAGAGAATGAACGGCCAAAGCAGAAGTCCTTTCGCGGAAGGGTAGGTGAGCAAACGTTGAAACGGTAGCATGCGGAGGAAGGGACGTCCTGCGGGAATTTTGGTGGGAAGGATTCGGAAATCGAATGGGATCGGAAGTTGTGGGTTGTGAAATTGCTCCGTCTGTCGATCCGTCGCGGTGGTCGAAAGGAAAAACCCCACTTCTCGCAAAAGACGCGAGAAATGGGGCACCCAAAACCCGGAATACTCCCTTCCAACTCTTCTTAGATCGGGTGGCCGTCGGCGTCGATGAAGTGGATTTTGCCGATTCCTAGCTCTTTGATTCCCTGCTCGATTTTGGCGCGGTCGCCGACGATTACCCACACCATGGCCTCGGGATGGATTACCTGCTTGGCTGCGGCGTCCAGATCGGTAGTTTTCAGGGCGCGGATTCTTCCGGCCATGGTTTCGTAATAATTGTCGGGCCAGCCGTATTGCAGGATGTCGAGGATGGAAAATCCTACCGAGCCGATGGTCTCGCGCGAGCCGGGCAGGCTGAGGGTTTCGTTGGCCTGAATGCGGGTGAGTTCGTCCGCGGTTACGGGACGGTCTTTCACGAGGCCGTTAATTTCCCTGGTCATTTCCACCAGCGACTCTTTGGTTTTGTCGGTCTGCACCGGCGCATAGATGAACAGCGGACGCTGCGCGCGAGCGTTCCAGAAGAAGCTTCCGGCGCCGTAGGTCCAGTGCTTGTCTTCGCGTAGGTTCATGTTCAGGCGGGAGCTGAAGGCTCCGCCGAGATCGTCGTTCATGGCCTGGATCGCGATTTCCTGCGGCGTGTTGGCGGGGATGGACACGTGACCTACGACGATCAAAGATTGGCCGGCCCCGGGTTTGTCCACAATGTAGACGACGGGTTCGGCGCCGAGCTTGACCGTAGAAAGGTTCTTCGCCGGGACCTGCCCAGCCTTCCAGCCGGCAAACAGCTTTTCGAGTTTCGGCGTCACCTCGGCGAGCGTGGTGTCGCCGACTACGACCAGCGTAGCGTTGTTCGGCCGGAACCAGACATCGTGGAATTTAATTAGATCTTCGCGAGTTATGGCTTGCGTGCTGGCGGTGGTACCCGATCCGGTTAAGGGATTTCCGTAGGCGTGACCAGTGCCGTAAATGAGGCCGGGGAGAACGCGAAGCGCCATCTGGAACGTATCCTTCTGCTCCTCTTCGATGGAATCCAGCTGCAGTTTTTGCTCGCGCTTGAAATCGGCTTCCGGAAACGCCGGGTTGAGAATGACGTCGGCGAACAGATCGAGCGATGGGTCGAGTTTGGTCTTCAGCGCGGAGAGGCTGACGTAGCTGTAGTCGAGATTCGAGCGCGTCGAGAGGTTAGCTCCCAGCATAGCGGCCTGATCGTTGATCTGCAGCGCGTTCCGAGTCTTGGTGCCGTCATTGAGCAGCGTCGCAGTGAGTTTGGCTGTGCCCGGTTTGGTGAACTGGTCGGCGGCATAGCCGGCGTCGGTGGCCATCCAGAATTCGACGAGCGGAACCTCGTGGCGTTCGGCCAGGATCAGTTTGAGCCCGTTGGAGAGCGTCGCGCGCTGCAGCCTGGGAAGCTTGAGTTCCGGCGGCGCACCCAGGGCCGGCGTCTTGGCATGATCGACTTCCTCCTTCGCCGGCTTGTAATCCGGGAACGGCACGACCTGCACGATGTAGACGCCATCGCTGAGCCAGCGATTCGCCACCGATTTCAGATCGTCCGCAGTAGCCTCGCGGATTCGTTGAAGGCTGATTTTGTAGCCGTCGGGGTTGCCGGTGAAGGTGGCGTATTGCGCAAGCCGGTCGGCTTTTCCTCCGAAGCCACCGATGCGCTCAATGCCACGCAGAAAATTTGCCACGTACTGCGTCTGCACTCGCTGCAACTCTTCGGCCGTCGGGCCGTCCTTGAGAAAGCGCGCCAGTTCTTCATTGATTTCTTTTTCGATCTCATCGAGATTGTGACCGGGGCGCGCGCTCGCCTGAATCTCGAACTGGCCTCCGATCTCGCGGGCCTCCAGATAGACGCTGACGTCGCTGGCGATCTGGTCGTCGTAGACGAGTCGCTTATACAGGCGCGAAGTCTTGCCTTCGCCGAGACAGGCGCTGACCAGTGTCAGGTAATTCGCGTCGGCGCTGCCGAACTGCGGCACGTTCCAGACCATGGAGATGCGCGGGAGCGGCACGCGGTCCTGGGTGACGGAGCGGTGAGTGCCCGACATCTTCGCGATCCAGGCTTGCTGGTGGGTGACGGGCGGTCCGGGAGGAATATCGCCGAAATATTTTTCGACTTTCTCCTTTGCGGTCTTCGCATCGATATCGCCGGCCAGCACGATCACGACATTTGAAGGGCCGTAGTAGGTCTTGAACCATTCCTGGACATCTTTGAATGACGCGGCATCGAGGTCGGCCATATCGCCGATCACGGGCCAGGAATAGGGATGCCCGGCGGGATAAGTATTCTTTTGGATCTCTTCTTCGGCTAGCGCGTAGGGCTCGTTTTCGTCCTGGCGCTTTTCGTTTTGCACCACGCCGCGCTGCAGGTCGAGTGTTTTCTGGCTCAGGTCGAGAAATCCCATGCGGTCGGCTTCCATCCACAGGGTGTAATCGAGCGCGGACGTGGGAACGTTCTCGAAATAGTTGGTGCGGTCCTCGCTGGTGGTGCCGTTCAGATCGGTCGCGCCCACGGATTCGAGAGCCTTAATGTAGCTGTCTTTGGCGTGCTGGCTGCCGCCAAACATCAGATGTTCGAAAAGATGCGCGAACCCGGTCTTGCCAACTTTCTCATTCTTTGAGCCGACGTGATACCAGAGGTCGACGGCCACGATCGGAGCCTTGTGGTCTTCGTGGACGATCAGGGTGAGACCATTGTCGAGCACGATTTTCTGGTACGGGATATCGATGTTCTGGGCCTGCGCCAATGCGCAAAGAGCGACGACGGCAGAAATCAACAGCAGGCGAAACGCGCGCATGAGTTACTCCTCGGTAAGAATGTTGGACGGCGGACTGAGCCTTTGGTGAGAGCTTATCCAGAGTTTGGCGGAAACAGGGTTCGGCAGAAACTCGGTGGGAGTATACATGGTTGGGACGGCGGGAATCATGCACGTCTCAGTTGCCGGAGGTGGCGGAGAAACCGTCGATCTTCGCTTGACCGGACAGCCGGGAGCGGCTGTCCCCACAGGAGCATCTCTAGAATTTAAATGGGCCGGCAACCAAGAAGCGGTGACATTCCTTGGCTATCGGCCCATTCGATCCTGAATTGGATCGGAGGTGATACAACCATGCTAGTCCTGTTTATGAGGAAGTCAAGGGCAAGTTGCAGATTTCTGCATAGTCCTGGCCCCGGGGCTTGAAAAAGTGCAACCTTCGGGAATTCAGGGAGTAACCTCGAAGCTGTGCTAAATCATTTATTGTTAGCAGGTTAGAGGAATCCGACCGACCCCACGCGAGGACAGTTTTGGATAACCACGTCCTTCCGAAATTGGCTTCGCACTGGATTAAGGCGGCTGCCAGAGTCCGGCTGGATGATGTCTTCTCCGCGTTGACATAAACTGCTCGGGACGCTAGACTTAACAGTTTTCATAGCCCTCATTTTTCCGGTCTATATCAGCACAAGCATCAGCACAGCATCAACACAGCATGGATCAGACGCTTCATCAACTAGGGGAATTACTGCTCGGGGCGGTCCCCACGGTGATTCTGCTGGCGATTTTGTACGCGCTCTACACCAGCATCGTGCATAAGCCGCTGCAGCGCGTGCTCGAGGAGCGGCGCAGCAAGACGGAAGGCACGGTGGAGAAGTCGCGCGCCGACATTGCCGCGGCCGAAGCGCGCACAGCCGAATACGAACAGAAATTGCGTGAGGCGCGAGCTGCGGTATTTCGCGCCCAGGAAGCCAAGAGGCAGGCTGCCCTGCAGGCGCGGGCCAATGCCGTGGCCCAGGCGCGCAGCCGGGCGCAGGCGCAGGTGCAGGCGGCGAAGACGGATATTGAGAAGGATCGGGCATCCGCGCAGGAAGCGTTGCACGGTGAAGCGGCAGCTCTGGCGCAGGAAATCGTGCGGCGGGTTCTGCAGCCGGCGGGAGCGGGGCGATGACCGGAACGAATCTCGTGACGACCCCGACAAAATCCCGGCATTTGCGCCCGAGGACGGCGTTTGGAGGCTCGACGATTAAGCGGTTTGCCGAAGCGATAGTCCGCGCGTGCTTGCTGGCTTTGTTGTTGAGTTTTGCTGGAGGAGCGGTATCGCTTCGCGCCCAGGAACCTGCAGCTGCGCCTAAGCAACCGGCGCCGGATTCCGTGCACCAGGACTCCGTGCGCCAACCCAAGCCGGGCGGTCCGGGACGCCAGTTGGCACACGAGACGCGCGAGGCTGCCGGCGAAGAAAAAGATGAAATGGGGGAGTTCAAACAGTCGGCCTCGGTCCGGTTGATCGCGAAATGGACGGGACTGGATTTGCGACGTGCCTACTGGCTGTGTCTGGTGTTGAATTTTGTTGTGATCGCGTGCGTACTGATCTGGGCTGGCCGCAAGTTCCTGCCGGGGATATTCCGCGACCGGACGGCAGCCATCCAGAAAGCGATGCAGGAAGCGCAGAGAGCCAGCGAAGAAGCGCGGCGCAAGCTGGCCGACATTGAGTCGCGGCTGATGAGGCTGGACGCGGAGATTGGCGCGATCCGGGACGAGGCGGAGAAAGAAGGATCCGCGGAGGAAGAGCGCATCAAGCGCGCCGCAGAAGAAGATGCGCGAAAAATTGTGGCGTCGGCCGAGCAGGAAATTGCCGCGGCGGCGAAAGCGGCGCGGCGGCAACTGACCGCGTACGCCGCCGATCTGGCGGTAGGCCTGGCGCAGAAGCAGATCCATGTGGATGCTGCCACCGATCAGGCGCTGGTGCGCGGATTTGCGGGTCAGATAGACGCGGCTCCGCGGGGGCCGGGCGCGGATAATGCTCGCGCGGACGGCCGCATGGATATGGAAATGGAAAAGGAAGGTCGATAGAGCATGGCTTCCGTTGCCAGCACCTATGCCCGCGCCTTCGCTGACGTGGTTTTGAGCAAGAAGCTGGATGCGCAGCGTGCCACCGGAGAATTGCGCCAGATCGCCGAATTGCTGGCCGAGAGTGCAGATTTGCGGCGGGTGTGGGAGAATCCCGCGATCCCTGCGGAACAGAAGCGCGGGTTGCTGGATGCGATCGCACAGCGCGACGGAATCGAAAAGGCGGTCCGCAATCTGGTTGCGGTGCTGATCGATCATCATCGCGTTAAGTATTTGAGCGCGGTGATCCAGCAGTTGGAAAAAGAACTGGATGCGCGGCTGGGATTCGCCGAGGCCCAGATCACGAGCGTCCGCGAACTGGCCGACGCCGAAAAACGGGGACTGGAAACCGAGGTGGCGAAGCTGACCGGAAAGAAAGTGCGCGCAAAGTTTGGGCAGGATGCGTCTCTGTTGGGCGGGGTCGTGGTTCGCATCGGCAGCACGATTTATGACGGCTCGGTGAAGGGGCAGCTGGAAAAGATTCGGGAAGCGCTTAGCTCTTAGCTACGGAGCCACTAGCTTCTAGCTACTAGCTTGAACCGCTGAGGTTGGTTGGAGTTGGTGGTGCGGATCGGCGATAGGAGTTCTCCTCGGGTTCTACGGCTGCTTGGCGGTGCGAGGGAGCCTTCGACGGCGCTCAGGATCACAAGATGTTCGTTGACGACGCTTGGAATGAAAGATGGTCGGGAACTGAAAGATTGCAGAGTTGGGGTAGCTAGGAGCTAACAGCTAGAAGCTAAAAGCTGACTTTATGGCACAAATCAAGGCAGACGAAATCACGAAACTGATCCGCGAGCAGATCGAGAACTACGAAACCAAGATCTCAGTGGACGAGACGGGCACGGTTATCACACTGGGCGACGGCATTGCGCGAGTGTATGGGCTGGACAAGGTGATGGCCGGCGAGCTGCTTGCGTTCCCGCACGACGTGGCCGGCATCGCCATGAACCTGGAAGAAGATCAGGTTGGCGTAGTGCTGCTCGGTGAATATACCGAGATCAAAGAAGGCGACGAGGTGAAGCGCACGGGCCGCATCATGAGCGTGCCGGTGGGCGACAACATGATCGGCCGCGTAGTCGATTCGCTGGGCCGCCCCATCGACGACAAGGGGCCGATTGCGAGCGATAAGTTCATCGCGCTGGAACGCCTGGCGCCGGGCGTCATCGACCGGCAACCGGTGCGCGAGCCGATGGCCACCGGACTGAAGGCCATCGACAGCATGATTCCGGTGGGCCGCGGGCAGCGCGAGTTGATCATCGGCGACCGGCAGACCGGAAAAACGGCGGTTGCGCTCGACACCATCATCAACAGCAAGGGTAACGACCTGGTTTGTATTTACAACGCGATCGGGCAGAAGCGCTCGTCGATCGCGCAGGTGGTGAAGATTCTGGAAGATGCGGGGGCGATGGAGTACACCATCGTGGTGGCGGCCTCGGCGTCGGAACCCGCGCCGATGCAGTACATTTCGCCCTACGCGGCGACAGCGATCGGGGAATATTTCCGGGACAGCAAGCGGCACGCGCTTGTGATCTATGACGATTTGTCGAAGCACGCTGCGTCGTATCGCGAGATTTCGCTGCTGCTGCGGCGGCCGCCGGGTCGCGAAGCCTATCCCGGAGATGTGTTCTATCTTCACTCGCGGCTGCTGGAGCGTTCCGCGAAACTGAGCGATAAGAATGGCGGCGGGTCGCTGACCGCTCTGCCGATTATCGAAACGCAGGCCGGGGATGTTTCGGCCTACATTCCGACGAATGTGATTTCGATTACCGACGGCCAGATTTATCTGGAAACCGATCTGTTCAACCAGGGCGTGCGTCCAGCGGTGAACGTTGGCTTGTCGGTGAGCCGCGTCGGCGGCAGCGCGCAGATCAAAGCCATGCGGCAGGTTGCGGGCTCGCTGAAGCTGGAACTCGCGCAGTATCGCGAACTGGCGGCGTTTGCGCAGTTCGGCAGCGACCTCGACAAAGCTACTCAGCAACAGTTGAGTCGCGGACAACGGCTGGTGGAACTGCTGAAGCAGAATCAGTTTTCGCCGCTGCCGTTCTCCAAGCAGATTCTGATCATCATGGCGGGCACGGGCGGATTTTTGGACGATCTCCCAGTAAATCAAGTGCGCGAATTTGAGGCGGAACTCTACAAGTACGTCGATGCCGCCCATCCCGCCATTCTGCGCACGATCATGGAGAAAAAGATTCTCGATGACACGTTGAAGGCGCAGGTGCAGAACGTGATCAAAGAAGCGAAACAGCAGTTTGTGGCGGCGCGGCAAGCGGTAGCGAAATAATTCACAGAGACGTAGCTGACGTCTCTTGCATACGGCGCCTGAATGGCGTCCGTGGTGGTGCGAGACGTAACAAGTTACGTCTCTACGACAATGCCTAACATTCTCGACATTCGCCGGCGCATTCGCAGCGTGATCAACACGCGGCAGATCACCAAGGCCATGAAGATGGTCTCGGCGGCGAAGTTGCGGCGGGCGCAGGAGCGTGCGCTGGCATCGCGTCCGTATGCGCAGATGCTGACCAATATTCTGAAATCGCTGGTGGCTCGGACGGAGATTTACGACCCGGAGACGGGCGCGGTGAAGCATCCGTTGCTGGCCCAGCGCGTTGAGAAAAGTATTCTGCTGATCGTGGTCACGGGTGACAAGGGATTGGCGGGCGCGTTCAGCGCCAATATCACTAAGGCGGCCAGCCGGTTTCTCGAGTCGAAGGCGGGAAAAAACGTTGACATTGAGGCGATTGGCCGCAAGGGGCGCGACTTTTTGCGTCGGCGTTATCCCGCCGCGAAGGTGCAGACGCGCAGCCTGGCCGAACTTGAGGAGTCGATCGAGATCGAGCCCGATGCGGACGCGGTGGAACGCGCGGGGCCTACTCAGATCACGGGCGAACATGTAGGCGTGCTCGGCAAAGTGGCATTTGCGCAGGCGCGAGCGCTGGCGGAAAACGTGATCAGCCGCTACACCCGCGAAGAAATCGATGCCGTCTACATAGTGTTCAACGAATTCAAGTCGGTGATTGCGCAGCGTCTGATTGTGGAGCAGATTCTTCCGATTGAGCAAATTGGCGCGCCGGCCGTGCGGCTATCGGAGGAGATGACGGAAGAAGAAAAGAAAAAGGCGAAAGAAGCCGCGATCAGTGCTGGGGTGGGCATGCGCAGCACAGACGGCGCGGGCGCGGAAGCTGCCTCGGAGTTTGGCACCGCGCAGGTGGACTACATTTACGAGCAGCCACCGGAAGAACTGTTCCGGGCGCTGCTGCCGAAGTATGTGGGCATCAGATTTTCCGCGCGTTGATGGAATCGGTGGCGGCCGAACACGCGGCACGCATGACCGCGATGGACTCAGCGACCAGCAACGCCACGGACATGATCGATTCGCTGACGCTGGTGATGAACCGGGCGCGGCAAGCGAAGATCACCAAAGAGATTATCGAAATCGTCAGCGGCGCGGCGGCAATGTGAGAACAAGCCGTTAGCTATTAGCCTTTAGCTCTTGGCTTTGTCGAGACGATTAAAGTGGACTTGCTTGACTCGGCAGTGTGGAGCAGCAGCGAAGTAATTTGCCGGAATATGTGCTTGAAGCGTGATCGAAAGCTAAGAGCTGGGGTTTGAGATTTTATGCCAGAAAACGTAGGACATGTTATTCAAATTTCGGGTCCGGCGGTGGACGTGCAGTTTTCCGAAGGAGAGCTGCCGCCGATTTACCAGGCCGTCAGAGTCGTGAGCGACGGCTTCACGGTACCGACTCCCATCGACGTGATTCTTGAGGTGCAGCAACACCTGGGCGAGGCCCGGGTGCGCTGCATCGCCATGTCGGCTACCGACGGGATGGTGCGCGGCATGAAGGCCATCGACCAGGGCGGGCCGATCTCCGTGCCCGTGGGCCGCGGAACGCTGGGGCGCGTGATGAACGTGATTGGCGAGCCGGTGGATCAACTGGGTCCAGTCGAATACAAACAACGAATGCCGATTCATCGCCTGGCTCCCGCGTTCGACGAGCAAGCCACCACCGCCGAAATGTTTGAGACCGGGGTGAAAGTCATCGATCTGATTCAGCCGTTCCTGAAGGGCGGCAAGATTGGATTGTTCGGCGGCGCGGGCGTGGGCAAAACCGTGGTTATCATGGAGCTAATCAATAACGTCGCCAAAAATCACGGTGGCTACTCCGTGTTTGCCGGTGTTGGCGAGCGCACGCGTGAAGGCAACGACTTGTGGCTGGAAATGTCGGAGTCGGGCGTGATCAAGCCGGGTGATCCGGCGCATTCGAAGGCGGCGCTGATTTATGGGCAGATGACGGAGCCTCCAGGCGCGCGTCTGCGCGTGGCGCTCACGGGTCTGACGGTTGCCGAATATTTCCGCGATGCCGAGGGCGCGGACACCCTGCTGTTCATCGACAACATTTTCCGCTTCACGCAGGCGGGCTCGGAAGTGTCCGCGCTGCTAGGCCGCATGCCGAGTGCCGTCGGTTATCAACCCAACCTAGCGACGGAAATGGGCGAACTGCAGGAGCGCATCACGTCCACGAAAAAAGGTTCCGTCACGTCAGTGCAGGCGATTTACGTGCCGGCCGACGATTTGACTGATCCTGCGCCTGCGACGACATTTGCTCACCTCGACGCGACCACGGTACTTTCGCGCGCGTTGACTGAAATTGGAATTTATCCGGCGGTCGATCCGCTGGCTTCGACCTCGCGCATTCTCGATCCGCGCATCGTGGGTCAGGAACACTACGACGTTGCTCAGATGGTGAAGAAGACTCTGCAAACTTACAAAGATCTGCAGGACATCATTGCGATTCTTGGCATTGACGAACTGAGCGAAGATCAAAAACTCAGCGTGGCGCGGGCACGCAAGATTCAACGTTTCCTGTCGCAACCATTCCACGTGGCCGAGCAGTTCACCGGCGCGGCGGGACGTTACGTCAAGATCGCCGACACCGTGAAAGGTTTCAAGGCAATCGTTGAGGGCAAGTACGACGACATTCCCGAGCAGGCGTTTTACATGAAAGGCCCGATCGAGGAAGTGTTGGAAGCGGCGGAAAAGATGAAGGCGGCAGCCTAGAGGCGTTGCGTGCAACGTCTCCGCCGACGGAGGTAGGTCTGCATGTGGCAAGAGAGACGTAGCCAGCTACGTTTCTACGAACTTACAAAATGGCAGATACTTTCCAACTCGAGATTGTTACGCCGGAGAAGAAGGTGGTCGACACTTCTGCGGAGGAAGTCCAGATTCCTGGCAAGGACGGATATCTGGGCGTGCTGCCGGGGCATGCGCCGCTAATCACGGAGCTTGGGGTGGGAGAGATCAGCTTCCGCGAGGGCGCAACCGAACAGCGGCTCGCGGTAGCGTGGGGATTTGCCGAAGTGCTGCCGGGCAAGGTGACGATATTGGCGGAGAGCGCCGAACGCCCTTCCGAGATTGACGTAGCGCGAGCGCGCGAGGCCAAAAAACGCGCTGAAGAGCGACTGGCCGGCGGAGATTCTGCCGTGGACGTGGAGCGGGCGCTCGATTCGCTGCAGCGCGCCGAATCGCGCCTGGAAGTGGCTGAGAAGAAATAAGTAGCAGGCCCCCAGGCGCAACGCCTGGTATGGAAAATCGCGCAAGGTCGAGGAGGATCTCGCCCATGTCTGAATGCAATCGCCGCGACGTGCTTCGTTCAGGGCTGGCTCTCTCCGCTGGCAGCCTTCTCCTCAATCCTCGTTTCGCCTTCACCCAAGCCATATTTGACGACACCACGTCCGCGCGGCGAGATTCCCTTCACGCCGCACCTGCGATCAGCCTCGCTCCGCGCGAGAAACTTCTTTTTGACTTCAATTGGCGATTCTTCCAGGGCCACGGCAGCGACCCGGCTCGCGATCTCGGTTTCGGAAAGTCGCAGGGAGATTTTGCCAAGACAGGCGAGTTCAAATTCGCGCTGGCAAAGTTCGACGACCTAAGCTGGCGCGCTTTGAACCTTCCCCACGATTGGGCCGTTGAGCTGCCCTTCGTCAACGACAAAGAGCTTGAATCGCATGGGTACAAGCCGCTGGGGCGGAGTTATCCCGAGACCAGCGTGGGCTGGTACCGCCGTATTTTTGATGTGGCCAAAAGCGAGCTGGGCCGCAGGTTCTTCCTCGATTTCGATGGCGCGTTTCGCAGCGCGCTGGTTTTCTGCAACGGCAATTTCATCGGGCGCAATGACAATGGCTACGCGCCGTTCGGTTTCGATCTGACCGATTTTCTTTTTTATGGCGAGAAGAACTGCATCACGGTTCGGATGGACGCGGCTTTCGGCGACGGCTGGTTTTACGAAGGCGCCGGAATCTATCGGCATGTGTGGCTCACCAAAACGGATCCTCTCCACTTGGACCAGTGGGATACGGTTGTGCGCACGGACGTTGTGGGAAGCGACGCGAACTTAAAGCTCGGCACCATCGTTAAGAACAGCGGTAGCGCCGCGGAAAGCTGCCGCGTGCGCTGGCAGATTCTGGATGGAGCGGGAAAAACAGTCGCCACCGTCGACTCGCCGGCCGCTGAAGTTGCTGCGGACGGCCAGCAGAGTTTTGCCGCGACCGCGAAGCTCGCGCATGCTTCCCTGTGGTCGACGGAAGAACCGAACTTGTACTACGCGGTGGCTTCGGTTGACACCGGCGGCCACACCCGCGACCGGGATCACGCGATGTTCGGCGTACGCACGGTCGCCTTTGATGGGGAACGCGGATTCTTTCTGAATGGCAAGAAGACAGCGATTCAAGGCACGTGCAACCATCAGGACCACGCCGGGGTGGGCGCCGCTTTGCCCGACCACTTGCAGGGTTTCCGCCTCGAGGTGCTGAAAGGGATGGGCTGCAACGCCGTTCGCACGTCGCACAACATGCCGACTCCAGAATGGGTAGAGGCTTGCGCGCGGGCCGGAGTTCTGATGCTCTGCGAGACGCGCCTGATGTCGTCGAATGAGGAAGGCCTGGCGCAGCTGGAAAAAATGGTGAAGCGTTATCGCAACAACCCCGCGGTTTTCTTGTGGTCGATGGGCAATGAGGAGTGGGTGCTGCAAGGCAACGAAATTGGGCCACGGATTATTCGCGCCATGCAGGAACGCGCGCACGAACTGGATCCGACACGCTTGTGCACGGCGGCAGTGAATGGCACCTATGACACGTCGCCGCCACAGGCGTCCTTGCCAGCGACGCTTGAAGTGATGGGCTTCAACTACAACCTGCCGGCGGTGGACAAATATCGCGCCGTCCATCCCCAGCAGCCGGCCATCGGAACCGAGACAGCAAGCACCATTTCCACACGCGGCGTTTACTCGACCGACAAACTGCGGAACTGGTTGAGTGCCTACGATCTGAATCACACCGATTGGTCGGAGCTCGCGGAAGAATGGTGGACCTTCTACGCGGCGCGCCCGTGGATCTCGGGCGGCTTTGCCTGGACTGGCTTTGACTACCGCGGCGAGCCGACTCCTTATTCGTGGCCCAGCGTCAATTCGCAGTTCGGCATCGTCGACATGTGCGGGTTCCCGAAAGATAATTATTTTTATTACAAAGCATGGTGGGGCAAGGAACCGGTGCTGCATCTTTTTCCTCATTGGAATTGGGCAGGCAAGGAAGGGGAAGAGATTTCCGTTTGGGTGCACTCGAACCTGGACAGCGTCGAGCTATTCTGCAACGGCCAGAGCCTGGGCTCGAAAAAAGTTGAGCCGCTGCATCATCTGGAGTGGAAGGTGAAGTATGCGCCGGGCTTTATCGAGGCGCGCGGCAGCAAGGACTCCAAAGTCGTGCTTACCGCGAAACGCGAAACCACCGGAGTCCCGGCAAAGATCCGACTGACCGCCCATCGCGCCGAGATCGCAGCCGATGGAGAAGACGTGGCGATCGTGCGCGTGGAAGCCGTGGACAGCGACGGGCGCGCCGTTCCCACAGCGGACAATCTGATCCGCTTCAAAGTTTCGGGCGAAGGCGCGCTGATCGGCTTGGGGAACGGCGATCCGAATTGTCAGGAGGCCGACAAGGGAAACGAGAGAAGCCTGTTTAGTGGATTGGCGCAGGCAATCCTACTGGCCTCGAAGAAGGCGGGCACTCTGACCATCGAGGCTACGTCCCGCGAGCTGGAAGCGGCGTCTCTCACCATCACGACCAGGGCAGCGGAACTGCGCCCGGCTGTGAGCTAGCGAATCCGCGTCAAATCTGAATTTTTTCTCATCCGAGATTCTGGTTCGGGAATCTCATCCGAAAATGACGAAACCTCACTTGCCTAACGAACCGCACAGGCCTTACAATTAAAGAGTACTAAATCAGTACGGTTTTCCGAATTGTCGAGACTGGCTTGGTTTGGCTACTTGGTTTGGCTAAAGGTTCTGAATGATTCGCCTCAGCAAACTCACCGATTACGGGTTGGTTCTGATGAGCCAGATTGCCCGCGGCTCGCAGACGGAATTGCATACGGCCCGCGATCTGGCGAAGCAGTGCCAGTTGCCGATGCCAACCGTGAGCAAGCTTTTGAAATCCCTGCTGCAGAACGGGCTGCTGGCTTCGCATCGCGGAATCAAAGGCGGTTATAGCCTGGCGCGCGAGCCGCATCTCATCTCGCTCACCGAAATTATTTCGGCCTTCGAAGGGCAGCTGGCTCTGACGGAATGCAGCAGCGACGTTTCCGGACTTTGCGACCTTGAGTCTTCCTGCCGCATCAAGAATAACCAGCGAGTGATTAATCAAGTAGTGCGTGGAGCTCTGGAGAATGTGACGCTGGCCGATTTAATCAGGCCCATGCGACTGACGGCCGTGCGCGACAATCGTGGAAATATGGTGCCGACGATCATCGGCGCATCCGGGAGAATGCAATGAGCACGAATCTCGATACTATCCGCAGTCTTGCCGAACGCGACTATAAGTGGGGCTTCGTCACCGACATCGAAGACGATCGCATCCCCAAGGGACTGAATGAAGGAATTGTCCGCATCATTTCGGCCAAGAAGAACGAGCCGGAATTCATGTTGGAGTGGCGGCTCAAGGCCTACCGGCACTGGGCTTCGCTCGAGCAGGCGCAGGCCGAGCCCACGTGGGCGAATGTGAAGTACGCGCCGATTGATTATCAGAACATTATTTATTACTCCGCGCCGAAGCAGAAGCCGGGACTGAAGAGCTTGGATGAGCTAGATCCGGAAATTCTGCGCACCTATGAAAAGCTGGGCATCCCGCTTGCTGAACAGAAGATGCTCGCGGGCGTCGCCGTGGACGCGGTTTTTGACAGCGTCTCGGTAGCCACAACTTTTAAGGCGAAGCTGAGCGAAGTTGGCGTGATTTTCTGTTCGTTTTCTGAAGCGGTGCAGAAGCATCCGGACCTGGTCAAGAAATATCTTGGGTCCGTGGTTCCGCATACTGACAACTTTTTTGCGGCGTTGAACGCCGCGGTTTTTACCGACGGCTCGTTCGTGTATGTGCCGAAGGGCGTGCGCTGTCCGATGGAGCTTTCCACCTACTTCCGCATCAATGCGGCAGAGACTGGGCAGTTCGAGCGCACTTTGATCGTGGCCGACGAAGGCGCGTCCGTCAGCTATCTCGAAGGCTGCACGGCACCGATCCGCGATGAAAACCAGTTGCACGCCGCCGTAGTGGAACTGATTGCGCTCGACAATGCGCAGATCAAGTATTCCACGGTGCAGAACTGGTATCCCGGCGATAAGAATGGAAAAGGCGGAATCTACAATTTCGTTACCAAGCGCGGCAAATGCGCGGGCGCTAATTCCAAGATTTCCTGGACGCAGGTGGAAACCGGCTCGGCGATCACCTGGAAATATCCCAGCTGCATTCTGCAGGGCGACAATTCAGTTGGCGAGTTTTATTCCGTGGCGCTCACCAACAATTACCAGCAGGCCGACACCGGCACCAAGATGATCCACCTGGGGAAGAACACGAGCAGCACGATTGTGTCGAAGGGCATTTCAGCCGGGCATGGCCAGAACACTTACCGCGGCATGGTGAAGATCATGAAAGGCGCGACCGGCGCGCGCAATTACACGCAATGCGATTCCCTGCTGATCGGCGACCAGTGCGGCGCGCACACGTTTCCCTATATCGAGGTGAAGAACTCCACGGCTCGCATGGAGCATGAAGCTTCGACGTCGAAAATCGGCGAAGACCAGCTTTTTTATCTGCAGCAGCGCGGCTTGAAGGCGGAAGATGCGGTCTCGATGATCGTGAACGGCTTCTGCAAGCAGGTGTTTCGCGAGCTGCCGATGGAGTTTGCAGTGGAAGCGCAGAAACTGTTGAGCGTGAGCCTCGAAGGCAGCGTGGGTTGAGTCTGCGGTTGGTGATTTCTGATCCACGCACTCGGAAGAAAAAGTTGCAAATCACGAAGGAAAGAAAATAAATGAGTTTGCTCAAAATCAAGAATTTGCACGCGACGGTCGCTGGACACGAGATCCTCAAAGGCATCGACCTTACCATCAACGCCGGGGAAGTCCATTCCATCATGGGTCCGAATGGTTCGGGCAAGAGCACGCTGGCCCAGGTGTTGTCGAGGCGCGCAACGTATGAAGTAACCGCTGGCGAAGTGTTGTTCAAGGGCAAAGATCTGGTGGCGATGAAGCCCGAAGAAGCGGCCTGCGAAGGCGTCTTCCTGGCTTTCCAGTATCCCGTGGAGATTCCCGGGATCGGCAACGCTTATTTTCTGCGCTCGGCACTGAACGCGATGCGCAAGTATCGCGGCGAAGATGAAGTGGACGCCATGGATTTCCTCCCCATGTACCGCGAGAAGCTAAAGCTACTGGAAATGGATGAGAAACTCATGAGCCGTTCCGTCAACGAGGGCTTCTCCGGCGGCGAAAAGAAACGGAATGAAATTCTGCAAATGGCGGTGCTGGAGCCGAAGTTGGCGATTCTGGATGAAACCGATTCGGGGCTCGACATCGACGCGCTGCGCATTGTCGCCAAGGGCGTGAATGCCATGCGCAGTCCGGAGCGCGCCATGCTGGTGGTCACGCACTACCAGCGGCTGCTGAACTATATCGCCACGGATTTTGTGCATGTGCTGGTCGATGGCCGCATCGTGCGCTCGGGAGGTCCCGAACTGGCGCTCGAACTGGAAGAAAAAGGCTATGGCTGGATCGAAGCTGAGGCGCGACAGACAGCGCCAGCTTCGGTGTAGCGGGCATTCTGCAGCAAGTATTTCTGAGTGGAGCAAGCGTGATTACTGCAACTGAAAACCTCGAGAAGTATCTGGAAAGTTTCACTGCGTTCGCCAAGCGGTCCTCAGGGCACGGTCGGCCGTGGCTGCGGAAGCTGCGCGATGATGCGTTTGCCCGTTTCTGCGAAACTGGCTTTCCGACAACGCACGATGAAGACTGGCGATTCACCAGCGTTTCGGCAATCGCTCGCACGGCATTTTCTTTCGGGCAACCTGCCGCACGTCTTTCCAACTCGGATCTAAAGCCGTGGCGGGTGGAAGGCGCGGCTGCGCAACTGGTGTTTGTTGATGGAGAGTTTGTCCGCGGCTTGTCGATCTTCGGAACATTGCCAGCAGGGATCGCGGTCTCGAGCCTTAAGGAAGAGATCGAGAAGCGCACGCCGTCACTCGAAGCTCACCTCGGCCGCTATCTCAACACGCAGCGCGATGCGTTTTGCGCCCTGAACACCGCCTTTGCGGAAGACGGAGCGTTCGTGCACTTTGGTCGCGGCCTGTCGTTGGACGCGCCGATTCACTTGCTATTTGTGTCCACCGCAGCCGACGCCCCGCGCATGATTCATCCGCGGAACCTGCTGATTTTCGAGCAGGAGAGCGAGGCCACGGTCATCGAAGACTATGTGTCCTTGGGCGGCGGAACGGTCCTGTGCAACAGTGCGACTGAACTGATCGCTGGCCCGAGTTCGACGATTGCGCATTACATGGTCGAGCGCGAGAGCCTGGATGCGTTCAACATTTCCACGCTGCGCATGCAGCAGGAACGAAGCGCGAACGTTGCTTCCCATTCGCTGTTGCTGGGCGGAGGACTGGTCCGCAACAATGTTCATCCGGTGCTCGGGGGCGAGGGCGGAGAGTGCCTGATCAACGGCATCTTCGTTGGCGACGATCACCAGCATCTCGACAATTACATGCACGTGGAACACGCCAGCCCGCACTGCAGCAGCCGCCAGTTCTACAACGGAATTTTGGACGGCCACGCGCACGGCGTTTTCCACGGCCGGATCGTCGTCCACAAGGACGCACAAAAGACCGACGCCAAGCAGACGAATCGCAACTTGCTGCTTTCCGACGATGCACAGATCGATACCAAGCCGCAACTGGAAATCTACGCCGATGACGTGAAGTGTACCCACGGCGCGACCATCGGCCAGATCGAAGAAAATGCTTTGTTTTACCTGCGGTCGCGAGGCATCGACGAAATTTCCGCGCGCAAGTTTTTGCTGCAAGCTTTCGCCTCTGAGTGCCTGGAGCGCATGAAGCCGGGAGTCGCGCGCACCCATGCGGAGCACCTGATCCACGAGCATCTGTTATCGATTGCGAATCATTTTTCTGCACCACGCCCCAGCCCCGCTACCGGACCCAGGCAACGCGCGTAGCCGAATGCAAGAAAGCCAGGAGGACGCTCGATGACAACCATCGCAAGACCACCTTTGCACTCCGGCCGCACTGCGGTGCACGAGGAAGGTCACGAGATCGCACCCGGTTTCGATGTGGAGCGAGTGCGCGCTGATTTTCCCATTCTGCGGGAAAAGGCTCGCGGCCACCAGTTGGTGTACCTGGACAACGCGGCCACATCGCAAAAGCCCAAAATCGTGATGGACGCGATCCTCCGCTATTACGAACACGACAACGCCAACATCCATCGCGGCGTGCATTATCTCTCCGAGCGGGCGACGGAGGAATTTGAAGAGGCGCGCAAGTCAGTGCAGTCGTTTCTTCATGCCGCTCGGCCCAGCGAGATTATCTTCGTCCGCGGCGCAACCGAGGCCATCAACCTGGTCGCGCAAACTTATGGCCGGGTGCATGTCGGAGCGGGCGACGAAGTTCTCATCACGACCATGGAGCATCACTCCAACATTGTTCCCTGGCAAATGCTGTGTGAAGAGAAGCAGGCGACACTCCGGGTCGCGCCTATCAACGACCAGGGCGAGCTGATCCTCGAAGAATTCGAAAAGCTGCTCGGCCCCAAAACAAAGATTGTCTCTATTGGCCACGTGTCGAACGCGCTGGGCACCGTCAATCCGCTCGCAGAAATCATAAGAATGTCCCACGCCAGAAATATTCCCGTCCTCGTGGACGGCGCTCAGGCCGTGCCTCGCGTGCCCGTGAATGTTCAGGAATTGGATTGCGACTTTTACGTCTTCTCCGGACACAAAACGTACGGGCCCACAGGAATCGGGATTTTGTACGGTAAATTGGCGCTGCTCGAAGCGATGCCGCCCTACCAGGGCGGTGGCGATATGATCAGCTCGGTTACTTTTGAGAAGACAATTTACAACAAAGTGCCGCATAAATTTGAAGCTGGCACGCCTGACATGTCGGGCGCAGTCGGCCTGCGTGCGGCACTCGAATACCTCGACCGACTGGGCATGGACAACATCGCCGCGTACGAACACGAACTGCTGGCCTATGCCACCAAGGTTGTTTCAGCCATTCCGGGAGTTCGCCTGATTGGAACAGCAAAACAGAAAGCTGGCGTGCTTTCTTTCGTGATCGAGGGCATCCATCCTCACGACATCGGGACGATTCTCGACCAGGAAGGCATTGCCATTCGCACCGGGCACCACTGTGCGCAGCCCGTTATGGCACGCTTCTGTATCGATGCAACCGCGCGCGCTTCGTTCGGTTTATATAACACGAAAGCAGAAATCGACGCGCTGGTGCTGGGCATCCAAAAAGTACAGGAGGTTTTCGCCTGATGGGTGACTTACGCGACCTGTACCAGGAAGTGATTCTCGAACACAGCAAGGCTCCGCGAAACTATCGCGAGTTGCAGAATCCCGACCGCAAGGCGGAAGGATTCAATCCGCTCTGCGGCGATCACTTCACGGTGTATTTGCAAATGCAGGGAGAAACCATTCAGGATGTCGTGTTTCAAGGCTCGGGATGCGCCATCTCGAAAGCCTCGGCATCGATGATGACGCAGGCATTGAAAGGCAAGACCCGGCAGGATGCGGACGAACTGTTCGAGCGTTTTCACAACGTAGTCACCGGCCACGCGGCGGCCGATGGCAGCGATGCCGAACTCGGCAAGCTGACGGTATTTTCGGGAGTCTCCGAGTTTCCGACGCGAGTGAAATGCGCGACCCTAGCTTGGCACACGTTGCAGGCCGCCCTTGCCGGCAAGCAGGACGCCGTTTCCACCGAATAGCAGACTCACCGCAAGGGAGCGAGATCATGTACGAACAAATCGACTTGAAGCGCGAATGTGAAGCGATCGAAATTCCGAGCGGCACACGCCGGGTTCTTTCCGCGAGCAGCCGAGTGCGCATCTCGCAATTTCTCGGCACCAGCTACACCGTGGTCGGCGATATGGGCTGCATGTTCCGCATCGACGCGAAAGATGCCGATGCTCTGGGCCTGACTCCACCGGCCGCCGACGATACGAAGACTTCGGACGGCGTCTTCGCTGAGCCGATGGTCTGGGCTCAACTCAAGACGGTTTACGATCCGGAAATTCCGGTCAATATCGTCGACCTCGGATTAATCTATTCCTGCGAGATCACGGCGCAAGAGCAGGGCGGAAAGAAAATCGATGTGAAGATGTCGATGACCGCTCCGGGTTGCGGCATGGGGAACGTGCTCAAAGCCGACGTGGAAGGCAAGCTGGCGCGCCTTCCTGAAGTGAAGGAAGTTCATGTAGAAGTTGTGTTTGACCCGCCCTGGTCTCCGGCTCGGATGTCAGAAGCCGCCAAACTTCAACTGGGATTTGATCTCGACTACGGCAAGACTTCCGTCACTGGCATCTCTCGGTAGAGCTTTCTTCGGTGGCCTGCGCGCAATCTTCGAGGTCCAAGCGGCAGCGCGTTTGCCTGCTGAGCCCAAACCACCGCTCGTAACATCTATTACACTCGACAACTTGGCAGTATCTGACAGGAAGAATCCATGTCTACTTTGCCTGCACCCAGCGCGCTCGACGCGAGCACGCAAGCGTTTCCAGTGTTGACTTCCGCACAGGTCGACCGTGTCCGTCCCGTGGGCAAGCTGCGAAAAGTTGAGCCGGGCGAGATTCTGTTTCAGCCCGACGATATCGGCGTGCCTTTTTTCGTGCTGCTTTCCGGAAGGATGGAAATTGTGCAGCCAGGCATTTCGGGCGAGCGCCTGATCGTGAAACACGGCCCCGGTGGATTCACGGGCGAGATTTCCATGATCTCCGGCCAGCGGTGTCTGGTGCGCGGCCGCGTTACCGAGGCTGGCGAGTTTATCGAAGTGAGCGGCGACGGCCTGCGTTCCATCGTCGCCCGGGATGCCGAGCTCAGCGAGATTTTCATGCGAGCGTTCATCCTGCGGCGGCTGGCGCTGATCAGTCAGGGTTTTGGCAACGTCATCCTGATGGGATCGCGGCACTCCGCGAATACGCTGCACCTGCGCGAGTTTCTTACCCGGAATGCGCATCCCTACGTCTACATCGATCTCGACACCGACAAAGCCTCGCAGGAACTTCTCGACCGGTTTGAAGTAAAAATGTCAGAGATTCCGGTCGTGGTGTGCAACGGCAGCACCGTGTTGCGGAATCCCACGACTCAACAAGTCGCGGATTGCCTGGGTCTTAATGCCAGCATTGATCCTGCGCAGGTGCGCGATGTAATCATCGTCGGAGCCGGACCCTCGGGGCTGGCGGCCGCGGTTTATGCCGCTTCGGAAGGCCTGGATGCCCTCGTCATTGAATCGGAGTCGCCCGGCGGGCAGGCGGGATCTAGCTCCAAAATAGAAAACTATCTGGGCTTTCCGACCGGAATCTCGGGACAGGAACTATCGAGCCGCTCGATCGCGCAGGCTCAGAAATTTGGCGCGAAGATGATGATCGGGCACAGCGTGCTGCGCCTGGGTTGCAAGCACCGGCCCTATGAAGTGGTGCTCGATAACGACAGCGTCATCGCCGGACGCTCCATTATTATTTCGACCGGAGCCCAGTACAGCAAACCGAAAATCGAGAATCTGAAGAAGTTCGAAAGCCAGGGAGTTTATTACGGCGCGACCTACATCGAAGCGCAGCTCTGCCAGAATGAAGACGTCATCGTTGTGGGCGGCGGGAATTCAGCCGGACAGGCCGCCGTGTATCTCGCGCAAACTGCGCGCAAGGTTCACATTCTGGTGCGCTCCAGGGCATTATCAGAGACGATGTCACGCTACCTGATTCAGCGCATCACGGAAAATCCGGGCATCGAACTGCATTGCAAAACAGAGATCGTCGCCCTGGAGGGTGACACGCAACTGGAACGCGTCACCTGGCTCGACAAAAAGACCGGTGAAACTTCCACTCATGACATCCGCCACGTTTTCATCATGGCGGGCGCATCGCCGAGAACCAAGTGGCTGCAAGGCTGCGTCGCTCTGGACGACAAGGGCTTCATCCTGACCGGACGCGATTTGGATGATCCCGCCGGGATTGCCCCACCCACGGCCTGGCCGCTTAGCCGCGCTCCGCAGATGCTCGAGACCAGCCTACCCGCGGTATTCGCGGTCGGTGACGTTCGTTCAGGCAACGTGAAGCGCGTGGCATCAGCTGTCGGCGAAGGGGCTATCGCCGTGCATCTTGTTCATCGCGCGCTGGCGGATCCGTAGTGGCGCCGCAGGTTCCTGAAAGATGGGGAACAGCAAGAAAACGGGGCGCCAATAGGAATCTACTCCCACCGCGCCCCGGATTTCGTCTGTCGAACCGTTCGTATCTAGCTAGCCGTTCAATTATCTAGCCCTTCACGATCTTCTTCGCCGCGCCGTCCCAGATGGCGACGTTCTTGTTGAAGTAAGAATAGTTGGCGAGGTGGCAGCCGA
>Ga0181537_10000250_pt1 | contig 50474 bp, 41 predicted proteins | sample PEATcosm2014_Bin_39_FD_119765 | JGI IMG/M metagenome (GOLD analysis project Ga0181537, IMG submission 119765) | Peatland microbial communities from MTU Mesocosm Facility, Houghton, MI, USA - PEATcosm2014_Bin23_10_metaG | ecosystem: Environmental > Terrestrial > Soil > Wetlands > Peat | place...
ACGTGCTTTACGCTGCCTGCCGTATCGTAAAAAGGCACCGCTTCGATTTGAGGATGGGCCCGGAAAAAGTCTCGGCACTGATCCAGCGCCACCGGGTGAGACAGAACGTGACGCAATGCCGTCATCTTGACGCCGGGCGCAACAATCAGATTGTGCATGATGCGCAGAGCATATTCACGCTGGATGAAAACCTTGCGATCGAGCAAGAGATCGAGGTGCTCGGCAACCGAGCCCGCAAGTGAATTCTCCACCGGAATAACCGCTCCATGTACCGAGCCGCGCTCGACCCGATTGAAGACCTCCGCCGAGCGGGCACAGGGCACGACTGCGCAACCGGGCAGCATGCGCAAGGCTGCTTCATGGCTGAACGATCCCGATTCGCCCTGAATAGCGATTCTCATAGTTTGGGAGTGCAGGTCCAGAGTAAAGGGTTAAGAGTGAAGGCGGCGGCTGGCAAAGTCAAGATGCGTTATTCGTGACCTGACTCCGCGCCTTTCCGACAGGATGACAAGGCACGCGAGTTGCAATAAGCTAGAAATGCATCCCCTCCTCGCCGGGATGGCGGAACTGGCAGACGCAGCGGACTCAAAATCCGCCGACCTTCGGGTCTTGGGGGTTCGACTCCCCCTCCCGGCACCAAAATTTCTCCTAATGCACACGCTCAACCATTGGCCCAAATTTATAGTGCCCACCGATCTCGCATACTACGCGAAACAAGTGGGCACTCCCCCAACATCGAGTCACGCATGGGCAGCCTCAGTCCCAGACGGACATTAAACTCAAACCGTCAACAACCGCTTACTCCGTCCCGTAGTACAGTTCCGGAACGCTTTGGCCGGCTGGGTCGTAAGATCCCACGAGCAAATTGCTATCGTTTATTCCTCTCGCGATAGTGCCCGAACCATTCGGAAAATCAAAAACGTAATAAGCATTCCCTTTTTTCAGTGCGCTGTGCGCGACGCCATACGGATCGAACCAAAAGAAGACGATGTCACCCGCCGTGTTGATGCCTTGTGCATAAGTCGAAGCCGCGCCCGGAACGTCGATCGTTGTATAGTTCGTTCCGTTGTAGAGCGACGATTGGACGTAGCCGGCGAAATCCACCCAGAAAAATGTGATTTGGGCGGAGCCGTTGATGCCGCCGCCAAAGGTTTCGACAGCGCCGGGCACATCCAGTTGCGTGTATATGCCGCTTTTCAGCACGAACCCATGATGGAGACCGTCGGAACCAGAGTAAAAGTCCCCGGAGATTTCGCCCGTGTCATTGATGCCGGTGGCATCGCTGGAAAGCGCGCCCGATGGCCCAGGAATATCGGTGAAGACTCCGCCACTGTATTCGAATCCATGGGGATTGCCGCTCGTATCGAAATAGTCGCCGACAATGACGTTGCTCGAATTGATCCCCAGGCAAACCGTCGTCACACCCTTCGGATCGTCGATATTCTTGAGCGTCGTGAGCGTGGCCATCAACCCGTGCTCTTTACCGGTGGAATCCACGTAGCTGCCAACTCCGACCTGCCCCTTGTTCACGGCATTTAAAGCGCCTTGCTGGGATTTGGGGATTTTTGCACCCGTCAGTTTGAACGTCTGCGGCACGGCAAGATAAGCCTGCGCAACACCGTCCACACCCCAATAGAATCCATCGTAGGCACCTTTGCTGTTGACGCCGCGAGTGCCGGCGAAATCCGTCGTGGCGAATTTGCCGCCTATATAAGTGAAACCATACGGCAAGCCGGATGAGTTGATATAAGTACCGGTGATTTCCCCCGAATCATTGATTCCATAGGTCACCGTCTCAAGCGCGCCCGGATAATCAATTTGCGTAATCACCCCGCTCGCCGTACGTGAGAAGCCGTGATAATTTCCTGAGGAATCGAAGAACTGGCCGACTACTTCCTGAGAAGCATTGATCGCCAGAGCGTAAGTCGCATCAGTGCCGTTGGCATAAAACGTCGTGAACTGCCCGCCGATGTCGATATAGCCCTCCACCACACCGTTTCCTCCAACCGACCCGACTTTATCGCCGGCATTGTTGATTCCTGAGAGTGTGGTGGAAAGACCCTTATAGTCGTTATACGGCGTGTAAGTTCCCGCCGAGTAGGTGTAGCTGTGGATGATATCGTCGCCATTGATCTGGTAATCGCCCACCACAATGCCGGAATCATTGATACCGCTGGCTCGTGTATAAGCCGTAGCTCCTGGATAGCTAATTGCGGTATAAGTGCCGGCTGAATACAAAAACCCTTCCAACGCGCCCGAGGAATTGGTATAAAAACCAACCACCGAGCCGCTGACATTTACCCCGAGGGGAAAAGTGCTCGCACTCTGGGCTCCGGGGACAACTAGTTCAGTCATTTGAAAGCCTTGGCCGAGTGCGTTCATCGACCAGAGCATCATGGCCAAAGGCAGGAGAAATAACGCACTGACCCCCTGTAATTGCAGCGCCCGTATGCGGCAGATGCAGCTCGCGAGTGCATCAAAATAGGCGATTCGGTCCTGAATAAAGTTCATGCCAGTGGTCTCCCCAATGAATGAAATGCCGCGCATACTGCCTTGCTGCCCTACAGAGTGTGCAATTTCTTGCACATCTTGAAGTGGTTTTGCGTGGCTATTAATCACAACCGGCTAACTAAAAACGGTAGTAAACCGCTTGTGACTCGGCTATACTGTCGCGGCAGCTCCCTCCCCCGCAAGCGACATCTGCGGACATCTACGGACATATACGGACAAACGCCGAGTGCATGAGCAGTTTGAGTAAAATTCAGTCGCCCAACCGGCGCCTTGGTTCGTGGAAAGAAATCGCCGCATTCTTCGAATGCGATGAGCGCACCCTGCGCCGATGGGAAAAAGAACGGGGCTTGCCCATCCACCGCGCGCCCGGGGGCGCGGGAGGAAAAGTTTTTGCATACACGGCCGAGCTCTCGGCTTGGCTGGAGACCTCGCGCAATTCGGAAGCCGCGCCGCCGCCACGCTACGAAGGCAATAGCTCGCGGGTCACATCCATTGACGGCAACACTTTAACGGAGGTGGCCGAGGGCGCCGAGCCTGCACCGGAAAATCTGGAAACGGGTTCGACTTCATCGCGTCCCGGCGCTGGCTGGAAAGTTGTCGGATTGTTGGCTGCGCTTCTCGTTGTACTGGCTTTGAGCCTGACATTCTTCCATCGCTCTCCCGGCCCTGATTCCATCGCCGTGCTTCCCTTCACCAACGCAGGCGGCGATACCGCCACTGAATATTTGAGCGACGGCATCACCGAGTCGCTGACCGACAACCTGACCCGCGTTCCTCAACTCAAAGTCCGCTCCCGTAATGCTGCCTTCCGTTATAAGGGCAAAGACAAAGACGTGGATGCGAAGACCATCGGCAACGACCTGGGCGTCGCCGTTTTGGTGACGGGCCGGGTTCTTTCTCAGGGAGACAGCATCGAAGTCAACGCCGAACTCACCGACGTCCGCGACAACACCGAAATCTGGGGTCAGCAATATAAAGGCAAGAGCGCGGACATCATCTCTCTCCAGCAGCAGATCGCAGGCGACATTGCCGAGAAGTTACGTTCCAAGCTCAGCCCCGCTGAAAAACAGCAAGTGACCCGGCAAGCGACACAGAATCCGGAAGCGTATGAGTTGTATCTTCGCGGCCGCTATGCGTGGAACAAACGCACCACCGCGGATCTCGAGACCGCAATTTCCTACTTTAATCAAGCCATCGCCAAAGATCCCGGCTACGCCCTGGCTTACGCCGGATTGGCCGATGCCTATTACGTGCGCCAGCCTCGGTTTAGCGGAGCGCCGAGCGATAACGATCCCAAGGCCGGCGCCGCCGCACGCAGGGCGCTCGAATTAGACCCGACTCTGGCGCGTCCTCACGCCGTTCTAGGCGGCAGCGAAATGGAATTCGACTGGAACTTCGCCGGAGGTGAAGCAGAATATAAGAAAGCCTTCGAACTCGATCCCAATGACCCAACATCACACGAGTGGTATGCCGAAAAAATGGGCATGCTTGGCGGCCGGGAACAAGAAGCTCTCTCCGAAATCAATCGCGCCCATCAGCTCGATCCGCTCTCATCGGTTATCACGAGTCAGGTTGGCGACGTGGATAACATGGCTCGCCGCTTCGACGACGCCATCAATGTCTGCCACAAATTGGCCAGCGACGACGCCACCTTCGCCCGCGCGCACCACTGCCTCGCCGTCGCTTATTGGGGTAAGCACATGTATCCCCAGGTGATCGAAGAATGGAAAACCTTCGGCCGGCTCTCCGGCGACCAGCGCGAAGCTGATTTCGCGGTCGCTCTTGACGACGGATTCCGCGCCGGCGGCTGGAAGGGCGCGCTCGAAAAAGGCATACAAATCCGCCAGCAACAGCGCAAGAGTCAATACTCCTCGCCCTTCGCCATCGCGGCTTTGTCTGCAGATTTCGGAGATAAAGACCGCGCCTTTGAGTGGCTCAACACCGCCTATCAGGAAAAAGATTGGCTCCTCACATCGCTCAAGACTGACTATCTTCTCGACCCGCTGCGCTCGGACCCGCGGTTTGAAGAACTCGTGCGCAAAATCGGCTTGCCGTAACACGGATTTCAACTTGCAGAACTTCACGCACATTTCGGACTGGCTGCGGGAACGCGCCGCGAGCAATAAGCGCTATCACGAATTTCTTCGGGTGCCTGCGATGAGCGCCGGCGTCTACGTCTTGAGAGCTGGCGAAAAAGATCTGCAATCGCCACATCGCGAAGATGAGTTGTACTACGTCGTCAGCGGCAAGGCGCGAATGAAAGCCGGTGATGAAGAGCAAGCGCTGGGCACCGGAAGCATCATCTTCGTGGCCGCCAATGTCCAGCACCACTTCTATGACATTGAAGAAGATCTAACCCTGCTCGTCTTTTTCGCCCCCGCGGAAACTTCCTAGCTTACGCGGGAACTTCCTTCCCCGGAATCCAGTAAATCTCTTCCTTCGTATTTTCTTTAGAGAAGCCTATCCGTTTCAAAATTCCTTTACCGTTTTCAATCATGTCAGGATGGCCGCATAAATAAGCCGTGCTGTTTGCAGCCGTCAGCCCCCACATATCGGTGTATTTACGGATGAGTTCGTCCACGCGGCCTTTTTCACCCGTCCATTTTTCGTCATCCCAGGGGCGGCTCACGGTTGGAACGTACTCAAGCCATGGCACTTCCGCCGCGAACTTTTGCATTTCTTCGAGATAACCCAACTCCCACGACCGGCTGGCGCCGTTCAAACAAAACAGTTTGTGCTCGCCCGTGAATTTGCCTTCTTTCCAATCTTTATAAAGTGTGCGGACATAGCTGACGTAGGGCGCAAGTCCGGTGACCGTGGAAACTAAAAAGTGATTGGTGCGACCACTTTTTGTATCGAGAGTGAATCGGCCTTTCGCAGACTTGCGCATCCACATCTCGTCGCCCGTTTGCAGCGCATAAATAAGCGGCGTCAGCTCCCCTTGTGGTACCAGCTCAAAGAAGAATTCGATTTCGCTTTCGTAAGGCGAAGACACGATTGAATAAGGTTTCTCATGCCGCTTCTGCGGGCCATCCACGCCGAGCGTCGCATATTGGCCTGGGCTAAAGTTGAACGGCCCGTCGGCCTGAACGCGAATCATCCACAGATCTGGGGCAAATTCCGCACGCTTGGTAATTTTGACCCGATAAAATTTGTCATCACTACTGGGCATAAGGCCTCATGACTGTTTATGAATTCCACGGTGTAGCAAGCGACTCAGTGTACCGCAAATTCAGAATTGCCATGATTTCCTTAGTGCTCTTTTCGTGTGCGTTGTGGCGCCGTAAAGAGTACCGTCGCGCATGATCAAAATTTGGATTGCTGGTTTAGAATTCCATCCGGAATTGGTGATAGTTTAGGATGGCAACTCTCCAGTGGTTAGCCTTCTTTCCATCATCGCTCTCGGGTTTTTTCTAGGCATGCGGCACGCTACCGACCCCGACCACGTCGTTGCTGTCGCAACCATCATCAGCCGACAACGTGACATCTCACGCGCTGCCCTTGTCGGTGCGTTTTGGGGATTGGGACATACGGTCACGATTCTCGTAGTGGGCACGTGCATCATCCTGTTTAATCTTGTCATTCCCACTCGAATCGGGCTCAGCATGGAGCTGACGGTCGGCATCATGCTAATTATTCTTGGATTGGCGAATATTGTGAGCTTTCTGCGAGCGGTTCCGGCACTTTCCGCTAACTCGCCCGACCACGACTCGCGTGGCCATGACCTCTTGCATTCCCATGCGCACAGCCATGGGGACTATATGCATACCCATCACCACACGCACGATCCCGAAGTGCACCCTCAAAGGCCCGATGCAACGCCCGTCGCGGTGATAGATGGCGCACTGTCTCGCTTCCGCTTCTATAAGCACCTACGTCCCCTGGCTGTGGGGGTCATCCATGGCCTTGCGGGTTCGGCCGCGGTAGCGCTTCTGGTTCTGGCAACGATTCGCAACACGCACTGGGCAATCATATATCTCCTCGTATTTGGTGTGGGCACGATCGCAGGGATGATGGTCATAACCGTTAGCCTGGCCTCTACCTTGAAGGTGGCGGCTGGCCGCAGCCAGCCCATCGCGGCCAAACTGGGGATGGCGGCAGGCTTGCTTAGCCTGGTTTTTGGTTTCTTTGTGGTCTATCAGATTGGGTTTGTGAACGGATTGTTTACTGCCCGTCCGATGTGGACGCCAAAGTAGTTCCTTAATGAGAAGACTTCTCCAGGAGTATCTCTAGGCGTTTCGCCCCTCCAATCAAACCAGCAGAACCATGTACCAAAGGCTCTAATCCTTCCCAACATTCGTGCCGAAGAGTATCGCAGGGCGAAATTCTGTGCTTGGAGCGTGGCCACTTAGCAGATTTCGGAACTCCCATAGGTGACTCAAGATGCTGAGTAAATGGAAACTAACTTCAAAAATTGCGGGATCCATCGCAATTACGTTGGCCCTTACGTCGGTGGTTGGGTTCCTAATCACACAAAACCGCATCAACTCTCAGGCTGAAAACACCTTCATTGATAAACTCCGCAAAACGGACGGCATGGCGGGAACCATTCGCACTTACTTTTCAGCCAATGTAGACACCTATGTCCCCAATCATGAATTCAAGCAATTGAAGCAGGTCCCTGTCGTCGTGGCATGGAACATCGCACGCAGCTATGCCGAATCACAAGGGATGAAGTTCTCAACTCCGTCGCTTCATCCCCGCGACCCGCAGCACGCGCCGGATACATTTGAGCGCGAAGCGCTTATGGCGTTCGAAGCCAATAGTGACCTTAAGGAGTATTACAAACGCGAAACCCTGGATGGCCAGCCAGTCATGCGCTATGCCCAACCGGTTCGGTTGACTAAAGACTGCCTCTATTGCCACGGGGATCCCGCTGGTACGAAAGATCCATTCGGGTTCGCCAAGGAGGGGATGAAAGAGGGCGACTTACGCGGCGCATTCGTCGTCACCGCGCCCCTCGACACTCTCCACAAAGCTTCGACCGACAACAGTCTGATTCTGTTTTTGATCAGTATTGCGACCCTGCTCGCGGGGGCCGGCGTCGTGTTTTTCATCGTCCGTCGCTACGTGGTCAGTCCTTTATCGGCAGCCGTAGAAATGGCAGAGCAGATTGCGGACAACAATCTCGCAGCCGACGACATTGACGTTAGCTCGAATGACGAAATTGGTGACGCGGCGACCGCACTCAACCGCATGAAAAACAATCTGCACCAGTTGATCCAGGCCATCGCAGCCACAGCCGAGCATCTCGCCAGCGCGAGTGAGGAACTCTCATGCTCGGCAGCCCAGCAATCGAGCGGCGCCGAAACCCAGAAAGACCAGACCGCACAAGTAGCTACGGCGATGCAACAAATGTCTGCCACGGTAGCGCAAGTATCCGAGAATTCAAACCGAGCTGCGGAGGCTTCACGCCAGGCGGCTGAAACGGCGCGCGACGGTGGTGCAGTCGTTAAACAAACCCTGACAAAAATGCACAGCATTGCCCAGTCAGTAGAAGGCACTGCCAGAAAAATGGATGAGTTGGGCAAGAGCTCCGATCAAATCGGCAGGATTGCCGGCGTGATTGACGACATTGCCGACCAAACCAACTTGCTTGCCCTCAATGCAGCCATCGAGGCTGCGCGCGCAGGCGCTCAAGGCCGCGGCTTCGCCGTCGTCGCGGACGAAGTTCGCAAACTGGCCGAACGCACCACTACCGCGACTAAAGAAATCGCGCAGATGATCAAGAGCATCCAGGATGAAACCAAAGCCGCGGTCACGGCCATGGAGGCCGATACCCGGCAGGTCGAAGATGGCGTGAAAACCACGACCCAGGCTGGTGACTCCCTGCAAAGAATCATTCAGATGTCTGAAGAGGTCGGCGAAATGATTACGAACATCGCCACCGCGGCAACTGAGCAGTCCAGCGCCTCGGAAGAAATCAACAAGAATATGGATCAAATCGCCAAACTGGTGACCGAATCGACTACCGGCGCACAAGAATCCGCCAAAGCTTGTCAGGATCTCTCCGGCCTCGCCCTCGACTTGCAGACCATGGTCAGCAAGTTCAAACTCGATGGTAAGAACCACTCAGCTCGCAGCAGTCTGCGCGAAAGCAGCATGGCGGACGACGAGAATCCTCCTCGCGCCTCGTCCTCGCAAAAACAATCTTCGCTGAGAGCGCGTGGGGCTAGCACGCACGGATAGCGTTACCCCTTGCTACTTATTCGAGCGGCGCTTCTTTCCTGCCACGAGTTGCTCCCCAAAACCACGCCCAGACCCCTACATATAGAGACTTCCTTCCACTGACTAAATTCCCTTTGCTTAAGCCTCCGGATATGCCTAGAATTATGCAAGTTAGTGCGGTTCCCGGTCATAAAATAGAGTGGTTCCCCGGCCACTATCCCAGCCATTAAAAGGACGCGACCCTCATGGACTCCGGTTCCAACTTATCTGCAAAGCCCTCGAAGTCTCTCGCCTTAGTTGCCGCCGCATTGCTGCTGATACTCTGCGGGTTATCTGCGGCATTTGCCCAAAACATCATTAGCACCGTTGCTGGAGGCGGCTTAGTGAGCGGCTCTGCGACCGGCCCCAATGCCGACCTTCCCGGTCCAAATGCGGTGGCTGCGGATGCCTCAGGCAATGTGTTCATCGCGATTCCAGCTGCCCAGGAAGTTTTGAAAGTGGACGCATCCGGCAACCTTACCGTATTTGCCGGCATGGGTTACCCCACGGAAAATCCCAAGCAATTCGACGGACAGGCCGCCACAAGTGGCAGTCTTTATGGACCCGCCGGTGTCGCCGTGGATGCGTCAGGTAATGTTTATATCGCCGATACCATAAACCAGCTGATCCGCAAGGTCAACACCAGCGGAATTATGACCACGTTTGCTGGGACGGGTGCGATTTGTACCTCTTCCACTTCGCCGTGCGGCGACGGAGGCAAGGCCACCGCGGCAATGTTTAACGCGCCCTCGGCCGTTGCGGTTGATTCCTCAGGCAATGTTTACATTGCCGATAGTGGTGACAATCGCGTCCGCGAAATCGTCGCCAGCACAGGTCTCATCTCAACGATCGCCGGTAGCGGCGTCGCCTGTGCCAACCCGACCTCCGCTTGCGGTGATGGCAAGGCCGCTACTTCAGCCCAGCTAAATTATCCCCTTGGAGTTGCGGTTGACCGGCTCGGCAATATCGGCATCGCCGACACGGGCGATCGCCGCATCCGCGCCATTCAGGCGGGCAAGACAACGATTTTTACTTATGCCGGAACCGGAAATCCCTGCAACGTGCAGGCAGGCTGCGGCGACGGTGGTCCAGCCTCCAAAGCAACGTTGACCAGTCCGACGCAACTGGCGGTCGACACACTGGAGAATCTTTACATCGCTGACGGACCCGAAAACAGAATTCGCAAGATCAACAGCAATGGATCGATTTCCACATTGGCCGGTACTGGAAACCAGGGATTTGGTGGCGATGGTGGCGTTCCCAAAGCCGCAACCTTGGATTTGCCTCGCGGCGTCGCAGTTTCCTCCAATGGAAATCTCTATATCGCGGATAGCGGCAACCAGCGCATTCGTTCGATCGTCAAGAACGTAATCAATTCGCTCGCAGGTGGTGGGCTCGGCGGCGATGGTTCCCCGTCAACTTCTGCAATCCTTGGCGGCGATCACGCAGTGGCCGTCGATTCCACAGGAAATCTGTATATCGCCGACTCGGCGAACAACAGGATTCGGGAAGTGTCCCCCGGCAATCCTCCGGGAAATATTACGACAATCGCCGGTACGGGGGCGGCGGGTTACTCTGGCGACGGCAAGGCTGCTACACAGGCAACCCTTAATTCTCCTTACGGGCTGGCCATTGACGGCTCGAACAATATTTACGTTGCAGACAGCCTGAATGGCGTAGTTCGCCTCATCAACGCATCGGGAATCATCAGCACCATCGCCGGCAATGGCCAACCTTGCCAAAGCGGCTCTTCCTGTGGAGATGGCGGTCCGGCAACGCAAGCTAACTTGTCCGAACCAACCGCGGTGGCGTTGGATAGCGCCGGCAATATTTACATTTCTGACTACCTCGGCAACCGCGTGCGCATGGTGAATCCTTCTGGCATCATCTCCTCGGTTGTGGATAGCAGCGGCTTGCCCTGTGCCAGCCCGACCCAACCCTGCGGTGACGGCGGCCCGGCGACAAACGCGCATCTACTTGGACCCTTCGGCTTGGCAGTCGATTCTTCCAACAATCTCTATGTGGCCGATGAGGGCGACAATCGCATTCGGGTCGTCAATACGAGCGGCATCATCAACCCATACGCCTTTACAGGCGCCGTCGGTGATACAGGCGATGCAGGTTCCGCTCTCACTGCCACGTTTACCGCGCCGCAAAATCTCACCATGGACGCTCGCGGCAATCTGTTTGTCGCCAGCGCGGCATTTTATGTCATTCGTCGCATAGACGCGCCAACCGGCACCATGGATACCATCGCTGGCCATGTAGGAGACCCAACTCAATTCGGTTACGGCGGAGATGGCAATATTTCCACGAAGTCTTTCCTCAACAATTTCGGGATGGTGATCGACCCCAACGACAACCTTTACGTTGCCGACGGAGGCAATAATCGCGTCCGCAACATCGAGATTGCCGCAAACGCCGATCTGTCCGCTCCGAGCACCAACTTCACTACGCCACAACCCATCGGCACCACCAGCCCGCCGATGAGCTTCACGGACAAAGATACGGGCTTCGATGATTTGTTTATTAGTAGCACCACCGTGACCGGAGATTTCGCGCTTGTCAACAACATGCCGTGCACCGACAACCTGATTGCCCCCGGCCTCAAGTGCACGTTTCAGGTTACTTTCACGCCTACGGGCTACGGTATCCGTAGCGGCAAAGTCGAAATTAACGACAACGCTTACAACTATCCGACGCAAATCATGTATCTGAGCGGGTATGGGCCGGATTTCACGATTTCCGCCTCGCCCAACTCCCTCACGATTGCTCGCGGTTCGCAGGGCACATCGACGCTTACGATGACCCCGAGTGCGGGCTTTAACCAGCCCATCACACTCTCCTGCACCGGGGCTCCCTCGGGAACGACCTGTTCGGCCAATCCATCCACGGTTACGCCCGACGGCACAGACCCGGTGATGTCGACGCTAACGGTGAACGTTGGATCCTCCACGTCGCCCGGTAGTTATACGTTGACAGTGACGGGAACGAGTGTGACCAAGCATTCGACCACCGTAGCACTTACGGTACAGTAAAGGCCGAACCACTGAACGGAAGGGCGGCTCGTTATCAGCGGGCCGCCTTTAGTTTTGGGACGGAATCATGTTCGCACGTGTCGGCGGCCTCAGCCCTGGCATCACAATGTCGAAGACAAGATCGGGAAGATCGCTGCTCAGCTTGGCATGTTGCAGCAATAACCGCATGTAGAGTGGGCCGTAAAGAATATCAAGAATAGTATCCGGGTCGAGGTTTGACCGTATCTCTCCCGTCCGCATCGCTTCACGCAGCAATTTGCGCGCTTCTATCCGTCGCGGTTCCACATATTGATTCTGGAAAGCCTTGAGCATCGCCGGGTCCGATTGCCCAGCACCAATGACAGCAGCTATAACCCTCCCGAGAGGGCTGTCAAAAATCTGCGTCCAACGTTTCATTTGTTCCCGGATAACCTTTTCCACCGATCCTGAGGTCGGAATCCTCAACTGCGCCTCCACGGCGAAAACGAACGCTTCCATCACCAACTCAGCTTTGTTCGGCCACCACCGGTAAACGGTCGCTTTGCCTACGCCCGCACGGGCCGCGATGGCCTCGATGGATAAGTCGGTAAACCCAGTCTTTTGCAGGAGCTGAAGGGTACTCTTTAGAATGGCTTTTCGGGCCTTTTCACTGCGGGGGCGCCCCGGCGTTCGGGCCGTAACTCCCTGATTTGGCAAATCTTTGGCCACAGCGGATAATGTATCAGAAATTTAAATCCGATACGCTGCGTCTTGCATCGAATTCGTTATGCGCCGGTTGGGTTGCTTGCAGCCCGGCCTCCCGCGATTCGCGGCTAGCCTGGAATAGTTAGGATTCAGTTCATGTGGATTGTTGCTTTAGCGCTGCGCCGCCCCTATACCTTCATCGTGATGGCGCTGCTCATCCTCATTCTCAGCCCCATCGTCATTCTGCGCACGCCGACGGATATCTTTCCTGACATCAATATTCCTGTCATCAGCATTGTCTGGAACTACAACGGGCTCGCGCCTGACGACATGTCGAATCGCATCGTGTCCGTGACCGAGCGCGCCCTCACGACGCTGGTCAATGACATTGATCACATCGAGTCGCAGTCTCTGAATGGCATCGCCGTTGTCAAAGTTTTCTTTCGGCCTAATGCGAACATTCCGACTGCGCTGGCACAGGTAATCGCGATTTCGCAAACCCAACTCAAACAGCTGCCACCGGGCACAACTCCGCCCTTGATTATTCAATACTCCGCGTCGAGCGTGCCCATTGTGCAAATTGGGTTGAGCAGCAAGACATTAGCTGAGCAGCAGTTGTTCGATTACGCCACCAACTTCATTAGAACGCAGTTGATTACAATCCCCGGTGTTGCCATACCGTGGCCCTACGGCGGCAAACAACGCCAGATTCAGGTGGATATCAACACGCCGGCATTGCAAGCCAAGCATCTTGCGCCCGTAGATGTCGTGAATGCGATCAGCGCGCAGAACCTTATCCTTCCGATGGGCACGGCAAAACTGGGTGCGCTGGAATACCAGGTGCAAATGAATGCGAGCCCCAAGACCGTCGCAGAACTGAACGATTTGCCAATCAAGGCGGTTGGTGGGACGACCATCTATATTCATGATGTCGCTCACGTGCGCGATGGCTTTTCACCCCAGACCAACATCGTGCGTCAGAATGGCACCCGCGGCACTTTGATCACCGTTCTAAAAAATGGCGGGGCTTCGACGATCGACATCGTCAACAACATCAAGGCCATGCTGCCGCAAATTGCGACGACGCTGCCCGAAGAGCTGAAGATGAACTTGCTCTTCGATCAATCTCTCTTCGTTCGCGCGGCGATCAGCGGTGTGATTCGCGAGGCGCTGACCGCGGCATGCCTGACCGCTGCCATGATCTTGTTGTTCTTGGGCAACTGGCGCAGCACCCTGATCATCGCCATTTCGATCCCACTTTCCATCCTAGTTTCGGTGATTTGCATGAGCGCGCTCGGCGAGACCTTCAACATCATGACGTTGGGAGGCTTGGCCCTCGCCGTCGGCATACTGGTGGACGACGCCACCGTCGAAATTGAAAATATCGAACGCAATCTGGGCCTGAAAAAAGAGCTGAAACATGCGATTCTCGATGGCGCCCAACAAATTGCCGTACCGGCCCTGGTATCAACGCTCTCCATCTGTATCGTCTTTGTTCCGATGTTCTTCCTGACTGGCGTGGCGCGATATTTGTTCGTGCCGCTGGCGGAAGCCGTCGTCTTCGCGATGCTTGCATCGTATCTGCTTTCGCGAACGCTCATCCCCACGTTGGTTATGTATCTTCTTCGTGGGCACGAGTTGGATACGCACAAACCACCCACAACCTTCCTGGGCCGTTTCCAAAAAGGATTTGAGCGCAAATTCGAAGACCTTCGGCAGGGTTACAAAGGAGTTCTCGAAAGTGCCATGGGGCACCGGCGTCTCTTCGTCACTTGCTTCCTGAGTTTCTGCATGTTATCCGGCGGATTGGTCTTCTTCCTCGGCCGTGATTTCTTCCCACAAGTGGATGCCGGCGAAATGCGTTTACACGTCCGCGCCCGTCCCGGGCTTCGCATTGAAGAGACGGCGCGCCTGGTTGATTTGGTCGAACAGGAGATCCGCCGCGAAGTTCCGGACCGCGACCTTGGCGCGGTTCTCGACAATATCGGGTTGCCCTACAGCGGCATCAACACTTCGTACAGCAACTCGGGAACAATTGGTACATCGGATGCCGAGATCCTAGTAAACCTGAAAGAAGGCCATAGGCCCACGGAAGACTACATTCACAAACTGCGCCACAACCTCTCGCGAGCCTTTCCGGGAGTAGAGTTCTTTTTCCAGCCGGCTGATATCGTCAGCCAAATTCTGAACTTCGGGCTGCCGGCGCCAGTGGATGTACAACTGATTGGCAACAATTACGGGCAGGACTACCAAATTGCCCAGGAAATCTCGAACGACATGCGCCGAGTGCCCGGCGCAGTCGATGTGCACGTGCAACAACTGCTCAACAATCCGGCGCTGCAATTGGATGTGGATCGTGTGCGGGCCCAGCAAGTGGGATTGACCGAGCGCGACGTTGCCACCAATATGCTGGTGTCATTGAGTGGCAGCTTTCAAACCTCTCCGACGTTCTGGCTCAATCCGAACAACGGTGTGAGCTACAACATCGCGGTGATGACGCCGCAATATCGTGTGGATACGTTGCAGTCGCTTATGAATACTCCCATTACGGGACCAACATCAGACCAGTCCCAGATTTTAGCTAATCTGGCTACGGTCAATCCCATCACGACGCCCGCCGTCGTGAACCACTACAACATCGTGCCGGTGGTGGATGTGTATGCGAGTGTGGATGGGCGCGACCTCGGCGGCGTCGCCGACGACACCCAAAAAATCGTGGACTCTTTCCGCAACAAGCTGCCTCGCGGCACGCAAATGGTTATTCGCGGCCAAGTCCAGACCATGAAATCGTCTTTCTTTGGCCTTTCGGTCGGATTGGTGATGTCCATAGTGCTCGTCTATTTGCTGATCGTCATCAACTTCCAGTCCTGGCTTGACCCCTTCATCATCATCACAGCTTTGCCCGGAGCGCTCGCAGGCATTATTTGGATGCTCTTTCTGACTCACACCACTCTCAGCGTACCCGCCTTAACCGGCGCCGTAATGTGCATGGGCGTGGCCACGGCCAACAGTATTTTGATGATTTCCTTCGCTCGCGAACGCATGGATGAGGGCTTGCATCCCATCCAGGCGGCGCTGGAGGCTGGTTACACGCGGATGCGGCCGGTCATTATGACTGCCCTGGCGATGATCATCGGCATGTTGCCAATGGCCCTTGGCTTGGGCGAGGGCGGTGAACAGAATGCTCCTCTGGGCCGGGCCGTCATCGGCGGCTTGCTTTTCGCCACCGTCGCAACATTGTTCTTTGTTCCCGTGGTCTTTAGCATTTTTCATGGACGCCGCGTAGAACGCGAAGCCGCGTCTTCTCCCGCGTCGTAATCGCAGAATCAGGAATTAGGTGATTGTTATGGATCAGCAAGTATTGGAAAAACCGCAGAGTCAACCAGGATCACAGGCCGAGAGGCCCGCGCGCAGGCGCGGCGCCACGTTGCTGCTTGTTGTCGCCCTCTCGCTGCTTATCGTGGGCGCTGTTATCTCTTTTGTGATCCGCCTCGATGAAAAACGTGCACTGGCGAAAGAAACGGATGTTTTGGCCACGCCAAGCGTGGCCGTGATTCATCCTAAACCGGAAGCGCCGGAGCAGGATCTGACTCTGCCCTCTACTTTACAGGCCTTTACCGAATCGCCGATTTATGCTCGCACGAACGGGTACCTCGCCAAGTGGTACAAAGACATCGGCAGCCGTGTTACAAAAGGCGAATTGCTGGCCGACATCGAAACTCCCGAAGTGGACCAGGAATTAATGCAGGCCCGCGCCGCGCGTGATCAGGCCGCAGCTCAATTGCAAATCGCAAAAACCTCCGCCAAACGCTGGGAAGATTTGCAGAAGCAGGACGCTGTCGCACAACAGGAAACCGATGAACGCACCAACACCTTCGTGCAAGGCGAGGCTAATCTAGCGGCTGCGACTGCCAATGTCCGCCGTCTCGAGCAACTGGAGTCGTTCAAGCATATCTATGCTCCGTTCTCTGGAGTCATCACAAAACGCCTGATTGATATCGGTGCTCTCATCAACGCCGGCAACGGCGGCATGAACCAGGAATTGTTTGACCTCGCCCGCATCGACCCCATCCGTGTGTACGTGGACGTTCCGGAAATTTATGCGCCATTCATTCGACACGGCGTGCGGGGAACTATCGAACTCGCGTCACTACCTGGACAAAAGTTCGTCGGCGAAGTCGAACGTACGGCGGATGCCATTGATCCAACCACGCGCACGCTGCGCACGGAAATCGATGTACCTAATCCGAAGGACGTATTGCTGCCCGGAGGGTTCGCACAGGTTCGCTTCGCGGTGAACGTAACCACCCCGCGGCTGTCTGTGCCGGTCAACGCGCTGCTGTTTCGTGCCGATGGCACGCGCGCCGCAATCGTCGGCAGCAACGGCAAAATCCACTTGCAACCGGTCGTGATCGGCCGTGATTACGGCACCGACGTTGAAATTATCGGTGGCTTGCAGCCCACTGACACGATAGTGCTGAACCCTCCTGATTCTCTGGAAGAAGGCCAGCAGGTGCAGGTGGGCACAGCGCCTGGCGGACAATCATGAGGCCAGCCGCCATTGCCGGAGTACTAGCCATCGCGTGCACTTGCGCGTTTGCCCGCGCCCCGAAATACAAGAAGCCGGACGTGACGATTCCCGCGAACTGGCAAACGCCTGCACCCTGGCAGGTTTCGAATCCAACTGACCAGATTCCTAAAGGGGCTTGGTGGAAAATTTTTGGCGATGACGAACTCAACCACTATGAAGACCGCGCGATGGCGAGCAATCAAACGGTGCAAGCTGCGCTGGCGCGTCTATCGGAAGCGCGCGCCTCTGCCCGTGTGACTGCATCGGGCTTGTATCCCGAACTGGACGCGGCGCCCTCTGCCAGCCGCCAGCGTGTGTCGGGAAACCGGCCGCTGCTCGGTTCGACAACTCCGTTGCGGCCGGATACCGAGAACACCTTCACAATACCTTTCACCTTGAACTACGAAGTCGACCTTTTCGGGCGCGTCCGCCGCAGTGTCGAAGCGGCGAACGCAACCTTGCAGGCTTCGGCGGCCGATCTTGAAAACATGCGCCTGCTGGTAAGTTCCGAGCTTGCGGCCGACTATTTCCAGCTGCGCGAAACTGACGCCGAAATGGCTGTTGTGCAAAAGGCCATTGATTTTGAGAAGAAGGGGCTGGACTTGGTTGACAAACGGCATTCGGGCGGCGCTGTTTCAGGCCTTGACGTCGCGCAACAGCAAACCGTGCTCGATTCCTCCATTACCCAGCTGTATCTCTTACAGCAACAACGGGCGCAAGATGAGCACGCAATCGCGGTTTTGCAGGGACTCCCTGCGTCTGACTTCAAAGCTCCTGTGCGTACGGTCAGCACGCAGCCTCCTCCTGTCCCGCTTGGCGTGCCCTCGGAACTGCTCCAACGCCGGCCGGACATTGCGACCGCAGAACGCACCGTTTCTTCCGCCAACTCCCAAATCGGCGTGGCGCGGGCGGCTTTCTATCCAGACATTCCCTTGACTGGCGGGGGCGGCGTCGAAAGCCGCGATATCACCACTTTATTCAATGCGCCCAGCTTTCTCTGGTCATTGGGGCTTAGCGCCATTGAACCGCTGATTGCGGGCGGACGCCTGCATGCGCAACTCGATTTCGCCAACAGCGTCTACCAGGAGGACATCGCGAACTATCGAGAATCAGTGCTTGTCGCCTTTCAGCAGGTTGAGGACGCGCTCGCCGGGCTGCAAGCCCTGGCCTCAGCGTCTGATTCACAGAAGAGGGCGGTCGACGACGCCGACCACGCTCTTGACCTCGCCAACGCACGGTACACTGGCGGCCTCGTTACTTATCTTGACGTTATCACGGCGCAGGAACTCGTTCTGACTAACGAACGGTTGTCGACACAAATCGAAGGCCAGCGCATGGTCACATCCGTCTATCTGATTAAAGCATTGGGCGGGGGATGGGACGATTCCAGTCTCGCGGCCATGGGCGTTAAAGCAAGCCTCAAACAAGCGGTCCAACAATAGTTCAGTGGCTGCTCCCCAGGTCCTTCACAATCTCGCTCACGAAAGACTTTGCATCGCCGAATAGCATTAAGGTTCTATCGAGATAATAGAGAGGATTATCAATTCCGGCGAATCCGGGACTCATGCTTCTCTTAATCACCATCACGGTGCGGGCCTTATCCACGTCGAGAATCGGCATACCAAAAATTGGGCTCGATTGATCTGTGCGGGCGGCCGGATTGGTAACATCATTGGCACCGATTACCAAGGCGACATCAGTCTGGGGAAAGTCGCCATTAATCTCATCCATTTCCATCAAGCGGTCGTAAGGAATATCGGCTTCGGCCAGCAGCACGTTCATGTGCCCCGGCATCCGTCCTGCCACCGGATGAATCGCAAAACGCACATCCACGCCCTTCTTGGTGAGCGCGTCGAACATTTCGCGGACCTTGTGTTGTGCTTGCGCAACGGCCATTCCGTAGCCGGGAACCACGACGACTTTATTAGCCGCCGCAAGAATTCCTGCCGCCTCTTCGGCTGTCGCGCTGCGTACGGTCTTGTCTTCAGCTTTTCCTGCTGCCGCGGGCGCGACTTGCCCAAAGGCTCCGAACAGGACATTAGTGAAAGACCGGTTCATCGCTTTCGACATAATCACCGAGAGAATGAATCCCGAAGAGCCATCGAGCGCGCCGGCGATGATGAGCAATTTGCTGCCGACGACAAATCCCATGGCCGCGGCCGAGAGTCCGGCATAGGAATTTAATAGCGAAATCACGGTCGGCATGTCAGCGCCGCCAATGGGAATAATCATCAACACGCCGAAGACCAACGGAATTCCCACCATGAAAGGAAAGACCTGCTTCGCTCCCGGATGCATCACTAAGTAGACAGCGAGCCCGACGGCGATGGCCAGAAACCCGAGGTTCACAAAGTTCTGGCCCTTGTACGTGATGGGACGTTGCGGCAGAACTTCCTGAAGTTTTCCCGCCGCCATCAAACTTCCCGTAAACGTCAGCGCCCCCAGAATAATTTCCATGGATAGCACGCTCATGGTGAACGGAGGCACATCCGGCGAACGCAGATAGAATTCTGCCGTACCCACCAGTGTTACGCACAGCGCCCCGGCGGCGTGGCTCAATGCGGTCCGTTGTGGGACTGCGGTCATCTGCACCATTCCGAGAGGGATGCCGATGATGGTGCCAATTACCAGCGCGATCGCAATCCACGTGTAATCAACCATACCCTCATGCAACAACGTCCCGCCGATTGCGAGCACCATCCCGATTTCGCCCGCCCAGACGCCCCGCCGGGCGGTGGAAGGCGAACTCATCCAGCGCAGTGACAGAATGAAAAGCGCGCTGGCAATCAGATAAATAATTTCGATAATGGTTTGCGATCCCGCGAGATTGTTCATGGCTTTGTCGGGCGGCTGGACTTGAACATCTTGAGCATGCGGTCGGTGATGAGAAATCCGCCCACGATATTGCTGGTGGCGGCTGCCACAGCGATGACGCCGAGCACCGCCGAAAACGTCGTTTTATGTTCGCCGACCAGCACTATCGCGCCCACCACGGCAATTGCATCGAGGGCGTTGGTCAACGACATCAGTGGCGTGTGCAATAAGGGCGAGACTCGCTTGATGACCTCGAATCCTATGAATCCCGCCAGCATGAAAATGAATAAACTGTTAATCAGCATCAATGCTCTCCCGTCCAGCTCTAACCATGGTTATTTCGCCGCCAGCGCTGGCAATCCATAAAATTCCCGCACACGGGCATTCACAATTTCTCCGCCACGCGTGATCATCGTATCGCGGATGATGTCGTCCGCGTCATCCAATCGTGGCTTGCTATCTTTTATCAGGTGAGTCAGAAAATTAGTGAGGTTGCGCGCGTACATCTGGCTCGCGTGATAAGGCACGCCGCTGGCCAGATTGATCGGGCCTATTACGGTGACTCCGTGCTGCACGATGGTCTCACCAGCCTTGGTCACCTCGCAATTACCGCCGCGTTCCGCCGCCAGATCAAACACGACCGATCCCGGCGCCATGCCTTTCACCATTTCCTCCGTCACCAGCACCGGCGCCTTCTTGCCGGGAATCACGGCCGTGGTTATCACAACATCACTTTCGGCAACGACGCGGCCCAGCAACTCCCGCTGTTTCTGGTAAAACGTTTCATCCTGCGCTTTCCCATAACCGCGAGCATCCTGGGCATCTTTCGCCTCGATGGGCAATTCCACGAATCTCCCTCCAAGGCTTTGCACCTGCTCTTTCACGACGGGACGCATGTCGTACGCTGAGACAACAGCGCCCAGCCGCCGGGCGGTGGCAATCGCCTGTAATCCTGCCACACCCACGCCAATGATAAGAATGCGTGCGGGCGTAATCGTTCCTGCCGCTGTCGTCATCATCGGAAAAAGCCGTGGCAAAGCGTCCGCGGACATCAGTACGGCTTTGTAGCCGGCAATTGTGGCCATTGTCGATAGAGCGTCCATACTTTGCGCGCGCGTCGTACGGGGAACCATTTCCACCGAAAAGCCCGTCACTCCCGTCGCAGCGACTTGTTGCACGACTTCCGCCGTGCCCAGCGGACGAAGAAAGCCAAGGAGAATTTGCCCATTACGCAGGAGAGAGATATCGTCTTTGCCATTGATGTCATTGGCTCCATAGCAGAGCACTTGTGTAATGACGTCCGCTGTACCAAAAACTTCCGCGCGGCTGGAGATTACTTTCGCACCCTTCTCGGCATATGCTGTGTCGGGATAGCCCGCTGCGACTCCAGCGCCCGATTCAATGATCACCTCGAATCCCGGCTTGGTCAGTGTAGGTACAGAATTAGGAACGAGCGCCACCCTGCGCTCGCCTGGATAAATTTCTTTCGGCACTCCAACGATCACGTGGGAATCCTTCCCTTCGCTGCTGTTTGAGCAACACAGTGTAACGGATGACAGGCGCAATGACATAGAAATTAATTAGGCGTCGCGAGCATTCGATTCTCGCCACCGGCGCACAAAAAAGCCTCCCGCTCGCGCGGAAGGCTTTTTTTGGGGGGAGGGCGCCGGGAACTTTCCCCGTTGCCGGAACTTAATCTACTTACTTGGCTGGCTGATCGGTTGACGCCAACTGCTCCAAATCATTCTTCATCAGACTGATTTCGACGCGTCCACCACTATTGCGTTTCGCTTTCGCGTCGTCGGCGCTCGCCGTCTGTACTGGAGCATTGCCCATGCCGACAACGAAGATCCGGTACACCGGAATCTCATGATTCAGCACCAGGTAGCGCACGACAGAATCCGCCATCTTTTGTGAAGTGGCGATGGCAGCTTGCCCCTTGCCGGAGGAGAAGCCCTGTACTTCGATGATGTACCCACGCTGGTTCTTTAGTGGAGTCGCCATCGAATCCAACGCCGTTTTCGCATTGGCGCTCAGCACGGTTTGGCCCGGGCGGAAACGGATTTCCGTCTGCGCACCCGTCTTGTACTGATCAATGTTTCCGACGACCTGCTCCACATTCGTCAGGCGATTGTTGGCGGTTGTGGCCGTTTGTTGAGCCAGTTGCGCTTTGTTGCCTGCATCCGTGGCATGCTGGTCAGCCAGGTCCGCCTTCGACGACGCCATTTGAATTCCCTGCTGCGCGCGCGAATCCACATCTTTGATCATTTTGCTGTTCGCCGCCGTCAGCTCGTCAAGCTCGTTCACCCGGTCGCGGATTGGGGCCGTCTGCCGTTGCACGTACTTCTTGCGCGCGAAAGGATTGATCTTGCCCCAGAATCCCTCGTGAGTTTCCGCTTGCAGCGGCTGCTTGCCGCTCGCGCCCACGGTTGCCGCGGACTGATCGGTTGTGGCCGGCGCTGGTACCGTTGCTTGATCATTCGTCGTAGCGGGCGCTGCGGTCGTCGTGCTCTGAGCGCTCGTGCTTTGATCAGAAGATGGGGTCGCGCTGGTTTGCGACAAAGCGGGCAGCGCTAGCGCCGCCGATATCAAAAGTGACATCACAATGCGATTATTCATAGTTTTTCCTACCTCCACGTAGCGAGAAATTGCGCGGTGTGCCAGCATAAGGGCCACTTCCAACCGGACCCTCCGCGGTACGAAAACTACCATTAAATAGCACCACTAAGCCTAATCCTTTTCAAAATACAAAGCCAGCCATTCCGCCGCTCACCCTATGTATTACAGTTACAATGCCAAACTAAAGAATCATGCAACTATCTTATTTTCAGCAATATAGATGATATGTTGAGTTTACGGCACCTCGTACAATCTGCGCGCAAGCGGTAATTTTGCCCATCTTTCGATGGGCGTTAGCGTGCTGGATTCATGCCGGATGAGGAGGGTTATAGACGGACATATTTCTCATATTGTTCATAAATATACGTATCGGTCATCCCCGCGATATAGTCACATACGACGCGCGCCAACGGCTCCTGTTCGGCCTTCTCCTGGTATGCACCCGGCAAATCCTGCGGCCGCTTCATCCAGAAGTCGAAGAGCTCTCCAATCACTTTCTCCGCATCTTCCTTTTCCGGGGCCAGCGCCGGACTGAAATATAAGTTCTCATGCAAAAATTGCTTTGCTCCCAGGCGTTCTTGCTCAACCTGCGGGCTGAAACGTACCAGCCGATGCGCCCCACAGCGCACATCTTCAAGGGATCTGACGCCCGCCGATGCGATGCTCTCTCGCGTATGACGAATCAAGTCATCCGCAAAACGGTTTAACATGCCTTTGACCGCCTCATTGAACTTTAGCTTTTCGAGCGCGTCGGGGTACGCTCGCTCTGCCTCACGATAGAACTTGTCAAATACTGGAACGCCCCGGCGGATCTTATCGAGCGCCAACAGATGTGCCTCGTAGCCGTCATCGAGGTCGGCGGTGTTGTAGGCGATCTCATCCGCCAGATCGATCAGCTGCGCTTCGAGCGGCGGCTTCTGACCGAGTAGATATTCCTCTAGCTGCGGATACTGCGCCGCACCATAATCACGAGAATGCTTAATGATTCCCTCGCGGACCTCAAACGTCAGGTTCAATCCCCGAAAGGCCGCATAGCGCAATTCGAAATCCTCGACAATACGCAAGGCATGCAAGTTGTGATCAAAAAAGAGCCCGTGCTTGCGCATCGCTGCATCCAGCACCTTTTCGCCGGAGTGTCCAAACGGCGGATGCCCGATGTCATGCACGAGGGCGAGCGCCTCGACCAAGTCGACGTTCAGCCCGAGCTGCGCCGCTATCGTCCGCGCAATCTGCGCCACTTCAATCGTATGCGTGAGCCGGCTGCGAAAATGGTCAGAATAGCGCCGGGTAAAAACCTGAGTCTTGGATTGCAATCGGCGGAAGGCCCGCGCGTGAATGATCCTGTCGCGGTCGCGCTCAAAATTATTTCGGTAGGGATGCTTTGGCTCGGAGTAGCGGCGCCCGCGCGATTGTTCCACGCGGACCGCGTAATCGGCAAGCATGGCTGAAGTTTATCAGAAGCCAATGAGAGCCGATGCCGGCTCGCGGACTATTACTTCTGCGGCTCGTCCTTGGCCAGTTTCACTTTCGCCGACTCGAGCTTCTTCTGCACTTGCGCTAGATCGTTTGTATCCACTTCCGGTGCGATGGTTTTGTTCCACTCTTCGAGCGCCCGCTCCCAGTGGATGGCGGCTAGCTTTAGCCGGCCCGTTTTTTGGTAAAGATCGCCAAGATGGTCCTGCACCGTCGGATCGCTCGCCATGTGCTGCGCTGCCTTCGTCAAATTGTCTTCAGCCAGATCGTATTTGCCAAGCTTGTAATAGGCCCAACCCAGAGAGTCCAAATACGCGCCATTCGCTGGATCAAGCCCCACCGCTTTCTTGATCATGTTGAGAGCTTCATCCAGGTTTTGCCCGCGGTCGGCTAGCGTATATCCCAGGTAATTCAGAACCACTGCGTTCTGCGGATCACTCGCCAAAATCTTACGGAATTCCGCTTCCGCTTGATCGTATTTTTTCTGCCGCTCATAAGTCGAGCCGCGCAAAAACTGCACGTATTCTTTGTCCTCGGGCTTTGTTGAAAGGTCTTGCGCTTTATCGAGTGAGCTTTCCGCGTCGGACCATTGCTTCAGCCGGCTGTACATCTGGGCAAGCGCGATATAAACTTCGCGATCCGCGGGTGTCCCGGTTAACAAGCCCTTGACGATTTGCAGGCCTTCATCGGCTTTCCCCATGTCCGCGAGCTGCGCGGCGTAGACCATTTTTAGGCCACGGTCCTTGGGTAATTTATCAACCGCTTCTTTCGCAACATCGGTTGCCTGCTGCCATTGCTTAGCTTCGCGATAGGTGTCGATCAACTGCTGGTAACCCCGCTCGGCATTGTCATCGCCGAGGACCAGCATTTTGCGGAATGTGTCAATCGCAGCAGCATCCTGATTGTTGTCGCGATACGCTGTGCCCAGCCGCTCCAGAAATAGCGCCCGATTGTTTTTCTCGCTCTGGCTGTAGCTGCCGTCGGCTTTTTCTGTCTTCTTCAACAAATCCGTCAACGTCTGTATCGCGTCGTCATAGCGCCCCTGCGCCTGGTATACCGCTGCCATGTTGTAGGGAACTTCCATGGAGTCCTGCACCATGGCTCCGGCCTTTTTTAAATTTTCGAGCGCCAGCTCGAACTTGCCCTCCTGCCGGTAAATCTCCGCCATACGCACGTAGGTTTGCGCATCTTCCGGATTCGCCTCCGCAATTACCTTGTATTGCTCCAGAGCGGCATCATTCTGCCCATCTTCCATCAGGCTCTCCGCCAATCCTCGAATGGCGTCCAGATTGTCGTGATCAAGCTCTGTGGCTTTGCGATATGCCGTTATCGCCTGTTTGTACTGCTTCAACTGCTCGTACGTGTATCCCAGTGCCGCATATAATTTCGCGGATCGTTCCGCGTCCGGCACCGAACTCAGCGTCTGCGCGGCCCGCGCACTATCCCCTTCTTCGTTGTAGAGATACGCCAGGGTCGTGACCGCTTCTTCGTTGTCGGGTTCGAGCTTCACCGCAATCTTGAACTCGGCTTCTGCTTTATCGAGCTCGTGATTCAGACGATAGAGGCGTCCCAGCAACAGATGATCGTCAACATTGTCCGGCTCAATCTTGATGATTTCCTGATACTGCTCAATCGCCAGCGCCAGCACGTTTTCCGATCCTTCGCCCGATTGCAAATCGCCCAGTGACTTCAGGTAAATCTGTCCCAGCAACTTGCGGGCTTCCAGGTTGCTCGGATCTTTTTTCAGAATGTCTTGCGCTTCCACCACGGCGTCGCGGATGCGTCCGGTTTTTGCATAGAGCTCAGCCAAACCCGAAGTCAAATACTCGGACGAGGGGTCGGCCTCAATCGCCAGACGATATTCCTCAATCGCCTTCGTCGCCAGATCGCTGCGCGCATACATCGCCATCTGCTCTTCATACATGTGCGCCAAAGCGTAGTGGTAGTAGGATGCAGCGCGGTCCACTTTACGCGGAGGTGCGGCGGCTGTAGACGGGTTCGCCGATGCTTGGGGCTCGGTGGGGGCAGCTGGAGGTGTCGCCGGAGCTTGCTGCGCAAATACAGCAGCACTCAAGCACAGAGCGAAAAACACAGCGGAAATACTCTTCATCGAGGCCCTTCGGATTGCGGAAATCATTTATTTTGATGCCTGGTATGCATCGGCAGGTGCTGGTTTATTGTAAACCTTGGTAAAGCCAAGTGTATGAAAAGGATTGTAAAACTAGGCATCTCTGTCATAGCCGGAAGTACAAGCCCTCTGAGAGCTTGAACGTCCGGGCGGCCGCAGCTTGCACCCGTCTAACTACAGCAATCTTCTTGATTTATCCCTAAATTGGCGAAGATTTAGTGGCGGAAGTGACGCACTCCCGTGAAAATCATAGCCAGCCCGAGCCGGTCCGCGGCTTCAATTACTTCTTTATCCCGAACCGACCCTCCCGGCTGGATGATCGCAGTCGCTCCAACTTTAGCAATTTCTTCCACTCCGTCAGGAAAGGGAAAGAATGCATCGGAGGCCGCGACCGTGCCTTTCAGCGGCAGAACCGCCTTCATCGCGCCAATCTTGCAAGAATCCACGCGGCTCATCTGCCCCGCGCCCACGCCGACCGTCTGTCCATCGCGCGCATAGAGAATTGCATTTGATTTCACGTGTTTTGCGATCTTCCACGCGAATAGCAGCGCGCACTTTTCTTCTGGTGTTGGTTGGCGCTTGGTGACAATCTTCAAATCAGTCTCGGTCAAGGGGCGAATATCGTTGTCCTGTACCAAAATTCCGCCGGAGACGTTCTTGAGCACCCAATTCTGCGGCGCATCCTTGATTTCTACCAGCCGCAAATTCTTCTTTGCGGCAAACTTTTCTTTTGCCGCTTCGTCGAACGAGGGCGCGGCGATCACTTCAACAAACAACTTCGCCATCTCTTCAGCAGTGTCGCCATCAATCTGCCGATTTACTCCAATCACGCCGCCAAATGCCGAAACGGGATCGCACTCCAGCGCCTTCTTGTAAGCCTCCACTAACGTCTTGCCCGTCGCCGTTCCGCATGGATTCGTGTGCTTGATGATCGCACACACCGGTTCTTCAAACTCCTGGGCCAGATCCCATGCCGCCTGCAAATCCACGATGTTGTTGTAGGAAAGTTCTTTGCCTTGTAACTGCTTCGCGTTCGCCACGCCCGTCGCCGAGCCGTCGGTGTACATCGCGGCTTTCTGATGAGGGTTTTCGCCGTAACGCAGGTCAACGATTTTGTGAAACGCTAGGCGCAGATTTTCGGGGAACGCTGCTTCCGAACCCTTGCCTTCGGGGCTTAGTTTTTCCAGCGTCGAAGCAATTGCCGAATCGTAAGCCGCCGTGGTGGCGAAGGCCTTCTGCGCCAGCTTCCACTTCGTGGCATGCGAAAGCGAGCCACCGGACTTAGTCATCTCTTCGGCAATAGCATCGTAATCGCTAGGCGAAGTGACGACGGCGACATCCTGAAAATTTTTGGCCGCCGAGCGGATCATCGAAGGCCCGCCAATATCGATGTTTTCGATGATTTCTTCAAAGTGCACGCCGGGCTTGGCCGCAGTTTTTTCAAACGCGTAGAGATTCACCACCACCATGTCAATCGGCGGAATGCCATGTTCCGCAACCGCAGCTTTGTGCGCCGGCAAATCGCGGCGGTGCAAAATCCCGCCATGCACTTTAGGATGCAGCGTTTTCACCCGCCCATCGAGCATTTCGGGAAAGCCGGTGTGCTCGGAGATGTCTTTCACTTTCAATCCGGAGTCGCGCAACAGCTTAGCCGTTCCTCCGGTGGAGATTAACTCCACGCCCGATTGCGCCAGCTTGCGGGCAAACTCCACCAGTCCGGTCTTGTCGGTGACGCTGAGGATGGCGCGTTGAATCCTCGCCGTTTCCGAGGACGTTTTTGCAGACGGCTTCGACGATGTTTCCGAGAAAGTTTCCAAGCTGGACACTGGGGCTCCCTATCCAAACAAGAAGTGAAGTGGAGACTTACATTTTATCAGGATGGAGTCGAGTAGTCAGCGGCGATCCTGAGTTGCGGAAGGATGTGCTGATCCGCAGTCGCGTGGGCCAGCAACACTCATCGTCTCCGTCAAGTCGACTTTCGTAGCTACTCGTACGCGGTCGATCTGAATCTTAAGATCCAGCCAAGCCCAATAGAATGTTTGATTTCCCATTTTGGGAATGTTCCTTAAGGAACACTAGAGCGGTTTTTCACTAATGTTCCGCAAGGAACACTTGGTCTAAAACTTAGACTTTTGCTTTCGCTTTGAGGCGGACCTGGCCGTCCTGAAGTTCGACCGAATATTCCACGCTGTGGCAGCCATACTGCTTGCGGATTTGCGCGGTTTTCTTTTCGACAAAAGACGCAAAGCTCTCCATGGAGCCCGAGACATTCTCTCCGGCCTTCTGTTTGGCTTCGGTGAGCACGGCGTAAAGCTGCGCCACGCGCTCGCGCTCGGCGTTTACGTCGGAACACTCCACAGTGAAGGGCTTTTCTGCGGTTTGTCCCACATGGCTTAACCCGTAGGCCTTGTGCGCCGGTTCATTCACTTTGGCAGCTTCGCGCACGCCCTGCACGGAGAGCAAAGCATCCGAAGGACGCCGGTAGCCTTCTTCACGAATGCGGCTTTTCTTGCGCCATAGATCGCTGAAGGTTGCGTAACGCTGGGCCAGCTCGTTGTAGCGGAAGCGCTGCGAAAAGCTCATGCGGCCGCCGTCGCTGAACTTGCGGATGAGGCTCAGTACCTTCCATTCAACGTCCGTGGGCGGGCGCTTGGTGGGGTTATTAAAATAAGCCTCATACTCGATCTTCAGCCGGCGCAGCTGGGTCTCGAGTAAATTCAGTTCCTCGTCGGTGGTCACCCGGTCTTCTCCGAACCACAGTTTATGCGGTGCGCATTGCCGAGACGAGGTACCCGGCGGACACGGAGGGTCTAGAACCAAAGTTTGTCGCCTGAAGGTTGAGGATTTGGCCTATGCGCGGCTGCTGGAGGCCATCTTTTTTACCATGGCGAGCACCAGCTTTCGGTCGCTGTCGTTCAAACTCACCGAGTAGCGGCGAATCTGGCTGAGAAAACGCACTTCATCGTCGGAAAGCTGCGGCAGCCCCTTGGCCCCGTTCGTGTGGCCCGACTCGGAGAAAAATTGCGAGAGCGGCAATTCCATGGCTCCGGCGATTTTTGAAAGCGTATCGAGCGAGGGGATGGTGTGGCCATTTTCTACCCGCGATAAGTAGCAGCGCAGCAGCCCAGTGCGCTTTTCGATGTCACCCTGCGACATGCCCTTTTGCAAGCGGTAGTTTCGGATGGTTTCGCCGATGTTCATGGAGAGCGTAGCCAATGGCTGTCCTTGAGACGTTCTGCATAGTAACCAGAGAAGTAACTTCTGGCAAGTGAAATTTGGACGAACTAACCCGCCCAGATTTCGCAAGATACTTTAGGGCTGTTTTACCGCTTCGATACCAAGTTCTATCTTCACGTCGTTGCTGATGAGTAGGCCGCCACCTTCCAGGGTCGTATTGCGGGTCACTCCAAAATCCCGGCGGTCAATCGTGAATGAACCCTCCGCGCTCAGCCGGATGTTTCCGCCCGGATCTTTGGCCGTGCCGCCAATTGTGAATGGAATGGCAACATTTCTTGTCACGCCGTGCAGCGTCATCGGCCCGTGCAAAATGTATCCGTCGCCCTTCTTTTCCACGCTCGTGCTCTTGAACGTTATGTCGGGGAATTTCGCCACATCGAAGAAATGCTCGCTACGAATGTCGTTGTCGCGCATGGTGTTGCGCGTATCCACGCTTGCGGCTTTGATGTGGACCTCGACCGAGCATTTCGAGGGATCCTTTTCGTCGTAGGTAATCACACCGTCGAAATCGGTGAAGTTTCCGTGCACCTGGTTGATCATCAGGTGGGTCACAGTAAAGTTGACCGAAGTGTGGTTCGGGTCGATTTTGTACGTATCAGCGGCGAAGGCCGATGCGGAGATGAGCAAAAACGATAAAAAGACAAATCCTGCGCGTAGCTTTGACGGCTGCATTCGACTAACTCCACTAGTTGCTAGTTTCTTATTGCGATTAGGGAATAAAATTGCGGAATCCTTGAGTTAGCCCATCAACATGCCGCCGTTCACGTTCAATACATGCCCGGTGATGTAAGCGGCCTCATTCGAGGCAAGAAAGGCGACTGCGGCGGCGATTTCTTCCGGCGTACCCACGCGGCCCAATGGAATCATTTTGAGCGCGTCCTGCTTCAGGGAGTCGCCGAGATTCGCGGTCATTGCAGTTTCGATGAATCCTGGAGCGACCGCGTTGCAAGTAATGTTGCGCGAGGCCAATTCGCGGGCCATGGCCATGGTCAGCCCGATTAATCCGGCCTTGGACGCGGCATAATTCGCCTGACCCGCCTGGCCAGTCTGCCCGAAAATCGAGGTGATGTTGATGATGCGTCCCCATTTTTGCCGGAGCATGGGGCTGATGACCTGCTGAATGCAAAGATAAGCGGATGTGAGATTGGTGTTGATGACGGCATCCCAGTCGGCGCGTTTCATACGCATGGCGAGCTGGTCACGCGTGATGCCCGCGTTGTTGACCAAGATGTCTATTTTGCCGAGTTGTGCGATGGCGGCCTTGAAAACGGACTTGATCCGTTCTTCATCCGCGACATCGAGAACGAACTTCGCCGCGTGGCCGCCAGCCGCGGCGATCTGCTGGACTAATTCGTCGAGCTTGGCTTCGTTGCGGGCGGCGACTGCAACAGTTGCTCCCTCTTTTGCTAGTCGCAAAGCGCAGGCATGGCCGATTCCCTGCGAGGCTCCGGTGACGAAGGCCACATGGCCCGAAAGGGGTTTTGTTTCTGAAGTCATGAATGGAGATTATAACTGTAGAGCTATTCCACCGGGCGCAACGGCCAAACGATCACTTCTAATCTCTTGGCGAAATAAAGAATGGGAGCAACCACTGGCAGCCTGATGCCCGCCGCTTCGGCCACAGAGTTCGTTTCGATTTGCGCTTCAGCATCTTGTAAAGGCCATGGTTGGTGATGGATTTCAGCGCGATAAACGCCCTGATTGCGCACGGTATAGAGACAATAGCGTTCGGTGAGCCAGTGCTTGAGCGTTCCGGGTTCCGCAAGTTGCACCCGAGAAATTGGACGATAGCGGCAGCGTAGATCCGCCCTATTACTCAGCCGCCGGGAGCGGTAGGCTATTTCGTAGTTCACCTCGCTGCAACCCATTTTCGCGTGAAAATAAGGCAGCTTATAGAACAAGCGAGCGGCTTTCACCGCTAGCCAACTGGTTGCATCCAGACTGAAGAAATACACGCCGGGACGGTCTTGCACTTTAACGTAAGTTCTCACGTTCAATTCGGGGAATGCAGAGAACACCGGAATTGCAGGAGTGCCTCTGCTCCGAACGCCGCTCATGCGAAATGGGACGATGCCAACCCAGCACTGGCCCTCAAATTCGTCCAATGACAACTCTGCGGGAACGAGTGGACGCAAGATTTCCGCTTGGATCGGCCAATGGGCAAATAAAAGATCGTGCCAGCTTTGCGCCATAATCCACGGACCAGATGGCAAGGGCCATGGACGATGAGCAATCGAGCTAAGTGCGGGGTGCACGAACTATTGTAATATTCGAGTTCTACTACTCTGAGGTTGGAATGGCCGAGATCATTAACCCAGCGAGTACCAATGGAAATCATGCCGCCAATCCGGCGGTCGAAGTCTTTGCCGTCTATGGCGTTGAGCCGGAAGTTCAGGCCTATGCCATGGCAAAATATTCGCGCTCAGCGCTTTCGATGAAAGAGTCGCTAAAGGAAATCAGCACGCAGAAGGCTGAAAAATTTCTCAATACTTTTTATTTTCAGTACGGGCACCGCTCGATTGCCGATCTTGCTCACATCGCGATGGCTGTCGAAAAGCTTTCGATTCTGGCTGCGATCGCTGTCGCCGATGAAACGCGCTGGGACGGCCAGGAACGCTCGACCCGCTACCAGGATTTCAAGAAGAGCGGGTATTACACGCCAGAGTTTGGCGGAAGCACGCAGGCACAAGGCCTTTATCGCGAGACCATCGCTGGATTGTTTGCGGAGTACGAAGCCGTCTCGGAAAAGATGTTCGTCTATCTGGCCGGCATCACGCCGAAGCCCGTAGAAATGAAGCAGGACGCCTACGAGCGCACGCTACGAGCACGGGCCTTCGATTTCTCGCGATATCTTTTGCCGCTGGCGGCGAATACTTCGCTTGGCCAAATCGTAAACGCGCGAACCCTCGAAACCCAGATTTCACGATTGCTTTCGCACACGCACAAAGAAGTGCGCCAGTTGGGAGCACTGTTAAAAGACGCTGCGCTGTCCCCGGCATACAACGTGAATCGGGAATCGTTGACCAATCTGGTGGAAGAAATTCGGGCCGTTTCACCGGGACTAGCCGCGCGTGCAGAACAAGACCTGCTGCGCGAAGTTCGGGTTGCGCCGACGCTGGTTAAGTACGCCGATCCGAATCGCTATGAGATAGAAACACGGCGTGAATTGGGGCAAGCCGCCGCTGAGCTGATGGGAAATGAAGCCATCGCGCCTGCCCCCGTCGTCGATCTTCTGGACGGCGACGACCTGGAAATCGAGCTCGCGACCTCGCTCATTTATCAGCATTGCCATTACTCGTACCGGCAGGTGCGCGAAGCGGTTCGCGCAGCGGGAGATACGAAACGACGCGAGATCATAGACCTTGGCCTTCGCCATCGCGGCAAGCATGATGAGTTATTGCGAAATTTTCAGGCGGGGCAAGCCTTCCGCTTCGATATTCTCATGGACATCGGCGGCTTTCGCGATATGCATCGTCATCGCCGCTGCGTGCAGATTGAGCAGGGATTTACCACGCTCCACGGATATGACCTTCCTGAAGAATTGCAAGCTGCGGGCACACGCAAGAGCTACGAAACGACCATGAAGAAAACGTCCGATGCTGTCGGGCAATTGGCCGCCGTCAAAACCGAAGAAGCTGAAGAAGATTCGCAGTATGCCATCCCGCTCGGCTTCCGCAAGCGGACGCTCTTCAAGATGGATTTCGCCGAAGCGCTGTACATTGCTGAACTGCGTAGTGGAGTAGCAGGACACTTCTCTTACCGAAACGTCGCCTATGCGATGTATGAAGCCGTGGCGAAGAAATATCCCGGGATGGCGAAGTATTTCCGCGTTACAGATGTAAAAGAACCAGTGGATCTGCTTAAGAGGTGACTCTTGTAAAATACTGATTATATTAACGTTACTAAAATGCATGCACATGCATGTTATACTCAGCGCATGCGAACGACAGTTGAAATGAGGCCCGAACATCGCAGCGCCTTGCTTGCCCTAGCGGCTCGTCGGGGAGAAAAGGGATTCTCTTCTGTACTCGCGGAAGCGATTGACGTTTATTTAAAAGAAAGAGACTTGCACCGCAAGCGGAAAGAAATACTCCTCGCGGCTGGCGGCTCCCTATCGGAAGAAGAAGCGAATCGTTTGAGCTCCGTGACCAAGGAATTGCGAGATAACTGGCGTTGATCCTTGCCGACACAGATGTTCTGATCGACTACCTCGCCGGACGACAACCAATACTGAATCAGGTACGGGAATACATTCTTGGGGAGCAACTACAGACCAGCGCCGTCACAGCGTTCGAGTTGCTGTGCGGGGCACAGCCAGATCAGCGTGGCGACGCGATCAGGGATTTTCTCTCTCTGATAGACATACTTCCCGTTGATACTGTGGCCGTTGCACACGCGGCCGCAGAACAAAGGCGATTGGTGAGCGGGGGATTCACTCTGCCAACTGCAGACGCTTTGATTGCAGGTATAGCGCTGGCAAACGATCTTACCCTCTTTACGCGCAACACCAAGCATTTTGAAAAAGTTGCCGGGTTGCGAATACTTCCTCCAGGGTAGCGGGCTACTTTTTCTCCCCTGCCTTTTTCTTAGCTGCGTTCGCCGCAGTCCACGGTGGAACGATGCCGTTCATGCGTGCATAAGCGATTAACTGCCCCAGATGTTCGTGCGCATCGGCTACGAGAATGTAAACCACGTCTCCGGCATTGGCCTGCGGCCCCAGTTTCGGAATCGGCCGGGCAAAGTCGGCATTGGTCATGCCATTGATCGCATCCTTGCTGAAAGCCCACGACTTGTTTAGCTCTTCGATGATCCGCGCTTTGTCCGTCGTGGATTTTTCATACGTCTTGCCGTTGAACCCAGCGGGAGGGTTGGCGCCCATCAGGTTGAGAATCTGGTAACGTTCGGCGGCGACGTGGAGAAAAACTTCGGCAAAGGAACGCGAGTCCGCAGACGGCCGCCACGCGTATTTATCGGCCGGGACAGCTTCGGCGAGGGGGGCAAATTTCTTCTGCACTTGCTCAAGATCGAGCAGCGACTGTGGCTTCATGTCATAGCTGGGCGGAGTGTGATCAGCTTTGTCTTCGAGCGCGGCCTGTGCCGCGAGCCCCGTCGAGTACAGCCCTAAAAACACTACGAATGCGGCAAGAGTCGGTTTTTTTATGTTCATGTGAGTCCCTCGCTGGATGCAAAGATGGATGGCAAAGATGAATGGCAAAAAGCCATACCGCGGGGTTGGACGGGTAGCTGGCGGGAGGGTTTACGAATCTTACAACTTTTTACAAATCCGGCCGTGCTTTGCAAACCGGCGGAACTAGATGTATGTCACTTTGCGATCGCCTTTGACGACGCGGCCCACAGTAAAGGCTTTTTCTCCGGAGCGCTCCAGCAAGATTTGCACTCTCTTGAACTTCTCAGAGGGTATGACCAGCAGCATACCGATTCCCATGTTGAAAGTGCGCAGCATTTCCTCCTGAGGTACGTTGCCGAGCTGTTGCAAATGTTCAAAGATGGGCAGCACGGGCCAAGTGCCGAGTTCTATCTGTGCGGCCACTCCTTTGGGCAGGACGCGCGGTAAATTTTCTGTAATGCCGCCGCCGGTGATGTGCGCCATTGCGGAAACGCAATCGGCTTCGACGAGCCGCTTGATCGACGGCCAGTAGCTCTTGTGTGTCCGCATCAACTCGTTGCCAACTTTGCCTTTGAGCTCATTCACGTAGGAATCCACCGTGTAGCCCCCCACCTCGAAGAGCAGCTTTCGGGCGAGCGAGTATCCATTGGTGTGCAGGCCATTGGAGGCGAGGCCTAAAATCACGTCGCCGATTTGCACGTTTTTCCCGGTAATGATTTTTTCGCGCTCGACGACGCCAAGAATGAATCCTGCAAGATCGTACTCGCCTTCGGGATAGAAACCCGGCATTTCGGCGGTTTCGCCGCCAATCAGAGCGCAGCCATTATGTTTGCAGGCATCGGCCAGGCCCTCCACGACTTGTTCCGCGACCGTCGGATCGAGCTTGCCGGTCGCGAGGTAATCCATGAAAAACATCGGTGCCGCGCCTTGCACGGCGATATCGTTGACGCAGTGGTTTACCAGGTCACCGCCGATGGTGGAATGCAAATTCATTTCGAACGCAACTTTTAGCTTGGTGCCAACGCCATCCACACTCGAGACCAGCACAGGATCCTGGTATTTGACCTTGTCGATGGCGAAAAGGCCACCAAAGCCGCCGATCTCGCTGAGGACGCCTTTAGTAAACGTCTTGTGCGCGAGATACTTGATGCGCTTCTTGGTCTTATTGCCGCGGTCAATATCGACCCCGGCGTCGGCGTAGGTGATGCTCGGATTCTTGGTCGTCTTCTGCGGCAATGGCCTACCCTGTCTTTAAAGAAGTGCTGCGGGAAATCGCTGGGTGTCTCGCAACCCGAAGTGGTTCACGAGTGCCTGATTTTATCACGGGGGGAACTCAGGGTGCGCAGGCCGCAGATGCCCGTTTTTGTCGGCAATCGTGTAGGATTCCACGCACCCCGACGTTATTTGGAGGCACCGCGGGGTTGTCCGCCCAAAGATAAAAGATAATAGGCACCCTGGCCATCGCTTCGCCGCTAGCATCACAGTTGCCGCAGTGTTATATTTTCCGCTAGGAAGTTCGTATGCGATCCTGTTCCGGGCTTGCGCAGATTTTTCTTTTTTTGGCAATGGCCACGATTATTCTTCCATGCGCCCGCGCCCAGCAGGCGCTCTGGACCCAGATGCAGGAGCAAGCCCAGCGGCAACAACAGGCGCAGCAGCGGCAGGATGCAGAGAAACCCGCCCCGAAGGAAAAGAAGAAATCCCACGTTAAGAAAGAAAAAAAGAAAGAAAAGAGCCAGAAGCCTGCCGCTGATCCATCAAGTACCGACAATTCATAGCCGCTCGCTCCGATCGAATAGACAGTTACTACACGTCCCGCTGTAGATAACCCTTGTCTCTGAAGTGCATCAAAGAAAGCGCTTTCCCGAATAGCGTGCACAGTAACTCTGCACGATGGGTATCTATCGACAATGACGAGGAGCGAGTGGAATGAGCGACGTATCGGAAGAATCGGGCAAGGCTACCGTAACGCTGCCCGGTAAAGTCGAGAAGGTCCTTAAGAGTCGATATCCGGGCGAACCTGAAAAAGTGCAGGTTTCTGTCGAGGGCGCCGACGATTTGTATAAAGAAATTCGAATCGAAAATACGCTTCACGATGAAGACGGCAGGAAAGTGGCACTCAAGCAAGGGGCGGACGTTGATGTAGTTGTGCAAGCCGACCCGGAGGCTATAGTCGAAAAACCCGCGACCGAGCGACGAAAAAGGCCCCGCACGCCCAGCAACTAGATGCGGCTTGTTTTTACGCTCGCCGAAAGCTGACAACAGGATCGGCCTAAATGAGGTGCACCTAGCAGCTTGCACATACACTGGCAACAACACCCCGCAAGCGCTTGAGCCTCCGCTCAAATACGGCATTCCTATAAATTACCTGCTGCGTTTTGTACTAATTGCTCGATTGAAGGTGCGTTCCCATTTCGGCACTTTTCCCACAAATATTTTCTCGTTCTACGCTAATTCGCCTTTTCTTCGCTCACCGCTACATGTATAATCCGCTTTCAACGAAACATTGTTACTTTCAAATTTTCCAGGGACTTATAGGAGAAGAGCGTATGGCGGACGAGCGCAGCAAAGCGATTGATCTGGCATTTGCCCAGATTGAAAAGCAGTTCGGCAAGGGATCCATCATGCGGTTGGGTTCGAAGGAAGCTATTGTCCCCATCGCCGTGATCCCCACCGGCGCGATTTCATTCGACGCTGCGCTGGGCGTGGGGGGATTTCCTCGTGGCCGCGTGATTGAGGTCTTCGGCCCGGAATCTTCTGGCAAAACCACGATCACGCTGCAAGTCATCGCGGAAGCTCAAAAAATGGGCGGCATGGCCGCTTTCGTCGACGCCGAGCATGCGCTTGATCCCGGTTACGCAAAGAAACTTGGCGTGGATGTAGACAATCTTCTCGTCTCCCAGCCCGATTACGGCGAGCAGGCCCTCGAAATCACTGAAGCGCTGGTTCGCTCCGGCGCCATTGACGTGCTGGTAGTGGATTCTGTAGCTGCCCTCGTCCCTAAAGCCGAACTTGATGGCGAAATGGGCGACAGCCATATGGGACTGCAGGCCCGCCTCATGTCGCAGGCATTGCGCAAATTGACGGGAACGGTTTCCAAGTCCCGCACCTGCCTGATTTTCATCAACCAGATTCGCGAGAAGATCGGCGTCATGTTCGGCAACCCAGAAACCACCACCGGTGGCCGCGCCTTAAAGTTCTATTCTTCCGTTCGCGTGGATATCCGCCGCATCGCCGCCATTAAAGAAGGAGATGCCGTCATCGGCTCACGTACAAAAGTCAAAGTGGTCAAGAACAAAGTCGCGGCGCCATTTCGCGAAGCTGAGTTTGACATACTTTACGGTGAGGGAATCTCGCGCGAAGGCGACTTGCTCGATATCGCCACAAATAACAATATTGTGGAGAAATCCGGCTCCTGGTACAGCTACGAAGGCGAGCGCATCGGTCAGGGCCGCGAAAACGCCCGCCAATTCCTCAAAGAAAACAAAGACATCCTGGCCAAGCTTGACGCCAGAGTTCGCAAGCAGCTTGGCTTGACGTCGAATGCAGTGCCTCCGGGAAGCGCGCAACCGGTTTCGATGCCCGCGCCCAACCCCGGGCCGCGTGTCGCCACCATGCCGACAGGTACAGATGCAAAAGCAGCAGGGAAACGCTAGAAAATTAACGGGAATCCTGCGGAAATCAGGCGTGCTTGCACTTCTTTCCGGTGGCGCCGGCTTAGAGGCAGCCTGGTGCCATTCTTCAATACCACTTCGTTTTCTCCCTCTGCATTCAGTTCCAGCGCTTTGACGCGTTCCAGGTTCACGATCACCGAACGGTGCACGCGGCAGAACATGTTCTCATCAAGCTCCTGCTCCAACTCCATCATGCTTCGCCGCAACAAATAAGATTTCCGGCCGACGTGCAAGCAGGCGTAATAATCCGCCGCTTCGATCCAGTCGATCTCACCGACCTCAAGAAAAATAATCTGCCCCTTATCTTTAAGGGCGATGCGTCCGGCGCCTCGTGGAGCATTCCAGCTTTGCGCAATGCGTTCTTTGCTGCGAGCCAATGTTCTTTCGAAGCGCGCATTGTCAAACGGCTTCAGAAGATAGTCAAGCGCGCCGGCCTCAAAGGCGCGCACCGCATACTCGTCATACGCCGTCACAAAAACCACGGCAGCGGGCAGGTCTTTGCCCAGCGCTTCCACCACGTCGAATCCGTCAAATTCCGGCATCTGCACGTCAAGAAAGAGCAAATCGGGTTTTGCTGAACGGATCTCAATCACCGCATCTTTCCCCGATCCGCATTCCTTGACGATCTCGACATCGGCATCTCGTCGCAGCATAACTGCGATATTGCTGCGCGCCAGCGGTTCATCATCCACGATGACCGCGCGGATTTTGCGGGCCTCACTCACGACTGCTTTTCGCTTTTCGCGACAACATACGGCACGGCGATCAATGCCTCTACGCCCCGGGCCTCCTGGTTTCGCAGCTCGAACTGAAAGTTATCGCCATACATACTTTGCAAACGCCTGCGCAGATTGGAGATGCCGATTCCCCCAGCGGGCACTAAACAATCCATCGTCATTCCGGGGCCATCGTTATAGACGCTGATGTGCAGCGTTCCGTTCCGCCGATGCGCCGCAATGCGAATCGCCCCGCCCTGTGCTCGTTGCGCGATCCCATGTTTCACGGCATTCTCCACGATGGGCTGCAATAATAGGCTCGGCACGCGCGCAGCAAACAACTCTTCGGGAACATCGAGGCTCACCTGAAGCCTTTCGGCAAATCGGACTTTCTGAATGTCGAGATACTTTTGCAGAAACTTAATCTCCTCACCCAACGCAACCTCATGTTTGCCGGAATCCTGCATAACGCCACGTAGAAAATCGCTCAGCCCGGCAATCATGCTCACTGCGTCGTCGTTTCGCCGCTCACGGACCAGGCCTGCAACCGCGTTTAGAGTATTGAACAAAAAATGCGGTTCGATCTGGTGCCGCAATGCTCGCAGTCGCGCTTCTGAAAGCTGCTCGTTGAGCTGTGCAGCCTCGGTCTCTTTGCGCGCCAGTCGCTCTTGCGAGTCCAGGCTGTGACCGATGGCAAGAATCGAAGAATAGAGAATCAGGTAGGCCAGCAAACTGTTCTCGAATTTCATCAACCACAAATTGAGAAACGGCGGCGGGCTCAAATCCGGTGTCCACGGATTGAGCCATCGTTCGAGACCCGCACTCCACGCCGCAGCCAGCAAGCACAGGCCAAGGCACGCAGGCACATGGACCAACCAGAACGAACTACGCCTCCATTGCGCCGGTGGATGGCCCCGCCCCAAACGCAACACATTGGGTGTGAACAGCATGAGCGGAAGCCAACCCAGTAATAACATGAAAAACAGTCGCGTCCATGCGTGGTGCATCCCCGCCGCGCGCATGGTAAAGACTGTTTGGGTGGCTTCGAACAGCCCCACCGCGAACCAGATGGCGGCAATCCATAGCCAACGCCGTAAGTCATTTCCAGGCAGATCACTCCCGGGGGCATTCTGCTTCATAGGGAAATCCTATTCCAGCCCTGGCTCTTCCAGGCAAAAAAGCAGCCAATTGACGATTTCGTGCAGCCAGTGGCCTCGCCTTTATTTCACCCTCGCTCCATACTGCCTGCATGCTGACGTTCACCAAATTTTCCCTGCTCGTGCTGGTCGCGCTCTTTCCTTTGGTTCCATTCTCCACCCCGGCAGCAACTTCTCCGGCGCCGACTTCCGGCCCCGAGTACACAGCCGACGGGCAATTGAAATTGCCGGAGAACTACCGCGAATGGGTTTACCTCAGCACCGGCTTCGACATGAGTTATAACCCCGCGATGCAGGGCATGGATCATCACATGTTCGACAACGTATTTGTGAATCCCGAGTCATATAAGTATTTCGTCGCCAACGGCACTTGGCCCGATAAAACCATGCTTGTGCTTGAAGTACGCGGGGCCGAGGGCAAAGGTTCGATTAATCAGAAGGGCAATTATCAGGGGACTGAGCGCATGGGCCTCGAAGTCCATGTGAAGGACGAAGCGCGTTTCCCCGGCAAATGGGCGTTTTTCGGTTTCGACGACAATAAGACAGCCGATATGGTCCCGGTAAAAGCGCAGTGCTATAGCTGCCACTCCGCCAACGGTGCAGTGGATACGACGTTCGTGCAGTTTTATCCCACGATGTTGCCGATTGCAAAATCGAAGGGCACGCTGACCACTTCCTACCAGAAAGAAGCTGGCGCCGCCAAGTAGCCCGCCGCCGCTAGTATTGCCATCCGCTTTCGTACCGCATAAAATCAGGGTTCTCGTCTCCGAGGCCCATTGAAAAAGGTCACCGCCATTTATCCCGGCTCCTTCGATCCCCCGACCAACGGGCACCTGGATCTCATCGAGCGCGGCGCCAACATTTTTGATGAGCTTATTGTCGCCATCCTGCGCAACCCGGAAAAGCACCCGCTGTTCAACGTCGCCGAGCGCAAGTTGATGCTCGAATCCATGACGTCCGCATTTCCCAACGTCAGCGTCGCAACCTTTGACGGCCTTACCGTGGACTACGCGCTCAGCGTGAAAGCCACAGCCATTTTGCGCGGCATTCGCGCCATCAGCGATTACGAATACGAGCTGCAAATGGCCCTCATGAACCGCAAAATGCATCCTGAGCTGGAAACTGTTTTCATGATGCCCGCGGAGCGGTATTCTTATCTCAGTTCGCGGCTGGTCCGCGAAGTGGCCCAGCTCGGCGGATCGATCCAGGGCTTGGTTCCGGCGATGGTCGAGCAGCGCCTGCGGGAAAAGCTTGATCCCGCTGTAAAACTTAGAAACGCTAGAACCACCCGAACAGGAAAAAGAAAATGACTCCAGTGACCGAAGCCATTCCTGCCGTCAAACTCACCGACCGCATCAACCGAATTGAACCAAGCGCAACCATGGCCGTTGTGGCCGAGGCCGACAAGTTGCGCCAGCAGGGCATCGACGTAGTGGACTTCGGCGCGGGCGAGCCGCATTTCTCCACGCCACAGCACATCAAAGACGCGGCCATCGCGGCAATTAACGCGAACTTCACCAAATACACGGCGGTCGGCGGCACAACGGAACTGCGCGATGCCATCGCCAAACGCCACGCCGAAGATTTCGGCTCAACCTATCGCCGCGAAGAAGTAATTGCGTCGGTCGGCGGCAAGCACGCTCTCTTCAATGCCATTCAAGTTCTCGTCGATCATGGCGATGAAGTCATCTTGCCCGTCCCTTACTGGGTTTCATTCAAAGACATCGTGCGTTACGCCGGCGGAAATTGCGTTTTGCTTGACACCGACGAAGCACAGAATTTGCGCATCACCGTGGGAATGATTGAGCGCCTGATCACGCCGCGGACGAAAGTGATCATTCTCAATTCGCCGTCCAATCCCTCCGGCGCTGTGATGTCGCCCGCTGACCTCAGTGCCGTCGTGAAACTGGCTGCCCAGCGGGGCATTTGGGTACTCTCCGACGAGTGTTACGTATATCTCAATTACACCGGCCAGCAATTTTCCGTCGGTTCTCTGAACGAATATCGCGAGCATATGGTGATTCTCGGCTCGCTCTCCAAAACCTATGCCATGACGGGATGGCGTCTCGGCTACGCTCTCGCCCCCGCCGCAGTTACCAGCGCCATGCAGAAGTTGCAGAGCCAGTCCACGTCCAACCCCACGTCCATCGTGCAAAAAGCCGCGGTGGCCGCGCTGAACGGGCCCCAGCAATGTGTGGCTGATATGCGCAAGGAATACATTCAGCTTCGCGATCACGTCGTGAACGGCCTCCGTGCAATTCCCGGCGTCAAATGCACGCTCCCTGAAGGCGCCTTTTATGCCTATCCCAACATCTCTGCATTTCTCGGTCGGGGAGGCATAAAAACGGCTTCCGACCTCGCGGGAAAATTGCTGCGTGAAGCCCATGTGGCCACTGTTCCCGGCGAGGGCTTCGGCACCAACGAGCATATTCGCGTTTCGTACGCTACATCGGTCAAAGAACTTGACCGCGGCCTGGAGCGGATGAAGAAATTCCTGACGAGCTTGTAAGCTAGACCTGCTCGTGTGGGACAGCGGGCCGCGCGGCTGTCTCGGTAGCTCAGAGAGATCCAAGAATCAACCATGCCTAACCTTTATCCGCTACTCATGGCGCCGATGTTCGATCCCCGTCCCTGGGGGACGACTGATCTCGCGCCGATTTATCCCAATCATCGCTTTGAGCAGAAGATCGGCGAATCGTGGCTTACCGGCGACCATGGCAAGGTCGTTAACGGCTACTTAAAGGGCAAGTCGCTCGCGGAGCTCAGCCAAGAACTGGGCACGGAACTTGTGGGTAGCGCCGCGTCGGATCCTCACCGCTTTCCCTTGCTTCTGAAATTTCTCTTTCCTGCGGAAAAGTTGTCCGTGCAAGTTCATCCTGATGATGCCGGTGCGCGCGCCGTCGGTGAACCCAACGGCAAAACCGAATGCTGGTACGTCGCCCATGCCAAACCGGGTGCGCAAATCGCACTCGGCCTGAAATCCGGCGTTACCCGCGAGCAATTCGCGCTGGCCATCCGGGAAAATCGCGCGGAAGAACTGCTCAACTGGATCAACGTCTTTCAAGGTGAAATGATTTATGTCGCGGGAGGGACCGTGCATTCCCTTGGCCCCGGCTCGGTCATTGTAGAGACGCAGCAACAATCCGATACAACCTATCGCCTCTACGATTATGGTCGCCCGCGCGAGTTGCATCTCGAACGCGGCATTGCCGCCATCAAAGAGAAAACGGCATCAGGCAAGGTCTTGCGCCCCGCGCCCGTTCAAGAAGGTCGCAACCGCCGTTCGCCTCTGATCGCTGCTCCATATTTTGTCGTGGACCTGTTCGAGATGAAGGACTCGCAGAATTTCAAGACCAGCGATGATTCAGGCAAGTCCTCCGCCCAAATTCTGGTTGCCGTCGAGGGCTGCGCCCTGATCGAATCTTCCGGCAGCGAACCGGTTACGCTAGCCAAAGGGGACGCCGTCGTCATTCCTGGGTCATTGAAAGAATTTTCCGTGCGCCCGCAATGGACCGTTGAATTCTTAAAAGCTTATGTGCCGGGGGCTGCATTGCGCGAGCCCGCCACCAGAATGTAGGCGCGTGCCAGGTCGCACCTTCTGTTTTAATGGTTAGAGGATGCCGAAACTCGAATTCCATCCCGTAATTCTCGCCGGAGGCCGCGGCACTCGATTCTGGCCCCTGAGCCGCATGAAGCGCGCCAAGCAACTCCTCGCCCTCGACGGCAAGCAAACCATGATGCAGCAGACCGTCACCCGGCTTCTGCCCCTTGCCCCGGCAAAGAATTTCATGGTCATCACCAACACTCATTTGCATCGCGAAATCCTACGGCAAGTGCCCAAACTGGACAAAAACAAGGTCTTCGCCGAGCCCGCCGCGCGCAACACCGCCCCGGCGATCGGCCTCGCAGCATTTTTGCTGGAGCGCACTCATCCCGACGCGGTCATTGGACTGTTCCCCTCGGATCATGTGATCGCGGACGCGGCGCGTTATCGCGCAGCCATTCGTCGGGGCATGGCCATTGCCGCCGCAGGAGAGAACATTGTTGTGCTGGGCATTCACCCCAATCGGCCGGAAACAGGTTACGGCTACATCGAGGTCGAACCGAATAGCGATTCAGGCGGCGCTTTTTCTGTCCGCCGTTTCACCGAAAAGCCAGACGCCCAACGTGCCGCCGCTTTTATTCAAGCAGGCAACTATTTCTGGAACAGCGGCATGTTCCTATGGAGCGCGAAAACGCTCGCCAGCGCCCTCCGCGAACACCTGCCCAGCACGGCTGCCATTTTGGAAAAAATCGCGGCAACCTTCGGCACGAAAAAATTTGCAGAGACGTTTAAGAAGCTCTATCCGAAGGCCGACAACATCAGCGTGGACTATGCCGTGCTCGAGCCTCGTTCGGCCAAAGGCATTGGCAAATCAAATTTATATTGCCTCCCCGCCGATTTCGGCTGGAACGACCTCGGCTCCTGGACCGCCCTCCACGAGCATCACGCCGCCAAGACGCGTCCCATGCACGACAACGTTATCGCCAGCGACGCCACCTTCACGTTGAACGCCCAGGGCAACTACATTCACGCGCCCGGAAAGTTCGTCGCCGCGGTCGGGGTGAATGATCTGGTCGTCGTCGAAACCGGTGACGCCTTGCTCATCACCACGCGTGCTCACGCGCAAGACGTAGGCAAAATCGTAAAGTATCTGGACGAGAAACGACTGCACAAGCTCGTCTAACTAATTTCACCATGGTCCAACCTATAAAATTCGGCACTGACGGATGGCGAGCCATCATCGCCGACGACTTCACGTTTGATAACGTTCGCCGCGTGACCGCGGCCATCGCAGCCTATGTCAACAAACATGAGAATCCCGCACATGGCGTCATTGTCGGATATGACACGCGCTTCGCTTCCGGCCAGGCCGCGCGCGTAGCTGCTGAAATCCTTGCCGCAAGTGGTATTCCTGTGAAGCTGGCGAACGATAGCACGCCCACGCCTGCCATTTCTTATGCAGTCAAGAGCCAGGGCGCAGCCGGGGGAGTCGTCATCACCTCCAGCCACAACCCATGGAATTGGAACGGGGTCAAGTTCAAAGGCAAGTTTGGCGGCTCCGCTACGCCTGCCATCATGAAAGGAATCGAAGCCGAACTGAAAGACGTACCGCCCGCGAAATCCGGAAGGACCTTAGCTCAACTTCAAGAAGTTGATCTCAAGCAGCCGTATATCCAAGCCATCTGCGCTTTCGCCGACCTCGACCTTATCGCCAAAGCCAATTTCAAGTTCGCCATTGATTGCATGTATGGCGCGGGCCGCGGTGTGCTGGCGCAGATTTTCCGTGAACATAATATCCGACATATCGCCATCCGCCAGGAACTCAACCCCTTGTTCCCCGGCATCAATCCCGAGCCCATTCAACCGCACATCGCGCTGCTCCAGGAAACCGTCCTCAAAGAAAACTGCCAGGCTGGTTTCGCCACCGACGGCGACGCCGACCGCATTGGCGCCGTCACTGAAGATGGCTCGTTCGTGGATTCGCACAAAATTATTTCGATTCTCCTGCGCTGGGCAATCGAGCGCAAAAAGTGGCCCGGCGACGTCGTCCGCGCCTTCAACACCACCGGCATGATTGACCGCATCGCTGCCAAAAATCATCGCCGCCTGCACGAGTGCCCCATCGGGTTCAAATACATCGCTGACATCATGATGGAACGCGAAGTCGTCCTCGGCGGCGAAGAATCCGGCGGTCTCGGCTACGGGCGCTTCCTGCCTGAACGTGACGGAATCTTGAATTCACTTCTTCTCGCCAACGTGATGGCCGAGGAAGGTAAGCCGCTCGGCCAACTGGTCGCCGATTTGCAACGCGACTTCGGCCCGCACTACTACGGCCGCAGCGATCTACACATTTCTGAAGAAATTAAACAGAATGCCATTCGCCGCGCATCGGCAGAATCCACCCAGCAACTCGGCGAGTATGCCGTCAAGAAGAAATTCAATCTCGATGGAATTAAGTTCTATCTCGACGCACCCGCCCCAAACAATGGCGCCGATGCCTGGGTTCTTTTTCGCGCCTCGGGTACCGAACCACTGTTGCGAATCTACGTCGAAGCCGCTTCGCCGGAATTAGTCAGTGAAATTCTCGCCAGCGCGGAAAAATTCGTAAAAGCCTAATTCGCAAATGTAGGGCCAACATTTCACCCGCCCACTCGAGCGCGATTGAACAACTAAATCGCCTTTCCCATCCTCACAATCGGCAATTCCTCGCCGTCTCCCAATGGCACTGTCAACCTCTCGATCTCTGTATACCCCTTCGCCGCGTAGAACTCGACTCCGGTCAGCGTCGATCCCATCTCCAAACGCTGAAATCCCGCCGCCTTCGCCGCGCTCTCGCACGCTTCCAGGATCATTCCGCCAATACCGCGTCTCGCCCACTCCGGATGCACAAAGAACGCTCGAATCTTTGCTGCATCCCTCTTCGGATCTAGCAACGAATCTTCCCTGCCCACCCAGCGATAGCCTCCATATAAAGTCTTACGCTTGCTCCATCCCCCGCACCCGACGATGGTCCTGCCATCCTCTACCGCAAAATACGTCCCATCTTCAATCAGTTGGCTGTCAACGCCATACACCTTCTCCAACGCCAATTCCAGTTGTCGCTGCGTATAATCGCCCGCTTGCAGCCCGCGCACACTCCTCTCAATCAACTCCCGCATCACGTCGACATCGCCAGCAACTGCTTTCCGTAGTGTGAGTTGCGAATTCATAACCCGCGAAATATCCCAACTGATTCCGTCATTATCTCGCCTTCGCCGTGCTGCATGGGTCATAATAAAAGCAAGCATGGGAACTTCCCCCACTCCTGCGGATTCGCCCAGCGCAGCCCGCTACAACCGCATGCAACGCTGGTTGAGCATCTTGGACTTCGCCCTGGGCCTGGCCTTACTCATCGTCTTGCTCTCCACCGGTTGGACCGGTACCCTCCGTGATCTCTCCTATCGCACCGCCTTTCAGAACTATTCTCTCGCCGTTTTTCTGTATTTCGTCATGTTGCTTGCGATCAGTAAAGTCCTTAGCTTCGGCCTCGATTTTTACGGCTTCCGCCTCGAGCATAAATATCAACTCTCAAATCAGAAATTCCGCCCCTGGTTAATGGACGAATTTAAGGGCTTTCTCGTCGGCGTCCTGCTTGGCGGCATCGCCGTCGAATTGCTCTACTTCATCCTGCGGCAATATCCAGAGCATTGGTGGCTCATCGCCTGGGCGGTTTTCATGGGATTGTTCGTCCTCATGGCCCAACTTGCGCCCGTTATCCTCTTCCCCATCTTTTATAAGTTCGAGCCGCTGGAAGACGAAGACCTCAAGCGCCGCCTCATCGTGCTCGGCGAGCGCGCCGGCACCCGCGTTCGCGGCGTCTATCGCTGGCGCTTGTCGGAGAAAACCAAAAAAGCCAACGCCGCACTCACCGGCCTCGGCAGTACCCGCCGCATTATCCTCGCGGACACCCTGCTCGACAATTATTCGCCGGATGAAATCGAGGCCGTGCTCGCCCACGAACTCGGCCACCACGTGCACAAACACATTCTAAAAAGCATCGGCATGCAAGCCCTGACTTCCTTCGGCGGATTCTGGGCCGCCAACTTCGCCCTTCACTACGCCGCCGACCGCCTGCACATGTTTGAGACCCTCTCTGACTTCGCTAATTTGCCGCTGCTGGCCCTGGTTTTCACCCTTCTCGGCTTCCTCTTGATGCCCGCCCTCAACGCCTACTCCCGCTACAACGAGCGCCAGGCTGACCGCTACGCCTTCCAGTCCATTTCCAGCATCGAACCCTTCATTTCATCCATGAACAAACTTGCCGGACAGAACCTCGCCGAGCGCACTCCGTCGCCACTTGTCGAGGCGATCTTCCATTCTCATCCTTCCATCTCCCGACGCGTTGCCGCCGCCCAGGCTTGGGCCGCGAAGACGACTTAAATCCTGCTATCACCCTACGCGCCACCCGCTAGGCTCATCAGCCTCTTCATTTTCGCTACGTACTCGCCCACCGCACTTTCTTCCTCGTTCTTCGTCCATCCAAGTTCTCGAGCCATAATTCTCCCTACTATCGTTGCCGCATTCATCGCATCTCGCCAGCTCAACAGTTGCATGCCAATCCGTCTCGCCAACACATCCTCAATCGTCATCGCCATCTCTTCCCGGACGCAATACGCAATCTCCGCTCCCATCACCGGGTCTTGCCCTATAACCAACGCGCGCATTGCCGGCTCGTTCTTCGCAATCTCCAGGATGCGCGTCGCTCGGCTCCCAAACTTCCCAATCAAGTGCTGAGTAATATCGATTCCGACTCCGTACTCCCGCGCCGAAGCGCCAGCGTCCATCACGTGCTCCGACCCGGCCAGCAGGAAATCTCTCGTCCGGCACGGACTCCGTCCTCCCGCCCTTTCCTGCACGGCATCAATGGCGTCTTCCGCCATTACCCGATACGTCGTCCACTTCCCGCCCAGAATGCTGATCAACCCGCTCGCCTCATCCACTTCCACTTCATGATCGCGGATCAGGTTCTGCGTTTCATGTTTTCCCTTTTCGCCCACCAGCGGACGCACCCCCGCTCCCCCGCCCAAAATTTCCTCGCGCGAAAATGGTCTTCTCAAATAACGGTTCACGTATCGCAACAAATAATCTACTTCCGGCTCTGTGACTGTCATCTCGTCGTCGGCTCGCGCTGCCTCATCAGTCGTGCCCACCAGCAACCGGCCCCGCCACGAAATCGCGAAGATCACTCTTCCATCTTCCGTCGATGGAATCAGCAACGCTTCGCCGTCCACAAATCCATCCATAGGCAGCACAATGTGCGCCCCTTTGCTCGGCATCATGCGCCCTGCGATTCCAGGATGCGCCATCTCCCGCACCTCATCTGAAGCCGCGCCCGTTGCATTCACAAACTCTTTTGCGCGCACCCGAAATTCGCTCGATGAAAACTGCTCCCGCGCCCGTACCGCCACAATCTTGCCCTTCGCATCTTTCTCGAATCCCACCACCGTCGCATGATTCAACGCTTCGCCGCCATTTTCCACGAACGTTTGCACTAGAGTGATTCCATAGCGGCAATCGTCGAACTGCCCATCGCTGTATGTCACCGCTCCCATCAATCGTTCCGCTTTTAATCCGGGCAAAGCGCGCATCGCCTCCTCACGATTCACCCGGCGGCTCGGCACAAGCCTCTCCGCCCCCGCCGTCCAGTCATAAATCTTCATGCCCACGCCGTAGTAAAAGACCTCCCAGCGGCTGAAGCACGGGATCACAAATTGAATCGTTCGCGTGAGAAATGGCGCGTTAGCCAGCATCCGCGCGCGTTCGCGCAAGGCCCGCTTGACCACGCGATATTGATGTACATCCAGGTGGGTAATGGCTTCTTGCAGATACCGCACGCCGCCGTGAACAATTTTTGTCGAAGCGCCCGACGCTCCCGACGCGAAATCATTCGCCTCAATCAGAATTGTATGCAGCCCGCGCAGCTGCGCATCCAGCGCGCACCCGGCGCCTGTCGCGCCCCCGCCAATCACACACAGGTCGAATGCCCTGTCCGCAATGCTCTGGAACGCCTCGGCGCGGCTCTTCATGCGCTTGCCATGTTGCGGGCTTCGTGTCCTCGACGGTGCTTCGCCATCTATTAGCGCTTGCTCAAAATCGCTTCCACTCGCCGCACATCTTCTTCCGTGTCCACTCCCACCGTGTCGAACTCTGTCTGCCCTGCGTAAATCGCAATTCCATTTTCCAGAAAGCGCAATTGCTCCAGCCGCTCGCTTCGCTCCAGCGCCGACTCCGGCCACGAGCAAAATTTCTCCAGCGCCGCCTTCCGGTACCCATAGAATCCCAGGTGCTTCATATAACGCGGTTTCGTCCCATCCCGATCATGCGGAATCGTCGCCCGCGAAAAATACAGCGCCTTCCCCGCCAAATCCGTCACCACCTTCACCGCACTCGGATTGTTCACATCCTCCGCCCCCGCCGCCGTCATCAGCGTTCCCACCTGCACCTCGGGCCGCGCCATCACTTCCAGTAATGACGCAACGTGCTCCGGCCGCGTCAGCGGCTCATCCCCCTGAATGTTCAAATACACATCTGCCGCGATGCTCTGCGCAATCTCATTCACCCTTTCCGTCCCACTACGATGCGAAGGAGAAGTCATCTGCGCCCGAAATCCCCGCGCCCGGCAAACCTCCATAATTTCCTCGGAATCCGTTGCTACCATCACGTCTGCCAGCCCGTGCGCCGCTCGCACCGCCCCGTACACCCGCGCAATCAGCATCTCTCCCGCAATCGCGCGCAACATTTTTCGGGGAAGCCGCGTCGAAGCCAGCCGCGCCGGAATCACCGCTACCGTCTTCATTACGCCGCCCGCACCGGTGGCGTTTCGTCTCTCAACGCCATCACCAGCGCCACAATCCACCCAATAAAACTCCAGCCCAGAAAAAAATTAATCAGAAAAATCGTCAGCGTGTTCGGCTTGCTCTTGGCCAGCGCAATAATGAACGGAACGAAATAGATTA
>Ga0181537_10000251_pt1 | contig 50458 bp, 46 predicted proteins | sample PEATcosm2014_Bin_39_FD_119765 | JGI IMG/M metagenome (GOLD analysis project Ga0181537, IMG submission 119765) | Peatland microbial communities from MTU Mesocosm Facility, Houghton, MI, USA - PEATcosm2014_Bin23_10_metaG | ecosystem: Environmental > Terrestrial > Soil > Wetlands > Peat | place...
AGCATCATTATGGGACACGAATTAATAGCTTGGACGATCGCCGACGCGTATGAATCACCCGCCCGCACGTCGCGAGGGGCGATCCAACAGGAAAGCCCTTTGTCCTCGAGCGCCCTGCACAAAACGGTGGCGACCTCGATGTCCTGCGATGCATGGCTGATGAATACGTGCGCGGCGGCGTGACTCGTTGGCTCGGAACCCGACGACGCAGAATTGATTTTTGCCGCGCCGTCGTCCGTCACTTCAGCAGTACCTCTCGAACTGATGTTTTCGGATCATATAGTCCAAGCATCATATCGTCTCCGCGCGGAGGGGGTCGACGCTCTTGGACGAGAAATCCTTGGCTCCGGTATTGCAGGCGATTCAGCGAATCCATCTTGTCGAGACTGGCTTGCATTGGTATCGGTAGGTGGCGGCAATCGGCGCTGCAGACAGGAGCCGTCGTGCTTTGCATCACCAAATCCAGGACTACGCGGTCCGACGGATGCTCGCGGAATGTCGCTCAGTTACCGGTGTGCCCCACAGGGCTCCTACCCCTCCCAACCTCAGTCAGCCAAATTGCCGTCTCTTTCGCTTCCATCTACAAACGAACGGCCGAATGGTAGACAATGCTGGCGCAAGGCGCCATCCCCGGGCGGCAACCCGAGCTTCGAGACTGTTACGAAGATTGTCTCGGTTGAGCGCCCGGGCGTCTTGATCATGGAGCCGCGACAATAATCGAAATCTACGCCCCAAACCTACGTGGGCTCGTAACGTCAACGGCAATGGTTTAACTGTTCCTCTGCCAATTCGCATCGATTGTGGGGTGTCGGTGCCGACTGCCATGGTGTAGGCAAATTATCTTTTATTGGAGGCGACATAAAGGTGACAAGCCCTTTCTGGCAACCTTTAAACACTTGATTCGGTTGTCGAATTCGACTCGGTCTGTTCAGTCCATCATGGGTGCGACCGACAGCCTCCGATCGATCAAAACCCCGGGTTTCTCGGAGGGAATGCCTATTTTCCCAGTGTTTTCCATGTTTGGCGTTTCTGCGGGATTTCTGCGTATTCCGGGGAGTTTAAGGGTTGCGGAGGAGACGTAAAGGAGACAAGAATACCTTGTCTCCTCCAGGTGCGGTATGGCAACGATTAGGGCCCTTCGGGATCGTTACCTTGAAAAGGTGAAGGCACATCGGGCGCTGTAGAACTCACGCCGCCGACCGAAGCGCCGCTGTGCAGCAATGGCACTGACGCGACGACGCCCAAAGGGGCGGCTTACCGCCAAGCGGTGGAATGCTCCGCGGCCGCTGCGGTCGACTTGACGATATTGGACAAGGCGCGGGCATCGGCCAGCGGCAACGGTATGTACTGCGCGTTCATCGCCAGCGACAAATCTCTGGCCAGCATATTCGGACGCGGGGATGTGTCGACGAACAAAGCCGCGGTCCTCGAGCTTCCGACGGCGGCAGCGGCGCGCAGAGCCTGAACCTGCGCCGCTTCGCGTCCGCCCGTGCCATCACGGGCGACGTTCGCGCGGCCGTCGGTGAGCATCACAATGGTCGGCGTCTCACCACGACGCCGTGACTGATCGGCTAATTGGGCTGCGATTTCAATCGCGGCGGCCAAAGGTGTTCCACCGCCTCCCGCCAATTCCGCCAGACACCGCTTCGCGCGGACCAGCGATCGGGTCGGAGGCAACAATACTTCGGCCGCACGCCCGCGAAACGCGATCACGGCGACTTGATCACGGCGGATATAGCAATCCGCCAGCAACAACTCGACCGCCCCCTTGGCTTCAGCCAAGCGATGCAGAGCCGACGAACCTGACGCATCGACCGCGAATATCGTCAGAGTTTGTGCGCGCTGTCGATAGCGCGTCAGACGAAAATCGTCCGGACTGATCAAAATGCGCGAATCCTGCTGCGTGCTCCGGCCGCGTAAATTTTGCCAGGGAGCGGCCGCGCGCAGAGTCTCTATGACATTCAAGCGCTCGTGCCCGCGAGGCGAACCGCTACGTACGCCGCACGGGCGGCCGCGCGACCGGGAATTTCGCATCGCACCGACTCTACCGGCTCCCGCCGGGCGTGGGGATCGGCTTCCGTCGGCGGCTCGCAGCCGGGCGAGTAATCCGCTCGGAATTGACGCCCGGACGGCCGACAGCACGATATTGTCGAGATCGTGCCGATTGTCCTCGGCCGACCCGTCACGGGAGCCGTCGGAATTTACCTGCCGCGGCGGATCAGGAGCACTGCCGGATCGATCGGCCGGGGGCTGATCGGAAGCACCCCCGGACCTGCCATCCGGCGGCTGCCCCTGGCTATCCTGCCGCTGCCCCGCCCGAGTCTCCTGCGGCTGCGCCGGCGGACTCTCTTGCTGCTGTGGCGGCGCGATGGTCGCACGGGGAGCAAGCACCAGCCTGCCCGCCAACACGGCGTCCTCTTCACGCAAGTCGACGCGGCCATCGAGCGCGGCCGCAGCACGCGCGACTCGCAAGGCAAACAGCGACACTCGGGGTGAACCTGCACCCAGCGCCAGCGCCGTACCGCAAATCGCAGCCAGTATCTGCGGATCGGCGTGTACCCTAGGCAGCAAGTGGCGCGCGGCAAGAATGTCCTCGCCGTCGTGCTCCGGGATAATCAATGCCTTCGCGCTGAAGCCATTGAAATCCAGCAGAAAGGCCAGTCTATCGAGCAGGGAGGCGGGAACGGATTCTTCGTCGCACATGCCTTCGTCCAGCGCCACGATGCCCACCCTGGCAGGACTCTGTAAGTACACTCCCTCCCGCGGCAACTTCACTTCGCCGACATCGAGCACGCTGTTGATGCACGCCGCCGTATGCAGCGTCAAGCGTTCCGCCATGCTGACGACCAGCACGCCGCGATCCGCCGCAGCCAAAATACCGCGTTCGGCAATGGGTCGGTTGGATTTGATCGTGGCGGTCAAATCCAGTCCTCCCAACAGGCGCCCGTCCGGAATACTGAAAGGCATTCTTCGCATCGGCGCATCAGCGGGCAACAAATCACGCAGCAATCGCAGCCATTGATCGCGGGACGGATGCACGAGAGAGCGGAGACAGACTCCGCCGGTACCGACCGGATCAACCGCAAACAGCGATGCGACCAGAGCCGCGTCGCCTGCCGGGTTCATGGACCGAACGCCTCGTGCACAGCGCGCGCCACTCGCGAAGACGATCCCGACTCATCGAGAGGATCGCGTCTGAGACGATGTCTGAGAGCCGAAGGGGCCACTCGGCGCAAGTGGGATAGAGCCACGGTTTCGGCCTGCTCGAAACTCGCGAGCGCTCGCGCCGCGCGAATCAAGGTGAGTTCGGCGCGCAAGCCGTCCGTACCCAACTGCATGCACAGTCTGGCGGCGCTTTCCAGCACGGAATCGGCCACCTCGATCTGCGTCAGGCGCTTGCGCCCCGCCACGATTCGCCGGCGCAGCCCGTCATCGCGCCTCTTCCATTGTGCGACAAATGCAGATTTGTCGCGTTCGAACTGGTCGCGGCGTTTTATGACCTCGACTCGCTCTGCCAGTTCCACCGGCGTTTTGACTTCGACCGACAGTCCAAATCGATCGAGCAATTGGGGTCGTAGTTCACCCTCTTCCGGATTGCCGCTGCCGATGAGGACGAAACGGGAAGGATGACGGACGCTCAAGCCCTCGCGCTCCACCAGGTTTTCACCCGAGGCCGCCACGTCGATGAGCAAGTCAACAAGATGATCCTCGAGCAGATTGACCTCATCGATATACAGAAATCCGCGGTTGGCCCGCGCCAGCAGGCCGGGCTCGAATGCCTTGACGCCCTGCGACAAGGCACGCTCCAAGTCGAGCGCACCGACGACCCGGTCTTCAGTGACCCCCAAGGGCATATCGACCACGGGCACCGGAACCAGTCGGCTCTTGAGAGGGCCGCCTGCCGCTCTTTGGCGGCATTCCTCGCACAAAGTCTGCTCAGTCGAGGGATCGCAGAGGTAGCGGCAGCCGATAACGGCGCGCATCGGTGGCAGCAGAACGGCCAGCGCGCGAACCGCCGTGGACTTGCCCGTGCCGCGCTCTCCGAACACGAGAACTCCCCCGATGTTCGGGTCCACTGCTGAGCTGATCAAGGCTGACTTCATTTCGTCTTGAGCGACGATCGCCGAAAACGGAAATACTGGATGGCTGACTAAATGCATTGTCAGCTCGGCTCAAGCTCCAGGCTTTTGCGCCCACACCTTGCACCAGCCACCCTGAGGTACGCTGTGTCCCGTAAAGATGTTGCAGCCGCCGCGCGCCTCGCCAGCCTTACCTTGAAATTGGGCACAGGTACCGCACCTTTGCGTGGGCTTGTGCGTGGGATTGATGCCGGCGTCGACCTTGGTTGAGTCGGTTACGAAACCCAGAGCCTTCGCTGTGGGATCGTTCGGATCCAAAGGCGGCAGATCTGCCGCGGCCGCGCTGCCGGCGAATAAATCCAGCGCCGGCATGAATGCGCCGCCAATGAGTGCACTCTTGAGAACCACTCGACGTGAAATCTTGTTTTGCATGATGACAGCCCTCTCAATGGAAGGAATTTATGGAGTTCCCCAGCGAAACTTCAGATACAGCAAATGGGCCATGAGCGCCAAGACCAGCCACATCGCAGTGTGTTGCCAGGAAAAACCTACGAGCGCCGAGCGCAGCGCCAATAGCAGCGCCATGCCGGCGGCCAGACTCACGGCAAGCTCGATCGGGTGGATGCCCCGCCTCGTTCTCGCGCGCACCACGATCAACACACCGAGCTCCAGCAACATCAGTGCGACGATCAGATCGACGATGCGGCCGGTGGCGAATAAGTTAGCCACCGGTGACGAACGGCATATTGAGCTGCACGATTTTCCAGTTGAGCAACGCGGCAAAACTCACCCAGGCGAGATAGGGAAGCAGCAACCACGGGGCAATTCTCGAGCCGCGGGCGAGCAATATGATCAGCAGGACAATCGACAGCCACAAAAATCCCACTTCGTCGAGAGCCCAATCGGGCCGCTTGAGCCGGAAGAAAAGCAAACTCCACAGAGTGTTCAAAAAAGCGTTCAGTGCGAAGGCCGCAATGATCTGCAAGCGCTCGTCCCGACTAGTTCCCTCCCTCCAGTACAAGACGCCCGCCAGCGCGGCCAGCGCGAAAATCAGCGTCCAAGCGGGGCCGAACAGCCAATCCGGAGGCTGCCACTCGGGTTTTCTCAGTCCGTAGTACCAAGGTCCGAGCTCGGTGGTCAAAGCGCCCAATGCGGCCACCGCGCTCGCCGACAAGGCCGCCGCGGCTACCGGCTTCCAGCGCCTACCCTGCACACCCGTCACGCCCGCACGATTCCCAGCAGATGCGCCATGTCCTTCGCGAATATCCGAACGTGAGTCAGCGGCCTCGCCCGCACCAGTTTCTTGTGCATGTACGCCTGCCAGGTCAGGCGCTGTACGTCGGGGTCCTTGCAGATGCTGACAAAGCGTTCGCGGCGGCGGTCGGTCGAATACCAGAATCTCTGCATGACGCCCAACACCCAAAATACCATGCCATGCGCCTTCATGAAGTTCCGCCGCGCCGCTAGCAGCGCGCGAACATCGCCGGTGTTCAGAAGCCGCAATACCGCCGCCGCCGCAAAGCGGCCGCCCGCCATGGCGTAATAAATTCCTTCGCCGGAAGCGGGTGCCACGACGCCGGCGGCATCGCCCGCCAGCACGACGTCGCGCCCATTGTCCCAGCGACGCAAAGGCTTCATGGGAATGGGCGCGCCTTCGCGGCGGATGGTCTCCATGCCCGCCAGACCGGATAAACCGCGGAGTTCTTCGACGGCGCGGCGGAGTGAAAATCCCTTGTGAGCGCTGCCCACGCCGACGCTGGCGGTTTCGCCGTGAGGGAATACCCATGCGTAGAAGTCCGGCGACAGCCGGCCCTGGTAGTACACGTCGCAGCGGGTGGCGGCGAAGTGTTGGGTTGCGAATTGGGGCACTCGCACGATCTCATGGTAGGCGGCCACGTAGCGAATCCGGTCCGCGCCCGCGATGCACTGCTTCGCCACTGCCGACATGGCTCCGTCCGCGCCAATCACCGCTCGGGCGCGCACTCGATGCGCTGCGGGCTGCCGCGCGTCCGATCCGTGAGCCTTGGGGCGATAGTGGACTTCTGCCATGCCGTCGGCCGCTCTCGTGATCCGATCGAAGGTGCCGTGCCGCAGGTCTGCGCCGGCCGCTTGAGCCCGCTGCCTCAACCACTCGTCGAAGTATTGCCGATCGACCATTCCGACGAAGCCCCCTTCGATCGGCATATCGACCGCAGTGTGCGCCGGAGAAATCATGCGCGCGGTGTTCACTCGAGCAACCAGCAGCGAATCGGGAATAGCGAATTCCTCGATGAGCTTCGGAGGTATGGCTCCGCCGCAAGGTTTGATCCGGCCGGCTCGGTCAAGCAGACACACTCTGCGGCCGAGTCGTGCCAATTCCGTCGCCGCCGTGGCGCCCGACGGGCCGCCGCCGACGACCACCACGTCGAAGGTTTCCAGGGCCGCGGTCATGCGGCGTCCACCGTTGCCGTCGCGCTCACCTGCAGTTTCCCGACCGAATTCAGTTGCGCGGCAAATCCGGCGGCCAGGAAGAACAGCCACGCTTCCGTGCAGAAAACGACGGCGAAGGCAGCCACAGGCGATCCGAAGAAATAACGAATCGAATCGACGATGAGCGTACCCACGACGCCGCCCAGAGCAAAGGCGATCGCTTGCGCGGCCCCCCACAAACCCATGCGCACTCCCGCGCTGCCGGCTTTGCCGCGATGGGCGAGTTCCATCATCGAACCGATGGCCGCCACCGCGAATACGCCATTGGACAGTCCCAGCGCGACGACGGACATTCGCAGCGGCCAGTGAGGTGCCATGATGCCGGCGCACGCCAGACCGAGCAGCGCGAAGGCGGAAGCGACGCAGCCGCCGATGGTCCAAGCCCGCAAAGATCCCCATCGCCGGGCTCCACTACAGGCGATGCCCACGGTCACCAACCCGATCAGCACCGCGGAATGCCACAATCCCGACAACTGAGTGGACTCGCCCAGCGTGTACCCGTAGACAAGGCCGGCGAACGGTTCCAGCAGCAGTTCTTGCGCGCTGTAGGCCAACATGGAAGTGAACACGAACAGAGTGAAGCCGCGAGCCTGCGGTTCGGACCAGACGCGCCGCAACGCCGTCTTGAAGGAAAAATTCGCCTTCGATTCTTTCGCTGCGATGGAAGGCGCGGCGGTCCGTTCAACCCTTAAGACCGCGCCAAACGCCACAGCAAACGCAATGGCCGCGGCGGTCGCTATGGCACGGATCAGCCGCTCCGGAGCGTAGGGATCCAGGAATCGCCCGACAGTCGTCGAAGTGATCGCGAAACCCGCAATCATCAGCACCCACATGATGGTGGCGGCCGCCGCTCGCCTGCGGTCATCCACGCGCTTTGCCAACAACACCAATAGCGAGGTTCCGGCGGCTCCCACCCCCATGCCAACCAACGCATAGGCGAGCACGGCGAGTATCAAGGCGGGAAGGGGGTGACTCGACATGCCGACGGTCGCCAGCGCGCAAAGGATGCCGCCGATCGACAGCGCTCCCATGCCGCCGACGATCCAAGGCGTACAGCGGCCACCCCGATCCGAGCCGTAGCCGAATCGCGGGCGGATTATTTGAACCGCATAGTGAAGCGCCACCAGTACCCCGGGAAGCACGGCGGGCAGCGCATATTCGACCACCATCACCCGATTAAGCGTGGAGGTGATCAGGACCACGACGGAGCCGAGCGCGGCCTGCACCAACCCCAAACGAATAATCCCGAGCCAGCCTAAGGGAGCCATGGGCGGATTCATGAGGCCAGACTCCGCAATGCGAAGGCGCTCACCAGCATGCCGCTCACATACAGGCTGATACCCGTTCCGTTGTACCAAGGAGCGCGCTCCCGCGGATTGAACAGCAAGCGGCGCATCAACAGCAATTGAGCCCCGAGGAGCGCGCCGACTGCGACGGCCTGATAGGGCTGGCCCCAGGCCATCAGCAATGCAGCGACCACGAACTGCGGCAGCGCCATGGTCACGCAGGCGACCTCACCGGCGTGCTCTGGGCCTAAGCGCACGGGCAGTGACCCCACGCCCATTCGCCGGTCGCCCTCGATGGACTTGAAGTCGTTTAACGTCATGATGCCGTGCGCTCCGGCGCTGTAGAGCGCCGCGATTCCCAGTATTTTCGCAGACGGCGCGGCACCCCCGGATGCGACCACGGCGCCTGTGACCCAGGCCAGTCCCTCGTAGCAAACGGCGCAGGCCAGATTCCCGCACCAACCGTTCTGCTTCAGCCTCGTCGGGGGTGCGCTATAGGCCCATGCCAGCAGCAGCCCGGCGACCGACGCGGCGAATACCCAAGTACCCAATGCAGCCGCACACGCCATGGACAACAGACTCCAGAGCACGGCGAGATACAAACCCCATCGTCCCGGCATGCGACCCGACGGAATGGGCCGAGCAGGCTCGTTGATCGCATCGACGTGGCGGTCGAACCAGTCATTGACCGCCTGGCTGGTGGCGCACAGCAGCGGCCCGCACAGCACGACCCCGGCCAGTATCATCGGCCAGCGTCCCCGCAATGCCGATCCAGCCGACACCACACCGCAACCGAATGCCCACATCGGCGGAAACCAGGTGATGGGCTTGAGCAACTCCAGCACCACAGAGGCGGCGGGAAGATCCGGACTCAAGACAGTGGACGCTGGTCGGGACATCGGTGCGCCTCGTCGCCTATTCGAAATGCTCGCTCTCGGCCGCGGTGAGTTCGCCGAGTCCGTAACGGCGCAATTTTGCATACAAGCTCTGCCGGCTGAGCCCGAGTATTTCTGCAGCCGAGGCGCGATTGTCGCCCGTGATTTCCAGAGCGGCTTCGATGCACAATTTCTCGATCATGTCGGTCGACTCGCGCACGAGGTCCTTCAACGGAACGCGCCCCACGAGCTCAGTTAGCTGCGCAACCGACCGAGGTTTGTCGCGGTTGCCCTGTCGCTCGAAGGTCATGCGTTGCCCGACGTCGCGGATCGTAAACCCGAAACACGGCTCCTCACCATCGACCACGGAGACTGCGTAGATTTCCACGTCGCTGCTCGATCCAAATTCGCCGCGTAGCTGAGTCGCGAACATTCGCAACGAGCCGTGTTCGCGCAATTGCGCGGTGAGCAAATTGAAATCCACTCCGGGTCGCCCTAGCCAGCGCTCAAGAGACTCGTTGCGAGACTGCTCCTCCGTCGCCAATTGCGCCAGATCCAAAAATGCGCGGTTGGCGTACAGAATGCGTCCGCCCAAATCCGTGACGACGAAGCCTTCAGGCGCGCTGGCCACTATCTCGAGAACCTTCGAATGCTGCGTGGGCGTGGTCGTCGCAACCCGTCCGGCATTCAGATCGCTCAGGCGAATCAAGAAAAATGACGCCCGCTCCTCCCGAAACAGAGACGCCGAGGTGATGAATTCCCTAGCCCCGTCCGCTGAGCGCACCGTCACATCGTCCGTGCGGCCCGTGGCGCGGACGGCACCCATCAACCCGTGAAGAGCCTGCGAACTCGGCTCGTCGAATCCTTCAGGGAACAGGCGCCCCACCAGCCGCTTGCTTCCCTCGCCCAACAGCTTCCCGGCAGCCGGATTGGCCTCGATGATCTTGCGGGTGGCGGCATCGACGATGAGCACAGCTTCCGAAGACACCTGGAACAACAGGCGATGGCGCGCTTCGGTCTGACGAAGTTTGAGATACTCACGCTCCATGGATTGTTGCGTGCTCACCAGCTGCTGCTGAAGTGTCGCCATCGGTTGCATGCTGCGTCCGAAAGCGACGACCTGGCCCGCGCCGTTGACTTGAATGGCGGCATACAGCACGGGTAGGTCCGCGCCGCTGTTGGAGCGGTGATTCACCATGCGCCAGCGAGGCATCCCCTTGGCTGTGGAGTCACGCAGCAACGCCTCGACCTTGTGACGGCTGTCGGCGGTGACGGTTTCCGCCCAAGGCTTACCGACCCACTTGTCGGTCAGTTCACCGGCGAGTTCGTCATTCCCAAAGGAGACATCGCGAATCACGCCCTGCTCCGCGTCGGAAACCACCAGCGCTACGTCGGACGCCACCGTGATCAGCCGGGACGCCGTTTCACTGTCCAGGTCCGTCAGCCATTTCTTTGCACTGCTAAACTGCTTCACAAAACCTCATTGGGCTGGCATGTCCATCGATCAACATGCTCGCGCAGTCACTGGATCTGGCAAGTCATGCGTCAATTGGCTTCTCTCACCGCACTACAAATATGCTCGGCCCGCAGCACCGCTTGCGGTCCATCGGCCGCCGTGGCATCCGCTCCCACCATTTGCACCAGTTCCGGTTTACGGACAAATATCGGGCCGCCCACCAGAATTCCGACTCGGGCGTTGCGCGACTCCCGGCGGACGGCGCCGATGGTTTCCGCCAATTGGTCGAGGCGGGCTTCGGTTCCAACCGATATACCGACGACCGAAAAAAAATGCACGCGAACCAGGTCCACGATCTCCGCACAGTTGCTGGGGAATTCGTGCCACACCTCCCAGTTCGCTCGCCTGAGAAACTGCACCACCAGCGAAATCCCGAAGGTGTGTTGGTCGCCCGGACAAGACACCAGCAGGATACGCCGATTGACCTTGCGGTCGGCCCCCGCGAAGCCGAATTCGGGACTCAATTCCCGCAGTAATTGATGCAGTCGGCACAATCCGACCGTCACCTTCATAAAATCGCACTCATCCTCCTCCCATAGCAGTCCAAATTGCCGCGCCGCCGGCGCCAGCAGGTCGAGGCACACCGTCTCGAGCGTCGCCCCGCGCTGGCGCACCATCTCTACGTAGGCCGACGCCACAGTCACATCGTGAGCCATCAGCAACCTCACGAGTTCCCGGACGTCGGAGCCGTCGGGACGCTTGGATTGGGTCGCCCGGACCTGGTCCGCGCCTACAGAGACCCGCCGCGCCAACACCAGGCGCGGGACGATTTCACCTTCTATGGTGCGTACCAAGCGGGCACGCTTCGCCTGTAATTCCTTCTGCGACTGCTCCGATTCGGTGGCCAGCCCGGCCTGCGGGCCTCCGCCGTCGTCCTTACCCCCGTCGGAGCCGCACAGCACCCACCCGCCGCCATTCGATCCGTCTGCCGAAAAGTCACCCATACGCATTGGCTCCACCCCCTCCAATGAGAACGCCCAACACCCGCGGTGGCCTCCTTCCATCTGCTGCCGGAGGTCGTTTTCGCGTCAGTTCATCGAATCAACCCTTCCTGCGCCGGCCTGTGATGACCATCTCAATTCCGCTCATAGTTGTCAAGATTTCTTTACGTATACTTTGATTGACAGATAGGACAGAACGGAGCTAGGGTTGGGTCAAGATGCCGCTGTATTCAAAAGAGGAACGAATAAGGCGCGACTCCTCGCACTGGACACTCGTCCAAGGGGTGCTCGCTCCCATCCAATTCTTGGTGTTCTTGGTCAGCGCGGCCCTGGTCTTACGTTTTCTAGTGACCGGGACTGGATTCGAGGCGGCAACGATGTCGGTAGTCATTAAAACCCTCGTTCTCTACACGATCATGATCACCGGATGCCTATGGGAGCACGCCATCTTCGGCCGTTACCTGTTCGCACCAGCTTTTTTCTGGGAAGACTTCGTCAGTATGTTCGTGCTCGCATTGCATAGCGCGTACCTGGCTGCGCTGTTGTTCGGCTCTTTGCACGCGCGCTATCAGATGTACATCGCGCTCTTAGCGTATTCCGCCTATTTGCTTAACGCAACGCAGTTTCTATTAAAACTGCGGGCGGCCCGCCTCGAGGCACCGAGTACCGGTCATGAGCCTGCCGCCGGACCGCGGCAGGCGCCGGGGCTCACCGCATGAGTGTCGAAGCCGGCACGTTCATTGCAAAGGAGCCGGGCAGCGGCAGCCACGTGCGATTCTCGAGCGAGCGCGGTCAGCGCGAGGTGTTTTGCGGATTGACCGGAATCATCTGGCTACACCGCAAAATCCAAGACGCCTTTTTTCTGGTGGTCGGATCACGTACCTGCGCTCACCTGATTCAATCCGCCGCCGGCGTGATGATCTTCGCCGAACCGCGCTTTGCCACGGCCATCATCGATGAGCGCGACTTGGCGGGACTCGCCGATGTCAATGTCGAGCTGGATCGAGTTGTCGGTCAATTGCTGGCGCGGCGGCCGGATATCAAGCTGCTGTTCCTGGTCGGCTCTTGCCCTTCCGAGGTCATCAAGCTCGACCTGTCGCGCGCGGCGCTGCGTCTGTCGCAGCGGTTTTCTCCGCAAGTCCGCGTGTTGAACTATTCGGGCAGCGGCATCGAAACCACCTTCACCCAGGGCGAGGATGCTTGCCTCGCTTCGCTGGTGCCGAGCCTTCCCCCCGCCCGAGCGGATGCGGCCGCGAATTTATTGATCGTGGGGGCGCTCGCCGACGTGGTGGAGGATCAGTTTCGCCGCCTACTGGATGATATGGGCATAGGGAATGTTCAATTCTTCCCTCCGCGGCGCTCCTCCGAATTGCCGCAGGTCGGCGCCAAGACCCGCTTTTTGCTGGCGCAACCCTTCCTCGCCGACACCGCGCGCGCGCTCGAGGAGCGAGGCGCCACGCACATCAACGCGACCTTCCCACTGGGCGCCGAAGGCACCCTCGCCTGGTTGAAGGCCGCGGCCGACGTCTGGGCCGTGGACGAGGCGCGATTTCGCCGAAGCACCCAGCCGGCCTATGAGCGAGCGCAACGCGCGCTGTCCGTCTACCGCGGTCGGCTTGCCGGAAAGCGCATTTTCTTCTTTCCCGATTCGCAACTCGAAATCCCGCTCGCTCGATTCCTGGCCGCCGAGTTGTCCATGCAATTGGTCGAGGTCGGCACTCCCTATCTGCACCGTGCGCATCTCGCGGCCGAACTGGCGCGATTGCCGGCAGGCACCTCCCTGGTCGAGGGCCAACACGTCGAGAATCAGCTGGATCGATGTTATGCGGCAAAGCCCGACTTGGTCGTGTGTGGTTTGGGATTGGCGAACCCGTTGGAAGCGCGCGGATTGGCCACCAAGTGGTCGATCGAATTGGTGTTCACACCCATTCAGGGATTCGACCAGGCTGCGGATCTGGCGGAATTGTTCGCGCGGCCGCTGGTACGCCGCACCCGGTTGGTGGCCTAGGTCATGCAGCTCACCGTCTGGACATATGAGGGTCCGCCGCATGTCGGAGCCATGCGCATCGCGACGGCGATGAAGGACGTGCACTACGTACTGCATGCGCCTCAGGGCGATACCTATGCCGATCTGTTGTTCACCATGATCGAGCGCCTGCCGCGTCGTCCGCCCGTCACGTACACCACATTTCAGGCCAGAGACTTAGGCGGCGACACCGCCGGACTATTCCAGCGTGCAGCGCGCGAGGCTTACGACCGCTTCAAGCCAGCCGCCCTGTTGGTCGGCGCCTCCTGCACCGCCGAGCTGATCCAAGACGATCCGGGCGGCCTGGCGCGCGCGTTGAATCTGCCCATACCCGTCGTCCCTCTGGAACTGCCGTCTTACCAGAAAAAGGAAAACTGGGGCGCGGCCGAGACTTTTTATCAAATCGTGCGGACCATGGCATCGCCGGAAGCGCCGCCGCCGGGTTTCAAGCGCCGCCCCCGGGACGCCGGGACCCGCGCCAGTTGCAATATCTTGGGTCCGACCGCGCTGGGATTCCGCCATCGCGACGACCTGCTCGCGATTCGACAAATCCTGGCGCAACTTCAGGTGGACATCAATGTGATTGCTCCGCTGGGAGCGAGCCCGGCTGATTTGAGCAGGCTGGGCGAGGCGGATTTCAACGTGCTGCTGTATCCCGAAACAGGCTCTCAGGCGGCGCAATGGTTGAGCCGCACCTTCGATCAACCCACCGTCAAGACAGTCCCCATCGGCCTTGGCGCCACCCGCGAATTCATCCAAGAGGTGGCGAAGCTATCGGATGTCGATCCGGCACCCGCGCTCGAAGGTGCGCCGTCGCATTCGAGTTGGTATGCGCATTCCGTCGATTCGACTTACTTGACGGGAAAGCGCGTCTTCGTCTTTGGCGACGCCACCCATGCGGTCGCCGCCGCGCGCGTCGCGGCACAGGAACTGGGCTTCACTGTGGTGGGGCTGGGCACGTACAGCCGGGAATTTGCCCGCGAGGTGCGCGAGGCGGCCAAGACCTACGGCATCGAAGCGCTGATCACGGACGACTACCTGGAAGTCGAAGCCAAGGTCGCCGACCTGCAGCCGGAATTGGTACTCGGCACACAGATGGAGCGGCATATTGCCAAGCGGCTCGGGCTTCCTTGCGCGGTGATTTCCGCGCCGGTTCACGTCCAGGATTTTCCGGCGCGCTACTCCCCGCAAATGGGATTCGAAGGGGCAAACGTCATATTCGACAGCTGGGTGCACCCCCTGATGATGGGTTTGGAAGAGCACCTGTTGACCATGTTCCGCGGCGACTTCGAGTTCAACGATGCAGCTCCGGCCTCGCATTTGGGATCGGTCGCAACGGCAACGGACCAGAAGTCGGCGGTCGCGGCGGCACCCGGCGCGGTCTGGGCACGAGAAGCAGAAAAGGAGTTGGGGAAAATTCCTTTTTTTGTGCGTGGCAAGGCGCGCCGCAATACGGAACGCTTCGCTGCCGAACGCTCGGTCGACTTGATTACCGTGGAGACTCTCTACGATGCCAAAGCGCACTACAGCCGCTGATAGCACCGACATTCGTGTGGTGATAGTCACCATGGACAGCCACCTGTCCAGCGCCGCGGCCCGCGCCGGCCGGCGGCTGGCCGCGCAGCTGCCGGGGCTGACCCTGGCCGTGCACGCGGCCGACGAGTGGGGCAGCGACCCGCAGGCGCTGCAGCGCTGCTGCGACGATATCGCCCGGGGCGACATCGTCATCGCCGCCATGCTGTTCATGGAAGATCATTTTCGCCCGGTGCTGCCGGCGCTGGATCGGCGGCGCGAGCACTGCGATGCGATGGTCTGCGCCATGTCGGCGGCCGAGGTGATGAGGCTGACGCGCATGGGGCGCTTCAGCATGGACGGCAGGCAATCCGGGCCTCTGGCGCTGCTGAAGCGGCTGCGCGGCGCGAAGAAGGACGGCCGCACCGCGGGCGCCGAACAAATGAAAATGTTGCGCAGAATTCCCCAATTGCTGCGTTTCGTCCCCGGCACGGCCCAGGATGTGCGCGCTTATTTCTTGACCTTGCAATACTGGCTGGCGGGATCCGAAGACAACATTCTCAACATGGTGCGCTTTCTGGTCGGCCGCTATGCGGCCGGCCCTCGCCGCGGTCTGTCGTCCTCCGCGGGCGTCGCACCGCCCATCGAGTATCCCGAAATCGGTGTTTATCACCCGCGCATGAGGTCGCGCTTCAGCGAACGCGCGCAGGATTTGCCGTCGGGCGGCCCGCGTGGAACGGTCGGACTCCTGCTGCTGCGGTCCTACCTGCTCGCCGGCAATTCGGGTCATTACGACGGCGTGATAGCGGCGCTGGAGGCGCGCGGATTACGAGTGATACCGGCATTCGCCGCTGGACTCGATGCACGGCCCGCAATCGAACGATACTTCGTCCACGACGGTATCGCTCATATCGACGCAATGGTATCCCTGACCGGGTTTTCCCTGGTCGGAGGTCCCGCCTATAACGATTCCAAGGCGGCCGAAGAGATTCTCGCTCGTTTGGATATTCCGTATGTGGCGGCCCATCCGGTCGAGTTCCAAACCATCGAGGAATGGGAAGCCTCGGAGCGTGGGCTGCTGCCGGTGGAATCTACCATCATGGTTGCGATCCCCGAACTCGACGGATCGACCGGACCCATGGTCTACGGCGGCCGATCGCAGGCCGCGGGATCGTCGAGGGACATGGTCGCGCATCCCGAGCGGTCGGCCATGCTGGCAGCACGCGTCGCAAAGCTTATCGCCCTGCGGCTCACGCCGCGTGCGGATCGAAAAGTGGGCATTGTGCTGTTCAATTTTCCGCCGAATGCCGGCAACACCGGCACCGCAGCCTATTTGTCGGTGTTCGAGTCGCTGTTTTGCACGTTGCAATCCCTGAAGGGCGCGGGCTACTGCGTCGAACTGCCCGCGAGCGTCGATGAATTGCGCGAGAGAATCATCGCAGGCAACGCCCCGAATTTCGGCGCGTTGGCCAATGTGCACAAGCGTATTCCCGTCAACGATCACGTTCGCCGCGAGCGATTCTTGAAGGAGATCGAATCCCAATGGGGCTCCGCACCCGGCACGCAGCAAAGCGACGGCTCTTCGATCTTCGTGCTGGGCGAACGCTTCGGCAATATATTCGTCGGCGTGCAGCCGGCCTTTGGCTTCGAGGGCGATCCGATGCGCCTATTGTTCGAAAAAGGCTTCGCGCCGACGCACGCGTTCTCGGCGTTCTATCGTTTCTTGCGCGAAGATTTCGGCGCACACGCCGTACTGCATTTCGGCACCCACGGCGCGTTGGAATTCATGCCTGGCAAACAATCCGGAATGTCGGGTAGCTGCTGGCCGGATCGCTTGATCGGCGACATGCCGAATTTGTATTTGTATGCCTCCAATAATCCATCCGAGGGTACCATCGCCAAACGCCGGGTGGGTGCCACGCTGATCAGCTACCTCACTCCCCCAATTGCAAACGCCGGCCTGTACAAGGGATTGATCGATATAAAAGCTTCCATCGAGAGCCGGCGCTCCTTGCCCGTGGACGATGCGGCCCGGCGCGAATCCTTGAGCAGGGTGATCCAGGCGCAGGCTGCGGCCTTGGATTTGACTGCCGCGGAGCCCGCCTGGGGAGAGCGCGCAGAGGCCTGCATCGTCAAGCTCGCGGCCCAGATGCTGGAGCTGGAATACACCTTGATTCCGCACGGCCTGCACGTGGTCGGCTTACCGACGTCGCTGCGCCAGCGGGTCGATTTCCTCACTGCGATGGCGCAGTCCTCGACCGGCGATTCATCGACCGCGGTAACGGGCGTTCAGCGCCTGCCGTCCCGGATGGCGCTCGAGGCGCTCGCCGAGGGACTCACCCCTCAGGCCGCGCTCGCGCGCAGTGGCGATGCCGAGAGCGAGGCGAATCTCAAATTGCTGGGCGAACTCGCGATTGCCAATCGCAGCATGAGCGAAGACCACGAAGCGGTTGCCATACTGCATGCGCTCGACGGCGGATTTCTGCCGCCTGCGCCGGGCGGCGACGTGCTGCGCACGCCCGCGGTGCTGCCCACCGGCCGCAATCTGCATGGCTTCGATCCGTTCAGGATCCCCAGCGCCTTTGCGGTACTCGACGGCGCGCGTCAAGCCGACTGCCTGATCCGGCGGCACATGGCGGACGGCAATCCGCTGCCCGAAACGATTGCCTTGGAGCTGTGGGGCACCGACAATCTCAAGACAGAAGGCGGTCCCATCGGCCAGGCGCTGGCGCTGGTCGGCGCGAGACCGCGCTTCGACGCGTATGGCCGCATCGCCGGAGCAACCTTAGTACCGCTTCAGGAACTGGGCCGGCCCCGCGTCGACGTCATGGTGACAATGTCGGGAATTTTCCGCGACCTGCTGCCGCTGCAAATCAAGCTTTTGGCGGAGGCATCCTTCCTGGCGGCTTCCGCTGACGAGCCTCTGGAACGAAACTTCGTTCGCAAACATGCCTTGCGCTATCAAGAGGAACATGGCTGCGATCTGGAGACGGCGTCGCTGCGTGTATACGGCAATGCCGACTGCACCTATGGGTCCAACGTCAACCATTTGATCGAAAACGGACGCTGGGACCAGGAAGATGAACTCGCCGAGACTTACACTCGCCGCAAGAGCTTCGCATATGGCCGATCAGGACGACCGGTACAGCAGACCAAACTGCTGACCAGCGTGTTGGCGGACGTTCAACTCACCTACCAGAATCTCGACTCGGTGGAACTCGGAGTGACGACGGTCGATAACTACTTCGACACCCTGGGCGGCATTAACAGTGCGGTGCGCCGCGCCAAGGGCGGCGGATCGACGCCCGTGTACATCTCGGATCAGACACAGGGGCCGGGCACCGTGCGTACTTTATCCGAACAAGTGGCGCTCGAAGCACGCACCCGGACCCTGAATCCCAAATGGTACGAAGGGATGCTGGAGCACGGCTACGAAGGCGTGCGACAGATCGAAGTGCACGTGACGAATACCATGGGATGGTCGGCGACCACCGGTGAAGTTCAGCCCTGGGTCTACCAGCAAATCACGCAGACATTCATTTTGGATGAGCAGATGCGCGCGCGCTTGGCGAAGTTGAATCCGACGGCATCGGCCAAAGTGGCCAATCGCCTGCTCGAAGCATCCGAGCGCAAGTACTGGCATCCCGACGACAAGGTGCTGGCTGCGCTGCGTTCCGCCAGCGATGAGCTGGAAGATCGACTCGAAGGCATTTACGAAGGAGTAGCTGCATGAACATCGCCGCCGTACCGGTATCGGCCCTGAAACATCGCGTGAACCGGCCGGCCGATGGCGAAGGCAGCGTGCAGGTGCCCCTGGATCCGAATCTCAAGATCGGCAACGCCAAGGTGTTCGCCGTCTACGGCAAGGGTGGTATCGGCAAGAGCACCACGTCGTCGAACCTATCCGTCGCTTTTTCCAAGCTCGGCAAGCGCGTGCTGCAGATCGGCTGCGATCCCAAGCATGATTCCACGTTCACTCTCACCAAGCGCTTGGTGCCGACCGTGATAGACGTTCTCGAATCGGTCAATTTCCATTCGGAGGAGTTGCGCGTCGAGGATTTCGTCTACCAGGGCTATAACGGCGTCATGTGCGTGGAGGCCGGAGGTCCGCCCGCCGGAACTGGATGCGGAGGCTACGTGGTCGGCCAGACCGTCAAGCTGTTGAAGGAACATCATTTGCTGGAGGACACGGATGTGGTGATATTCGACGTCCTCGGCGATGTGGTGTGCGGCGGGTTTGCCGCACCGCTGCAGCACGCGGATCGCGCCCTCATCGTCACGGCGAACGACTTCGATTCCATATTCGCCATGAATCGCATCGTCGCGGCCATTCAAGCCAAATCCAAGAATTACGCCGTTCGCTTAGGGGGGGTCATCGCCAACCGTAGTGCCGGCACGGATCAAATCGACAAATTCAACGGCAGGGTGGGCTTGAAGACCATGGCGCGATTCCCCGACCTGGACGTGATCCGGCGCAGCCGCTTGAAAAAAGCCACCTTGTTCGAAATGGAGAGTTCGCCCGAGCTCGATGCGGTGCAGACCGAGTATCTGCGCCTGGCACAGCTTCTCTGGGACGGAACGGATCCTCTGGTCGCCGAGTCCATGAAGGATCGCGACATTTTCGACCTGCTGGGATTCGACTGATGGCTACGATCAGCTACCAGCAACGCCGGGGCGAGCTACAAACCTACTTCGACAGGACGGCGGTCGATGCGTGGGCTCGGCTGACGTCCACCGCGCCGGTGAGTAAGATTCGTGCCACAGTGCGCGCAGGACGCGACCAAATGCGCGGCACCCTGCTCGATTATCTGCCCATCGATTTGGGTTCGCGGCGCATTCTGGATGCGGGTTGCGGCACGGGAGCGTTCAGCATCGAGGCCGTGAAACGAGGTGCCCACGTGCTCGCCATCGACCTGTCGCCGACGCTCGTGGAATTGGCGCGCGAACGGCTTCCCGCTCAGATGCATTCCGGCAGCATCGACTTTCGCGTCGGCGATATGTTCGACAACGGCCTTGGCACCTTCGACCACGTGGTCGCGATGGATTCCCTGATCCATTATCGTCTGCACGATGTGGTGCGGGTGCTGGCCGGATTCGCGGCGCGCACGCGCCGCTCCATCGCATTCACATTTGCGCCCAAGACTCCCGCCCTGACTCTGATGTGGACGGCCGGCCGAATGTTTCCGCGCAAAGATCGGGCACCCGCGATCGAACCGATTTCAGAGCGGGCCCTGCGCAGCAAGCTGGCGTCGGAGCCCGCATTGCGGCAATGGGAAGTGGGGCGCACTCAGCGCGTCACGCGCGGTTTTTACAAGTCCCAGGCGATGGAGCTCGTCAAGATATGAGTCGCTTCAGCAATAAAATGACCCGCCGCTGGATGAAAGTCGGCACCGAATTCCTGCCCTTCGCGGACGCGGCCAGCGACGAGTTGCCGCTCGGCCGACTGCTGCGCCTGTCGCTTTTCCAGGTGTCCGTCGGCATGGCCATGGTCTTGCTCATCGGCACGCTGAATCGCGTACTAATCGTGGAATTGCGTGTACCGGCGTGGCTGGTGTCGCTGATGGTCGGTTTGCCCCTGGTATTCGCGCCGTTTCGCGCCTTCATCGGCTTTCGCTCCGACAACCACCGTTCGGCTTTGGGCTGGCGCCGGGTGCCCTATATTTGGATGGGGACTCTGCTGCAGTTCGGCGGCCTTGCCATCATGCCCTTCGCGCTGCTGATTCTGTCGGGCGACACCCATGGTCCGATATGGATCGGCCAATTCGCATCGGCGTTCGCTTTTCTGCTGGTCGGCGCGGGACTCCAAACCACTCAGACCGCAGGCCTCGCCCTCGCGACGGACTTGGCCCCCGAGGAGGTGCGGCCGAACGTCATCGCGTTGATGTACGTGATGCTGCTTGTCGGCATGGTGGCCAGCGGTCTGGTGTTTGGCAGGCTGTTGGCTAATTTTTCCGAGTTGCGCCTGATTCAAGTGATTCAAGGCGCAGCCATGGTGACCATGGCATTGAATCTGGCGGCTCTCTGGAAACAGGAAGCCCGCAATAACGCGCGTACGCTGGTGGCCGCATCGAGCGCCAGGTTTCTCGATTCGTGGCGCGAATTCACCCGCCACAGCCGTTCGATTCGTTTCCTGGTCGCGGTCGGGCTGGGTACGGCGGCTTTCAACATGCAGGACATCGTCCTGGAGCCCTATGGCGGCGAGATACTGCACTTACCCGTCGGTGCCACCACGGCATTGACCGCCATGCTGGCCGGCGGCATGTTGGCGGCGTTTTGTCTCGCGGCCAGATTCCTGGGACATGGCGCCGATCCCTACCGGCTGGGCGCCTATGGGGCGGTCATCGGTCTGTTCGCCTTCGCGGCTGTGATTTTTGCCGCTCCGATGGCATCGCCGCTGTTATTTCGCATGGGCGTATTGCTGATCGGATTCGGCGGTGGCTTCTTTTCCGTCGGTACCCTGGCCGGCGCCATGGCCCGGGAGCGCAATGGCGAGAGCGGCTTGGCGTTGGGCGCCTGGGGAGCGGTTCAGGCGACCAGCGCGGGTCTGGCGATTGCGCTGGGCGGCGCGGTTCGCGACGGCGTCACCACACTGGCGACGCACGGCGCGCTGGGTCCCGTCATGACCGGCGCGTCGGTCGGCTACGGCGCCGTGTACCAAATCGAGATTCTGTTGCTGTTCGCCACCTTGGTGGCGATCGGCCCGTTGGTGAGGTCGGGAGTGAACATTCGTCAATCGAATGAATATGGACTGGCGGAGTTCCCAAACTAAATACTGCGGAGGGAGGTAGCCTGATGAAAACCGGTGCTGTGACCAGCTATATCGATGTCGCTCAAATCGCGCTCTACGCTTTTTGGATATTCTTCGCCGGCCTCATTGTTTATTTGCGTCGCGAGGACAAGCGCGAAGGCTATCCTCTGGAATCGGATCGCTCCGGACGCGTACGCGTGCAAGGCTTTCCCGCCATGCCGTCGCCCAAGACCTTCAGGCTCGCCAACGGCGGCACGGTACAAGCCCCGCGGCAGGAACGCCCGTCGCGTCCCGTCCTGGCCGAACCCATCGGCTCCTACCTGGGCGCGCCGCTGCAACCCACAGGCAATCCCATGCTCGACGCAGTCGGTCCGGCCTCCTATGCCGACCGCTCGGACCACCCCGACCTGACCTTGGGCGGCCTGCCGCTGATCGTGCCTATGCGCGTCGCTCCGGGCTTCACGGTCGCAAGCAACGATCCGGATCCGCGCGGCATGGAAGTCTACGGCGCGGATCGCGCGCTGGGAGGCACGGTGCGCGACCTGTGGATTGACCGTTCCGAGCCTCAAATTCGTTACCTTGAAGTTCAAACCGCCGGCGGGCGCAACGTGCTGCTGCCCATCACCTTCGCCAAGATCGACGGCACCCGACGCCGCGTCGCGGTGAAGTCGATTCTCGGTTCGCAGTTCGCTACGGTGCCGAGTCTCGCCAATCCCGATCAAGTCACCTTGCTCGAAGAGGATCAGATCACCGCGTACTACGGTGGCGGCAACCTGTACGCCACTCCTGCGCGAGCGGAGCCTTTTTTATGAATCACGATGATTTCGCTTTCGAGCCCATTCGTGGACTACCGGCCGAGCTACCCGTGGGCGAAGCGCTTTTGTGGCAGGGCTCGCCCAAGTGGCAATCGCTGGCCGTGCGTGGGTTTCACGTGCGTAAAGTAGCCGTGTACTTTGTGGCTCTGGCGTTTTGCCGCATCGGATTCGGGCTGGCCAACGGGCATGCGGCGTCGGCCATCCTCACCTCCTGCGCGTTCCTTTTAGGGCTGGGTGCCGTGGCAATCGCCGTACTATCTCTTCTGGCGTACTTGAGCGGCCGCTCCACGGTGTACAGCATTACCAACCGGCGCGTTTTGCTGCGCCATGGCATCGCCGTGCCCATGACCATGAACGTTCCGTTCACGCTGGTCGAGTCGGCAGGCGTCAAGACCTACGCCGACGGCACCGGCGAAATCGCCTTGAAGCTGCTTCCGGACCAACGGGTGGGTTACCTGATCACCTGGCCGCATCTGCGGCCGGGCCATATGACTCAGCCCCAACCGAGTTTTCGGGCACTCAGCGACGCGAAACATGCCGCGGACATCTTGGGCGCGGCACTGGGCAACATCGATGTCGACGCAGCGTCGGTGACGGCGCCTGCGCATTCGACGGCGACGGTGTCATGCCTGTCAGCCGAGGCCTCCGAGCCGGTTGCCGTCTCCTCTCTCCGGCCCCGATCGGCGGCGGCCGCGTGATGGATGCCCCTATGAGCGAACGATTCGCGGATCGAACACTGCCGCGGGGCGCGCTGCTCGGCGCCGGAGGCCTGGTCGTGCTGTCGCTGGCGATGGTGGTGCTCGCGCGCGTGACCGGATACCAACCGGCGAAGCCTCCGGTGAGCGTCGCCGTCGACAGTCACGACCTGCGTTTCCAGGACCGCGCCGATGGCGCCGTCCTGGTCTATGCCAGCGAGGACGACCGCCTGGTCGACGTTCTTGCGCCCGGAACGAATGGTTTTGTACGAGGTGTGCTTCGCGGCCTCGTGCGAGAACGGCGCGCCGACCGCGTCGGTGCAGAGCCGCCGTTTCGCCTGACCCGGTGGGCCGACGGGCGATTGTCGCTAGACGATCCCTCGACCGGCCGCCACGTCGATCTGGAAGTATTCGGCCCCACCAACTCGGGGGCGTTCGCACAAATACTGATTGCCAGCGCGCAGCCCAAGGACAAGTCATGATAGACGAAGTAATTGGTATCAATACCGCCGGGGAAGCCACCCGCAAGGCCGAAGCGAATACGCTGCTGAACCCCCGGTTCTATACGACGGATTTCGCCGCCATGGAGCGCTTGGATGTCACCGCCGTTCGAAGCGAATGGGACCAGATGATCGAGGAATTCAAACGCGACGTGAATCGCGATCATTTCGAGCGCAATGCGCAATTCGACGCCGAGGTGCGCAAGCTGCCGGCGGATCTGCATCGGGAATTTCTGGATTTTCTGATCAGCTCGGTGACGGCGGAATTCTCCGGATGTGTCCTGTACAGCGAAATCAAGCGCCGCGTGGCCAACGCGGATCTGCGGGAATTGATGGGTTTCATGGCGAGGGACGAAGCGCGGCATGCAGGATTCATCAATCAATCGCTCAAGGACTTCGGCGTCGGCGTCGATCTGGGGTTTCTGAGGCGGGATAAGAAATACACGCACTTTCGCCCCAAATTCATTTACTACGCCACCTATCTGTCGGAAAAAATCGGCTACGCGCGCTACATCACCATCTATCGGCATTTGGAGAAGCACCCCGATAGGTGTTTTCATCCTATATTTCGTTGGTTCGAACGCTGGTGCAACGATGAGTTTCGTCATGGCGAAGCCTTCGCTCTGATCATGCGCGCCAATCCCCAGCTTCTGCGCGGACACAATAGACTATGGATCCGATTCTTCCTGCTGGCGGTGTTCGCGACCATGTATGTGCGCGATCACGACCGCCCATTGATGCACGCGGCCTTCAACATGGATCCCACCGAGTACGACTTCACCGTGTTTCACATCACCACTGAGATATCGAAACAGGTATTTCCGCTATCCTTGAATCTGGACGATCCGAGATTTCGCCGCGGACTGGAACGTCTGCGCCGCATCGCGGGTGCAAGCGCGGCCGCCGCTGCCCGCGGCGGAATCATCGGCGGCCTCACGCGCGCAGCCTGCGCAGGCGCGGCGGCCCTGACCTTCGCGCGGCTCTACTTGCTTCCGGTCCGGCACCACAAATTATCCGTCAACGTGCGCATGGCGCCCGCTTGGTGACGCCGAGCGAATTCGCCGCACCCGCTGCGTATGCGGTCCTGCTGTGGTGGTTTACCACCGGAATCATTTTGTTCTTGGACGGATTGCCGCGCGCCACCTTTCGCTGGAGCATGACGGCCGCCACCGCGCTATTGCTGGGCGCCGCCTATGCTCTGCGAAACAGTGCGGCCGATGCCCGTGTCGGTGGCGCGTATTTGGCATTCAGTTGTGCCGTCCTGGTGTGGGGCTGGCTGGAGATGAGTTTCCTAATGGGCTTCATCACCGGTCCGCGCCATCACGGCTGCGCCGAACGCTGCGCGGGTTATAGGCATTTCGTGCATGCGGTGCAGGCAATCGCTTACAACGAGATCGCCACCTTGGCGGGTGCCGCCGGAGTCTTTATCGCGACCTGGCGGGAGCCGAATCGCGTGGCTCTGTGGACATTTCTGGTTCTGTGGGTGATGCGCCTGAGTGCGAAACTGAATCTATTCCTCGGTGTGCCGAATTTAGGCGAGAAGTTTTTGCCGGCCCACCTGCTGTACCTGAAGAGCTTCTTCAGGAAGCGATCGATGAATTTCCTGTTTCCGCTGTCGATCAGCGCCTCGACCGTCGTTTTGGTATTGCTGGTGCAGAAGTATCGGGTGGCTGACGACGCGGTGCATCGGGTAAATTACGCCCTGGTGAGCAGCTTGTTGGCGCTGGCGGTGTTGGAACACTGGTTCATGGTCTTGCCGCTGCCCAGCGAAAAGCTCTGGCATTGGGCCATGGGCCGCGCGCGGCGGGCGGGCGGCATCGACTATGGCTTGCCAAAGGACACGGTCACGCCGAGCCGCTCGAATTCGGCCTGATCAGGCAGTTTACGCGTCCGGCGACGGACCGGGATTGACCTCGCGAAGCACCGACTCGAGACGGTTCAGCCCCAGAATCAATTGGCCGAAATCGCATTCATCGCGCTCCCATAGTTCGTTGAGACGGCGCGCGAGAGGCACGATCAATCGCAGGTAAGCCCGGTCGCGCGGCGTTCCCGGAGGGCGGATTATGCGCGCCAACGCGGCCGCCCCCGCATCCTCGCGCATCAATAGAAGCCGCGCGAGCATGGCTACGTTGTCCCGCGCCGGAGCGTGACGTGCCGCGGTGAGCGAGTCTGCAAACGATACGAGCAGACGCGGTACGATTTCGCCCTCGATGGTGCGGATCAATCGAGCCAGGCGATCCTGCCAGTCGGTTTCCGATCTGGCACTGAACTCCGCCGATGCCAACGGATCACGTTGCGTCGCAGCAACTTTACTGGATCGTCTGTCAGACATGCTGCCCCTCATCGACGATTTTTTCAGGGAATCTGATTTTCGGGGAGGTCGAGCCGAACCTTACTCGGGATGTCGAGAGGAGACAATCCGTAGAGGCAGGAATCTCAATTCAGGCGCGGCAACTCCCGCAGGGTGAACCCCCAGCAGCTTAATTGACCGTCCGGCACGGCCACGGCGCAGACCTCGACCTCGCGCAGCAAGTTTTGCTCACAGCGAAGGCCTGCGGTCATCACCGAACTCGCTTGGCGCTCCGACATCTGGTCTTGAAGCCCGGCCAAGTCCGTGTCGGACAACTGCAGCCAGCGCGCCAAAGACTTACCTCGGACCTGGCCCAGGGCAGGCAATCCAATCATGTCCAAGAATGCCTGATTGGCATACTCCATTCGGAGACCGGAATCGGTGACCAGAAAGCCGATGGAAGCACCCTCGATGGCATCGAAAGCCGGCGTTTGGGCGGCCCCGGATGACTGCTCGAATGCCGGGTCGGCGCCGCCAGCCAGGCGAACCAACAAACAGCGGTCGGCGTCGGCGCGGAACATCGACAACCGGGCGCTCAACTCCGTACTGTCTGCGGCGGTACGCAGGGCCACCGCCTCCGACCGCCCCGTGGCACAGGCGCTTTCTATAGAGCGCGTGACCGCCTGCAGGCTGGAGGCGTCGAAGACATCCTTGAACGGCGCGCCGATGAGCAGGCACCGTGGGATGCGCACCAGATCCGCGGCCGCCGGATTGGCCTGCAGTATCTGCTGGGTAGCAGCATCCACGATCAGTACCGGCTCCACGGCGACGGAGAAGAGCCACTCCGAAGGCAGCCCAGGGTCGCCGCTCGGCGATCGCCTGGCAGCAGCCGGCACATTCAAATCGGGCAAGATATTCGTGCCGACGTCGCGCGGATGTGTACCCGATTCGCGCACACCAGATGCATTTACAATCAACCACTTATCTAAGGAAAATGGTGTCTTTGACACGGGTGTCAACCTTCTCCTTCCATCGCGGGGTGCCGAAAACATCTCGCATACCGTTGCGGCCATCGATCTTTAATGCTCGATAGGTGCCTGCGGCTCTGCGCAGCGTAGCGATGCACGGGACGCCAGCACATCCCCGTTATCCGGAGATCGGACTACCGGTTAGCCGGTAGTCCCGGACTCTCCAGTCAGAGCGACACGATCCCTTCTCGTATCGCGTGCTTGGTGAGTTCAGCCACCGTGCGCAAGCCCAATTTGCGCATGATGTTGCGCCGGTGCACCTCGACGGTGGCCACCGAGACATGAAGCTGCTCGGCGATAGCCGGCGAACGAACGCCTTCCGCGATCAGGCGCAGAACCTCGCGCTCGCGGCGCGCCAGGGGTTGCGCCTCGCCCAACTGCGGCCGGTCGCGTACTTCAGATGCCAATGCGCCGGCAATCTCAGGGGAAAAATAACCATGTCCTGCGGCGACAGCACGAATGGCCTGCACCAACTCCGTGCCTGCGGCAGATTTCGTGACATACGCGGACGCACCGGAGCGCAGCATGGCCGTGACGAAGCGCTTGTCCGCAAAGGCCGATAGAGCCACGAACTTGGCGCGACAGCCGGCGTCTCTCAAACGGGCCGCCACCTCGATGCCATTGACGTCGGGCAGTCGGATATCCAGCACCACGACGTCCGGATCGAGATCTACGGCCTGTTTCAATGCCTCGCGCGCGTCGCCGGCCTCGCCCACGATCTCGATGTCTGGTACTTTCGTCAGGACTTCGCACAAAGCCTCGCGCACCATGCGGTGGTCTTCGACCAGCAGCACCCGGATAGTCACGAGCGCCGCTCGGGATCGGGCGGCTCATCGGCAGCGAGGGGCGCCGTCAATGTCGCAACCGTGCCCTCGCCGGGCACGGAACGCATCTCGGCGGCCCCGCCGATCAGGGACAAACGCTCGCGTACGCTGATCAAGCCTAGACCCCGCTGCCTGACTTCGCTGGGCGCCGCCGCGTCATAACCCACGCCGCTGTCGGATATGCGCACCACGATGCGCCGCTCGCGGCATTCACACTCGACGGTGGCCGAATCCGTCTCGGCGTGTTTTGCGACGTTGATCAGGAGTTCGCGCGCCGCTCTGTACAAAATCGATCTCGCCTCCTGAGCCAGCGGCTTGGGCAAACCATCGTCCACGATGGCCACCTTCAGGCCGAACGTGCGTTCGATTTCCTCGCCCAGCCATTCGAGCGCCGCGGACAAGCCCAGTTCATGCAGTACGTCCGGCGCCAACTGAGCGGCCAGCGAACGGATCGCGCCGTTCGCACGATCGATCAGCTCCCCGACTTGATTCGCCGCGTGTCGCACTTCGCTGCGCTCATCGTTGCAAAGACTCGTCAGGCGTATGCGCGCGGCCGCAAGGGTCTGACCGAAATCGTCGTGCAGATCGCGAGCAATCTGGCGCCGTTCGCGCTCCTCGACCGCCTCCAGGTCCGCGGCGAGTGCACGCAATTGCTCGGTGCGTTGTGCGACACGCCGTTCGAGCTCCTCGGTCATGGCGCGGGTCGCTTGGATCTCCCGTTCACGCCGGGCCAGATCTACGTTCTTGAGCACACTTTCGAGCAACACCACGCGCAGGGATTCCGCCGCTTCGAGATCCATCTCGGACCACGGAGCCGAATGCATCCGGGTGACTTCGAGCCATTCGGCAAACGATCCACGCGGGGTGAGGCGCGCACCGTGACGATCCACCTTGGTCGGCTTGGACGGATCGCCGGCCCAACGTACGGTGCGGCCGATTTCGGGGCGAAACCACATTACATAGTCGCGGGGTATGCGCGACAATCCCACGGACATCATGCCGCTGGCAATGGCGGCGAAGCTCGCCGCTGGGGGATATTCGCTCGAGAGATGGTCGGTCGCGCACAAGGGTCGATTGATGCCGTTGAGCCACTGAACCAAGGGCATGATATCCGCCGCCGCTGGAGTCTCGCCCACCAGGCGCATATCACCTTCCAAATACACCACCGCCCCGCTGGCCCCGACATAGTCGAGAAGATCCCACGCGGCCAGTACGCGCCCAATGTCGCCGGCACCGGCCAGGCTGGCGACGAGTTCATCACGCATGCGACGCGTGTCCGTTCGCAGTACCGAGGTTTCCTCCTGCTCCTTGGCCTCGATGTGCAGGGACAGGATCTGAGCGAAGGTTTCGCAGGCGACGCGCAGATCCGCGGAGGCGTGACGGGGCGAATAGTGATGCAGCACCAGCATTCCCCAGAGCTGATCCCGGCAGACGATGGACGCGGAGAGAGAAGCGCCGACGCCCATGTTGCGCAAATACTCGAGATGTATCGGCGACACGCTGCGCAGGTCGCAATGGCTCATGTCGATGGGCCGCCGCGTACGGCTGTTGACGGGCGGCTGCAACGGTGCGGCCGCGTAATCGATATTGGGAATGGCGCGCAGCCAATTGCGCCTATATAGCTCGCGAGCCTGCTTGGGAATGTCCGATGCCGGGTAGTGCAAGCCGAGGAAGGACTCCAATCCCGCGCACGCATCTTCGGCGGCGACCACGCCGCTGCCGTCCGGCAGGAATCGATAGACCATGGCGCGGTCGAAGCCGGTGGCGGCGCGCATGGCCACGGCGGCAGCGGCGCAACATTCGTCCACGCTGGCGGTCAGTTGCACGGCGGACAGCAGCGTCTTGAGTTGTGCGATCGGCTCTCCTGCGCTGGTCAGGGTGCGTTCCGCCGGTTCGAGTTCGATGATAACGGTGCGGTCCATGGCGTGCAACGTGAGATCGAGCAGCAGAGGACTGGTGCGGGACCTCACGCCCAGACGCATGATGGGTGCGACGAACGCAGACGGCACATTCAAGCGCTGCTGGGTAAATGCCATCGTTTCGGAATCCAAGATCGCGGTCAGCGGCATGTCGATGATTTTCTGGGGCTCGATGCCGACATGCGACTTCGTATCGCCCGCGGTTTGCTCGACGCACACAGTTTGACGATCGACGACGAGCAGCACGCCGTGTGGCTGGATGGATCCGGGAATGTGAATGGGTTCGCGATCGCAGGTGGTCAGGTCCGCTTCGCCGAATCGGATGGCATCATCATTGATCATGGGTTCCCGCAGAGCCAATCGGCGAGCGATGCGAAGGTGCCGACCGCGGTCCTCGACGCGCTCACCCGACGCTGCGCAGTATCGCACCAGGCATCGAGCGAGGCGCCGAACTCACGCCACATCGGCCCGACTTCCTGCCCGTAGCTCGCCAAAAAGGCCGCTCCGGTGCCCGCGGTGAGACCGAGCCGGTCCTCTACCAACGGCAATAGAGTGCGTCCGCCCAGAGTCGCGCCTTCGAGCACATACAGGCATCCGAAGGCCGATGCCGGATCCGGACAGTCGGGAATGGCGTCGCAGCCCGGCAATCCCCGCACAGACTCGGGAGTCGCACCGAGCGCAATCAAGTCCTGGGTGAGCAATGGAACTTTGCGCCGTCTCGCGTAATCCGTGAGCGCCGCCCCGAAGGGATCCTGGCCGAGCCGCCGCTCGATCGCGGCGCAGAATCCCCACATTTTCTCGAGATGCCTCCGATAGGCAGCCGCATCCGTAAATCGTGTCTTGACGTCGAGCAGTTTCTCCAGGTGCTGATGAGACGACCAGGTCGCGGAGCGCAATTCGGCGATTGCACTCACCAACGTGCCCCATGCTCGAACTCGATCGGCGCGATAAGTCCGCGATTGATATCTAAAGTGGCAACCATGTGCGTTGCCACCTTACGCAATATGGATTCCTATATCAAACGCCCCGGTCTGATCCACGTTCTAGTGCGGCGCCGCTCCCAGCGACGCGGTCGGCGGCGTGGTCTCGGCCGGCGGCGCCGTGACTGGAGTTGTGGTTGGAGCCGCTGCCTCATGATGCATGATGCCCTGAAGCTCGGGATAGCTCTTTGTTACACTCACGCCATACAGAGGCTTGAACACGCCCTGGTGGCAGGTGGCGCAGTCCACCTTGGCGACGTCCCCCAGGACTCCCAGCCGATGGCTGGGAAATTTATCCGTCAGCGGCACCAGGTACTCGTTGTTCAAATCGCGGGTCATCCGAATGCCGTACCAGGCGGTCGTGCGCTTCGGCGTGCTCGCATCCCACACTGCGAACGAGCGTGTGTTGTGACAGTAGGTGCAATTCACTCCCAAAGACTGCGAAATGTGCATCATCAGGGCATACGTGCCCTCAGCCTGCTTGGTCGAGGTCCGGTTGCCGTCCGGCAGCGCAGTCGTGGAAATCACGCGGATGTCGTTGTCTTCGAGCAGCAGCCGGGTAAAGGGATCGTAGGGCAGCGAGGTAAGTCCCACGATGGCCGAGGGCTTGTTTTTTCCGGCATTGCCCGCGATCAACCCCGTGGCGCTGGATTCACCTGGGTTTTCGAACCATACGTATTTGGGAACGGCGTTTCCCCGATGACAGGAGTAACAGGTCACGCCGGTCGTGCCCACGTGGTCCTTCCAATCGGAATTGATGTGACGAACCATTTGCAGCATGCGCCGAGCCACGACCTTCGTGTAGCGGTCGTCGCTGGCCATGTTGCTGGTATGACAGTAGTTGCAGCTCTGATCCGGAGGCGCGACCCACTGCGTGATGGCCACCATGACGCGGGTGAACTCCGCGACGTTCAAATCCTTGAGCACCTGAATGTTCTGGTACACGCTGCTGGCAAGGGGACCGTCGGCCGGCGCCGCGGGACTGGCCTCGGGTACCACATTCTTCGCGGCCCTAATGGCATCGCTTCGGGGATTGATCAGGGTAGTCATCCCTAATCCACGATAACCGCCCTGCAATTCTTCCACCGGCGGGCGCTCGCAAGCGCTGAGCCCGAATAGTAGTGAAATGCCAGCGATCGACAGCGTGGCTGAGGCGCGCCTTGGATAGTGGCTGACCATGCTCATTTTGCAGCTCCCGGTAAGGTCGCTGGATCCACCACGGCCGGAAACACATGCGGATACATCGGCGCCACGCCGTGTTTGACCGCCCACAGGTACCAGTTATCGACCACGGTGCCCGTGAGAAGAATGCCGATGCCGCCGACCAGAGGGCAAAGCACCGCGAACCACCAAGCCCAACGATGGATGGACTCCATGGTGGCATTGAATCCCATGGTCCAGCGCCAGAACAATGCAGCCCTTTCCGTTGCAGTGCCGCGGTCCAGTATTTGCTCGATCTCGCGGTCGCCGCCGAAGCGGCTGACGGCCAAGATCGTGCCGCCGTGCATCGCAAATAACAGTGCGGAACCGTACAGGAAGGCGATCGACAAACAGTGGAAGGGGTTGTAGAACAAATTGCCGTAGCGGATCGAGAACGCCGCCACCCAGTCCAGATGTGGGAAAATGCCGAACGGCACTCCCTCACCGAAGCTGCCCATCAAGACCGGCCGGATGATTCCGAGCACCAAGCAAAGCCAGATGGCCGACAGAAACGCCCAGGCGGTGTGGGTACCCAGCCCCAGGGCGCGCGCGCGCCGGTACATGCGCACCCACCAGAGCAGCAACGACGAGGTCATGAAAAACCCGGCCATGAGCCACCAACCTCCGTCTTGCAGTCGCGGGAAGTGCAAGCCGTTCGCCGGTGCGGGGGGTTCGAGCGCCAACCAGGGCAACTGACGCACGAATTGCATCGGATTCCAATGCACGGAGGCGAACATGTTCAGTCCGATGATCTCGAAGGCAATGAAGCCGCAGATCAGGGACAGAAGGCCAGTGGTGCCCAAATAAATCGGACCCACCTGGGCATCGCCGAACCGGCCCAGAAAGTGACTAAAGGATCCCTTGCCCTGCCGCAGCCACGCCCCGCTGGGCAGCGTGACACCGGCGTAGGCAGGAGCGCGTATCTGCACTCGTGTAAATATATTTTGGTATTCGGCCATGACGATCCCCCCGGGCACTTCGCGTTCAGTTCCAAATCGACAGGTTGAGCCACCAGCCCCACCATTCGGGCCAGCCGCGGGTCCAGAATGGACCGCTGATCAATATGCAAATGGCGCTCCAAAATGCGGCGCTGACCGCCAGGAACAAACCGAGCCGGTGGATCCCCAGCGTGCCGATGGAGTAGCCGATCGCATCTCGGTAATAAGTGTTCTCATGCTCCGCGGTTTTGACGGACTCGCCCTTCTTGGGATTGGTGGCCGAGAGAATGAGCGAGCCATGCAGGGACAAGGCGAACGTGGTCGCAAAAAAGAAACTCACTGCGATCATGTGCGCCGGATTGTAGTGAAAATGCAAATACTGGTAGCCGGTATTCGACACCCAGTCCAAGTGGCTGAAGATTCCGTAGGGAAAACCGTTGCCCCAAGCGCCGAGCAACAGCGGGCGAAAGACTTCCAGCGACACGTAGGCGAATATCGCGACACTGAAAGCGAACGGCACGTGGTAGCCGATACCCAGCTTCCGGCAGATCTCGACCTCACGCAACGCCCAGGAACTGAAGGCCCCCACCGCGCAAATGGTGATGAGTTGCCACAGGCCCCCTTCGCGCAGCGGCGCCAGACCGAGACCATACTTGAGATCCGGAGGCGCAATGTTGATTTGCCAGATATTCCAAGTAGGTCCAATGGCCGCGCCCCACAGAATCAATGCAGTCCCGAGCAGCGCGAAAAAAGCAGTGATGACGCCGAAGAACCCCACGTAGAAGGGCCCGACCCAGAAGTCGAACAAATCGCCGCCTACCAGTGTGCCGCCGCGGACGCGGTATTTTCTTTCAAAGTTGAGCATCGCCATGGTTGTGCTCTCTTGTCCGAAGTTGACCCAATGACTATCGACCTGTCGCATCAGGCAGCGGTCGGGGATTCGAATCCTTATCGAGGCCGACCCCCCCGGCCGCCGCCATCAGCAAACAGCGCTAGGGCTTTGCTGCCGGATCTGGCAGCGTCGACATATGCTGTGCAGCGGCCGACGGAGCCGCATGGCCGCCGAGCCAATTGAACCGATCCGTACTGAGCAATATGAAATGAATCAACAATGCCAGCACGAACAGGAACGTGAACAGCGCAATCAACGCTCTGCGCGGATCGAAAAGAAGCCAAATTCGCCACATTTTCTAGTCTCCTATACGTAGCCGTGAATCCAGGACGAGTCTCTGAGGCGACAATCGCTCAGAGCCACGGCCGCCACTGCCACACCAAAACGTGGGCGACAATCGCAATCACAGTAAAAATGATGAAACTCGTCACGAAGATTCCATGAAACTCCTTAGCTTCACTCTCCGTCAGCCCCGAGAGCGAGCCTCGTTTTTCGTCAGCCATATATCTCACCTCCAGAAACGGGCCAGTAAGCCCACCAGCGCGCTTGTCATCGCGCGACACGAGAAGCCGCAGCGGTCGAATCCCGTCGCGGCGCGCCTTCCACCCGAATGCCTCGGGCGAATTCCTTCCAACCGGTTCATGGCCGAGCGATGGCCATCTAAGCAGGCTCCATGTGCTTCGCCACGCCCCGCGATTGCGGCAAGCACTCGATGCCCACGGTGTCTTCCCCGGCCTGCCGCGCAGCTCTCTCGGCCGCATCGCGCAATCGCTTGGCCGCCGAGATGCGCACCAGCACCGGCTCGGCGAAGACCAACTCATCCAGCATTCCCTTCGCGTCCTCGGTCCAGCGCAGTTCGCGATGCAGCCTGGACGGCGTCGCATCGACTTTGTCCAATTCACTGGCCAAAGGCAGGATATTGAACAGCGCGTCGAACAGTGCATTGCACACTTCTTGAATGATGTAGGTCGCGCCGCTGTAGCCCATGAACGGCGTACCCGTGTGCCGGCGGATGATGGCGCCGGGAAACGAGGCGGGAATGTACATGGCGCGGACGGCTTGCTCTGCCATGTACATGCGCTCATTGAAGCTGCCGAACATGATGAGCGGCGGTGTTTCTTTGAGCGCCTTGCGCACGGCTTCGTTGTCGGGTTTGACGCCGGCGCGCCGCGAGAAGGCAAAAGTACACGGCAAGCCCATTTCGGTTTCCAAGAAATGGCGCAGACCCCGCGCGTAGGTTTCATTCGCCACCACGGCAAAACTCGCCGTGCCGAAGAAATCCTGTGTCACGGAGCGCCATAAGTCCCACAACGGCTTGATGGTCGTGTGCTTCTCCCGTTCGATGAACGGCTCCGGATCCAAGGCCATGAGCTCGCCCAGTTTGCGCAAAAACTTCGTCGTGCTGTGCAAGCCGATCGGTGCTTGCAAATACGGACGCTCCAGCGTTTCGCAGAGCAGCCGGCCAAACTCCCGATACATGCAGACGTTAACTTCGGCATCTACCAATCTCGGTACATCTTCCAAATGGCTGCCCAGCGGGAAAGTGAGATTGACCTGCGCGCCGATGCCTTCTATGAGCCGGCGAATCTCGGCTAGGTCGCTGGGGGTGTTGAAGGTGCCGTAAATCGGGCCGATGATGTTGACGCGCGGCTTCTCACCCTCCTTGCGAGGTTTGACCGCGGGAATTCTTTTCTTGCCGTACTCCGTCCACAGCCAAGTCATCGCGCGATTGGCGCTTTGCCACTGGTCTTCGTCGATGGTACGCGGCAGGAAGCGTTGAATATTCGTGCCTTCGGGCGTAACACCGCCGCCGATCATCTCTGCAATGGAGCCGGTCACGACGACCGCTGGAAGATCCGGATTCAAGGTTTTATGAGCGCGTTTCATGGCGCTTTCGGTGCCGTGCTGCCCCAGCTCTTCTTCGGCCAGACCGGTCACTACGATGGGCAGCTCGTGCGGCGGAAGTCCATCCGTATAGTGCAGCACCGAAGTGACGGGAAGGTTTTCGCAGCCCACGGGACCGTCGATGATGACCTGCAGACCTTTGATCGCGGTAAACACATAGACGGAGCCCCAGTAGCCGCCGGCGCGATCATGATCGAGCACCAGCATCAGACCATCTCCTCGGCTTTGCGTTTGGCGGCGAGTTTTGCGAGTTGAGCCTTGTACTTTTCGCGGAATTGAGGATGGTCCTCCGGCGACTCCTGCCACACGCCCGCGGTGTGCCCACTGCCGACTCCTTCGAAGAACGCCTTCATTTCGTCGAAACGCGCCTGATTGCCGAGCGCCGCATTGACCACCTGGGCCAGGGAACCCGCACCAGCCGGCCCCATCAGGGGACGCGCGGAAATCAGATTGGTGAAGTACAAGGACGGAATGGCCATCTCCTTGGCCTTCTGCACCACGGGCGTCGTGCCGATCGCGAGATCCGGCCTGAATTCGTGCATGGCCGCGAGGTCCTGTTCCAGCGAGGCGCGATACTGCAAATGCACGCCCTTGGCCTGCAGCCATTCGCGGTCGGGATCGGACCACGGAGTACGGGGACAGGCCGTCCCCACGTAGCGCACGTCGGCACCGCTCTCGATCAACAGTCGGGCGACGAGCAGCTCCGAGCCTTCATATCCAGATAGAGTGATGCGTCCGCGAATCGGCGATTTCGACAAAGCTCCCTGAATGGCCGGCAAAATGCGATTCTGAGCGGCGCCCACCCCGTCCTTGGAGACTCCGCATGCCTCGCCGATGGCCGCGAGCCAAGCCGCTGTGCCGTCGAAACCCACCGGCGCGGAGCCCACTATGGGGCGGCCGGCGGCGGTGAATTCGCGAAGCGATGCAGTGTAAAAGGGATGGATCGCCGCGACGGCAGCGCAATCCAATGCGGCGTACAGCTCACGCCATTCGCGGGTCGGCACCACGGGACCCGCGGCCAGCCCTAAGGGTTCGAGCATCATGCCCACGCCGACGGGATCCGCCGGAAACATCTCACCCACCAAGGCAATCGTGGGTTTCGAATTGCGCCCGCCGCGCGGCGCCTGCACCGGTCCCTTCGTGGCTTCCGAGCGTGCATAGCGCAGCATGGCACCGGCCAGCACGTCCTTGGCCTCGGCATGGGTGGGCACGCCGAAACCCGGTACATCGATACCGATGATGCGTACGCCGTTTATTTCTTTCGGCAGCAATTGCAGCGGCACTCCCGACGCTGTCGGTACGCAAAGATTGATGATCACGACCGCGTCGTACAACTGAGGGTCGGCAAGCCTGAAGACTGCCTCGCGAATGTCTTCGAACAGCTTGCCCGTCACCAAGGTTTCTGAATTGAACGGGACATAGCCGACGGTTCGGCGCGCACCGTAGAAATGCGACGTGAACGTAAGACCATAAACACAACAGGCCGAGCCCGACAAAACAGTGGCGGTGCGGCGCATGCGAAGCCCGACTCGAAGCGATCCGAACGCAGGACACATGCTCTGGGGTTGATCGTGAGGGCCCGCGGGATAATCCGCCGCATATTGCTGCAGGGTCTCGCTCTTGCCCGCCGCTGCGGCGGCGCGGCGCAATTCCTCCTTCCCGCCATGGCAGCTCAAGCCGCTGGCCGCCGGTTCGCGGAGAGCGAGGGAAACATCGATATCGGGTGCCGCGCTCATCGGTTCAAACCGTGTCGTAGACTATCTCTAGTGTGGGTTTATCGACTGCCGAACTGCCGCACATGTCCTCATGGGAGGCGGGCTCGAGCACCACGTTGCGGCCGACTACCTCTCCTTTGAACAGCCCCAGGAGTCCGTCCTGAGTCAGCGGTTTGGGGCGCAGCGGCGGCGCGTCGGCAACATTGGCGGCGAGTTGCTCGAACAGCGGCCCCCAAGCGGTGCCTGGACGGCCGACGATGTCGTAATTTGCACTCTTGCGCCGGATGTCCTCGTTGGCGGGAATTGCCGCCAGAACCGGGATGCCTGCCGCTTCCGCGAATGCCTGGGCCTCGCCCGTGCCGTCGTCCTTGTTGATGACCAACCCGGCGACCCCGACATTGCCACCGAGCTTGCGGAAATATTCCACCGCCGAGCAAACATTGTTGGCGACGTACAGCGATTGAAGATCGTTCGATCCGACGACGATCACCTTCTGGCACATATCGCGGGCGATCGGCAGCCCAAATCCGCCGCAGACCACATCGCCGAGAAAATCGAGCAATACGTAATCGAAGCCCCACTCGTGAAAACCCAGCTTCTCGAGGAGTTCGAAGCCATGGATGATGCCCCTGCCGCCGCAGCCGCGCCCTACTTCGGGCCCACCGAGTTCCATGGCGAATACACCGTCGCGCTTGAAACATACATCGCCGATCTTGACCGGCTCTCCCGCCAGCTTTTTCTTCGCGGAGGTTTCGATGATGGTCGGGCAGGCGCGTCCGCCGAACAACAGAGACGTGGTGTCGCTCTTAGGATCGCATCCGATGAGAAGCACTTTCTTGCCGAGCTGCGCCATCATGTAAGACAGGTTGGCAAGGGCGAAACTCTTGCCGATTCCGCCCTTGCCATAGATCGCGATTACCTGGGTTTCCTTGGTGGGCTCGGCGCTGGAGATTGCATCCGGCTCGATGGCCGCTTCGGCTCTGAGCGTTTGCAACCTGACTTGCTCGGATCGCAGCGCGGTGGAAGTAGCGGGAGACATGCTCATGAGTGGACCCTCCAGTCCAAGATCATTTTCAAACAAGAAGGGTCGCTGAAAGCCGTGCGATACGCGGACGCAGCGTCGCTCGCTTCCTGCCGGTGGGTGATCAATCCGTCCAAATTCAATTCACCCGATTCCATCAACCCCTTGACCACGGTCAAGTCCGCGTCGCGCCATTCGGCTGCGACACGGATGCGGGCCTCGCGCATGAATGCCGCCGGGAATGCGAATGACAGCGATTCGCTGTAGAAGCCCGCGAGCACCACTTCACCGCCCGGCGCAAGATGCGCGATCAGCGTGTCCAGCAGCGTGCTATCGCCGCTCACGTCGTATATGGCTCGGTAGTTGCGGCGCGAATCCGAGTCCGGATGGACCACCGAATAGCCAACCGCACCGTCCACGCGGTTGGCATTGCGCTCCCACACCACGGGGGACGCGCCGCTCAGGACCGCCAGACGCGCAATCAATCGGCCCAGCACTCCGTGGCCGATGATCAGATCCGGTGGCTCGCAACTCCTGGCCGCCATGGCGTGGTACGCGGTAGCGGCCAATGCCAGTAACACGCCCTGCTCGCCCAGACCCTCGTCGATAGGGGTGACCCTTGCTCCCGGCACCACCACTTTGGCGGCCGCGCCGCCGAACAGCCCCTTGACGTCGCCGAAGCAGCGCGCACCCGGGACGAATACCCGCTCGCCGACCTGCCGGCCGCCGCGTGCACCCACATGTGTAACCCGGCCCACCGATTCGTAGCCCGGGACCAGGGGATAACCCATTCCAGGAAACGGCGGCATGCGCCCGGACCATAGCAATCGCTCGGTACCGGTGCTGATGCCCGACCATTCCATGTCGACGATGACGTCCTCCTCACCGGGAACGCTCAAATCCACCCGGCTCAACGCCAGCTGCTCGGGCCTTTCCAATACGACGGCCAGCGTGCTGAGCGAGGAATTGGGAACGTAAACACTCATTCGTTGCAGTTGCCTTCTAAGCGGGTCACTGGGCTTTGTGTCACAATACTCGTACTGTTTAACATGTCAACATATCTTAACACCTCTGATTTAATCGCCTCTGCGCGCCAAGATCAGGCGGCTTTGCAACGGCTGGCGCGTACGCAAGAGTTGGGTGCTGGAGAACCCGGCTGTCGTGAGCATTTGTTGTAGATCTCTCGGGTTGCGCGCCCTGCCCCGACCCATGGCCAGAAGATAGAAACCGAAATACGCATCCCCGACCGTCTCAGCCCCAGGCGTGCCCATCATCGGTTCGGCGAGTAATAAAACACCCCTTGGCGAGAGCGCTCGATGGGCGGCTCGCAAAATCATGGCCGCGCCATCATCGTTGTGATCGTGCACCACCCTAATCAAAGTAAGGACATCGGCCCCTCTCGGTAAATCGTCCTTGAGAAAGTCTCCGCCGATCGCCTGCGCGCGCGCCTTGAGGCCCACCGACTCGAATCGCCGAGCCGCGCGCTCTGCCACCGCCGGCAGATCGAACAAAATGAGTTTGAGCTGTTCGCAGCGCTTCGCGGCTTCTATCAAAAAGCTGCCGTCGCCGCCGCCCGCATCCAGCAGACAACGATGCTTATTAAGCGGATAGGCATCCAATATCTCCGCGGCCACGAGCGGCTGCGAGTCGGCCATGAGCGAGGTGTAATCCGTGGTTCGCGCGCTCGCTAGAGACGCCGGCGAGTCCGACGCGGAGTACGCCCAATATTTGGCAAGCTCGGTTTGCCGCTGCTCCCCGCGCAGCAAACCGACCGGGTCGTGAAGATCCGCGTACAGCAAGCTATGGTGCTCGATCATCGCGCCGACTGCGGGATTGCCCACCAAGGCTGCGCCCAGAGTGCCAAGTCCAAAGCGGCCGGCCACGCGTTTTTCGACCAATCGCAGCGAAACGGCGGCCTCGAGCAGACGCTCGGTGGAGGCCAAGGGCAGATTCAGGCTGGTCGCGATGCTGTCGACCGAGTGCGGTCCCAACGCGAGAAGTTCGAACAGCTTGAGGCGGACACAAGCAAAGAGAATCTGTGAATAGACGAAACCCGCGCATACGTCGAACAAAGCCCTGGCGCGGCGCCTTGCGGTCGGGCGGGTGATGGGAAATGCAGCGGCCCAGCGCTGAAAGCGCGGACTCGACAGCCATCGGTCGCGAATCGCAAGATAGCGGTCAGTCCATGACGAGGTCAATGTTCAAGCTGCCGGTCGCGCCAATTGGCGCGGCAACAGTCGGCCCGCTTCCGCCAGAATGTGCGCGCGCAAGTCCTCGGCACCGGGACAATTCGGCATGACCTTAATGGCCGACCGGACCAATTCCTCCAATCGTTCCACGGCCGAACCCAAGCCCATTTGATTGACCGCGTTGGGACGCCCGAGCGCCTCATCCCGACCGGTGGGTTTGCCCACTTCATGTTCGCTGGATACGACGTCCCGAATATCATCCGCGATCTGATAAGCCTCCCCGATACGCTCACCCAGCAAGCACCAGGCAGCAGCTCCGTCATATCCGGCTGCGGAGGCACCCGCCGCCGTGGCCGCGGCGAACAGCGCGCCGGTCTTGGCTCGTTGATACGGAGCCAGCGCTATTGTCTGTTCGCATTCCCACGCCTGTCCGGCGGCAATGCCGTGTGGCGCACCGACTGCGCGAGAAATGATCAGGACCAGATTTCCCAGACGAGCCGGGGCGCTGTCGGCCGCGCGCGCAAGTGCCTGAAACGCGAGCACAATGAGTGCATCCCCGGTCAGTACGGCGATACGCTCGCCGAAAGCCCTATGAATCGAGGGACGCCCGCGCCGCGTGGCCGCATCATCGAAGCACGGCAGGTCATCGTGGACCAGTGAAGCGCAATGCAACAATTCGATACTGGCAGCCGCAGCGACCGCAAGCGAAGGATTGTCGTCCCCGCAGGCGCGTGCCACTGCCAGACACAGGCGCGGCCGAATTCGTGCCCCGCCCGGAAATACGGCGCTGCGCATGGCCGCCGTCAAGGAAGGTGGGCCGCCTCTTCCCTGTGCAACGCCGATCGCTCGGGCCAACGATTGCTCGATTCGCATCCTGGCATCCACGGGAACTCTCCTATGTGTAATTTCTAATTGTCACTTTAGATTGTACTGTAATATAGACACGACGACACGCGTGGTCAACCACCAATGAGGCAGGGGATTTGCGAACCGCACGCATCGCAATAATTGGCGCGGGCGTCGGTGGTCTGGCGGCGGCGCTGGACCTCACGCGCGCCGGCTTCGAGGTTCTGGTGTTCGAACGGGCATCAGCACCGGGGGGAAAGCTGCGGGAGGTTGAAATCGGTGGCCTGCGCATGGATGCGGGTCCCACCGTGTTTACTTTGCGGAATGTATTCGACGAGCTATTCGCCGATGCCGGCGAAAATCTCGACCAGCATCTTAAATTGACCCGCGCCGATGTTTTGGCACGCCACGCCTGGGATTCGAGCTCCCATTTGGATTTGTTCGCCGATCCGAATCGATCAGCGGATGCCATATGGCAATTCGCGGGGGCTCGCGAAGCGCACGGCTTCGTTCGCTTCGTCGCTCAGGCAAAACGTATTTACACCACGCTGGAAAATCCCTTCATTCGCGCGTCGCGGCCTTCGCCGGTCGATCTAGTACGGCGCGTCGGCATGGGCGGCGTCTGCGACCTATGGAATACCCAACCGTTTGCGAGTCTTTGGCAATCCCTGGCCGGCTATTTCAGCGATCCACGCCTTCGGCAATTGTTCGGCCGCTACGCCACTTACTGCGGATCCTCCCCGTTTCTTGCGCCGGCACTCCTGATGCTGGTCGCGCATGTCGAACAAGCGGGAGTTTGGTACATCGACGGAGGGATGCATGGTCTCGCCGTGGCCTTGGCGGCACTTGCGGAACGTCGCGGCGCTGAGTTCCGTTATGGCAGCGAGGTCACGAAGATCCACGCCAGGAACGGCCGGGTCAGCGCCATAGAAGTAGACGGCAGAGAACCCATCTTGGTGGATGCCATCGTGTGCAATGCCGATAGCAACGCCGTTGCCGGCGGATTATTTGGCGAGGCAGCCTCGAACGGCGTGAATGCCACGCCCACCGGCCGGCGTTCATTGTCCGCGCTGACTTGGAATCTACTGGCGCGAACCGAGGGATTCGAGCTCGCGCATCATTCCGTGTTCTTCAGCGCGGACTACCGTGCAGAGTTCGATGACATTTTTCGGCGCCGCCACTTGCCGGTGGCGCCGACCATCTACCTATGCGCCCAGGATCGACGCGACGCCGCAGGCGTGCATCCGCAGCAACCGGAACGCTTGTTGTGCCTGGTGAACGCTCCCCCCACCGGCGATACCCATATTTTCGAACCCGCGGAGATAGCATCATGCGAAACCCGAGTGTTTTCCCTGCTCGAGAAATTCGGCCTGACCGTGCATCGACAACAAAATGCTTCGCTCGCGACCAGTCCGTCGGACTTCAATCGGCTCTTTCCCGCGACCGGCGGGGCGCTTTATGGACCGGCGTCCCATGGGTGGGCAGCCTCGTTCCGGCGGCCGGGTTCGCGCACGGTGCTCCCGGGCTTGTATCTGGCGGGCGGCAGCACTCATCCGGGTCCGGGCCTGCCCATGGCGGCGACTTCCGGCCGGCTGGCAGCCGCCTGTCTTTTCGAGGACCACGCTTCGATTGCCCGGTCCCGTTCGGTGGCTATGCCTGGTGGTACATAGATGCGGTGAGCGACGACGGAGCGCATGCGCTCACTCTCATAGCCTTCGTGGGCAGCGTATTTTCTCCCTACTACGCCTGGGCACGCCGACGCGGGAACGCCGACCCGCTGAATCATTGTGCATTCAATATTGCCCTTTACGGGCCTCGAAGCGGGCGATGGTGCATGACCGAACGCGGCGCCATGTTGGTCGAGCGCGAACCATCGATGCTGTCGATCGGACGGAGTGTCATGTGTTGGACGGGCAATGCGTTGCAGATCGTGGTCGACGAGGTCTGTGCGCCTATCCCGCGGCGTCTGCGCGGATCGATTCGACTGACTGCCACTGCGCTCTGCGACCGGACTTTCCTGCTGGACGCGGAAGGATCGCATCGCTGGTCGCCTATCGCGCCCTGTGCGCGAATCGAGGTTCATCTGTCCGATCCGGATCTGGAATGGACCGGCGTCGGATATTTCGATTCAAATACAGGAGCCGAGCCTGTGGAAGATGGCTTCGAAGCTTGGGATTGGTCGCGCGCGAGTCTGCCCGGTCGCACCGCAGTGCTATACGATTTCAAGCCGCGCCGGTCGTCGGCGCGAACGCTGGCCATGCAGTTCGACTGCCACGGCGCCGTCGAGGAACTACAGATACCACCTCTCGCCTCGTTGCCTTCCACCGGGTGGCGGCTTCCGCGGCGAACACGGGCGGATGCCGGACAATGCGTCCGGGTGGTCAGAACCCTGGAGGATGGCCCTTTCTACAGCCGCTCACTGCTGCACACCAGCCTGCTCGGAACGCCCGTCCGCGCGGTGCACGAAAGCCTGTCGCTGGATCGATTCCGATCGCCCTGGGTTCAGTGCCTGCTGCCCTTCCGAATGCCGCGAATCACCAGGTGACTGCTTCATGGCGGGCCCGCGCAAAGTTTGCGCCCGGCGGCGACGGTCCATGCGCAACGTCACCAGTTCGAGGATTCCCCACCCCACGGCAAACATCAGTACCACGAGCAGTTCGATCAATCCCATGACCCCGTGTTTCACGGGATTACGCCGGCCCCGCAGCCCGGTCGCGACGCTCCAATCGTTCGAACAAATCGACCAGCCACACGACCCGGTCCTCTACTCCCGGCCAACGGGCACGTTCGCGCGCCGAATCCGCCGGCGGCATCGCCTGACTCGATGGCGGATCCGGCATGGCGCCGAGCAGAAAACCCGCCTCCTCAAGAGCCTCCGCCGAGGGTACGACGGACGGGCGCGTCGCTGCCATTACCGAGTCGGCGAGAATCCTCGCCTTGCGCCGCCAAGACACCACGGCGCGCTGATTGACCGAATCGAATTTCCGACGCGCCACTTCCCGGCCAATCTCAGCGTACAGCAGCCGCGCCGCGTACATTCCGGGCCGGCAGGCCGCCGGCAAATTGGCAATGCCGGTGTCGCTCCGCGCGTAGAGCGCCTCGGCGGCGGCCAGCAACCGTTCGACGACGATGGCGATATTGTCGTCGAAGCTCGGCCGCGCAATCCACGCTTCGGGATCGATGCCCGCCGCGTGCAGCCAGTCCAAGGGAAGGTACAAGCGCCCGCAGCGCGCGTCTTCGCCGACGTCCCGCGCAATATTGGTCAATTGCATGGCCACGCCCAGATCGCAGGCACGCGCGATCAGCGTGGCATCGCGCACGTTCATCACCATCGCCATCATGGCGCCGACGGTGCCGGCGACGCGAACGCCGTAGGCCTTGAGCTGAGAGAAATTCTCGTAGCGACGATTCTCGGAATCCCACTCGAAGCCTTCGAGCAGAGCAAGAGGGAACGCCTTGGGGATGGCGAAGCGTGCGACGGCATCCGCGAACGCCCGATCCGCCGCGACGGAGCAAGGAGCTCCCGCATAAATCCGATCGAGGCGCGCGCGCAAATCCTCGAGTGCCGCGGCGCGATCCTCACCCATATCGATGGCGTCGTCGGCCATCCGGCAAAATGCATATAGTCCGGTGGCGGGCTCCCGCACGCTCTTAGGCAGCACCAGGGACGCGGCAAAGAAACTCCGTGAGCCGCCGCGCAGCATGTCGCGGCACGCGACCCCGTCGGCGAGAGAAGCAAATGACTTATCGTATGAAGGCGCCAGCATCGGGCACCACTGTATCAAGAACCCGCGCAGAAGAAAGCACTCCCGGCAATCCGGCTCCTGGATGGGTCCCCGCGCCGACCAGGTAAAGACCCTCGATGTCTTCGCTGAGGTTGTGAGGCCTGAACCAGGCGCTCTGAGTCAGTGCCGGAGCCAGCCCGAACGCGGCACCCTTGTACGATAGCAGGCGGTCGCGAAAATCGAGCGGCGTCATGATCCGAGAACTGACCACGTGCCGCTCCAAATCCGGCAGCACGGTCAGGCTTAAGTGACGCGAAATGGCGAGTCGATACGTCTCGGCTTTCGACCGCCAATCGATGTCGGCGTCGAGATGCGGAACAGGAGACAACACATAGAACGCATCGCATCCCGCCGGCGCCAGCGAGGGGTCCGAGGCGGTGGGCCGGTGTAAATACAGGCTGAAATCCTCGGCCAATATTTTTTTCGAGAATATATCGTCGAGCAATTCCCGGTAGCGGGGACCCGCCAATATGGTGTGATGCGCAACCTCGGCATACTGGCGCGAGGTTCCGAAATACCAGACGAACAAGCTCATGGAAAACTGCGACCGCGCGACTCTTCGGCGGGTCCAACGGCGGTGCAGCGAGGCGGGCACCAGATCGCGATACGTACTGGCCGAGTCGGCGTTGGACACGACGATATCCGATGTCAGCTCCTCGCCCGTGCGCAGGCGAACGCCGGCCGCCCGGCGACCCGTGGTCACGATCGACGCGACCCGCGCATTGTAGCGGATCCGATTGCCCTGCCCCTGAATCAAGCTCACCATGCCGTTCACGATGCTGCCCATGCCCCCGATTGCACAGTGAACACCCCAACGTCGCTCGAGGAATGCAATAAGCCCGTAGATCGACGTCGTCGTGAAAGGATTTCCGCCGACGAACAAGGGATGAAAACTCAGTGCAAACCGTATTCGCGGGTCCTTCACGAAGGAAGAAACCAATCCGTGAATGCTCCTGTAGCTCTTCAGCCTCAACAAATCTGGTGCCAATCGCAGCATGTCGGCGAACGAGTTGAACGGCAGATGCGCCAGGCGCTCAAAGGCGACCCGGTATATTGCCTCGCTGGCCTTCAAGAAATTCCTGTACCCCGGAAGATCTCGCGGCGCCAGCCGATTGATCTGCTCCGCCATTGTTTCATCGTCATTGGAACAATCCAGTATCTGCCCATCGTTGAATCGAATGCGATAGAACGGCTGCAAGGAGCGCAGTTCCACGTCGTCGGCCAAACGACGATTGCACAAGCGCCACAGGTCCTCCAGCATGAAAGGAGCAGTGATGATGGTAGGGCCCGCATCGAACACGAACCCGTCCTGGCGGAATACATAGGCTCGTCCGCCAGGTGCGTCGAGCTGCTCGAGAACGGTTACTCGATATCCGCGGGCACCGAGACGCAACGCGGCGGCAAGGCCGCCGAAACCGCTGCCCACTACAATGGCATGCGGCTGACTGCGACCGGCTGCTTGACCGCCGATGGATTCGACCATAGCCGTGAAGTCTAACAGGGTGACGCGCGGCAGATCTTTAGGATCTCCCGCGCGACCAGAGCCGGCTGTTCTTCATGCGCCAAATGTCCGAGACCCGGCAGCATGCAGATCGTGGCATTCGCCACGATCCGTTTGACTTTCAGAGCTTGCCACGGCGGTATGGTCAGGTCGTTGTCGGCCACTATGAGCGCGAGCGGAGTCGTCAGCCGCGAAAGCTCACGTTCGAACGAATGCAGATCCCAGTTGGCCATCATGCGCAATGCGCCTGCCAGGTGCTTGGGATCGCTCACCAGACGTGCGTAAAACTCGATGCCCGGGGCATCCAGTCTCGACCCCGTACCGGCGATGACCCGCGCAATGTTCGCTCGGTTGCAGACCCGCCGCGAAATCAGGCGCGACATGAGCGGGCCATCCGCAAGAAATCGGGCAATAGGCCTGTACCACAGCGCGGCCATACCTGCCAGCGGCAGGAACGCCCCGTTGATGCTGACGATGCACTGTGGTGCGATGACCCCATCCAACGCCATGCGGCAGAGGATCGCGGCGCCGGCGGAATGCCCCACGCAATAATGTGGGGACACCTGCAGTGTCCGCAACAGAGCTGCCAGCGAGTCGCGCATGCCGTTGATTGAACTGCGTGCAGCGCTTACTGGATCGGTAAAACCGTGCCCCGGCAAATCGACCGCGATCACTGTGTAGTCCTGCGCGAGTATCGGCACTAGGTCGCGCCACGAATGGGTTGATGCGCCTGTGCCGTGGACCAGAAAAAGAACGGGTCCGCGGCCCGTCTGTTGGACGTACCAGCGCATACCGTCCGCTTCGATGAATTGGCTCAATTCATGATTGGGCCAAGTCGATGTCTCACGTTCCCACAATTTGCGTACTCACTGTGAAATTCGCATGAGCCGGTGCGGCAACGCGTCGCCCGATAGGCAGTATACTGTGTGCGCTGCATCCTCAGGAATAGACTCATGCTCTACTACGTCCCTATGACCAAGGCGCCGGCGCCGACACTCGAGCGGATCGGTGTGCTGTTGGTCAATCTGGGGACACCGGATTCTCCATCCTATTTTGCCGTGCAACGGTACTTGCGCGAATTCCTCAGCGACCGACGCGTCATTGATACCTCCCGGTTGATATGGCTGCCGCTGCTATACGGGGTGGTGCTGCCGTTTCGACCCATTAGGACGGTGCGCAAATACCGGAAGGTCTGGATGCACGGCGGATCGCCCCTGACCGTGTATTCGAGGCGACTCACGGCGAAACTCGGGGCACTCCTGCAAGCGCGCTTCGGCGATCGTGTGCGTGTGGATCTGGGCATGACGTACGGGAACCCCAGTCTTCCCGACATCATCCAGTCACTCGTTGAACAGGACGTCAAGAAGCTGCTGGTACTGCCGTTGTATCCACAATATTGTTCCTCCACGACGGGCTCCGTGTTCGATCGCACCTGTCTCGCCTTGCGACGCAGAGACTGGCAGCCTGAAACGCGTTTCGTCAACGGCTACTATGACAATGCTGGATATATCGGCGCACTGACCGCGAGCATCCAGAAGCACTGGAAGGACGTCGGCGAGCAGTCACACTTGCTCTTTTCCTATCACGGCATTCCCGCGGTCTATGTAGCCGAGGGCGACCCCTATCGAGCGCAAGCGCAAGCGACCACACAACTCGTGGTCTCGCGCTTGGGACTTGCGGCGGACGAGTGGTCGCACTGCTACCAATCACGGTTCGGATCCGTCGTTTGGTTGCAACCCTATACTGAGGATACCCTGCGAGTTCTGGCGAAACGCGGTGTGCGCAAGGCGACCGTCGTCTCGCCCTCATTTGCCGTTGATTGCTTGGAAACGCTGGAAGAAGTGTCAATAGAGTACCGGGACAAGTTCCTGGAAATGGGCGGCGAGCGATTGACTCTGGTTCCGGCCCTGAACGACGATGACGCGCACGCTCAGGCGCTGGCGGCGATAGTGGAAATTCAACTTCAAGGTTGGATATGAATCCCTGCGAGGTATCCATAGTCGGCTGCGGATACACCGGCCGGCTCCTAAGAGTACCCGTACCCGAAGAACGACAATCGCAGCACGAGCGACGCGTGCCCCGGCACATTGGTTTCGTTCCGGATGGCAATCGGCGATGGGCGCTGCAACACGGGCTTGCTAAGGAGATCGCGCAACACGCACTCGGTCCCTCGCGGGCGTGCGCCGTAATTTGGTCGCGACTCGAGGACAGCGCACAAACTTATTCGATTGCGATCGGACTCCGGGGCATTTTCCCCAAGTCGCGCATGGCGAATGCGAGCAACACCAGGGTCAACGAGGGTCGCGGGCGCTCACTCGTCTCGCGTCACGCTGTCGATGAACTTCACCGTCTCCTCGACCACGGGCGTACGCCATCGGGCGAGAATCGCGAAGGGCGCCACGGTGTCCCCGTGACCTCGATGCGGATAGAGGTGCAGTTCCACCCGTACATGGTCGCGCAGCAGCGCGTCCCGCATATCTATTGCTTCCTGGGGAAGTACTTCCATGTCGTCCAGCCCATGCAGCAGCAGCGTGGGCGGCGCGTGCGCATCGACAAAGCGAATCGGCTGCCAGTCCTTCTCGGTATAGGGGGGTGGAAAGGTCGCCCGCAAGGTATCCGTATCCGGCACCAGCACGTAGGTTCCCGAAAGCCCGACCAAGCCTCGGATGGATTGCGGATCGGCGCCGAATTTGCTCAGAAACGCGTGGTTGAGCGCGAGGAAGGCGGCCGTGTGCCCTCCCGCGGAATGTCCCATGAGGACGATACGCCGCGGGTCGCCGCCAAACTCCTGGGCGTGCTGCTGCACCCAGGCGACCGCTCGGGCGCCATCCTCGTCGAACAGCGGGAAGGCCACCTGCGGAAACAGCCGATAGTCCGGCAGAACCGCGACAAAGCCGCGCTCGGCAAGTGTGGTCCCGACGAAGCGGTAGTGCGACTTGCTTCCCTTGGTCCACGAGCCGCCATACCAGAAGATCACCACCGGCCGGTTGACGGCCTGGCGCGGCGAGTAGACGTCCAGGTGCTGCCGCGGATCCTGACCGTACGGCAGATCGAGGTGGCGATCGACTCCTTCAAATGCGGTGGGCGCATTCGCGAGCAGGAACTCCGAGCTGCTGCAGCCGCCCGCCAATAACAGGAGCGCAAGCGGGCCCAGGGCGGCCCGACGGCTAACGCGCGACGAATGATCGTTCGATGACATAGTCGCCGGGTTCCCCCACCCGCGCCGAGATTCGGAAGCCGCGCGCATCGAGCAGCGCCGACAAATCCGCCAGCATGGCGGGGCTGCCGCAAATCATGACCCGGTCATGGGCGGGGTCGAGCGCCGGCATGCCGGTGTCCTGGAACAGCTTGCCCGTCTCGATGAGCGATGTGACCCGCCCCTGATAGCGAAATCGCTCGCGGGTGACCGTCGGGAAATACACCAGCTGGTTTCTGACTTGTTCGCCGAGATATTCGTGATGGGTCAATTCCCATTCGATGTAATCCCGATAGGCCAGCTCGCTTCGATAACGCACGCCGTGCACCAGGATGATTTTCTCGAAGCGCTCATACGCCACTGGGTCCTTGATCAGGCTCATGAACGGCGCAAGGCCCGTGCCCGAGCTCAACAGGTACAGGCGCTTGCCCGGCCTCAAGTCGTGCAGCAGCAACGTGCCCGTGGGCTTGCGGCTTACCAGGACCTCGTCGCCGGGTTTGATGTTCTGCAGTCGCGACGTCAGCGGGCCATCGACGACTTTGATGCTCAGGAACTCCAGATAGTCTTCGTGATTCGCGCTGGCGATGCTGTAGGCGCGCATCATCGGCTTTCCGTCCACGTGCAGGCCCAGCATGATGAAATGCCCATTCTCGAATCGCAGGCTTCGGTCGCGCGTCGTCGTGAAGCTGAACACCGTCTCGTTCCAGTGATGAACCGTCAGGACGCGCTCGGTGCCTATCGCCGCCATCGCGCCTAGAAACCGAGAT